>WNFR01006132.1_pt1 | contig 15392 bp, 23 predicted proteins | sample 5400221 | NCBI WGS metagenome assembly WNFR01 (sample SAMN13153357, study PRJNA577476) | soil metagenome | isolation source: 40 cm soil under Madrone tree | place: USA:California | collected 2016-06-14 | reverse complement strand
CTCTATTACACCATTCACAGCCAATCGACATGGACGTTATCGATATGGACAGACTCAAAACTGGCGAGGTTAATCTCGGCGTACGTCCTCTCGCCTGCTGGTCCTGCGCCGCATTTGCACATTTGACTGATTGATCTCCCATTTGGACAGACTTCAATCATGGCCGTCCAATTCGATGGCGGCGTAGTCGTCGGCGCAGACAGTCGGACGACGACGGGAAGCTACATAGTGCGTCTCATTACGCTCTCTCCCAGCCCATCTAAACGAGTACCATTCGCTGAGCTGAGACGGTGATCGCTAACAGGCGAACCGCGTAACAGACAAACTGACCTACGTCCATGATCGCATCTACTGCTGTCGTTCTGGCTCTGCGGCCGATACGCAAGCCATCGCAGATGTGGTACACATGGCCTTACAACAATTCGCGTGCGTACTACATTCTCAGAGTTCGGTATAGATTGGTCAACTGCTAACATTGTAGATAGACAATTCAATGGTGGGCCACCGTCCGTGCACGTTGCTGCAGGATTATTCGAAAACATATGCTATTCCAACAAGGATATGCTCAGCGCCGGCATCATCGTCGCAGGATGGGATAAGGAGGTCGGTCCGAGCGTGTATAACATTCCACTTGGCGGTGGACTCTTCCGCCAGCCCTGGGCGATTGGCGGCTCAGGATCGACGTATGTCTATGGTTACTGTGATGCGACATACAAGGAAGGTTGGGGGCGCGATGAGACAATTCAGTTTGTCAAGAACAGTAAGTGGTCTCTTGCTCCTACTGAAAGACTAAGAGCTGATATCGCAAAGCGCTCGCGCTCGCTATGGCTCGTGATGGTTCGTCAGGGGGTGTCATTCGTCTCGCCGTGATTACAGAGGACGGTGTGGAGAGGCTGTTCGTCCCGGGCAACGAGCTGCCCACATTTTGGGAGGGTCTAGAAGTGCTTGGTAAAACTGCCGGGCAACCAGGCATTGTTCCTATGGCCGTTGAGCCATTGTAAGCTGAATTACATATCAAGCGATACTTCACTTCATTTTAAACCGACTTCACGCTTTTCGATGAGATGGGGTATTGTCTCATCACAGGTGCGGTACATGTTTCATGGTCGTGGGTCAAGGACACCATCCAAGACCTGTCCCGCTTGTTCTTCCACATATTGGCGAAGGTGTACAGACCCAATCCAACCGACAGCATGAATAATGATACGCCCCACTTTCCCGCGTCCGAGGGATGAACCACCAGGTCTTGGGCTGTGTATACAATGAATCCAACCGCGAATGCGATGATGCCCCACACAAGAAAGACTGGGGGTAAACTAAGGATCGTCGCATGTCCGTGCAACCCGAAAATGCCTCCATTATCTTGTGAGCACTTTGGATTAAGATCGGTGCGACAGTATACGACAAATTCCTCTGTTTTTCCAGCAACATACTGGGTGCCATCTATAGCAAAAGACCTGTCAGTGTCGGTGAAGGACATCACGATCCCGCATCCCATGACGCATACAGGTTGGTTAATGAGGGAGAGTTGCTTCTCTGTTTTCATGGCGAGGGGAGGGACCTGCGAGATCGCCATGAGCAAAGCAGAGTGAAGACTGTGAGAGTGAAGACGTACAGTGTCGATCTCTCCGAGCAAGTGGAAAGTGTCACCGCCAGGGGTAGCGCTGGCGTTGTTGCGTTTGGGCGGAAAGCTGGCAACCTGCAGTATACAGAGACGTAGTACAACCCGTCAGGCATAGTATCCACGTCCGGATTACCTAAGTAACGGTGAAAGTTGCCAAATTTCTGAGGGGATTCCGTCGTGGGACGCGCGCAAGAGAACTGTGCACCGAAGTCGAACGAGTAGTGTTTATCGGGAACCTGACGTGTGTTGGCCAAGAAGGTAGTGCCGTAAAGGAGCAGTAAGCCGGGGTGAGGGTTCGGCGAATTCAAGGGTGCAGTATGCGCAGCGACATCATTGTTAGACATGATCACAGGGATTTTGGAGGGCGTCTTCGAGATATCCGTAACGCTCGAGCCCATGTCATGATGATGCGGTGGCCTTTCAGATGGTGGTCAGTCTTACGATCACTCTGACCCTCAAGTCTGGGAAGTTGAAACTCACCATGCATAAGGGTAATCCCACTGTCGGTTGGGGCGATCAAGGGAAATCTTGCCACGGGACTCCTCCGTTCCAGAGACCAACCCGCCGATTCCTCGAACTTCTTGAGTGACTCGGAACTAGATTAAGCATCGTCGTCATCAATAGGCACCCATAGAAAAAGCATGAAAGGACTCACACAAGCTTCCATCCCTGCTCTTCACTCACGCACCCAGCCCACAATGGCCAAAACGCCGTGGCACTCTCGTATAGGCTCTGCTTCTCCTGCACGGTATTATAGTCGAAATACAGGCTCCTGCTGTCATTCCAACAATATCTGACGATAGCCTCCCTACGGAAATCCGCGCGCGCGAACCACTCCGTAGCTGGTTTGTGGACGAGCGAGCGAGTTCTCGCGGTGAGGGTCCGGGTACGCCTCGACGCCGGGGGGTAATGGTGCGAGGTCGAAGTCCTCCTCGAGCTCGAGCTCGTCGTCGAAAACCTCGCGGATAGCCGTCGCTATGTCCACTTCGTATTTGTAGAGTAATGATTGCAGGTTGATCGTGCCGAGGTTGGCGCAGCGCTTCTCGAGGCGGTAGGTCGTGTCATGGCCTGATTCGCGCAGCGAGATGGCTTGGGGGAAAGATGACAGATGTCTCCACAGATGACCGCTCGTTGACTATGCGAGGGAGTGGCAGGTCCGGATCTGATCAATTGAAATGTCAAAAGAGGAAGAGAGGGGAAGGAAGGAAACGCACATTTGTATCGACGTAATAGAGACCTAATAATAGTAGAGAGAGCAGATAAAATGTCGTGGTTAGAGGCAGCAGAGACATAAAAAGGTAGAGACGCACTGAGTAATTGCACGATCGACCGGCACATGATGCATGATGACCGACGCATAGTGGCATAGTCAGATAAAACGCAGATGGGATGTGCCGTCGACTGGCATAGATGAAGAACGCCTAATGATAGTAGAGAGAGCAAATAACATGTCGTGGTTAGAGACAGCGGAGATGTCAAAAGGTATCGAACAAAGCACGTGACATATCAATGTAAAAGATAACGCGCGAGCAAACGCGCTGTGTCTCTTCGCTGTGTCTCTTCGACCATGAGCAGCAACTTCGGAACCGGTCAAAGTCTTTTCACAAATCAGAACAAGGACCAGAATCCTTCGACCTCTGGTCCTACTCCAGCCGCCAGTGGTGGCCTTTTCGGTGGTTTTGGTACCAACACGACCAGTAGCAGCGCATTTGGAGGGGCAGGCATAGGAGGCGTGTCTGCTAGCAGCAGTACGGGCCCCGGAACAACTGGAATCCCCTTATCGAACCCCCTTGGTGGTCCTGGCACCGGCAGTGCGTTCAGCGGTCCAGGATTGTTCCCTTGTGAGTACACCTACTATTCTTTTTTCGGGATCGCCTCACCACAACTTGCAGTAAAACCTTCAACGGAAACAGCACCTTCAGGGGGACCGACTGGGGGAACACTATTTCGAAACATGGGTTCCAACACAGGCTCTTCTGGAGACCTCTTCAGCAACACCAGTACAACTGCTGGAGGTACTGGAGGTACGCGGCAATTATTAGTCTTCGCTCTCGAACATGAACCCTCATATTGGATCAGGGTCCCCTTTCGGATTTCCAGCCCCCAAACCTAGTGGGGGTATCTTTGGTTCGGGTCCAAGCGGCACTAGCACTAACACGAGCGGCACAACTGGTGGTGGCTTATTTGGAGGTGCAACAGCGACAGGGGGCACAGGAACTCCCGCTACAAGCGGCAGCACCCCAGCAGCACCCGCGTCTACTGGTATCGGCGGGAACCTTTTCGGAGCCAAGCCGTTGAACAATGCTGCGAAGCCTGCAACTCCCAATCGTAAGCACAGATTATTAAAGACGCGCTTTGACATCCTCACTAGTCCTAGTTTTCAGTGCTCCTGCAACAGGGACTAGTTCGTTGACCAGTACAACTGCAGCAGGTGATGTTATTCACCGCGATCAAGTGCTACTCTAAATTATAGTACTATAGGTAGTGTGCCTAGTCTCTTCTCTGGTCTAGGGTCGCAGCCCAAAACTAGCGACACCACACCATCGACTGGACCACTCAGCTTACTACCTGGTGGCAGTTTGTTTTCCACGACTCCAGGAATGGGTGCTACTGCCACTTCCACAACAACTAACCCTCAACCCCAACCTGCCTTCAGCTTAGGCGGTGCCACCTCAACAGGGGACAAGGCAGCTCCGACTACTAACACAGGAAGTAAGTGCCTTGGTCTTTCTTATCACCGTTTCAGTTAAGCACAAAGGGCCACAGCAGGTGGCGGGTTGTTTGGGAATTTTGGTGCCACTGCAAACAAAGATGGGAAACCGGAAGAAAAGAAAGACGGCACGACTAGTAAGCCTAGAATTAGCCCACTTTACCTTTTCAACTGACATAATCTCCCAGCAACGACCTTACCCGCATTTTCCCTCGGTGGGCAACCCCCAAGCACAACAATAGCCTCTGCGGCGTCTACAACAGAGAAAAAGGACGGCGCCGCTCCTCCGTGTAAGTAATTTTCTATCTATGGTGACCCCGCCCGATTGACACTGCGAAGCACTGTTTCCCGGTTTGGGAGGCATTACTACAGGTGCCGCCAAGCCCGCAACACCATTAGCGGGACCCACTTCAAGTACGTTGTTCGCATCAAGCAGTTTTCTACTGTGCTCATAAGTCAGCAGCAGCTCCAGGCGCAGGGACAGTGACTACGTCTGGCACTTCGGCCTTTTCCGTCCCTCCCCCATCAATGCTCAAAGGGAAGGGTATCGAAGAGATTGTTAACAGGTGGTCGACCGAACTGGAAACGCATGTGCGCGATTTCAATAGATTCGCAGGAGAGGTGGCTGTCTGGGACCGCTCTTTGATCGAAAACGGTAACAACGTAAGTTCACACGGTGCTAGACTTACTCTGGTGACGGTTTCACTGACACTATGTTGTAGCTCGCGGCATTATATAACTATGTTTTGGCTGCCGAACGAGAGCAAAATGATATTGACCAGTCGTTGGAACACATCGAACAGCAGGAAAAAGAACTGACTGCCATAGTTGAAATGTACGAGAAGCAAATGGCAGATATCCTCGGTGGTCAAGGTGGAAACCTACGGACGCTCGACACGGGCCCCGCTGACACCGAGCGCGACAAAAAGCAGGTGTCCCTCTCTCATGATATAAGTAAACTAACACTTTTCCCCCAGCTACATGCTTGCTACGGAGCTACATAACCACCTCGACGACCTATCGTCCTCGTTGACACAGCTCATTGAATCTGTGAACTCGATATCTATAGGGCAAAACAAAACAAAGCCCACATCATCATCAGAGGACCCGATGGGTCAGATCGCTCAGGTCCTCAGCAGCCACCTCGAAAGCCTGCAATGGATCGATGGTGCCTCACGTGAACTTGAAGAGAAGGTCACGGAGGTGGAAAAGAGGATCAAGGATGTCAGTGGGGCACCCCAAGGTACACCTGTTCCTGGAGGTATTAACAGATCGAGGGGCTTTGGTTTGACTCGATAATTCGGGCTCGTCGACATGTGTCACACGTATGATATTAAACGTATTATGTAGTGTCTACGTTATATGATGGTTGCCCATGTCCCTTCACCGCGCTCCCAGCTGTCGTCCTCCCACATCCTCAGCCTCCATAGGGCAATAACCAGAGGCACTGTATCCGCCCTCAAGACTGTCTTGGCACTCGAGCGAAGTAAGAAGGCTGGGCTCGCCGAGCGGTTCAGGCTGTGCGTGGCTGACAGACTATCATGTAGCTGTGAAGTTGATTCAGGACCATGTTGGCGCCATCGCGCCCGGCGCTCGATCATAAGCAGCTTGCACAGCCGTTCGTGTAATGCCCCGCGTTGTTTTCTCGACGGGAAAAGGCCAACACCATTGTAGAGTGGAACTTTCATTGGAGTAACAACGTCCGGGAACCTCTGATCGTCCTCCGGCGAGAGGGCTTGACACATCGTAGATAATGGCAGCGGATCTCGCTTGTACGTCGTGGGCTGTTCTGAGAGAAGCTCGGGGAGAGGAGAAGCATTGGACAAGGGCCGCTTCTTGGTGTTGGGGTCCCGGTTCAATGGGGGGACGACGAGAATGGCTACTGCATCCCCGTCTTTCACAGGCTTGCCAGCGCGGATGGCTGATAATTCTTTCCAGGTGAGCCTCCGCAGCAGCGGGGATTCTGCAGCACCCTGTGGGCGAGCTTGCAACCGTTCGGCTAACAGCTCCAGCTCCTGAAGAATTCGCAGGCGCAGCAGGTGGCCGATGTAATCTGGCAGCGAGGAAGGTAATCTCATCGTGGCGGACACTATACGACGATATCTTCCTTGAGGCGAGGCTTTTAGCATTGCTGCATTTAGTTGAGAAAGAGAATAGGTATAGTACCTCTACTGTCATATTCTGGCATGGCGGCGCGACGACAGACGACGTAGTGTCCCTTGCGGCTGTCAAGACCCTTGAATTTTGGGTGCTGTAGACCATCAGGTACTAGAGTGTAACTTGGCCGCGTGGAACCTGTCCGCGGGGGCAGCCGCTTTACAGAAAGACGGATCATGAAAGCTAGCGTGGTCCGGTCAGCCAGCATCGTTGGAGCCTGGGGAAACGTGACATGCCGTTTGGGAGGTATCGCGAAGATAGAGAACATTTCCGTATGGGCGTTGATAGCATTCGAACTATAATAACACAGTTGTCAGCGTGTTCCACCAGTGAATGAAACATATGTACGGTAAGGGTTAGCGTACCACTCCCTTTCTTGCGCCGTCATTTCGCGGCGAACGTCGTCCTCAATTGTCCCATCCCTAGAAACCGTGCTCGTTTTTTGAGAATCAGGTAGTCTGACATGTGGAGGTAGGCTTTTGTGCCGCCTGTATGCCTTGGGCTTGGTGATGGGATTAATTTCATCGAGAAGAATGGATCGGGAACGGCCAAAGAACACTGGGGGTGGGGGTAACGGCCGACGCAAGGATTTCGCACCTTTAGCAGGAGGACGTAAAGGTCTGATGTGTTCGCCTGCGACAGATCTTTCCTTCAACCGCCGGAGCAGCTTCGGAATCAGTTGTCGCATCAGGTAGGGCAATCGAGTTGCCGCGCCGCTGTGGTGAACAAGGGCTGGCGCACTTGTTGCCACCGCCCAACACAACAGAACGCATACAACTTAGGACTCGAACAGAAATAAATAATGGACTGGATATGAGTCACTGGCAGGTGACCTGGGCGTATCATTTCATGTTTAGAGCCCTCCATTCCCCCATTCTCTTATCACATTCATGGTAGTTCAAATCGATCGCCCTGCTGAACCCATCACGCTTGCTATCATTGGCTGTGGGCAAAGGGGAAACGTATTTACCCACTCACAATCAACTATACCATTCCCTAATCAATTTCGGTGTTTAGAGCTATGCGAGGTATTCTCTCAAGGAGCCCGCGAAATGCAGGGTAGTGGCAATTGCAGAGCCACGATCCGAAACGAGGGCACTTTTTGCGCGTCGATACAGCGTTGACAGCAGTCTCATCTTTGAAACTTGGGAACAGTTCCACAAAGCCTCGGCCGAGACGATCCAGACGGATGGAAAGCGCCTGGCAGATGCTGTCGTCATCGCAGTCCAGGACCGTTTGCATGCAGAACTTGTTACGGCTTTCGCTGCGCAAGGATACGATATTCTATGTGAGAAGCCGATGGCTACATGCATTGAGCATTGCCTCCAGATCGAGGCTGCGGTAAAGAAGGCTGGCATAATCTTTGGAATGGGACATGGTATGCATTTTGCGTATGCGGTGTAGTGGCCCACTCAACTCTTCACTAGTTCTGCGTTATTCGCCCTACAGTCGCGCCATAACCGACATTGTTCGGTCGGGGCAGCTCGGCCAGCTCGTTAACGCTCAGCACATTGAGCCCGTCGGTCACTGGCATTTTGCGCACGCCTACGTCCGTGGAAACTGGTCGAAGGAAGCAGAGAGCAGTTTCTCGTTGATGACGAAGAGTTGCCAGTACGTCCTCGATCCGATTGGCCAAAGGCCAGAGCACCGATTAACTCGTCTTTCAGTGACATCGATATCCTTTGTCATTGGCTTTCGCCGGACACTCCTGTTCATGTGTCGTCGTTCGGTGGGTTGCAGCATTTCCGCAAGTCAAGCAAGCCCGCGGAAGCTGGTGATGCAACACGGTGCTTAGATTGCACTTACGAAGCGCAGTGTCCGTACAGTGCAAAGAAGAGTAAGTTTCTTTCTCGATAAGCAGGTTATCGAAGAACTGACCATTTGATAGTTTATTTAAGGAGAGTTGCTTTGGGTGGCGTTGGCTGGCCGGTGGCACCTCTCGTTGATGGGATCCCAGATATCGAGAACATCACGGACGCACTTCAGAACGGACCATATGGCAGGTGCGTATACGAAAGCGATAATGACGTCTGTGACCACCAGGTATTGCCGAGCCTTCCTACCTTTCTGGGCATTAATCGCTGATTATGCGCCTGTATCTGTATCAAGGTCGTCAACATCCAGTATGCCTCTGGCGCTACCGTATCTTTCACAATGATCGCATATACCACGTTGATCTGTGAGCGACAGACCCGTCTACATTTCACACATGGCGAGATCGTCGGCAACATGAACACGTTCACCGTAACGAACTTCCGCACTGGCCAAACGACCGTTCATCAACCGCCCTCCGAAGGCGGTGGCCACGGGGGCGGTGACATGGGTCTCATGCGGACCTTTGTTGAGGCGGTTCGGACGAGGCAGCAGGGTTTGCTGGGCACAGATGTGACGGACGTCCTCAAGAGCCATCTTACCGTTTTCGCTGCGGAACATAGTCGGAAGAACGGAACTGTGGTCGACTGCGTGGAGTTTGAGAACGGCGCTCGTCGGAATTTCTGACGGCGGAAGTGTCGAAATTGGACAGTTGCACAGTAATGAAACAGTGTAGGACACAAATTTTGCGGAGTACACCTTGGGTGATAACACGGATTACATTGACGACAGCGAGGACAGTTCTAGGTATCGCGAGAATGTTAGGATGTTTCGCAAAAAATGAGATGCAGAGGACAGGTATCGCAAGATATCGCAAAACGAGACGTGAATGAGTGAGTGGGTTAGCAACGAGGGCATCAAACGTAAATATAGCAAGTAATAAAGCAGGTTAAAAAAGCAGGGGGTAGATCGTGGAACTCATTAGTCTTGCAACTCGATCTCTCGTCGGATGCGCTCACGAACTTCTCGGAGGCCGCCAGCTTCCTTCTTGACTCGTCGCGGACTGCGGGCCAACACCTCCGCGCTAGCTTCCTTGCCTCGGCTAGTGCCTGGGCTGGTCGGCACAGGCCTCTCATATGAAGGGTGCGCTGAAGCGGGCATTTCCAACCATTCTTGCCCGTCGACGTGCAGGGGCTTGAGAAAAAACGGGCATAGGGAAGTCAAGATGGCGAGAGATTCCTGGGCCTCGGCAGCAGACATAGGTACAGGTGAGGACTTCAAGACAGCGGCGGTTACTTCAGAGGCGGGCAAAGCTCGTCGCTTGCGAGTGGAGAGTCCGGCGTTCGGTGCGGAAGGCCCAGAGAAAAGCCTGAAACGAAAAATCAACGATAGAAGTGAAAAATAATGACGACAACTTGCATCCAAACGCTCTCAGCAACGCCCTCCAAGCGCCCGAGTAGTACACGCCGTCGTATTTCTTCTTGGCTTAACTTCAGCAGTTGATTACGGCTGAGTTTCCCCCCGGGGACATCCTTGGTCTTGGTAGGCGTCTTCACGGGGGTGTTGGTTAGAGACTTTTGCCTGACACGCTCATAGAGAGCCTGCCGTCGAGAAGAAGTCGGGGTCTGAGGGACAGTAGCGGCATTCGAGCCCCTCTGGTGAACGGGTGTACATGGCAAAGAATCGCTTGCATCTGTCTTGGACGGTGATGTAGAGGGTGTTCTCGGAGTGAAAAGACCAGTCAAGTCGTCAAGCAATGCACGGCGCGAGGGAGTCTTAGGGAATTGAACAGAATTCGTAGCTGCGAACTCAGCCTTAGAAACCGAGGGTTTCGAGATGGGTGTATGTCCAAGACGGGAATCAAGGCTGGACAGAGCTGGCCGCACTTTCGCTGGAGACTTTGACGAAATTGACGCTCTCGAGAGTTTCGTTGGTGACGTCGGTGAAGGTGGTGTTGATAAAATCTTCACAGAAGACGGTGCTTTAGGAGAGGCGGATGCCAATAACTGTGTGAGCTTTGATGGTTTGGGAGGAACAATCAATTGTGGTAGATCAGCCATAGGAAGGTTCGGTGTCTCGTCTGCATCTGCGTGCAGCTGTAACAAAGTCTCAATCTAAATTCCTAGGTTGCGTGCCGGGGACCACGTACCTCGACCCAACGTCGCAGTTTCGACAGGACGATTTTCCGTCTCTTTTCACTATCAGCGGTCCAGCGTGCGACAGAGGCCATGCCACTACCCATATCTTTGTCGAGGTCCATTTCTACCTCGATACCAATGCCGTATGCTGGGATTCGTGATTTCGATGATTTGGAGAAGTGGCTCGTAGGGCTAATTACGAAACCCATGGACCCCCGGGCCCAGTCTTTCGGTTGCTGGGACGTAGACGGATCCTCCAAAAAAGGGTTAGAGTCGTCTTCCTTTGCTCGAGACGACTTTTGCGGAGGAATCACGTCCCCTTTCCATTCCCAGAGCCAACACAGACGAGAAAGGTTGTCGACATCCAGCTTCACGGAGAGACCCGAATACGCATTTAAGGTATGGTGGTTCAGCACGTTGCGTAAAATACCGGTTTCGGCAGAAGGAGATATAGCAGACGAAGCGAGCGCATGAGAAAGAGCATGTTGAAGAGCAGTGTGGACGTTATAAAGTCGTGACAAATGAGGTGGAAGTACAGAGGTGTCAAAGGGAGTCTCAGGAGCTTGACGGGGAGAGACAAGTTTGAAGCGACTCGCTTTGACCGTGCTCGGAGGTGAGGGTGGCCTTGGATTAGTGTTAGGAAGGAAAGAAAGGGATCTGGTAAGAGGAGTGGGACTTACACAGTCCTGAGTCTCTTTGGAGTTAAAAGCGTGTCATCTTGGTCGGGAGATAAAATACGTTTTTTCCTAGGAGATATATGCAGCGAAGTGTAAAGGTCAGACATGAGTGAGTTGTTGTACAGTACAGCAAAGAATTTCACATTAATTGGGTCGACGCGGTCACGTGGTCGTGCGACTGGCTTGCGGGTTGTCACAAATCGGATAGGGGTATAAACTCATGTCTAGAACACGGGGCGCCCATGTATTTGGATTCACATGCACAGAACTTTAAGCCATTTGGTTACTTTATTTACCTCGCCACGCCTCTGCCCGCAGCTACACAGCCGCGACTATATAAGTCCCAGTCTGTGACCTGGGTTCACTTGTTAGCCCCACATAAGGTCTGCTCTCGTTCATTCCCTGTAAGCTGTATTCTCGTATGGATTCCCTAAGTAAGGTAACCAAGCAAGAACAATGGTAGGTTTTCCGCATATGATCTCCTTCCCTTGCTCGGTGATCCGCTGATGATAAATTTGCCAGGCGAGACCTGCTGGCTAGGTTTCAAGGTATTCGCCACGAAGGCCTGTGTTTACGCTTTTGCTTATTAGCCTATAGAACTCGCCGAGGCCACTTCCGATGAGAACACGCAACTTAATGATAAATTGAGGGAATCGGAAGTTGAAGTATCTGTTTGGAAGCAGCAAGTTATCTCTTCTTCAAAAAGTGCGCAAGACTACGAGAGCAAGGCCACTGCCCGAAGGTCTGTTGCCTTTGAAAATGGCGTCGAAGGGAAGGACGTCAGTACCATACCGTCTGCTCGTCCTCGTTGTACCTGACGGAGACCAACCCCGTGCAGAAAATCGCACTCTGTGTAATTGACGGCACTCGGAGCATTTTCGCTGCGAACTACTTGACTCGAGGCGAGGAAGGTGGAAAGAAGGCTGGGCAAGAGCTCATTCGAGGAATCATCGATCACCTCCCCGATGATGGGTCCCTTCGGGGTGCAAACGTCAAGGTTTCCATCCTCATATATGTCATGAAACCTCGGCTTCGGAACGATCTGATCTCGGGTAACATTTGTACCGCCGAGCAGTTCGACGGCTTTTTCGTCGGCTTGAATGAAACACGACATTTAAATGTTGTTGAGGTTAGCAACAAGGACACCGATCGAAAAATAGAGGCTGGAACACCTCTGACATTCTTCAAATAGATTATCTGCAACTTTTCGCAGGTCTCACCCAGACCGTCCGCGTCTTCTTTAGTGGTTAGTACAACTTTGTCGTGCCCAATACCGATCTGACGGTTTCTGCAATGACTCAGGCGGGAACTGTTTGTCCATCATGGCCGCCCTCGAAACGTGCAATGCCTTTAGCAAGCTGGTCATCCTGCGGAGTCAAACCAGTTCGCCTTTCGGCCCGTCTGCGCGCATCCCGTCTGTCATGCTACCTGGCCTATTTATGACTGGACAACTGGCGCCGGCGACCCCTAAGCCTGCTGCTTCTCCTTTCCCGATGTCGGAGGTTGTCATAAAGGAGGCGACCGGGTGGGAGGTTGACGAGGCCGATATTCGTACACCCTCTCCAAAGTCTTTCAGCGGACAACGCAAGCAGAGTGCCATCGATCCGACTTTGGTACGTTCTGGACTATTACACGCAGTGATGATGCTGATGGACTGGCACAGCCATTGTACAAACGTCAGTATGAAACCTTGAATGTTTAATAACTCTGACCCCTACTTCCAGAAAATCCACCCCCTTGTAATGAATATTACCTCATGGAGACTTGCTCTAAAGAAGTTGGTGATGAGTGTGGAATGTTACGATCCCGTGCTGATGAGCCATAAATCAGGGTCGTTGCAGATACTCGCATGAGTATGATTTGACGGAAGATCAATTCGCTACACTCGCCAGAAATGCAAAGCAGTCCCCGTGCTGGTTCTTAAATAATGGTACGCTTCTGTAGACTAGTCAGGATTATAGTGATAATGATGGGGATGCGCAGATCGCGAGTGTCCGTTTGGTTCGAGTTGCTGCTGGGGCCATGTCTGTCCATTCGGCATCAAATGCCAGTATTCTCTGAGAGACAAATGTCGTTTTAAGGGATGTGAGTGATGTAACATCACTTTGTGGACGGATAGAACGCTGATATCATCCCAGCCGGAATGCATCGTCCAAGGGGCGACTCTCTGTAGGTCCCCTCGAAACTTTTAATGATTGAGTTGCTAAAGCCAGCAGATTGGATAACGAATATTGAAAAGTTGTTGGAAGAAAGATCGTCGTGGTTTTGAACCAAACCACCAAGTATTTTGTATAAGATCGTGATAAGATGGAGACTCGGTTATTAAATCGAATTGTTTTTGATTTTTTGATTGGAACGTGCCGTAGCATCCGTGGGAATATCGATATCACCTTCCACTTCCAGCAACGGACGAGACACATTCGAGACAATTCTACTCCCACTCTTTCGACCTTGTGACCACTCAGTGATTGAACCCACTTTTACGACTAACACTTGATATCATGGCGGACAAAGACAAGCTTGAGGATGTTGAAGACTTTGCAGCTATTAACACTCCTGGTTAGCATCTCTTTTCATCGTCGTACTATTTGCCTCATGCCAACTGTCACAGGATACAACCCCGCTGCTGGTAAAACCGTGGACGAATATCGCAACCTAGATGCCACTGATGAGAGTCTGGCACGTTGGAAGGCTAGTCTTGGTCTCAATTCGGCAGCCAGCGGTGATACCAACGGGCCCAAGGTGTGTAATTTCGCGAAGACGTGCCAGTGGTCCATTTTTCGTTTATCTTTCACTTAGTTTACCGTCTTGTACTTGGAACTTACCTCCCCGACACTTCCGGAAGGGAAGAAAATCAAGATTGACTTTACTAATGAGTCTCAGCGAGAATATTACAAGAACAACCCCATACAGGTGAAGGAAGGGGCGGCGTACAAGTGAGTAGATGGCCTCGCAGCAACGTTTCTCCTCGGACAGGGTCAATGAGGAATTCCTGTCCGTAGGGCTACCGTCTCATATCGAGTCAATCACTCTATCATTACCGTATGAGTCTCATCAATAGATACCACTGTCAGGAGATTAACAACAGGATCAGGGTGCTCGTTACATCCAGGTGACCAAGGGCTCCATTGCCAAAGGTAAGTTAATCAGAAAAGCGAGCAAAAGCCTCTTATCAACACCCCATGTAGATAAGGTAGAAGCGATGCTCGGCTCGTACGGTGCAGACCCAAACCCGCGCGTTACGGAAGTCATCAACGATGACTTTCCTTCGGGGATGGTGGCCAGGGGAACGTACAAGGTTACAAGCAAAGTCATTGACCTTGATGGAAAAGAGTGGCTCCGTACGTCTACCTGTGGTCTTACGCGTACACACATAGATAACCATCCTACATCTAGACTGGGATTGGCGGCTCAGGATTTCCAAGGAGTGGTAAACCCCAACTACGGATTTGTGGATGTCGTGAACATTATGTAGCTCCCACTTGTTTTCCCACCTGTTTCTTTTTTGTACGTCGTGGTGGATAAGATAAGATGAGTCTTTTTGGGTTCCCACATGCCATGTCCCATTGCGCGGTGTCAAGCGATCCCTTCGATGGCGTCTCTGAAATTCCCTTGCTCGCGCTCTCCTCTACAACTTCTTTCCTCAAGCCTCTCATCGAATTTTATCCGGACAGGGCGCGTCTATGCGTCGTCTCTCTCCACCTCTAAAACCCCCACAGCCACAACATGGGTGGACCGGCTTCCTCTAAAAGTGCAACCGTACCTATATCTCACTCGGATCGACAAGCCCATTGGAACACTACTATTATTCTATCCTTGCAGTGCGTCTTTCCAGCCTGTCAACCCTTTGTGAGAGCCACGCGACGACATGAGACTTATAGCCTGGTCAATTACCATGGCATCATACGCGCTCAACGCGCCACCGTCCGTTCCCCTCACATACATCGCACTCTTCGGCACTGGTGCTCTGATAATGCGTGGCGCGGGATGCACGATCAATGACCTGTGGGACCGGAACCTGGACAACGCCGTAGGTGCGCACCGCTGACTCACGCTCAAAACCTCCTCCCCCAAAAACCCCTCCCCGACTGACCCAAACGTAAACAGAGCGCACTAAAACGCGTCCATTGGCCCGAGGGGACATAACGCCTCGCCAGGCCATCGCGTTCCTCGCGCCCCAACTGACCGCGGGGCTTGCCGTGCTCACCCAGCTGAACTGGTACAGGTACGTACGTCAGCAACCGTCGTGCGAACCCCTTCCCCTCCCTCTCCGC
>WNFR01006164.1_pt1 | contig 15396 bp, 11 predicted proteins | sample 5400221 | NCBI WGS metagenome assembly WNFR01 (sample SAMN13153357, study PRJNA577476) | soil metagenome | isolation source: 40 cm soil under Madrone tree | place: USA:California | collected 2016-06-14 | reverse complement strand
CGCCGTTAAAGCTGCCACGAGGGTTGCTGGAAGGAGGAGGCGAATTCCGCGGAGTAACAATCGGCTGCCTCATATCGAGCTGCGGCCGAGATTGACGTCCGTTATCTCGAGGTGCGGACTGACGCCAGTTTCCAGAATCGCGCTGCGCGGGCGCCGAACTCCGAGACGGAAAGCGATCCATCGCACCGCTATTTTGCGGACGATTCTGCGGAGCATCCATCGGGCGTTGCGCTGGCATTCTCCGCCAGTCATTCCCGCGATCTTGCGTGGGGATTGAGCCCCCAAGCTGCGAACGATCGCGGGATGCTGGCGCCTCTGTCAACCCACCAGAACTCCGGGGCGCGGACGATGGCCGATCGAGCCTGCGCCAATCCTGGCCGCTGTTGCCTTGCGGAGCCGAGTTTGGGGCGCGCCGATCCACCGGAGCCGGAGCGTTCACACGTCCAGACGGACTGTTCGAAGAGCCATTGCCGAAAGATCCGCGCGTTGTTGGTGACGATGGCCGATCAAGCCTCCGCCAATCCTGGCCGCTGTTGCCTTGCGGCATCGAGTTTGGCGCGCGCCGATCCACGGGAGCGTTCACATGTCCAGACGGATCGTTGTTCAATGAACCGTTGCGAACTGGTCGCTGTGGTGAACCGGAATTTGGAGAACGCCTCCAGTCCCCAGTGTTGCCACCCGTCTGTCCGCGCTGGTCCGGAGTCGAAAGTCCAGTACCTGCTCCCGGCCTGTTTGGACTCTGCATTGGCGAGCCTGGCCGACGCCACGTCTGGTTGGAGCCCTGCTGCGATCCGTTAGAAGGCAGACCAGGCGCCGGTTTCATTCCTCCAGGATTCTGGCCGTTACGATCCTGTGCAAACGTTCGAGGGTTACCTTGTCCCGCCGCCGAACCCTGCTTGCCGACGATCGGCTTGAAGCGTCCATCGCGCTGAATCGCAGTGTGCAGATCCGCTACCTCCCGATCAAAAGATCGTGGCGCTTGGACCGGACGATTGTGATTGTTGCTAAAGAACTGTTGGTTCTGACCTCCCCGAGCAACAGCCGGAGGAGTCGCGCGACGCTGGCCTGCCAACAAACTTTCCCGGCCCGGAACCACCGGGAGATTGCCGGCTACCATTCTTCCATTGCGAAACATCTCGCGCGATGCGGGCCGAACCGAGACACGGCCTCTGCCGAAATCATTTGCATTTACCGTAGATACCGCCAGCCGCATGCGATCGTTTGCAGCAGCGAGCCGCAGGTTCGAGTAGCGGGTTCCGCTGCGCAGCGGGGGAATTCCGCCGTTGTGGGCGTAGTAGTTGTTGACGTTGTAGACGTTGGTAATGTTCACAGAGTTAAAACGCGACCGATATCCACCCCACCAGGGATAGTAGCCGTCACACGGCCCGATGGGGAGCCAGCCAACCGATCCGAATCCACCACCGAACGAGAATCCGGCACCGAACCCACTGTCGAATCCAAAGAACGAAACATAAGCTGGCGCCCAGACTGGACGGTAGTAGCTGCGATACCCGTAGGACTGACCGGGCCACCACGCCCACGAATTTTCATACATGAACCAGCGTCCATAGTGATACGGTGCCCAACCCCATGGTTCAGAGGAAACCCAGGTCCATCCCCAATAGGGTTCCCAAACCCAACGGCCATCTCGATAAGGGGCCCAATCCGCGGCTGTTGCCGAAGGTACCCACACGTCGCCATAGTCAGGAACGTTTCTCCAACGCCCATAAGAATCCAGGTCTTCGGAGCCGACGTAGTAACGATTCGTGCGATTCCACGACTGGGCATTGCGAATCGTGTTGTCGCGATCGCTGTTCCAGCGATCGAAGTCATCTCTGGATGAGGCGTCTGCAAGTTTGTATTGCGTGTCATTGCCAGAGCCGCGCACCATGATTGATTGACCGCTTCGTACGTAGGTGCTGCCCTGCGGAGTCGAAATATCTACATCGCCTCGCCGAACGAGGACTTCCGCCTGATCGTCCGAGTAAACCGTGATCCGGAAGCTGGCATCACCCCGGCGGGGATGAACGGAAAGATTGGGAGCGTCGATTTCAACGTCCGCTTCGCTGTCTTTCAATACCGAGTAGTTGGCAAGTCCGCGGGCGAGCTGAATCTGAATCTGGGTGCGGCTCAAACCTGTAACGTTGGCTTCAGTATTCTGGTCGAGGCGCAGAATGTTGGCGTAATCCAGTTGAACTTCTGTACGCGCCCCAGCGCCCGTCGAAACGCGGTCTCCAGATACGACCGGAGAGTTGAGAGTCGCATTGCCCCAGTCACCTGAGTCTCCCCGCTGCGTCGAAACGTCGCCATGGATCAGACTGATGCGCGCAACACCCGTGTCACTATTTTGCGCGGACTGACTCTGCGCAGGTTGACTCTGTACGGGGTCATTTTGCGCCGGCTCCGATTGAACCGGTTCATTTTGCGCCTGTTCCGCTTGCACGGACCCATCTTCCACCTGGGCGCTGGCCAGGCTGGAAATCAATATCAGAAATCCTGCCAAGCTTGTTATCAGTCTGACTTTCATAGGTCACCTCACCAATTGCGAGAAATCTTCGGTATTGATAAGGCAAGGGAAGGGCCAAAAAAGAGAGATGGAATTGTGGTTTAGTTTCAATGGTTTGCAGCGGAAGATTGCCTTGGGCCGAGCCGTTCGGTGGCCCGATTCCACCGGAGTGGTGGATATCAACCAGAGGCGGAGAGCTTAGCGAAATTCGAGCGAATATCGACCAAGAGCTGCGGCGGGCTCTCGTAAAATGTCGAACGTTATGTAGAGGCCGCACAGTTTTGCAAAGCTTTTACATCACTGCGACAAGTCTCCCTTTCGATAAACGCTATAACACAATCCACGAATCGGCCGACCTGAACCCTTTCGATCAGACTTCAACAAGGAGTGGACCGTGAAACTACAACGACTATTTCTCTCGTCCTTACTCGGATCGCTGTTAGTTGCGCCAGCGGCTTCCGGGCAAATGCTTCAACCCATCCAACTGTTCGGATTTTTTTGTCAGGGAAGCGGCCAATCAGAAAGCTGTCCAGACGGCGCCCGCCCCGATTCGATCATCCGTGCTTCGGATGGCAATTTCTACGGCTTTGCTGAAGTGAGCAGGGAGGATACCTCCAACCCTCAAGGTGGAACACTCTTCCGACTTACGCCTGCCGGCCAAATCAGCATCTTGCATACCTTCTTGCCGGGAAAGAACAGCCGCTTCCCCACCGGAACGAATCCCGGATTTTTGGTGGAGGGCCCAGATGGAAATCTTTACGGGTCGGCGGTCTTCGGAGGCGCACACAGTGCTGGCGTCTTCTTCCGCTCCAACAAAGCTGGCACGCTCTTCAAACTTATTCACAGTTTTTGCTCGGCTCTAAACTGTGCTGACGGCAGCTTTCCGAATGGAGTAACAGTTGGTCCAGATGGCAACATCTACGGCTCCACTGAAAACGGTGGGAACGTCGGCGTGCCCTGTGGTTCGAATGGTTGCGGGACGATCTTCAAGTTTACGGTGGCCTCCAATTCGTTCACGACACTCCATCGGCTGGATGGCACGAACGACGGCGACACTCCATCCCCGCTGACACTTGTCGCCGATGGAAATTTCTACGGAGTTGATCACGGTCCCAACGTTAACAGCAATGTGTTCCGGCTCACTACGGACGGACGCCTGACGGTGATTGACACCTTCCCCCGATTTACTACGGCAATCAGCGGCATTACCCAGGGACACAACGGAAATCTGTACGGCGTCGCACACGGCCTGATCAACGGTATCGGGCAGCAACTCTTCGAAGTTGGACTGGACGGAAGCAATCTCCAGTTCTTCCCGCAATTCGCGAGGCTCACAGGTGTATCGGGAAGTCCCAACCTTCTGCTGGCAAGTGATGACAACTTGTGGAAAGTAACGGCACAAGGCGGCGAGGAAAACCAAGGCACGATCGTCACACTCTCGCCGAATGATGGTTCCGTGTTGCAGACGATCTCATTCCGGGGAAGGAACGGTGGTTTTCCGGAAGGCCAGCTAATTCAAACTCCTGACGGAACCATTGTCGGCACAACGACGCTGGGCGGTACTGTAACTACCGGAAATGCAGATGGCGTGGTCTTCACGCTGAATGCAAACCTTCCGCCTCCAACCAAGTAGCACTCTCAGAAAAGACGGCGACTCGGATCTGCGCCTACAGACCGAGTCGTTGACTCTTACTCCGCCCCATTCTCGTCTTCGATTCCAATCTTCGAGAGCCGGTAGCGCAGCGCATTTCGTGAAAGCCCGAGAAGTCGGGCTGCCTGCGACTTGTTGCCCTGCGCACGACGCAACGCTTCCCGAATCATATCGTCTTCCCATTGGTCGAGGGTCATCCCTGCGGGTAGGAAGCTGTCGTTCGACGACGCGGCTTTACTGCGCGGAGCGGAATCGATGTGAATGTCGCTGGACTCAAGCTTGCTGGTGCTTGCCAGCGCACAAGCCCGCTCAATAACGTTTTGCAGTTCGCGGACGTTGCCCGGCCAATGATGACTCATCAAAAGATTTGTTGCTTCCGGCGATATGGTAATGACTTCCTTTCCCGCATCTCCGCAGAACTTTTTCAGAAACAGATTCGCCAAGTCGGGGATGTCTTCCTTGTGTTCCCGCAAAGGCGGAATGTCAATCGGAACCACATTCAATCGGTAATAAAGATCCTCACGAAACGTCCCCTCTTCAAGGGCCGCTCGCAGATCGCGGTTGGTGGCAGCGATAAGTCGCACATCCACTTTGACAGTGCGCGTTCCCCCGAGGCGCTCGAATTCGCGCTCCTGAAGCACCCGCAAGAGTTTCACTTGTGTGGCGGGCGGCACGTCGCCAATTTCATCCAGGAATAGTGTGCCCTTGTCGGCGAGCTCGAACTTTCCCGGCTTGCTGGCGGTGGCTCCGGTGAATGCGCCCTTTTCATATCCAAAGAGTTCGCTTTCCAGCAGATTTTCTGGAATGGCGGTGCTGTTGATCTTGACGAATGGACCGGACGCTCGTCGCGACTTCTCATGAATCGCACGCGCGATCAGGTCTTTGCCGACGCCGCTTTCTCCGCCCAGCAGAACCGTTGAATTCGTCGGCGCAACCCGCTCGACGATAGCCAGCACTTCCTGCATCTTCGCGCTGCGAGCAACGATATTGGGATGACTATACTTCTCGCCAAGCGCATGACGAAGGCTGCGATTTTCTTCGCGCAGACGGGAAACATCGAGCTCCTTGTGAACGACCATCCGCATTTCAGCCAGTGAGAACGGCTTGAGGACGTAATCGGTAGCTCCCGCTTTCATGGCATCGACCGCGGTTTCGACTGATCCGAATGCGGTCATTACAACCACTGGCAGCGCGCCGTTTTGCTGTTTCACGGCTTGCAGCAGTTCGAGTCCACTCATACCCGGAAGCTTGAGATCTGTGAGCACCAGATCCACTGACTCAGAGGCGAGCAGTTTCAGTCCGGTCTCGGCATCCGCGGCGGATACGGTCTTGAAGCCGTCCTCGCCGAGGTTCAACTCCAGGAGGCGGCGCATTTTCGATTCGTCTTCGATGATGAGAATAGTTGGCATCTTTAGTCCGCTTGCTCTACGTCGCGATATTCGGCGACCCGCGCACCTGTCGAAGCCAAATACTCAGGCTGCGCCGCGCCGCTCTGCTCCAGCGGGAAGAAGAGTATGAACGAAGCCCCGCCTTGCGGTCCGCTCTCCACGCGGATGGTTCCATGGTGGCCATCAACAATCTGCGACACAATCGAAAGGCCCAGCCCAACGCCGGTTTTCTTGGTAGTCACAAACGGATTGAAAATTTCTTCGCGTATCGCATCGGGGACACCGGGACCGTTGTCCGTGAGACGCACCAAAACACCTTCGTTGCCATTTTGCACCGCTGCCGTTACCTCAGCTCGCAACGTGCCACCGGTCTCCTCCATTGCTTCGTGTGCGTTCTGCACCAGGTTGATGAAAGCCTGTTCGGACAAGCTCTCGTCGAGAGATACCGAAGGCAATCCTGAAGCGTAGGCACGCTCAATCTGAACCGGTTTTCCCTTCCAATGCTCGCTGACATTTTTCAGAACGCGATCAAGCAGCGCTGTCAAATCAGCGGGGTGTGGATCAACGTGAAGCGGCCGTGCAAAATTTAGGAACTGCGTCACCAGTGTGCTCAGACGATTCACTTCAACGGAAATATATCCGGCCAGCTCACGGGTAAGTTCATTCGCTCCGTCCAATTTTTGGGTCAACATCTCCGCCGAACCTTTGATCACGCCAAGCGGGTTGCGGATCTCGTGCGCCAACCCGGCCGAGAGTTGGCCCAGCGCGGCCAGTCGTTCCGATCTGCGCGCTTCCGCCTGTGCTTGCGTCAACTGGCGATTCGTCTCCGCGAGTTGCTCGGCGAGTTGCTGATACAACTTCGTCTGGCGCCGGCTTTCCTCCGCGAATCGATTCACCAACATCGCCGCCATGAAGAAGAACATAACGCGTAGCGCAAGATCGGCAAATCCCGCGGCGGTCAGGTCATACTGCTCCAACGCCGGATAGAGGTACGAGCAATATGCCGCTGACGCGACTGCAGTCCACAGGAGCGTCATCCAAGGCCCGAAGTACAGAGCAGCAGTCACGACTGGGAGGTAGAAAATCGGGTAGTAGCTGCTGTTAATCCCAACCTGTGCGGTGTGATCGATGAGGATGGCCGCCAGGAGGATTTTGAGGACAACAACGTAGACCGGACCGCGCGTGGGAAGGCGGCCGATCAACCATCCCTCCAGCAACTGCACAATCCCGATGGCGCCAAGTATCACCTGCTTGTGCCATTCGCCGCGCGGAGGCAAGAGGGCCAGGCCGACTAAGAATAGAAGCCAGAGAGCATCCAGCCAGCTAAACCGTCTGGGACCGGCTTCGGGGATGGTAGGCGCGGAGACCACGTAGCATCCATCCAACCCCAGAATGGCCTTCGGCGTCAATGCGTGGGCGTATCTTAGCGTCTAACAGGGAGGGACGGGTCAGTTCTTGCGACTGATTTCTGCACCCTTAGCATCAGCAGCTAATTCCCCGCGGAACCTGCTTGCCTTCTCGGGCTGGTGGAGAGCGTCGTAAATTTCGGAGAGGTCGGTGCGCGCAAACTGCATCCAGATTGCCGGCGGGGTAGTCTGTCTCGTCAAAATATCATAGCCCTTGCTGCTTTCCGACTCGGCCTCTGCGTAGCGACGATCGCGAAGGAATGCCCGTCCCAGCCGCACATGCGCGATCCCGACATTCTGATGGTCGGGCGCCAGCGTTTTGGAATAAATCTGGAGCGCTTCCTGGAACAGCGCTTCGGCCTTACCGTATTCCTTCTTGTCGATCAGCACGCCGGCCAAATTGGATAGTGCGATCCCGATGTAATAGTGCTTCCCGGCATAAATCGATTTGTAGATTTCGACTGCGCGAGTGAGTTCTGCCTCGGCCTCATCCAACTGGCCGCGGCGTTGCGCGATCTTCCCCAACTCGTTGAGCGTTCCGGCCACCCGGGGATGCACCTTGCCGAAAACTTTCTCTTGAATGGAAAGTGCTTGCTGAAGAATAGCGGCCCCTTCATCCAGCTTTCCCTCCGAGACCAACGCGCGGCCAAGCATGGTCAACGCCGATGCCGTTGCAGGATGGTCTTTTCCGTAGAAAGACTGAGTAATATCCAGACCTTGCCGGTAGAAGCGCTCGGCTTCGCTAAAGCGGCCTCGTTCATACTGGACTGCGCCGAGGTTAATCAGATCGTCAGCAATATGAGGATGATGCTCGCCATAAAGCTCGCGGTCCATGCCGAGGACCCGCTGGTTCAGGGCTTCTGAGATATCAAGGTTCCCCGCATAAAAATGCGAGTTCGCCAGCTCGGTGAGGCTTTCCGCTAGGTCCGCGCTGGGAGGACCGGGCTTTGATTGCAAGCGAGCCGCCTCCTCCAGCATCCCGATAGCGGCTGGATACGTACCACGGTCTTCCAGAATTTTCCCGAGCAAAGCGGTAGCTTTTCCAATCGCAGGATGGTTGGGCGCCAAGTGGCGCTTGCTGATGTCCAGGCCTTGGCGGACAAGCTTTTCGGCTTCGTCGTATCGCGCCTGCACGTCGCGTAGGCCTGCGATGGCAATCAGGCTCTCGGCGACTTCCGGACTGTCGCCGCCAAATAATGTCTCGCGTTGCTTGAGCGAGGTATTCAGCAACTGTTCGGCCTTGTCGAGTTTGCCCAGATTCTCGTAGACGGTTCCCAGAGTCTGATAGATTTCGGCCTGTGACCGGGGATCAGCGGTCAAGGCCTGAGCTTCCTGCACTCCGCGGTCGACCAGCGTAATAACGCGCAGGTCGTCGGCCGGTCCTACCGATTCGTCTCCGCCTTGAAAAAGATTCATCGTGAAGCGCTGGATGCGCTGCGTGCGGGCTGCCTCCGCAACTGCCGAATCACGTGCTTTTGCCAGCCGGACAGTAAAGAAGACGACTAAACCGACGACGAGCACCGCGGCGACGGCGGCGGAAACCACCTCACGCCGATTGCGCCTCACAAATTTGTCGAAACGATACCCGACGGTATCGGGCCGGGCTTCCAGCGGCTCACGCCTCAAATAGTGGTCGACATCGCGGATCAAAGCTTCCACCGAGCGGTATCTACGTCCGAGGTCTCGATGCATCGCCGTAAAGCACAAGACGTCAAGATCCGCCCATGATCCTGCGCTCAGGGAAGCGGCGTGCGAAGTGTCTCGTTTCGCTCTAACGGATAGTCGGGGCGCGTCGTATTCAAGCAACACGGTCTCGGCTTCCACGGGCGCCAGGTTCGACAAGTCGAACGGAAGTCGCCCACACAATAACTCATACAAAATGACGCCCAACGAATAGACATCTCCCTGAACTCCAACGTGCTGACCGCGGATCTGTTCCGGCGAAGCGTAGGCGGGCGTCATCAGACGAAGGCCAGTCATCGTCTGATGCTCAGGGATGTCGAGGCTCTCCACCTGTTTCGCGATCCCGAAATCGAGCAACCGGACCGTTCCGTCCGGCCTCGCGAGAATGTTGGACGGCTTCAGATCGCGATGGATCACCGCGTTACTGTGCGCGTATTGGACCGCTTCGCAAACTTGACGAAAAAGTTTTAGACGCTGCTCGAAAGAGCACTCATGCTGCACGCAGTAATCAGTCAACGGCAGCCCTTCCACATACTCCATGACGAAGAACGGAGTGCCGTCGGAAAGTGTGTCTGCGTCGTAGAGGCGGGCGATCGACGGATGATTCAGTTGCGCGAGCGTGCGCTGCTCGGCTGCGAATCGCTCCCGGCGCGCCGGCGACAGCCATGCGTCACGGAGCAATTTGAGGGCGACCAGACTACCCAGGTCCGAACGCTCCGCAAGATAGACCACTCCCATCCCGCCTTCGCCTAACACCTCGCGGATACGGTACGGACCTAGTTCCTGAAAGGGTAAAGATTGTGCGCCTTCAGCAAGGACGGTGTGTGCGACCTCGGCCAAAGGTCGATCGAGGAGTGAAGTGCCGCGAGAATCTTCGTGCAAGAGGGCGAGTACGTCAGCAATCAGTCCTTCGTCTTCGCCACAGGCAGACGCGAGGAAGGTGCGCTGTTCAGCCGGCGGGACGGCCGCGGCGTCATGAAACAGAACCTGTACTTGTTCCCAACGGCTGCTGTCCACCCTCCCCCCCGGAGTTGGCAATCAAGCCAAATCAGCACATCAGCTGGCTTGGCGTAGTTCATGGGCGAGCCATGCTTTGGCCGCTCGCCAGTCGCGCAGAATCGTGGCTTCAGAAACATCGAGCAGTTCGGCCGTTTCGCCGATATCGAGTCCTCCGAAGAAACGGCTCTCGACCATCAAAGCCTGGCGTGGCTCGAGTTTTGCCAGTTCGTCAAGCGCGCGATCCAGGGCCAGCAGATCTTTTCCGGCTAGCGGCCCTCCATCTCTCGCGTCGTCGATGGGAATAACAACCGCATCCGGTCCCCCTCGCTTGTTGGCATTGCGTCGGCGGGCCGCTTCCACTAACACCTGGCGCATAGCCCGAGCTGCGATTCGCTTGAAGTGCAGCCGGGAAGTGGACGCGAATCGCGGCGAATTCGCTAATTTTAGCCAGGCTTCATTGACGAGGGCAGTGGGCGTGAGCGTGACACTCTGGTCCCCGCGCTTCACGCTCGATGCCAAGCGGCGCAGTTCCTCGTAAGTCACGCTGAACAGGTCGTCGAGTGCTCGTCTTTCCGGCGGCATTGCAGTTCCCATCGCCATAACGGCGGCCGATCACGATTCGGAGTTAGGTATGACGGTTTTTGCCGGGCCTTTGCGCATTGCGTAGTGAATGCGGCCAAAGCCAGACCTGTCAGGGGAGGAATGATGGGGCAAAGCAGAACCCCATTAAGGTTGGAATACTAGCATTCAAACGGGCTCCGGACAACCGTAGAGTATTCCTCTCGGCCTCGAAAATTGGAGAAAGCAGGCCATGAAAAAGCGCGGCAAAGTTCTGCGCGACACGACCTCAGGTCCAGGCCTGCTCATGATCGAGGGCCAGCAGTATCGTTTTTCGTTGCAAGGTGTTTGGAAGTCCGAAACGCCGCCGAAACCGGGCATGGTAGTGGATGTCGATATGGATGCCCAGAGCGTAATTCAAAGCATCGCCGTCGTGCCGGGTTCCCAGCTCGCCCAGGAACAGGCAGAGACCGAGGCCGCTCGAAGCCGGACACTGTTGGGGACAGTCGGAATCCCTACATTGGCGACTGCGGGACTTCTCCTGGCAGCCTGGTTTTTTCTGACGGCAGCCTCCATCCAAGTCCCCTTCCCGGGAACGCTGGAATTCACGTTCTGGCAGCTCTTGGGCTTTTTGAGCGCGGGAAATGTTCCGGGCCTATTGGAAGGCCGAGACAATATCGGCGCCGGTCTTTATGGGTTGATCGCGATCATGGCGATGATGGGACCTTTCATTCCTTCCTTTTGGAAAGACCGGCGCGCCTTGCTCGGGGGCGTCCTGCCGCTGCTATTCATGGTCATCGCTGGAATTGCCCTCAGAAGCAGTATTCGCATCGCGCTTGACTCTACCCATGCAAATCAGGCCGGGAACGAAACTATGAAGGCAGTCTCAATCGGTGTCGGAACGTATGTTTCTATGCTGGCTGGGATGTACTTGGCTTTCCGATCCGCAAAGGACTTTGTGGTGACGAAGCCCAGCGCAGGAGAAGCACAGGAGTCCCCTCAACGAAAAGCCGCCTAAGTGGAATAGTCAGCATTGATTCGCACGTACTCGGCAGTCAGATCGGTAGTGAGAAACCGCAACGCGCTGGAGCCGCGTCCAAGTTGCACGCGAACGTCGCACACTGGCCGGGCAAGCGCACGATGAGCCCGTCCTTCGTCGAACTGATATGCGACGCCGTTCCGGCAAACCATCTGGTTGCCAATGAAAATCTTGATGCGATCCGGATCAATGGGCACTCCCGAGTACCCGACCGCAGCCAGTATCCGTCCCCAGTTCGGATCAGCTCCCGCCCATGCCGTCTTGACCAGCGCTGAGTGAGCAATCGCGCGGGCTACCTGCAATGCCTCTTCGCGACTGCGAGCCTGCTCCACAAACAGCTGGATTACGTGCTGAACTCCTTCGCCATCGGTGACAATCTGTTCAGCCAGAGACTGGCAAACGCCAAGCAGCGCGCTGGCGAATTGCTTGCGAATACGGACATCCCCAACGCGAGCCCCGCTCTGTCCGCTGGCAAGGAGCAGCACAGTGTCATTGGTGGAAGTGTCGCCGTCAACGGACATGGAATTAAACGACTGATCGCAGGCATCTCGCAGAAGACGCTGCATCTCGCCCGAACTCGCAGCCACATCGGTAAACAAATACACCAGCATGGTCGCGAGCTGCGGATGAATCATACCCGAACCCTTCGCGATGCCGAGCAGTGTGACTTCTCTTGAACCTGCTTTGAAGCGACTCGACGCCACCTTGGGACGTGTGTCCGTGGTCATGATGGCATGGGCAAAGGCGAGCGCTCCTCGTGCGTTCGGCGTTCGCGACGAAATCAAGTCGGGCAGTTTCGCAGTAACTTTTTCTGCCGGAAAAGGAACACCGATGATTCCGGTTGAAGAAGGAAAAATTTCCGCGGCGTTTGCCCCGAGCAGTTTTCCAGCCTCCCGGCAAACAAACTCGCAAGCTAAACGCCCTTCCGGACCAGTCGCACAATTCGCATTTCCTGAGTTCACCACCACAGCTCGCACTCCGGCGACCACACGGTTGAGAGTGAAGAGAGCCGCAGCGGTCGCGCCCGCACCGGCTTCGGCCAGCGCCAGGTCGGGTCGTCCGCTAACCTTGATGTTTGCAGCGAGCGCAGAAAAGGAAAATCCGAGCGGAAGTCGAATTCTCTCTGGAGAATGGCGCAGGCGACTCATCCGTGGATCTTTAACCAATTGGTAGGCGCAGGAAGAATTGCGAATCGCGGTACGTCACCGCGGATCATCGCCACTTCATCGCAGTAGTGCAGCCGCGGACACTTGTAGCAATCCTTATGGATCTTGTCGGGAAGGTCCTGATGCGCCGCGACCGTAAACCCCATGCGCGAAAAAAAATCAGGGATTCGCGTGAACAGGCACACGCAAGTGACGCGATGTCTCTCAGCCTGCGCAAGCAGAGCCTTGACCAGTCGCTTGCCGCCTCCTCCGCTCTGATGAGTGGGATCGACCGTGATCGAGCGGATCTCCGCAAGATGCGGGCCGTAGAGATGCAAAGCGCCGCAGCCGATAATTCGATGGTGGTGCTCCAGAACTACGAAGTCGCGGATGTTCTCGCAGATCTCCGCCAGACTCCGGGGCAGTAGAGTTCCATCGCCCGAATAAGCCGCAATCAGAGCGTGCACCTGTTCGGCATCAGGAAGGGTCGCCTCACGCGTACGCATGGGGGTTCCGTTGGTGGAAGCCCGCTTCACGCCCTCAGCACCTCAGTGCCACATTCCAGTTTCGCAAAGTAGAACAGAGGCAGAATGTCGGCCTGCGACGCCGGCAGGATGCGCACGCGCCCCACACCGTGCTTAAGCGCATCAGTACAAGCTTCGAGCTTCGGCAGCATGCCGCCGCTCACGACGGAATCTTCAATCATCCCGGCCACCTGCTTCGTATTCAGCCAGGGCATCACCGATCCATCGGCCTGCTTGACTCCAGCGACGTCAGTTAGAAAAATCAACGCGTCAGCGTGGCAAGCCACCGCACAAGCCGCCGCCATCTGGTCCGCGTTCACGTTGTAGTACTGCCCGTCAGCGCCCAACGCAACAGAAGAGAGCACTGGAATGCCGCCTTCAGTCCAAATTGCGCGAATCCATCGCGGCTCGGAAAAACATATCTCGCCCACGAATCCCAGATCGTGTTCCCGATCCTGTTTCTTGCGGGCGCGAAACGCGCCCCCGTCGCCGCCGCACAGTCCAACCGCGGGCTGTCCAGCCAAAGCAATTGCCGCTACCAGGCTTTTGTTGACAATTCCTGCCAGCACCATCACAGCAACGTCGCGCGTCTCCGCGTCCGTCACCCGCAGGCCGTTGATGAAATCGCTGGTCTTGCCGAGCAACTTCAGCGTACGGGTGAGCGCCGTGCCGCCTCCATGGACCACAGCCACCTGGTGGCCGTCCTGCGCCATCTGCACCACAGCATGCGCACACTTCTGGAGGGTTACCTTATCTTCGAGCGCCGCGCCGCCGATTTTGACAACGACTTTCATGCCAGTCCCTCCTCTTCGCTCCAACCATACATAAGATTCATGTTCTGTACAGCCTGCCCAGCAGCACCCTTGAGCAGATTGTCAAGGCAGGAAACCAGCACCAACCGCCGTCCGTCGGCACCCAGGCAAAATCCGAGATCGCAATAGTTCGTGTAGAGCGAAAACGCGATCTGCGGCAAGTTCGATGCCGCGAACACGCGAACCCAATGCTTGCCGCCGTAGAAGTCGCGAAAGCACGATTCAATCTCAGCCGCGGTCATCTCACGATTCAAACGCACGTAAATAGTCGACAAAATTCCGCGCGGGATCGGCAGCAGATGTGGAGTAAAGATCAGTTGGCTCGCATCCAGCTTCAACTGTTCCAGAATCTCGCCGGTATGGCGATGGCCGAAGACCGAGTAAGCAGACAGGTTGTCGGCCACGGAAACGAAGTGTGTGCGCGCCGTGGGTTCTTTGCCCGCGCCCGACACGCCGGACTTCGAGTCGGAAATAATTCCGTGGTCGCGGTCCACAAGGTCAGCCGATAACAGCGGCGCGAGCGCGAGGATCACCGACGTCGCGTAGCATCCCGGATTCGCAACCAGCGCCGCTCCAGGTATGCAATCTGCATTTAACTCCGGCAGACCATATACCGCGCGCTCGGTAAGTTGGGCCGCGATCGACTTATTGGCGTCCTCGAATCCATACACCGCGCGATGCTCATCCTGCTTGAGCCGCCACGCGCCACTCAAATCGACAACTCGTAGACCGCGGTCAATCGCCTCCGGCACGAGTTCCCGAGAGACTTCGTGCGGTGTAGCCAGAAACAGCAACTCAACATCTTGTTGGTGCAGCTTCGTCCATGAAAACGCCTCCACCTGCGAATGGCCGTTGCCGGCGACAAGAGGAAATGTGACGGACGAACTTTCCCGCTGCTCCCCCTTGTCGGTCCGGCGAAACAATAGTGGCGTGTTCACTCGCGGATGGCGAACCAGCAACCGAGTAAGTTCGAGGCCAGAGTAACCGGTCGCGCCAAGTACTGCGATATTGAGTTTCGCCGACATTACGCCAACATCTCCCGGATGCGATTCGCGAGCCGAGTGGCGGATTTATTATCCGGACAGACGATCAAAATCGCATCGTCGCCCGCAATGCTGCCGACTGTCTCTGGCCAAGTCTCTGCATCCAGTGCCGCAGCAACTGGCTGCGCGCTTCCTACAGAAGTTTTAATTACGAGAAGGTTCTGGGCGGGGCGTACGTCCTGAACGAATTCCCGCACCAGCCGGGAGACCGGAGGAAGCGCCGGATCGGCGGCGCTACCGGCTTGCATGCGAGCATAGCCGTCCGCCGTCTTGACCAGATTCAGATCGTGGATATCCCTCGAAAGCGTGGCTTGCCCAACGCGGCATCCGCGCTTGTGAAGCGCGCGTTGCAGGTGCTCCTGGCTGGCCACCGGTCCTTGCTGTACGATTTCAAGGATGGCCTTCTGTCGGGCAACTTTGGTCATAGCGCATATTTATCCATTGTGATGGATACTTATTCAATGATAACCCTCGCCGCTAGGCTGTCAAGTTGAAAATCAGAAGTGGCGACCCGAAAGAAACGGGCAACCGTTCATCAGCGAGAAGCCGGAGCGAGCTGCCGCACCGCGGTGATGAACGTCCGCGCCGCTTGCGTAAGAGTGCGGTCGCGCCGGTAGGCCAGTCCCAGTTCCCGCCACAACT
>WNFR01007654.1_pt1 | contig 15399 bp, 14 predicted proteins | sample 5400221 | NCBI WGS metagenome assembly WNFR01 (sample SAMN13153357, study PRJNA577476) | soil metagenome | isolation source: 40 cm soil under Madrone tree | place: USA:California | collected 2016-06-14 | reverse complement strand
CGCGGAGATGCGGCCGAGCCGATGCGATACGCGATATTGATCGCGGCCGCGGATCGAGTCAACTGCTTACTTAGAAGAATACCAAACTAGAGCGAGTTAGTTCGGAGCGGCAATCAATTGCCGCGCAGGGCAACCCGGACGGTTAATCCCGATGCAGCGGATCCCCGTCCTGGAGAGACGATGCGCCTACAGCGAGGCTGGTGGAAGCTTCAATCGCCCGTCTGCAGACGCTCGACCAGCTCCCGGACGGACGGCACATAGCCGTTTGCATAAAACGGGTCCGAGGCGAAGCGATAGGCATTGTGTCCCGCAAACATCAACTGGCACTCGACGTCGTCAGAATGCCTGATCGCCTGCAGTGTCTTTTGAATGCAGTAGCTGCGCGGATCAGCCTTCTTTCCCGTAGAGCGCACGTCGTTCTGCGCCCAGTTCGAGAACTGGCAGGCGCTGAGACAGCCCATGCAGCCGATCTGGTCGGTACGGATTTCGAGCGCCTTTCGGGGGGTCACGAATATCAATGTCGAGTCGGGCGTTCGTAACGCCTCGGTAAAACCCACCGCGACCCAGCCCTCGGCGGATTCCTTGTCATGGGCGGTCAGGTAAACGGTACGGCCACGCGGGCCGACGCTGAACGGGGCAACATGTTCGCCGACCGGTTCGACAGTGTAGGCAACCTGATGTTCGGACCGTTCTCGCAGTTCCGTCAGGAAGTCATTGCGCACCGCCGAGGAGTAGAAGCCGGTCGGGCTAAAATGATTGAGATAAACGTCTCCCTCATCCAAGGTCAGGAGCTTGCGTTTCCAGGTTTCGGAAATCGGACTTTCCTGGGTCACCAGGGGCCGGGTTCCAAATTGAAAAGCAAGCGGCCCCAACTCGGGATTGTCGATCCAATCGGTCCATTCACGCAAATACCAGACCCCACCAGCCATGAAAATCGGGGTCGTAGCCAGTCCGAAATCGACCATCATGCTGCGCAACTCACGAACGCGCGGATAGGGCGGTTCGGGTCGCTGCGGATCCTCGCTGTTGGTAATTCCGTTATGCCCACCGGCCAGCCAGGGGTCCTCATAGACGACCCCGCCGAGCCACCCCCGAAATTTGTGATAGGCCCGCTTCCACAACGCCCGAAACGCGCGGCCCGACGACACGATCGGGTAATAGTGTACCCCGTAGCGCGCACAGATCTCGGCAATCTTGTACGGCATTCCGGCGCCGCAGGTGACGCCGTGAATGAGTCCTTTAGCCCCTTCCAGCACCCCGTGCAGCACACGCTCAGCCGCCGCCATCTCCCAGAGCACGTTCATGTGAATACGGCCTTCGCCGTTCGAGCGCTCATGAGCAACGCGCGCCTGGTGGATACCGCCCGCGACCGCGTACGCGACGAGTTCTTCATGTCGCTCGACTCGCGTGCGCCCGTGATAGATCTGCGGGATTGGCTGCCCTGTCTCGGTATAGCTGTCGGCATTGACCCCTGAAAACGTGCCGACGCCTCCGGCGGCCGCCCAGGCGCCGGAGCTTTCGCCATTCGACACCGAGATGCCTTTGCCGCCTTCAACGAGCGGCAGAACCTCGCGCCCGGAGATCACGAGCGGATTGAACGGTTTCACCACGACTAATCCTTGCCGAGAGCCGCCACGCGCCGCGGCTCTATGGAGAGGCTCGGGTCATCGGAAAACACCGATGTGACCCCCCAGTCAAATAGCGCGTTCGCCCGCCCGGGATTGTTGACGGTGTATGCCAGCAGCGGATATCCCGCCCCGCGGATCTCGGTCGCGAGGGCGGGACGAAGGCGTTGATGGTCGGCATGGATCGTCGCGCAGCCGAGCCTTTCGGCAACGGCGCGCCAGTTCTTCGGGATCGCGCGGAACAGGATGCCTCGGGCGATCCCCGGAGCGCGAGCCCGGGCGGCCACGAGTGCAGCGGGCTGAAAACTCGATATGAGCAGCTCCGGCAGCACGGACGGGCAAAGCCGGGCAAGCGTGTCGGCAACCACCGCTCCAGTCTCGGCCTCTCGGCCACGAGTGGCCTTCAACTCGACATTCGCGCCGAGACCCAGCGCGGCGAGAAGGGTCACGGCTTCTTCCAAAGTGGGCACGCGCTCCTCCGCGAAGGAGGGGCCGAACCAAGCTCCGGCGTCGTGACGCCGTACCGCCGCCAGGGAGAGTGCGCTCAGCTTTCCGCGCCCGTCTGTCGTGCGTTCGAGCCGACTGTCGTGAAGCAGGACGGGTTGCGCGTCGGCGGTGAGGCGGACATCGAACTCGACCCACCGGCAATCGAGCGCCTTTGCTTGGCGAAAGCCGGCAAGCGTGTTTTCGGGCGCGCACGCGGCCGCACCGCGGTGGCCGATCACGCGCGGAAGAGCAATTTTGGCGCGGTCATGTTCGCGGGCGGCTCCAGCCGTCGCGGTTGTCGGGTGGCGCATCGCAGGGTGCAAATCGGGCTCGCGTCCCCCGGCCAGCCCCCGGATCAAACCCGGCGGTCCTGCTGCGCCGAGAAAGGCGATACAGGTGGAAAGTTCGGGGCCGTCTCGCCCGGCACAGGATGCTGTCAGTTTGCTGCCTTTACCTGCTGTTCCTGGCGCTCAGGGCGCCGCGAACCGAGATCGTCGCCGGTTTCCTGATCGACCTGCCTCATGCTCAGCTTGACTTTTCCTCGGTCGTCGAAACCGAGCACTTTGACTTTGACCGTATCGCCGAGCTTGACTACATCGGCGACTTTGCCGACCCGCTGCGGGGCCAGTTCGCTAATATGCACCAGCCCGTCGCGCGATCCGAGAAAGTTCACGAAAGCGCCGAAATCGACGACTTTAACGACCTTGCCATTGTAAATGGCGCCGAGTTCGGGCTCGGCGACAATCCCGCGGATCCAATCGATTGCGGCCCTTGCCGCATCTCCATCGACCGCGGCGACCTTGATGGTGCCGTCGTCGTCGATGTCGATCTTGGCCCCGGTCGTCTCGGTGATCTCGCGGATCACCTTGCCGCCGGAACCGATCACCTCGCGAATCTTTTCCTTCGGGATGCTGAAGGTCGTGATGCGCGGGGCGTTGTCGCTGACCGTGTCGCGGGCGCCGGTCAAGGCCTTCGCCATCTCGCCCAAAATGTGGTCTCGGCCCTCCCGCGCCTGGTTGAGGGCTATCCGCATGATCTCCTCGGTGATCGAGGTGATCTTGATGTCCATCTGCAATGCGGTGACGCCCTGCTCGGTGCCGGCAACCTTGAAGTCCATGTCGCCGAGATGATCCTCGTCGCCGAGTATGTCGGAGAGGACGACGAAATCTTCTGGCTCCTTGATCAGCCCCATGGCGATTCCAGCGACCGACCGGGGCAACGGCACGCCGGCGTCCATCAGTGCGAGCGAGGCGCCGCACACCGAAGCCATCGATGACGATCCGTTCGATTCGGTGATCTCGGAGACGACGCGGATCGTGTACGGAAAACTCTCTTTGCTCGGCAGCAGCGGGCGGATTGCACGCCAAGCGAGCTTGCCGTGCCCGACCTCACGTCGACCGGGAGAACCCATTCGTCCGGCCTCCCCCGTGGCGTAGGGCGGGAAATTGTAGTGGAGCATGAAATTTTCGCGATATTCGCCTTCGAGCGCGTCGATGATCTGCTCGTCCTGACCGGTCCCGAGCGTCGCCACGACGAGCGCCTGCGTCTCGCCTCGGGTAAACAGCGTCGAGCCATGCGCACGCGGCAGGATGCCGACTTCGCATGAAATCGGTCGAACCGTGCGCGGATCACGGTCGTCGATGCGGCGGCCATCGCGCACAATGGCGCTGCGCACGATTCCTTTCTCGATGTCTTTGAAAAGCTTGAATGCGATCGCGCGCTGACTCTCATCGGGAAACAGCTCTGCCACACTTGCCTTTGCCGCATCGAGCCGGTTACTGCGGTCCTGCTTGCCCTGCTCGCGATAAGCCGCTTCGATCAGCGGACCGACCGTCTCGCGCAGCCGCGCCGCGATCTGATCCTGTTCCGGCAGCGAGGGCGGCACGCTCCACGGTTCACGCGCGCAGGTCTCGGCGAGATCGATGATAGCTTCGATGACCGGCTGAAACTCGCGATGGCCGAAGGTAACCGCCCCCAGCATGAGGTCCTCCGACAGTTCCTTCGCTTCGGATTCGACCATCAGCACTCCCTTTGCGGTTCCGGCCACGACCAGGTCGAGCTGGGAGCGGGGTATCTCACCCAATGTCGGGTTCAATACGTAATTGCCATCTATGTAGCCGACGCGCGCGCCGCCGATGGGACCCAGGAACGGTATCCCCGAGATCGTCAAGGCCGCCGAGGCGCCGATCAGCGCTACAATGTCGGGGTCGTTTTCCAGATCATGGCTCAGCACCGTGCAGACGACCTGGGTTTCATTGACGAACCCGGGAGCGAAGAGCGGCCGCAACGGACGATCGATCAGCCGTGATACGTCTTCTCCTGATAGTTGACTGTGAGCGGGAAGAAATCCTGACCGGGTTTGGCCGTTTTCATCGCCACCGCAGTGCATAGAACCGTCGTCTCGCCATAGGTGACGAGCACCGCACCATCAGCTTGGCGCGCGATCTTTCCGGTCTCGAGCACGAGACGGCGACCGCCCCATATCAGCTCCTTACGATAAACATGGAACATTCGGTATCATCCTTTTCGGAAAATCTGGGTGACGGCACGGTCCAGCGACCCGGGTCGCGCGGCCGTCAACCGCAATGAAAAGGCCGCTGGGATCATTCGATCCGGCGCCCTCGATAAGCGCGCTGACAATCCTTCGGCTCGCCACATCCTACGAATGGCGGCGGGGCAGGTTGTTCGCGCGCGATATCTCAACGTCGTGTTAGCGGCGCAGACCGAGGCGTCCGATCAACGTCTCGTAACGTCCTGCACTCGCCCGCTTGAGGTAGTCCAACAACCGCCGCCGCTGGCCGACCATAACCAGCAACCCGCGACGCGAGTGGAAGTCTTTTTTGTGGGTCGAAAGATGGCCGGTCAGGTTACGAATACGCTCACTCAGGATCGCCACCTGCACCTCGGGTGATCCGGTGTCGCCCTCCTTGGCGCCGTACTCGGTAATGAGCGTCTGCTTGCGCTCGGCAGTGATCGACATCGATCAAGTTTCCCTCAGAGATTGATGACCCTTACCGGGCGAAGGCCGCCGCTTTCGATCCTGACCAGCGCGACCAGAACTTGGCGGTGCCAAGCGCTGACCACGGTACCTTCGTCAAGACGGCCGAAATGCGCCCACTCGCCAGGCTCGGCCGGCGTGACCCTCTGCCCATTACGCAACCGAGCAGCATCTCCTTCCGTCAAGACCAGAGCCGGGATGCCGTCCAGCGCGGTCTCAATCGGAAGCAAATACCCACAATCTGCCGATATATGCCCACACTCGGCGATCGAATCCAGTGCGATCGCTTGGTTTTCCGTGAAACGTCCAACCGAGAGACGACGCAACTCGGCAATGTGGGCGAATGTGCCCAGCGCTGCACCGAGATCCCGGGCGAGAGCGCGGATGTACGTCCCCTTGCCGACGCATGCTTCGCAATCTGCATGGTCGCGATCGGGCAAGGCGATGAGCCGCAACTCTGCAATCTCCACCGGTCGCGGTGGCAGGGAGGGCGGTGCGTCCGTTCGGGCGAGCGCATAAGCGCGGCGCCCGTTGACCTTGACCGCCGAGTAGGCCGGCGGCGACTGCGAGATCGTGCCAAGAAAGCGGGGGAGGATCGCCTCGATTGCCTCATGGCTCGGCCGCGATCCACATTCGCCGACGATCTCGCCTTCGCGGTCGTCGGTCGCGCGAGCGATACCCCAGCGAATACGAAAACGATAGCGCTTGTACCCTGACATAGCGTAGGCCGTGGTCTTGGTCGCCTCGCCAACCGCTATCGGCAGCACGCCGGTTGCCAACGGGTCGAGGGTACCCGCATGTCCAACTTTAGTCCCGGTGCTACGGCGGACGATCTCGACCACCCGGCTCGAGGTGAGGCCAAGCGGTTTGTCGATGACGAGCCAACCGTGCAGATCCCCGTCAACCTTCATCGTCGTGGTCCTCGGGCCGCGCAACCCCAGACTGCGCAACCCCAGACTGGGCAACCCCAGACTGGGCAGCCTCAGGCTGGGCAGCCTGCGGCTGGACGTCCCGCGCCACCTCGGGCCGCGCGAGCAACTCAGAGATCCGGTCGGCTTGATCAAACAAGTCGTCGAGTGCGAAAAAAAGGTTCGGCGTATTGCGCAAAGGGACTTCCCGCGCGACGAGCCCTTTCAAGAACCCCGCGCTCCGCTTGAGCCCTGCCACCACATCTGAGGCGTTCACGCCGGCGAGCGGCATGACGAACGCCGTCGCGTTGCGCAGATCAGGGCTCATCCTGACTTCGGTTACGGTGATGCTTGTGTTCGCAAGCACCGGATCACGGCACTGGCCTTCGCCGAGAATCTTCGATAGCGCATGCCGCAGCTCTTCCCCGACACGCAGCCGGCGCTGGCTCCCCCCACGCTCGGGACCGCCCCCACTGATAAAATGCCGTCGCTCGCGTCGCTTCTTCACCATGCCAATTCTGCAGCCTACCCCGGCATCGCGAACGAAGAGGACGCTATAGTGTACGTGCTACTTCCTCAACTTCGAAGCATTCGATGACGTCGCCAGTCTGGACGTCGTGGTAGTTCTCAAAGGCCATACCACATTCGTAACCCTGGTTGACCTCGCGCACCTCGTCCTTGAACCGCTTCAAAGTCTTGAGCGAACCTTCGTGGACAACGACGTTGTCCCGGAGCAAGCGCACCTTCGCGCCCCGACGGACAGTGCCTTCGGTCACCATGCAGCCCGCGACTTTGCCGACCCTGGTGATGTTGAAGACCTCGCGGATCGAGGCATTCCCAAGGAAGCGCTCGCGTAGGGTGGGAGCAAGCATCCCCGACAGCGCGCCGCGCATCTCGTCGATCAGATCGTAGATGATCGAATAGTACCGTATCTCGACACCGTCTCGCCGTGCGAGATCGCGGGCCTGAGGATTGGCGCGGACGTTGAACCCGATGATCACGGCATCCGATGCCTTGGCGAGGATCACGTCGCTTTCGTTGATCCCGCCTACGGCAGAGTGCAGGACGCGAACCGATACCTCACTGGTCGAGAGCTTGGCGAGCGAGCCCACAATCGCCTCGAGGGAGCCTTGCACATCCGATTTGACGACAACCGGCAGTTCCTTTGCAACGCCCGCCGCAATCTGTGAGAACATCTGCTCAAGGGTGCCGCGTGCCCCCGAGGCGGCGTCCGCGTCGCGGCGGCGACGCTGACGGAAATCGGCGATATCACGGGCGCGGCTCTCGTTCTCGGCAACCACGAAATCATCGCCTGCAAGTGGCGTCCCGTTGAGCCCCAGCACCTCGACCGGGGTGGATGGACCCGCCTCTTGCAGGTTCTGCCCGCGATCATCGACGAGCGCGCGCACGCGGCCCCATTCGCTGCCGGCGACAAAGATGTCGCCGACTCGCAGCGTGCCGCGCTGGATCAGAACGGTCGCGACGGCGCCCCGCCCACGTTCTAGCTTCGCCTCGAGAACGACCCCCTCCGCAGAGCGGTTCGGATTGGCCTTGAGGTCGAGTAGTTCGGCTTGCAGCAGGATCGCTTCCTCGAGCCTGTCGAGATTGGTCTTCTTCAGCGCCGAGACCTCGATGTCGAGCACCTCTCCGCCGAGCTCTTCGACCACGATTTCGTGTTGCAGCAGCTCCTGGCGGACGCGCTCCGGTTTCGCGTCCGGCCGATCGATCTTGTTGATCGCAACAATAATCGGCGCCTGCGCAGCCTTAGCGTGGCGGATCGCCTCGACGGTTTGCTCCATGATGCCGTCATCGGCGGCGACGACCAGCACCACAATGTCCGTGACGTTGGCACCACGCGCACGCATTGCCGTAAAGGCCTGATGGCCCGGCGTGTCGATAAATGTGATCTGTTTGCCGCTCCGCAGGCTGACGCGATAAGCGCCGATATGCTGCGTGATGCCTCCGGCTTCTCCGCCTGCGACATCGGTCTCGCGCAGCGCGTCGAGCAGCGACGTCTTGCCGTGGTCGACATGGCCCATGATGGTGACCACCGGCGCGCGCGGCTCGAGCGCCTCGGGAAGATCCTCCTCGCCGCGGAGTCCTACTTCGACGTCGGCCTCGGACACGCGCCGCAAGCGGTGTCCGAACTCGGTAACGATAAGCTCGGCGGTGTCGGCGTCGATAACCTGGTTGATCGTCGCCATCACCCCCATGCGCATCAGCGACTTGACGACGTCGGCGCCACGTTCGGCCATGCGGCTCGCCAGCTCCTGGACCGTGATAGTCTCAGGAATGACCACCTCGCGCACGACCTTGATCTGTTCCTGTTCGCCGTGATGCAGCCGCAGGCGCTCGCGCTCTCGTGCCCGGCGGACGGAAGCCAGGCTACGCATCCGCTCTCCCTCGTCGCCGGCGAGTGCGCGGGTCACGGTCATTTTTCCGGTGCGGCGGCGCGCGTCTTCGCGACGGACCGGCGTTGCCGGCTTCTTGACCTCCGGACGGGCGCCCCGCCGCGGCGCCGTCGCCGACTCCTCTTCCTCCTCGACCGGAACAGCAACCTTGCCTGCCGCAGCCAGCGCCGCCACCTTCGCAGCTGCTGCCTTACCGGCCCGCTCAGCCACCTCGCGCCGTGATTCTTCCTCTTTGCGCCGTTGCGCCTCCTCTTCGGAGCGCTTCCGAGCCTCCTCTTCGGCACGGCGTCGCGTCTCTTCCTCTTCGACTTTTCTTCGCGCTTCGTCCTCGGCCCGGCGACGCGCCTCCTGGACCGCGCGTTCTTCCGCCTGTCGGCGGCGATCCGCTTCGGCCAGAGCGCGCTGCCGCTGCGCTTCCTCGTCGGCCTTGACGGCATCGTGCACCGCGCGGAAGCGCCCCGCCCTTTCCTCGGCGGTCAGCGCGCGGGCAATCACGACCGGGCGGCGTGCTGGCTCCTGGGTTGCCGGCCGCGGTGCCTGTTGCTCGCGCGCCACAGCGGGCGCTGCCTCGGACTGGCCCGGTTCGGGCAGCGCCGGGCTGATCGCGCGCTTCTTGCGAACCTCGACTGTGACGGTCTTTGAGCGCCCGTGCGAGAAGCTTTGGCGCACCTGCGCTGTCTCGACGGGTTTGCGGAGCTCCAACCTGCCGCCGCTGCGGCCGAGAGTTAAAGGTCGCTTTTGCTCTTGCTCGTCTCTGTTCCGCTCTTGCTCGTTCGCTTCGCTCATCTCGATCCAATACCACCGTCGTGCCGCGCCGGATGGGCTGCAGCGGGTTCCGCCCCTCGATCGACTACCGCTCCCGAGCGAAAGCCGGCAAGCTTCTCGGCATCCGCGATCAACCGGCTGCTCAGCCGGCTACCGCCGACCGCTACATGTACCACACGATCGCGACCAAACACCGTGCCGATCTCTGCCGCGGCCAGGACGGTTGCGAGTGGCAGATCTCGTCCTAGAGCACGGATCTTGCTACGCCCGCCTTCCGCTCCATCTAGTGCCGAAAGCAGCAGCGCAGCTTTCCCGGCGCGCACCGCTTCACAGACCTTCTCAAAGCCGGCAACGGCGAGACCGGCTCGGCGCGCGAGACCGATCGCATCGCAGCAGCGCTGGGCCAGCAAAACCTCGATGCGGTCTGCAAGATCCACCAGCACCGATAGCGGCTGGCGTGCCGCACGCGCAAAGAGCCGCTTCGCCACCGCACGCGCCAATATATCTCGGCGCGGCGTCAACCACAAACCCCTGCCGGGAAGATTCGCAGCCACATCGGGAACGAGTTCACCGGTGGGACTCACGACAAATCGCAGCAGACTGGTGCGCTCGCGGATTTCACCGGTGGCGATGCAACGGCGCTGCGGCCCGGCTGTCGCCCGGGTCTCGTCGCTCCAGATAGGTGTGGCGTTGTCGCTACCGCCCGTGGTCTCTACTCCTGCACCGACGTTGTAGCCGGCTTGTCTTCATCCTCATACCAGTGTGCCCTCGCCTGCATGATCAGCGCGTTCGCCTCTTCCAGCTCGAGCTTGACACCGCCCTTGTCGGATGCGTCGAGGAGCTCGATGAGCTCGTCGCCGGCAAGCCCGGCAAAATCGTCGAGGGTCGTTACCTGGTTCTCGCCAAGCGCAACCAACATGCCGGGGGTCAACCTCTCCAGCGAAGCGAGCTCGTCAGAGACGCCGAGCTCCTGCCGCCGCTGCTCATATTCACGATCGCGGCGCTCGAGAGAGACCCGCGCGCGCTGCTGCAACTCCGCACCGACGTCGGCGTCGAACCCTTCGATATCGGCAAGGTCCTCCGGTGGCACATAGGCCACTTCTTCGAGCGAGCTAAACCCCTCGGTGACCAGCAGATGGGCGATCACATCGTCGATGTCGAGGGCATCGATGAACATCTGACTGCGGCTGCGGAATTCTTCGGTGCGCCGCTCGGATTCCTCGGCCTCCGTAAGGATATCGATGTCCCATCCGGTAAGCTGCGAAGCAAGGCGAACATTCTGGCCGCGGCGTCCGATCGCAAGGCTCAGCTGATCATCGGGCACGACGACTTCGATCCGCCGCTGCTCCTCGTCCATCACTACCTTGGCAACCTCGGCGGGGGCTAGCGCGTTGACCACGAAAGTTGCCGGGTCCGGTGACCAGGGGACAATATCGATTTTTTCGCCCTGCAATTCGCCTACAACCGCCTGCACGCGGCTGCCGCGCATGCCAACGCAGGCGCCGACCGGGTCTATCCCGCTGTCCCGCGAAATCACCGCGATCTTGGCGCGGCTCCCGGGGTCGCGTGCCACGGCCTTGATCTCGATGATGCCGTCGTAAATTTCGGGCACCTCCTGTGCAAACAGCTTCGCCATGAACTGCGGGTGAGTGCGCGATAGGAAAATTTGTGGGCCACGCGGCTCTTGCCTGACGTCGTAGACAAAAGCACGGACCCGCTCGCCCTGACGGAAGCTTTCTCGGGGCAGCAACTCGTCGCGGCGCAGCATTGCCTCGGCACGCCCGAGATCGACGACGACGTTGCCAAACTCGACCCGCTTAACCAGCCCGTTGACGATCTCGCTGACACGGTCCTTGAACTCGTGAAATTGTCGCTGGCGCTCGGCATCACGGACCTTCTGGACGATCACTTGTTTTGCCGTCTGCGCGGCAATTCGGCCAAAATCTATCGGCGGCAAGGGGTCGGTGATGAAATCGCCGATCTCGGCTTCCGGGTTCAACCGCTGAGCATCCGTGAGAGGGATCTGGGTGGCCTCGTTTTCGATCGTGTCTGCCACTTCGCGGAACCGCAACAGCCTGATCTCGCCGTTGCGGCGGTCGATCTCGGCGCGAATATCGTATTCCTGGCCGTATTTGGAGCGGCCGGCTTTTTGTATTGCCTGCTCCATCGCCTCCAAAACCTCGTCGCGATCGATGCCTTTGTCGCGAGCGACGGTATCGGCGACCTGAAGGAGTTCCGGGCGGGCATAGGTGGCGGTGCTGTCCATGGCGTTCTCGGTTCGTGCCTCAGTGAGATCGGGGCCGGGGCGAGGGTCGCGGCGGGTCATTGTCCGAGGCGTCGCGTGGCGCCCCAGCGATCAGATCGTCTGTGAGAACAAGCTTTGCCCGGCCGACGGCCTCGAGCGGCAATTCCATCTCGCCCGTTTCGGTGACAAGACGAACGTTACCACTTGACGTCCCGAGCAGGCGGCCGCGGAAACGCTTGCGTCCGTCGATCGGCCGCGCGAGCTCGATCCTGGCTTCAAAACCCCTGAAACGCTCATAGTCTTCGCTCCGAACCAGGGGACGGTCGATGCCCGGGGAGCTGATCTCGAGCATATAGGCGCTGGGAATCGGGTCTGCGACATCAAGCAGGGCGGACATGGAATGGCTGATCTGTGCGCAATCATCCACCGTCATCGGTTTATCATCAAGCCGCTCAGCCATCACCTGAAGGGTCGCCTGCCGACCGCTGGTGATGACCACTCGGACGAGGCGATAACCCATGGCTTCGAGTGACGGCTCAATCGTTTGCGCGATGCGGTTCGTGTCGACCAAGAATCCAGACCCCTCTTATTTATAATCCGTTGGATCTGTGTCTGCTGGTAGTGCGGAAATGCGCGGATTTCCCGAAATGAGCTAAAAAACAAAAAGTGGGCCGCCGGCCCACCCGCGAACGGTCCGCGAGGGCGGACCCTATGATACTTCGACAATATAATGAAGGGTGTGGACCCTGCAAGGGCGTTTGGTCATCCGTGGATCCTCGGCCGTCGTCTAACCCGGAGAAAGGTAGGGCATCGTCCGGCCGCCCGCGCCTTTTCCTCATAGCGCGTCGGCGGCCAATCCTGCGGGCGCTCGCGCCAGTTGGAGGGGCGGCGTGCCAGCCACTCAAAGGCTGGGTGATCGGTCACTCTTTCGAGCATCCAGCAAAGATAGTCACAATCGTCGGTCGCAAGCCGGAGTTCGGCATTGTCGGTCATGATTTCGGCCAATCCGTAGAGTGTCTCGCGCGACACGATTCGGCGTTTACGGTGGCGGCGTTTTGGCCAAGGATCGGGAAACAGGATAAACACACGATCGATCGAAGCCGCTGGCAACGCTGCAATCAATGACCGCGCGTCGTCGGAAAAGACGCGGATGTTTTCCAGATGTCGATGCGCGATTCGCGCCAGCAATTTGGCTATTCCTTTCTCGAAGACTTCGCAGCCGATGAGGCCGGTTTGGGGATGATGTTCGGCCTGCAGCGCGAGATGCTCGCCCCCACCAAACCCGATCTCGAGCCAAGTCGATTGTCGCAAGCCACCGAACAGCCTTCCAGGGTCGAGTGAGCCGGATTCTGGAAGACGCACGGCAACCCGCGGCAACAAACTGCCGATTAGCGTCCTTTGTCCGGGACGTAGAGTTCGACCGCGGCGGCGCCCGTAGGTAAGCTGACCCCGCGACGCCCCCGGATCAAAGGACGTCAGAAGGCGCGCCGCAGCTCGTCGACCAAATCCAACCTCTCCCAAGAGAAACCGCCATCGGGCTCTGGTTTTCGGCCGAAGTGGCCGTAAGCAGCGGTGCGCGTGTAGATCGGCTGATTCAAGCTGAGATGTGTGCGGATGCCGCGCGGCGACAGATCCATCAAATCCTGCAGCATGGTAGTCAGTTTTTTCTCGTCCGCTGCCCCCGCGGTGTCGACATAGAAGGAGAGCGGCTTGGCGACACCAATCGCATAGGCGACCTGTATCGTGCAGCGTTCAGCAAGCCCGGCGGCGACGACGTTTTTTGCGAGATAGCGTGCGGCATAGGCGGCCGAGCGATCGACCTTGGTCGGGTCCTTGCCGGAGAACGCGCCGCCGCCGTGCGGCGCCGCGCCGCCATAGGTGTCGACTATGATCTTGCGGCCGGTCACACCCGCATCCCCATCGGGCCCGCCGATAACAAAGCGGCCGGTCGGGTTGACGAGAAAATTCTCCTCCTCGCACATCCATCCTACGGGCAAGGTTTCGAGGACGTAGGGGCGCACGACCTCGCGGACTTCCTCCGTATCGATCTGATCGGAATGCTGTATCGAGACGACGATCTTGGTCGCCCGCACCGGCTTGCCGTTGACGTATTGCAGGGTGACCTGCCCCTTTGAATCGGGACCGAGTAACGGCGTATTTCCTGCATGCCGCGCTTCGGAGAGCGAGCGCAGAATTGCATGCGCGTAGAAGATCGGCGCCGGCATCAGCTCAGGCGTCTCACTGCAGGCATAGCCGAACATCATGCCCTGGTCGCCGGCCCCCTCGTCCTTGTTGCCCAAGGCATCGACCCCCTGGGCGATATCGGACGACTGTCCGTGGATCAGACATTTGATCGCCGCAGATCGCCAATGAAAATTTTCCTGCTCATAGCCGATCGCACGAATGGCATTGCGCGCTACCTCGATCAACCTGTCGCTGGTAATCGAGGAGGGGCCACGTACCTCTCCGGCCAGCACCACGTGATTGGTCGTGACCAGCGTCTCGACACCGCAACGCGCCTGCGGTTCGACGGCCAAAAAAGTATCGACAATCGCGTCGGAAATCCGGTCGCAGATCTTGTCGGGATGACCTTCCGACACCGATTCGCTGGTGAACACGAAGTCACGGTTGGCCAAGAAGCTGCCTTTCCTGAGAGGGCGTCAAGAACGCGTCCGCGTTGATGCAATCTTGCGAGACGAGCGTCAAGCTCGTTTTTCCATCCAAATCTCCGGAGGTTGTCGGCAACCGCTATTTGCCGGAGGCCCGATCGGCTCCACCGGCCAATGCCCTGGCCAGCTCGAACAAACGACGGCGCAAGGCCGGATCCTCGATCCGGTAGTAGGCGCTGACCAACTCGACAGTCTCGCGCCTGCGTAGCGGATCGGAGTCAAATGCTTCAGCCGCAGGCTCGGCAAACCCGGCGGGGATCGCGGGCGCTCGCACCGGGTCCATGTCATCAAAAAAGAATGACACCGGGACGTCCAGCACGCGGCTCAAATCATGCAAGCGGCTGGCGCCGATGCGATTGGCGCCGCGCTCGTATTTTTGAACCTGCTGAAAGGTCAGTCCAATCGCCTCGCCGAGCTTTTCCTGGCTCAAACCGAGCATATTCCGACGAAGCCGGACTCGAGAGCCGACGTGGATGTCGATCGGGTTTGGCTTGTCGCCCTTTCGGCGACCCGGCCGTCGGGTCTGTTGTTGCATCGCCATCGGTCGATCGCCTTCGAGGCAGCAGAACCTGTTTGATAAGACACGCGATCGATCGCGGTCAACAAGGAGTGTTAACGCGAGGCTAAAGGTTGCAATCCTAAACTGTGATTTGTGAAGCCGTCTCTACGGACCGTTTCCGGCGATCAGCGTAGCCGAAATGCAACCGGGAGAGCGCCAATGATCAGAAGCCCGAAAAACATCCAATCTCCGCCGCGGACATAGGGCGTTACGTTTGCCGCGGCCGGCAGTGGCAGATCGGCATAACCGACCGTGTTGAGGTCGATGCGCGCGACAACCCGCCCCACCGCGTCCACCACCCCGCTCACGCCGTTGTTCGCGACGCGGACCAGCGGCAGCCCTTCCTCGACGGCGCGGGTGCGTGCGATCGCAAAGTGCTGATACGGGCCAGAGCTTTGTCCGTACCATGCGTCATTGGTGACGTTCAGGATCCAGGCTGGTCGATCATCCTCTTCGACGATCGCGTGCGGGAATACGACTTCGTAACAGATCAGCGGGGCAAAGCGCGGAAGCCCGGGCAGGTTGATCGTCCGCGGCCCGGGGCCCGCCGTGTAATCGACACTCCCAACGGTGATCTTTTTCCAGGGCAATACATCGCGGAAAGGGACGTATTCGCCGAACGGAACAAGGTGCGCTTTGTCGTAGCGCGCGACAATGTCACCATCACCGTCCAGCGCCTCGAGACTGTTCCAGATCTGCACGACCGGTCCCGGCGGCGGATTTGCCCGCACCG
>WNFR01005930.1_pt1 | contig 15400 bp, 11 predicted proteins | sample 5400221 | NCBI WGS metagenome assembly WNFR01 (sample SAMN13153357, study PRJNA577476) | soil metagenome | isolation source: 40 cm soil under Madrone tree | place: USA:California | collected 2016-06-14 | reverse complement strand
ATGCTTTTTCGCGCTAAGTGATCGGGCATGTTGCCGAGCTGGAACTGAATCAGTAAATTTCCAACCTTGGCTTTCTCGATCAAGTTTTGAATACGTCGCGTGACTGTTTCTGGGCTGCCGACGATAATCGACTGGGACGCTTCGAGCTCTTCCCAGTTTTCCACGTCGCCCAAAAGTTTCCGGCCAGGCGTGTAGTTCTTCATGTACTCGCGCCACGCCGCGGCCGGGATGTACGGCACTCCGGGGCCGTACGTGAGCTGGCGTCCGACGCGGCGCAGGTGACCTTTAAGACAATTTTTCAAAAAGTACCAAACGCCTTCTTCGCATTCCTCGCGCGCTTGCTGATCGGTCTCGGCGACGTAAGTCGACATTAAAATACCGAAGCGGAACGGATGATATGGGTCGCCGTGCTTTTCCAGCACCGCGGCGAATTCCTGTTGCGCGCGGTGGGTTTCGCCGCCGTGGCTGCGCGAAGAAAGAAAATAGCAGTAACCGCGCTTCGCTACTTCCGTCATCGTCGAAGGACTGCGCGAGCCGGGAATCCATACCGGGGGAAAAGGTTTTTGCAGCGGCTTGGGCCAGAGATTCACATAGCGCAGGGGAAAATAGCGGCCCTCATGCGCGAAGGGTCCGTCTTCGGTCCACGAGCGCACGATCAAATCCGCCGCTTCCCAGAATTTCTCTCGAGTGTTCGCCGACGGCACGTCATAATTAAAAGTTTCCGGCCCACCGCCGGGCGCGAAGCCGGCGACCAGGCGGCCGTTGCTCATCTGATCGAGCATGGCGTATTCCTCTGCCACGCGCATCGGATTCAAATGCAGCGGCAGGAGATTGCCGAGCACGATAATTTTTCCGCGCGAGGTATTTTGCGTGAGCGCCGCGGCGATCATGTTCGGCGAAGGCATCAGGCCGTAAATATTTTGGTGATGCTCGTTTAGCACCATGCCGTCGAAGCCGAGCTCATCGGCGTAAACGAGTTGATCGATATATTCCTGGTATAGGCCGCGGGCCTTGTTGTTGTCCCACAAACTGTTCGGCACCGTCACCCAACCGGTGTATTCTTTCTCGTCGAAATCTTTGGCGAGATACGGGTACGCCATGAAGTGCCAGCAGAAAAGTTGTACGGATTTCATCGTTCACCTCGGGAAAGATCGCGATATTGGCGCGCCAGCGCGGCAGAAACCAAATCGTTTTCGAAATATAGCTTCAATCATCGGCGCAGCGCAACCTTAGTGCCCGCATCGACATCGTCTGTGAGAAATCTTCCGCGGCGCGACTGATGTCGTTCTCAAAGGAAACAAAGTTGCTCGACGGGTCTCGCAATAGAGAGCGGTCAAGGGTAAAATTCGCCAGCCTTCGAAGAAAACGACCGAGGCCCGCTTTGAAACGAATCGGTGTCATTCTCCTGCTCTTCACTTTGGCCGCTTGCGGCGGCGGCGCCGAAGTGGACTTCGCGCGCTCGCTGGCCGTAAAGGCGCCCGCCGATCTGGTTTTGCGCGGCGGTAAAGTCATCACCGTCGACGGCGACTTCTCGATCCGTCAAGCCGTCGCGGTCAGGGACGGACGCTTCGTCGCCGTCGGCACCGATCGTGATATCCGTCCTTTCACGGGACCGAACACGCGCGTCGTCGACCTCGCGGGGCGGACAGTTATTCCGGGACTGATCGATTCGCATGTTCATGCCACCGCAGACGGCTTACGGTGGGACGCCGAACTTCATTGGGAGCAGATGCATACGCTGACCGACGGACTGCGACAAATTGACGCGGCAGCGAAAGCCAGGCCGCCGGGCAGCTGGATTGTGGTCGGCGGGGGATGGGTGCCGACGCAGTTCGCCGAGCGCCGTTTTCCCACTCGCGCTGAGATCGATACGATTGCGCCGAATCATCCGGTTTACATTCAGTATCTGCGCCAGGGCGCGCTGCTGAACAGCGCCGGCCTTGCGGCGGCGGGGATTACGCAAGGCGTGCCCGATCCGCCCGGCGGCAAGTTCGAAAGGAATCCAAACACAGGCGAATTTACCGGATGGTTGCAAGGCGCGGCTTGGGAGCATGTCTATAGTAAAATTCCCGGGCCGCCCCTCGATAAGATTCGCGATAGTCTAAAAAATTGTTTTCACGAGCTAAACCGCGTGGGCATCACCTCGGTCGGCGACCTGCAGACGGGTGCGGTGACCTTTGCGCACCGACGGGTGTTGAGCGATATGGCGCGCAGCGGCGAATTATCGCTGCGAATTAGTTTTTATGTGGCTCCGAGTGACACCGGCGATGAGCTGGAGCAGCTCAAAACCGCGGCGGAGGAGATCAAACCCTTGCTGCAGAAGCTGCAGTCGCTGCTGACGATGGTTGGGGGGCGAGTCGTTTACACGGCAGGGCCCTTTGCCCCACTTGAACGCAAGTAGGTGAGGATTTGCTTGTCAGACTGGAGACCCTATGAGGAATCGTCAACGAATTTTCGCCGCGACGCATCGGGTTCGCCCATTTGGAAGATGCGACGCCGGAGACGATGGCGCGGATCAAAAAATTAGGCGGCGGCATCACGGTGCAGGATCGTATGGCCTTGACCGGGGAGCGTAATGTGGAGCTTTGGGGATTGCCGAAGGCGCGCAGCGCGCCGCCGTTGCGTGCGCTGATCGAATCGGGTATCCCGTTGGGCGCCGGCACCGACGCATTCCGCTCGGGTAATTATTCCCCGATGTTGGCGTTGTGGTGGCTCGTAACAGGCAAAACAGTAGCCGGAACGGCGCTGCGCGACCGCAGCCAGAATCTCACGCGCGAAGAAGCGCTGCGTCTTTTCACCGTCGGCAGCGCCTGGTTCACTTTCGAAGAAGGGCGCAAAGGCTCGATCGAAGTCGGCAAGCTCGCCGACCTGGCAGTGCTCAATGCGGATTATCTCACCGTGCCGGAGCTGCAGTCGCTGCTGACGATGGTTGGGGGGCGAGTCGTTTACACGGCAGGGCCCTTTGCCCCACTTGAACGCAAGTAGGTGAGGATTTGCTTGTCAGACTGGAGACCCTATGAGGAATCGTCAACGAATTTTCGCCGCAACGCTGTTTACTCTGATCTTCCTTGCCGATTATGTGGGAGCGACAGAGCGCTTTTATATCAGTATTCCCGGGCCGACGCTGAGCTATGTGCCGCTTTACTACGGCCAGGATAAAGGCTTTTTCGCGCAGGAAGGATTGGATCTGCAGGTGCTGGTCGTTCGCGGCATCGTCGGCGTCAGCAGCCTGATGTCGGGGGAAATCGACGTCACCTGTCATGCGGGGAGCGGTTTCTCGGCCGCTTTGCGCGGCGTGCCGGTCAAAATTATTTCCGTCACCCGCGACCGGCCGGTCCACGAGCTGATCGTCAGCGCGGCGACGAATACCCCGGCCGACATGAAAGGAAAATCGATTGCCGTAGGATCGTTGGACGGCACCGCCGCGATCATGACGCGGCGAATTCTTCAAGCCAAGGGATTGGATGCGCAAAAAGACGTGAACTTTTTGAGCATGGACACGCCGGCGCGTCTGCAATCGCTTTACTCGGGCCGGGTCGCCGGTGCCATGATGACGCCTCCGGCGGTGTATCTGGCGCTAGATCAGGGCTACAAAGTGTTCGGCCGCGGCCGCGATTACATGCGCTATCTGCAAACCGGTGTGGTTTCGAGCGATAGCAATATAAAACAAAAGCGCGAACGACTGGTGCGGTTTCTCAGAGCTTGGAACCGCGGCTTGAAAGTTTATCAAGAGAATCCCGAGATCATGATTCCGTACATACAAAAACGGCTGGGCATCAAAGACGCTCAATTGGCGCGCCGGATGTACGATGATGACGCGCCGTTCGTGCTCGACGGTGGCCGGTTGAGCGCCGACGCAATGAAGGAAATCGTTGAAATCGGCCGGGAAGCGCTGCGCATCAAGGAGCCGGTGACACCTGAGAAAATATTTGATTTTTCGCTGGCAACCGAAGCGATGAAATAAGTCGGCGGAGAATTTTAGGTTGAAGCCGGAATGGAAGTGAAGCTCGCGCTTACCTTTTCACCGCCGCGCGCAGAAAACTGTAGTCGACGACATCCGATTGATTGATCGGTTTGGTGATCTTGGCCAAGGTCTTGGCTTCGTCAATGGCGGCTTGCAGTGAGCTGTCTTCGACGAAGCCATCTTGCGACAGGGCGTCGACTAGATATTTGTACGCTTCTTCCATCACGTCTTTCGAGTAACCGTACTTCTTTTGCGCGAACGAGATAAAGCCGGCCCTTTCCGTTTTCAGAGCCCGGGTGGCGCGCACGAAAGCGCGCACCATGCGCTGGACCTGGCCGGGATTCTTCTGAATTTTTTCCAAGCCGGTGGCAAGGCCGGTGAGCGGCCGCTGGAGAATCTTCCCGGCGTACACCAGCTCGTGAAAGCCTTGTTTCTTGAGCTGGATATTCAGCGGCACCGGCATATGCGTCGCTTGCACCGTGCCGGCGATCAGCGCGGCGTGGCGCAGCGTGTCGGTGCCTAAGGTGATGATCGTCACGTCTTTGTCGGGATCGAGACCGAGAGCGCGCAAGCCGACACGCGCGGCGAGATCGCCGGTGGCGCCGAACGAGCTGACGCCCACGATCTTGCCTTTCAACGCCGCGGCGTTGGGAATATCCGGCCGCGACATTAATGCGTGCAGCACTCTAGAAAAATCAAAAGTGAGATTTCTCACGGGCAGACCGAGGATCGCGCCGCGAATGATCGTGCCGGTGCTATAACAATAATCGATGTCTCCGGAGAGCAGCGCTTTGATCCCCAGATCGGCGCGCAGTGAGACGTACACCAGATCGATACCCTCGTCGCGGTAAAAGCCGCGCTCGATGCCGTAAAGCAAAGGCCCGATCGATAAGGCGGCGCGCGCGGAGTGGCCGACGATGACTTTCTCTTGCGCGCTGGACGACGAAGAGCAAAAACCCATCAGAACAATCGCGAAAATAGTCCTGTGAAGTTTCATGGCAGTCTCGGCTTTATCAATTTCATCCGTGCCTTGCAAAGCTGCGCCAGAACTTTTACTGGTGATGCGATGGAGGAACGATGAGTTATAAGGACGTGCGTGAGTGGATCAAAAAAGTCGACGAGATGGGCGAGCTTAAGATCGTGGAAGGCGCAGACTGGAACCTGGAGATCGGCGCCCTGTCGGTGCTGGCGTCGAAGCACAAGGAAAACAGCCCGGCGCTGCTCTTTGACTGCATCAAAGACTACCCGGCGGGATATCGAATTCTCGTCGGCTTTTTTGAAAGCCTCAAACGCTCGGCGTTGACCACTAACTTGCCTTTAGACATTACTCGAGAAGGTTTCATTCAAGCCTGGCGCGAGCGGTTGGCAAGGCCGGCATATATTCCGCCGGCAACGGTCAAGAGCGGTCCGGTGATGGAAAATGTTTGCAGCGGCGGTGACATCGATCTTTTCAAGTTCCCGGTGCCGCTTTGGCACGAGCGCGACGGCGGGCGTTACATTGGCACGGGTCACGTCGTGATCACGCGCGATCCTGATGAGGACTGGGTGAACGTCGGTTGCTACCGGGTAATGGTGCATGATCGAAACTCCATGGGCATGAACATCTCGCCGGGAAAACATGGCCGCATGCACCGGCAAAAATATTTCGACCGGGGAAAAGCTTGCCCCGTGGTCGCCTGTTTCGGCGTTGACCCGCTGCTGCACATGATCGCGACGCGGCCCGAGCCATACGGACGGTGCGAATTCGACGCCGTCGGCGGCATCAAAGGCGAGCCGGTCGAGGTGATCAGAGGCGAATACACCGGGCTGCCGATTCCTGCCTACGCCGAGATCGCGATCGAGGGCGAATTCTTGCCGGATGAAGGTAAAGAAGAGGGGCCGTTCAGCGAATGGACCGGTTACTACGCCAGCGGTGAAAAATTCGAGCCGCTGATCAAAGTGCACCGGCTCTACCATCGCAATGATCCGATTATCACCGCTTCGCCAGAATACCGCCCGACGGCGCGCGCCGAGCATTGTTACGAACTGTTGCGCGCGGCGTATATTCGCGATCAAGTGGAAAAAGCCGGCGTGCCGGACGTACAAGCGGTGGCGAGTTATTTTCGCCGGTTTCTAACGGTCATCGCGATCCGACAACGCTATCCGGGACATGCCCGCCAGGCGGGACTGATCGCGAGCCAATGCCAGGGCGCGGCATACCTTGGCAGATACGTTGTCGTCGTCGACGACGATATCGACGCCTATGATATCAGCGATGTTTTATGGGCAATGTGCAGCCGGGCCGACCCGGCCGATTCCGCAGAAATCATCCGGCGCTGCTGGAGCGGCCCGCTGGATCCGATCATTCCCAAAGAACGGAAAGGATTTAGCTCGCGTATGATCATTGATGCCTGCCGACCTTTTGAATGGCGCGAGCGATTTCCGCCCGCTGCCGAGATCAGCACCGAGCGCCAGCAGGCGGTCATGGAAAAGTGGCGGAAAGAGTTGTTCAATTGAAGTGAGCCGCTGACCTTGTCCGCGGGCAACTCATGCCTAGCCGTGCATGGCATAATTGTCATGTCGCGTCCGAAGCGTCTGGTAAAGTCGATGACTTCTAACTAGCTTCAGCTGCGACGAAGATGACAGACGACCGGTCACGTTAGCTCGTGTGGTCAGCAAAAAAAAAGGGGCCAGACTCTTGTGAGTCTGGCCCTTTGCCACTGAACGTGACGGGGGGTTCAGTGGCGGCCGCTGTTCCCGTGGGAGCTGTGCTGAAGGAGGCAGCGCGGGAAGCGGCACATCAATTCAGGTTCGAATTCTGTGACGGCTGCAAGAATCTAGGTTTTCGCAGTCGACGCTGCAAGTAAGTGTCCTTAGGCCAATTCCAATTGCGGCCGGGAAGTTCTTCGCCGTAATACGCGGCGCCGTTTACCTTGCTCTGTAAAAATATACGTTGCCAATAACTCGGTTTTTCTGATTCGGATTCCGTCATCTTCATTTCCGTCTCTCCTTCTTTCTTTTTTCTTAGACGATCAATAGACTCGAATAGCATACAATCTCCCGTCACCCATCAAGACAAAAGATTCTTTCGATTTACGCCTTTCTGAAATTTTGAATCCTTTCACCGTCTGACTCTGCTGTTACATTTCCAAAAGCAGAAGCCGTGCCGGAACAAAAAATTCGCCTAGCCGTACCGGTTGTCAGTTTTTTTCCGGTAGATTCCTCCGCGCAGCGGTGCATGAGAGACCGGCTTGCCGTGGCCGGTGGGCGTTCGGTCAAAAATGCCAGGCTCGCGGCGGTAAGCAGGTTGCTTTTTAGCCAGCGGGACACCAGGAATTGGGTGAGTACTGCCAATATTCTCCGCTAACTACGGGGAAATGGACGATTGTTCACTGATCGAGTCGATAGAATTCAGTGGTCTGTCCGGCGTTATCCAACCCCTGGTTGGAACGGTCTGATCAGGAATAGGCCTCCGGTACCGAGAAGCCAGCGGGATGGCCGTCGCGTCTTTTAACGTTGGAAACAGGGAGGCTTTTAGACACGGAAGGTATCGAGTGTTTCCTTGGGAAACAGGTCCTCGATATTGGAATGTTTTTGCGTCAGACCCTGCTCGAAACTATAGCGCAAAAAGGTTTCAAGGGTATGACGATTGGCGTCGACGCCATAAGGCCAGAAATCGTCGCCCATCAATCTTCTGATATCGTCTGCGTGTTGAGCGGTCCAGGGCAGCACCGAGTGAATGGCATCATTTTTATAAATCGTCTCAATGCAGTAATTCTTGGATTCAAGCAATGCTTTGAAGAGACTTTGGGCGACCCAAGGATGGCGCTGATAAAATTCTTCGCGAACGACCAGCACCTGCATGATCGGAAATATGCCGGTGCGCCGGAAGTGATCTGCTTCGGCTGCCCGCGGGTCGGCGAATAGCCGGCGCACCTGCGGCGCACACTTGACGAAAGGCGCCGGCACCTGCGCCGTGAGCAATGCATCCACCTCGCCCGCAATCAACATGTCCGAGAGATTTTTTCCCGCGGAGATATTCTCAATTTTGATCTCCGGCGGCAGCGTCAACGGTACCTTTTCTTTGCGTTCCGACGATTCGAGCCCGCCGGCGAACCAATTGATGTCGCGCGGCCGGACATCGTAATCGTCTTGAATGAAACCCCGTAGCCAGACTGTGGCGGTCATTTGCCATTCCGGGACGCCGACGCGTTTGCCTTTCAGGTCCTCGGGCTTGTCGATCCCGGCGTTGACGTTGACGTAGGCGCACGAGTGGCGAAACTTGCGATAGACAAAAGCCGGAATACCGACGAATGGAAAATCACCGCGCGCCTTGCCGGCTATGAAGCTGCCAAAGGACATTTCGACGGCGTCGAATTCATGATGCACGCCCATGCGCCAGTGCACCTCCGGCGGCCGGTTGATGGTGATGAAATTGATCTCCATGCCCTCGGCGCGCACGAGGCCGTCTTTGAGCGGGCGTACGATGTCATAGTCGCCGCAGCCGAGGTCGAGGGTTAAAGCCGCCATGTTTGCTCTCTAGTCTCTTGAGTGGAAGCGCATGTCTCTAATCACGACAAATCGTGCTCGTGATACGGGAGCGTGCCCCTTATTCGCCTAACACATTTCACGAACACGTCACGCGTACGCGTTATAGATGCCCTCGAACTTGGCGATCTTGTAGCGCACCATGTGGCGCGCGGCATCGCGCACGAGCTCTTGTTGACGTTCATTGTCGGCGTGCTTGGCGATGATTTCGCTGGCCATCGCGGTATGCTCTTGATCGGCGACTGCGTGGACGGTGAAAAACTGGATTGCTTTGTCGTTCAGGCCGTAGTGTTTGCGCAACGCGGCCATGTGTTCTTCGGAGTAGCGGCAGACCATAGTTTCGTTGACCAGCGCGGACGCGCGATTCTCCGACGCCGAGCCCAAGAGCATGCCGTGGATGGTCTTTGCCGTGTGGCTCAGACATTCGAAAATCGGCATCGCGTTGGCAAAGTCTTCTTCTTGTAGGTCAATGGCGAGCCCGAATTTCTTGGCAAGGTCGGGATGATATTGCTCCTCGTTCATCTGATAGAGAAAATACTTGAACAGATCCGGATCATGGCTGTTCTTAACCATGCACAGGGCGAAGCCCTTGAGCAGCGCGACGTTGTGCAAGTAATGTTGTAATGCCCAACCTTGCAAGCGCTTTGTCGATAGCTTGCCGCTTCGCAGTTCGGTGAAATAGGGCAGTTCCATCAAGCGGTTTACGCCCGGTTGAATGATTTCCTTCACCACAGAATCAACAAATGCCTGACTTGCCATTTTCCACTCCTTCGTTTCGGCGTCGAATTATTTTCGATCCTTTAAGACTTCATCGATCAACGTATAGTCCATCACCTTGGGCACCGGCACGGGCGTCGGAATCAGCTGCGAAGCGAGGGCCGAATCGTAGATCTCCTGGAGATCTTTGAGCGCGATTTTCCCGTCCGAGGTTAATCCGCTCAACCAGGCTAGGTACGATTCTTCGGCAATCCTCGGCGTAAGTTTCCATTTACTTTGGATATAATTGACCATCCAGGTTTTTTCCTTGCGATTGAATTCCATGGCTTCAAGAGTCGCTCGCAGCACGGTTTTGACTTGGCCGGGGTCCTGCTTCAATTTGGCATCGCGGGTCGCGATGCCGCCTGACGCGGAACGCTGGTTAAATTCCATGGCCGATGCGAGTTCTCGGTAACCTTTCTGTGTCATCACGACGTTGTGCGGCAGCGAAAGTACCGCCGCGGCCACCGATCCCTGGCTGAGCGCTTGTACGCTGTTTGAGACCGAGCCGGTTTGAACGAAAGTCACGCGTTCGGGGTTGACGCCTTTGCGCTTGACGAGATCGCGGGCGACGATGTCTTGGAGCGTCGCCAGTCGGTCGACTGCGACTGTCTTGCCGATCAGGTCTTCGATGCGGCGAATTTCAGGATTGGCAACGATCCAGAAGAGCGTGCGCTCGTGGGTGACCATGATGCCTTTGAAGGGCAGGCCACGAGCGGCGGCGACAAGCGGGCTGGTGATTCCAGTTAAATAGTCGATTTCCCCCGCGACCAGCGCGGAAGTTTGGACGGCACCGGCCATTTGGACCATGTCGACGTCTAGGCCGTGGTTTTTGTAGATTCCGGCATCCTTGGCGACGAAGAAGGTGAGAAAGGTGAGACTGAAAGCTGGGTAGCCGATGCGGACTTTTTTCAGCTCTTGGGCGTGTGTCGATGGCGATAGGACCGATAAGACGATGAGGATAAATAGTGTTTTCACGGTCTGCATGGCCTCTTTCAGCGATAAGCGCTCTCGCACAACCGTCTTTTTGTATCTCGCGTACGATGACGTCGTCAACGACGTCGTGTGCCGCCGGCTTGCGCGTCGAATTTCCAAGGCGTGGTCGGTGGAGCCGGATTCCCGTGAATTCGCGCGTGGCTTAGATTCGTTCGCGCGAGGAGAGGATCCCATGACGCCGTAGCGCGCTTGCTTGCCGAAAGCCTTTTCAATAAATCCTTTTTTGGCCAATCTATCGACAGGCTGTTGTCGATCACTTTCGGAATCACGCCTACGACCGGCGGGCCGACGATGGAATACGACAGACGCAGCGGCGCCGCGCCGCGCTCGAGAGCAAGAACGCCAAAGCGAAACTGTAAATTTTCTTCAACCAGAGTGTATCGTTGTCGGTATGAAAGAACGAGGGAAAAAACTTCGAACCGCTACCAAGCAAGTTTTGCAGATTTGATAAACGTCGTCGACCAAATTCCAAAGTTTGAGAACCTTGAAGCTCTACAAGCTTCAATCGTCAAACCTTATGGGTCGGCACGCATGTTGCCTAAAGGGTAGGGAATGATATGGGATTAAAAGCGTCAATCGAGTATGGCCATTCGACCAATGAGCGTAGGAGCGAGTTCTGTCTAAATTCCTAAGAGGAGGTTTTATGACTAGAATTGTATCTGGAATTCTTATGTGCGTTGCGCTTCTCGCGGCGTCTCCGACTCGCGCCCAGGATTATCCCACGAAGGTCATCACCATGGTGGTGCCTTTTGCTGCCGGCGGACCGACGGATACGGTGGCTCGCTTGGTAGCGGTGCCTATGACCAAGACGCTCAAGCAGCAGGTGATCGTCGAAAATGTCCTAGGCGCCGGCGGGACGATCGCAGTCAACCGCGTGGCAAAGGCTGCCGCTGACGGCTACACACTTTTAATCCACCACATCGGCATGTCTACCGCGCCGGCTCTGTATCGAAAGCTGCCCTACGATGCGATAAACGATTTTGAGCCCATTGGCCTGATTAACGAAGTACCGATGACGCTTGTGGCGAAGAAGGACTTTCCAGCCAAGGATCTCAAGGAACTGATCTCCTATGTTAAAGCAAACAAAGAGAAGATCAATTTGGCCAACGCGGGCGTCGGCGCCGCGTCGCATCTGTGCGGGATGCTGTTCATGAGCGCGATCCAAACCGAGCTCACCACCGTTCCTTATAACGGCACCGGGCCGGCAATGAATGACTTGCTCGGCGGCCAAGTGGACATCATGTGCGACCAAACCACGAATACGACCAGTCAGATCAAAGCCGAAAAGATCAAGGTCTACGGTGTGACGACTCGGAAACGTGTCGCTTCGCTGCCCAATGTACCGACCATGGACGAGGCTGGGTTGAAGGGCTTCGAGGTATCGGTCTGGCATGGTCTTTACGCGCCGAAAGGCACTCCGAAGCCGGTGATCGACAAACTGACCAATGCTCTGCATGTGGCGTTGAAAGACGATAACGTGAAGCTGCGCTTCGCCGAATTAGGCACCGAGCCCGTCGCCGAAAACCGCGCCACGCCCGCGGCGTTGCGCGCTCATCTCAAGGCCGAGATCGATAAGTGGAGCCCGATTATTAAAAAGGCCGGAGTGTATGCTGACTAATCTCGTTTCTCGCGGAATTGTGGCAGCAAAGGCCGGGCGTTGCCCGGCCTTTTTTTTGTTCGCGACTTGTTGTAGTACGGACGCCTGATCGATTTCCGCGGTGACACCCTGTGGTAACCGCAGCGTGAAGCACTCATGATACGCAACGCGAAAGATTTCTGGATCGGGCTGATTTACATTTTTTTCGGCTCAAGCGCGATTCTGATCGCTCGTGACTATAACATGGGAACGGCGATCAAGATGGGGCCGGCATATTTTCCCACCATTCTCGGCGGCTTGCTTTTGGCCATCGGCGTGATTTCAGTGATTCGATCTTTTGTCATAGCGGGCCCCGCGATCGGCGCGTTCGCGATCAAGGGGCTCGTCCTGGTTACCGTTTCGGTTGTCGTTTTTGGGTTTGTCGTACGCGGTCTGGGCGTGGTGATTGCGTTGCCATTGCTCATTATCGTAAGCGCCTATGGCAGCACGCGATTTCGCTGGCGTCCGACGCTCCTGATGGCGGCGGGGCTCACTATCTTCTGTGTCTTTGTGTTTCTGAAAGGTTTGGGCATCCCGCTGCCGATCATCGGTCCGTGGCTCGGCGGTTGAGCTCACGAAAGTTAAACGAGAGGTATCCTGGTGGAATTACTGACTCATCTTTCTCTGGGGTTACAGACAGCCGCAACTCTCACGAATTTGTTTTACTGTTTCGTTGGCGTGTTACTCGGCACGGCGATCGGTGTTTTGCCGGGCCTCGGACCGACGGCGACGATCGCCATGCTATTGCCGGTCACGTTCGTCTTGCCGCCGGTTACTGCTCTGATCATGCTAGCGGGGATCTACTATGGATCACAGTATGGCGGTTCGACCACTTCAATCCTTGTCAACTTGCCGGGTGAAGCGGCGTCCGTCGTGACCACTCTTGACGGCTATCCAATGGCGAAACAGGGAAGGGCAGGCCCAGCGCTCGCGGCTTCGGCCATCGGCTCATTCTTCGCCGGCACGGTTTCGACATTTCTGATCGCGGCTTTTGGTCCACCGCTTGCCGCCGCGGCGCTCAAGTTCGGACCCGCGGAATTTTTCTCGTTGATGGTGCTGGGCCTGGTGGCATCGGTCGTGCTCGCGCAGGGTTCGTTGCTCCATGCCATTGGCATGGTTGTCCTTGGACTGCTGTTAGGACTCATTGGCACCGACGTCAATTCCGGCACGCAACGCTTTACCTTCGGGATTTTTGAACTCGCTGACGGCATCGGCTTCGTCACCGTCGCCATGGGCATGTTCGGATTGGGCGAAATCATACGCAACTTGCAAGACGAAGAAGAGCGCTCGGTGATGGTCACAAAGATCACCGGTCTGTGGCCGACCAAGGAGGACTTCAACCGCATGGTCGCGCCGATTCTACGCGGCACCATTATTGGCTCGGCGTTGGGGATTCTTCCCGGCAGCGGTTCTATTCTCGGCTCGTTCGCCGCTTACTCCATCGAAAAGAAGGTCTCGAAGAATCGCGCCCAGTTTGGCAAAGGCGCGATCGAGGGCGTTGCCGCGCCGGAAGCGGCCAACAACGCCGGCGCTCAAACATCTTTTATTCCCTTGCTCACTCTGGGAATCCCGTCGAACCCGGTCAGCGCGCTGATGGTCGGAGCCATGATAGTCCACGGGATTCAACCGGGACCGTCGGTCATTACGGAACAGCCGGCGCTCTTTTGGGGCATGATCGTATCGATGTGGATCGGCAATTTATTTTTAGTCATCCTCAATTATCCGCTCATCGGCATGTGGGTGCGGATGATTATGATACCCTACCAATTTTTGTATCCGGGAATTCTGGTTTTCTGCGCTATTGGTGTCTTCAGCCTCAAAAATACCGAATTCGATATTTATTTCATGGCGCTGTTCGGCGCCCTCGGCTATCTTCTTTCCAAGCTCGGAGGCGAGCCGGCGCCGATGTTGCTCGCATTCATCCTAGGGCCGTTGATGGAAGAATACCTTCGCCGCGCCATGCTGCTGTCTCGGGGTAACCCTTGGGTTTTCGTCCAACGCCCCATCAGCGCGACGCTGCTCGCGTTGGCTGTGCTCGCCATGTGCTCGGTGTTAATCCCAGCTTTTAGTAAGACGCGAGAAGAGGCGTTTGTCGAAAGTGCGGGATAAGCAAGACATTGCACGGCTGATCGCGCCGGATAGCGGTCGCGGGAGCACAAAAATTTCGTAGCAGGAGGGAGTACCGATGCAATTCAAATATCTATTGCGATTGGTAATCGCGGGTCTCGCGGTCAACCTTTTTCTCTTTCAAACTGGCTACGATGCACACCATGCCGCAGCGCAAACGGCTGTGGCGCTGACCGGGCAGATATCGTCCACCGACGAGGGGCCAATGGAAGGCGTGCTGGTGAGCGCAAAGAAATCAGGTTCGACGGTGACGATCACCGTGGTGAGCGATGACAAGGGGCGTTACAGTTTTCCGGCGAAGAAACTTGAGCCTGGTCAGTATTCATTGTTTATCCGTGCCGTCGGCTATGAGCTGGTCGATTCAAGCGTGATCGAGATTTCCGCGGGCAAAAGCGTCAGTGCCGATCTTACGCTGCGCAGGACTCAGGATCTCGCGGCGCAGTTGACGAACGCGGAATGGCTTGCCAGCGTCCCCGGCACGCAGCAACAAAAAAGCACGCTGCTCAGCTGCGTTGGCTGCCATACCGTGGAGCGAATCGTGCGCTCCAAGTATGATATCGCGAGTTTTACGCAGGCAATTCTTCCGCGCATGGCAAGTTATGCGAATCAGAGCACGCCGTTGCGCCCGCAACTGCGGCTCGGCGCGCGCGACACGGCGTTAGTCGGCGAGGATCAAGCGCGCATTCAGCGCGCGCAAGCCGAATGGCTGAGCACGATCAATTTGAGCACGGCTTCCACATGGCAGTTTCCTCTCAAGACATTACCTCGGCCAACGGGCAAGGCGACGCGGGTCATCATCACGGAGTACGACTTGCCGCGCCCAACAATCGAGCCGCACGATGTGATCGTCGACGTCGACGGCATGGCTTGGTATTCCAATTTTGGCGAGCAGACGCTTGGAAAGCTCGATCCCAAAACCGGCAAGGTCACGGAATACCCCGTACCCGAGCCAAAGAAAGGTTCGCCGACCGGCGCGCTCTCCGTCCGTTCTGACAAAGACGGCAATTTGTGGCTCGGCATGATGTATCAGGCGAGCCTCGCGAAATTCGATCGCAAGACGGAGAAATTCCAGCTCTGGACCGTTCCCGCCGAACTGAACAAAGACAATACACAGATTAATATGACGAGCCCGATGAGCTACACGGTCGACGGCAAGCTGTGGACACAAAACAACGGCTTCGCGGGCGTGCACCGCGTGGATCTAAAGTCCGGTAAATGGGAAACTTGGGACCCGTTCAAGGATTCACCGAGAGGGCATAATATCTACGATGTCATCGCCGACTCGCAGAACAACGCCTATTTCACCGACATTGGCAGGGAGCATATCGGCAGGATCGATGCGAAGAGCGGCAAGGTCACGATGTACGAAACACCGACCAAAGGCTCGGGGCCGC
>WNFR01003915.1_pt1 | contig 15400 bp, 14 predicted proteins | sample 5400221 | NCBI WGS metagenome assembly WNFR01 (sample SAMN13153357, study PRJNA577476) | soil metagenome | isolation source: 40 cm soil under Madrone tree | place: USA:California | collected 2016-06-14 | reverse complement strand
AGATGCTGGTGCATCCGCGGATCGTGATCGGCGTCCCTTCGGAAATTACGCAGGTAGAAAAGCGCGCCGTTATGGATTCGGCTTATCGCGCGAAAGCGAGCGAAGTTTATCTTGTCGAGCAGGCAATGGTTGCAGCCATCGGCGCCGGTCTGCCAATTACCGAACCGAGCGGCAACATGGTTGTCGACATCGGCGGCGGCACCACCGACATTGCAGTCATCTCTCTGAGCGGAATTGTTTATTCGCGTTCGGTCCGCATGGCCGGTAATCAGATGGACGAAGCCATCATGAATTACCTCAAGCGGAAATATAACCTGCTGGTGGGCGAACGCACGGCCGAGCAGATCAAGATGGAAATTGGATCAGCCTATCCGTTGGACAAGCCACTGACCATGGAGATCAAGGGCCGTAACCTGATCGAAGGCGTGCCCAAGACAATTACGGTTGATGACAGCGAAATCCGCGAGTCGCTCAGCGAATGCGTATCGACGATCATGAATGCCGTGCGCGTCGCTCTGGAGCGTACTCCGCCCGAACTCTCGGCCGACATCAGCGACCGCGGTATCGTCCTGACCGGTGGCGGCGCTTTGATCAAAAATCTCGACAAGCGCATCCGCGAAGAAACCGGCCTGCCTGTGTCGATTGCCGATGATCCATTGTGCAGCGTGGTGCTGGGCACGGGCAAGATGCTCTCGGACTTCAAGCTGCTGCGGAAGATTTCGATCGAGTAGGGTTGCGCTGCGTCGATCCGCCGCGACATTTTAGCGATCACCAGCAGGTCCTTCGCTCGTCCTCAGCTTCGCCTCCGGACGGCTCAGGATGACAGTTGTATCGGAAGGGCTGCTCCAGTGATGGCGGCTTTTCCTGAGACCTGACACCTAAGACCTGAGACCTTGTTTTTATGGAAACCGTCCTCGGCCGCTATCGGAACCTGATTGTGCTGGTCGGTGTGTTATTCGTCCAGGTGTTGGGGCTGGCCATCCAAGTCAAACGCACAACGGACACCGATTCCAGTCGTCTGATCCGGGTCTGGGCGGTGGGTGCGGTTTCTCCTCTAGAAAAAGCTCTGGTCTGGGCCCAGACCTCGACCGGCAATCTCTGGCACAACTACTTCTACCTGCGGGGCGTGCGCGCCGAAAACCGCGAACTCAAACGGCAGATTGAAGAGATGCGCGTCCAGCAGGTTCGCATCAGCCAGGACGCTGAGCAAGCACACCGGCTACAGTCCCTCTTGGCCTTCAAAGAACAATTTATTTCGCAGACGCTGGCAGCACAGGTCATTGGATCGAGCGGGAGCGAACAGTCGCGGTCGATCTATCTGGATAAGGGTGAGAAGGACGGCATCAAGCCCGACATGGCCGTGATTACTGCCGACGGAATTGTGGGCAAGGTGTTGCACGTGTACCGCTCCACGTCGCTTGTATTGCTGGTCAGCGACCAGACCAGCGGGGTTGGTGCGATCCTGGAGAAGTCGCGTTTGCAGGGAATTCTTCGGGGCATGCCGTCGGGCGAGATTGCGCTCGAAAAAGTGATGAGTGACGAACAGGTCCCGACGGGAGAATTAGTTCTCAGCAGCGGCGGTGATCGTATCTTTCCCAAAGGCCTGGCCATCGGCAGAGTCAGCAAGGTTTCGCAGGGAAGCGATAATTTTCTAAACATTCAAGTGAAGCCGATGGCCAATCTCAGCAAGCTCGAAGAAGTGTTGATCGTCACTAAGATTGACGAGCGGCAAGCAACTCCCGAGCAGGCCGGTCCGATGCGCGCCGCCGATGTTCTGGCGGAGCGTTTGCCGACAGTGCCTCCGAAGCCTGCTGATGCGACAGGCACCACTACAACCGGAGTTGCACCGAAGCCAGGAGCGGTCGTCGACGGCAAGCCAGCGCAACCTAAGTTAGCGCCGCCGAAGCCGAAGGAACCGGGGCTTGCAGGAGATGCGTCCGCCGCCACTCCTGCGATTCGCAAACCGGCCACGCCGCCGCCTTCTACCAGCCCGGCTGCACCGTCGGATTCTGGAAGCGGCGCAGCAAAGACTCCTGAGAAAACGGCGAAACCCGCGATCGAGCCTGAGCCTCAGCCTCCAGCTCAGGAACCTCCCCAATAACGTGGCCCTTACTTACACATCCGGCGAGCAGGTTGAGGTTTACCGCTTCGGCATTCCCGCGACCATCCTGATTCCGCTGACTGCTGTGTTCCTCCAGGCATTTTTACCTCTGCGGCTTCATTTCTTTTCGATCTTCGATCTTCCTCTATTGGTGACGATCAGCTTCGCGATGGCACGGCGCAGCCAGGTTGCGGGCATCTTCACTGGAGCGTTGATCGGGTTATTTCAGGACGCACTCACTGGCCAACCCATCGGGCTTTACGGAATCGCCAAAACTGTCGTCGGATTCGGCGCTTCTTCGCTTGGGATCAAACTCGACGTGGAAAATGCCGGAGCCCGCCTGCTGCTCACATTGGGTTTCTACGGAGTACACGAGGTGGTCTATTTTACGATCGCCCGTGGCATGATCGGCATGCACCGGGAATGGACTTGGCAACACGAGATTGGATCGGCATTAGCAAACGCGATATTAGGAGTGCTGCTGTACGCGATGCTGGATCGGCTGAAGCAAAGAACGTAAATGGCACTTAGCAATTGGCATTTAGCCAGACCCGCACGGTTCAGTGTGGTAAGAGCTAAGAGCTAAAAGGCTAAATGCTAGGTGCCACTGAACGCGTACCCCAATGCCGCAGCCGCCAGCGTCCCGACGAAATTCACCATTTCGTTATTCATCCTTCCGCGGCGTTGCAGAGTCGCTCCAAGAACACTGTCCATCAACATTCCGACCAGACCTGCGACCACCGGAATCCAAAGCTGGGTGTGAGGAATCACCGTGACAAACACTGCGACCATGGCAACCACCAGACCTGCGATGGTCCCGGCGATCGTGCCGGACACTGTGATGCCGCCATCGGTCCCGGCTGGGACTTGTTGCCAGGTGGTAATCAATCGCGCGCTGTAACTGCGGGTTTGGCCGACTTCGCTGGCGACGGTGTCGATGGCTGCTTCCACCAGCGCTGCGGTCGTCACCAATAACCAGGTGCGGTTGCCTGACACGGCGAAAACGAGCGATCCAAGCGCGGCCACGGCCAGATTGGCCAGCACCTGCCACGCATTCCGTCCATCCCTACGTTCGGCGACGCCTAAGACCTGCTTTCGGCGATATCCGAAGCGGGTGGAAATCCACGTCAGCAGAAACAACGCTGCCAGGATCGCGAACGCCGCAGGTCCGGCTCCGACAAAAAGCAGGAGACATGCAGCGCCACCGGCGAACATTCCGGAGCGATCTACACCCCGCAGCGAGCGCGCGAGCAAGGCGAAGCCAATCGTCACCGCGCCGGCGATCGCAAGCCGACCCGGGGAGGATGCCCAGCCATACGCGAGAAACAACTTCAGCATCCAAACCTCGAGGTGGTGTGGTTGCAGTTCTTCCGGCTCGGCCATACTATATTTCGGGGCTGTGCGCGGGCCACCGCTTCCTGTAGTGCTTGTCCTCTGGATTCTCCCCGTAATCTGGCGTCGGAGTCTCCACGACAGTAGGCTACACTTCTGTACGCTTGGCGGAATTTTGTTTTGATGTAGGACGGACACTCTTGTCCGTCGCGGTTGAAGTTGCGGTTGCCTTGAATTCGCGGAAGAAGGTCAAAAGCGTCGGACAAGAGTGTCCGACCTACAATTTCGGAGCTGAACAATGGCGGCTTCTGTCTGGTCTGGTTATCTGACGTTCGGACTTATCTCCATGCCGGTGCGTTTATTTTCCGGCGCGCGCAGCAGCGGCATTTCCTTCAACCAGCTTCACCGCACCGACCACCAACGGGTCAAGCAGCAACTCGTTTGTTCGGCGGATGGTCAGGTGCTGGACCGCGCCGACATCGTCAAGGGCTACGAGTATCGCAAGGGCGAGTACGTGGTCATCGAGCCGGAAGAGATCAAGAAGATCGAGCCCAAGACCGCCAAGACAATGGAGATCCTGGAATTCGTCAAAGCGAACGACGTCGATCCCGTGTATTTCGAGTCGTCGTATTACATGACGCCGGAAGAGGCGGGTCGCCGCCCGTATGCGCTGCTCACCAAGGCCCTCGAGGAAAGTGAATACGTCGCCATCGCCAAGCTCACCATGCATAACCGCGAATACACGGTGTTTCTGCGTCCGCACAAGGGCGGGATGATGCTGCACACCATGTACTACAAAGAGGAAGTGAAGGAACTCGAATCCTTCGGCGCACCCGACGTGGAGATCAAAGAGGGCGAACTGAAAATCGCGCACCAGCTTATCGAAGCGCTCGCTGATGAATGGAACCCGGACAAGTATCAGGACACGTTCCAGGAAAATCTGAAGAAGATGATCGAGACGAAACTCGAAGGCGGCGAAGTGCAGGAAGTCGAGAAGCCGAGGAAGCTGGCGCCTGTGATTGATCTGATGGCGGCACTGAAAGAGAGCTTGGCTCAGACGAAGAAGCCGGCGGCTTCGGAAAAAACCGAAGCGCCGGCGAAGGCGAAACGCGGGCGGGGATAGAGAAATCGCCGGAAAACCCTGGACTGGACAAACGCCACTTAGTGGCGATATCTTTCCGGCATGTTCAAGCGCCGTACAGACTGGGAGAGGCGGTATTGGCTCGCGGCTAAAGCGCGAGGCCGAACCCGATTCATCTGGCGTGACAAAGTTCTCGAGAGTTTTGTGATGTGGTTTTTCGTGACGCTAGGCGTAGCGCTTTTCCTAGATAAACACCCATTCTCCCCGCGCGATATTTTCATCTACCTCATTATGCTTCCGATTTGGCTAATGAGTGGGTACTTAAACGGCGTGTGGAAATGGAGGGAACTGGATAAGAAGTACTCTGAATCTCCTTCGTAGAAACATCTGGCCGTCTCCCTCAATTTCCCCTTCCCCCGCCCTTCCCGCTACAATATCCGTTCCGTCGATAACCGACCCTTGTTCACCGGAGTGCGAATGAAGCGGTTTCTGTGGCTGTGCGTGATTGTGTGTCTGTTCCTGATTTGCACGGGATGTGGCGACACTTTTCGGCCGGTGATTATCCCGAATCCTCCGAAGTTTCCTGATCCGCGGGCGGCGCACACCGTGTTGTCGGTGAATGACAATGGCGACGTTCGCGGCAGCGCTATGGTCATCGATGTGTCGGGCGATTCGAATGTCAGTGTTGCCGATGTCGGTATCGGCCCGATACATGCGGTCCAGCAGACGGCCAACCAGGTGCTCGTCGTAAATCAAGGAGCGCCGGGAACGCCCGACGAGTCGCTCACCAAGGTCTCGTTTTCCGGTGTGACGATCTCGAATACGACTGCGATCACCCTGCCGACCGGCTCTGCTCCCAACTTTGTCGCTTCGACGGAGTCGTCCACTGCGTATGTCTCCCTGCCCGGACTGGTACCGCCCTCCGTGGGCATCGTTAATACGTCCGGAAATTCTTTGAGTACCACTCTTGCTGTGCAAACTGGTCCGGTGGCGATTGTCGAGACGCCGGATACCAAAAAACTTTACGTCGCCAATAACGGGGCGGGTACGGTCAGCAACTTCAACACAGTCGACCATTCGCCACGGAATCCTGGCCCGATTGCGCTGAGTTCGCCTCCCATTTGGCTGACTGCACGCTCGGATAGTCAGCGCGTTTATGTTCTGGAGACGAATGGAGTTCTGGCCACACTCGATACCACACTGACGGCTGGTCCGGATACGGTGACCGAGTCCGGGGTGATCGCGCCCGGCGCAAAGTACATGGTCTACGATGGGCACTTAAACCGCCTCTATATTCCTTCGAACGACCCGGCGAATGGCGCTCAACTTGTGATTGTGGATGTCTCGTCGTCGCAGCCACCGGCGCCAGTGATCGTGCCGATCGCGGCCGTTCTACCCTCTGCACGCAGCGCGCTGGATCCGTGTGCCAGCACAGTCGCGACTACGTTGCACGCGGTTGCAGCTGCGGCTTTGCCCGACGGCAGCCGCGTCTATGTCGGAGCGTATTACATCGATGGATCGGGCAATGTTTGTCCGCAAGTGACAGTCATCAATACTTCGGGTAACACGTTCAAAGCCGCTGCGGCAGTGCCCGGTTTTCCGGACGCGACCGACCAGAATTCCCCTTTTTATGTGCCCGTCTGCGCCGATCCTACCCACGGCGGACCGACGGCGACCCGGTTTCGCTTCATGATGGCGGCCGGAGGAGACAGTTCGCGGGTTTATCTTTCGAGTTGCGATGGTGGGAATGTAAATTTCATCGACACGGCAAACGATACCTATCTTCTAAGCATGCCGGCTCCGGCCAGCGCACGATCTCCAATCAACGGCAACCAGCCGCCGCCGCAGAATCCGGTGTTCTTGATTGCGGGTCCGTAAGGACATTCGCGGGTGCGTTCAAAAAAAGTATTTGGAATCTCAGGGGCTGAAGCCGCTTTCTCTACGGTCTGAACGGCATCGCTGAAGCGATGCCCTGATACGATTAAGAAGTTGTTCCGCAGGGTTCGGATCGCTTCGAAAGGGCAGGCTGTGAGTTGGGACTTACGCAGCGACTGACCACCAATCGCTAATCACCAACCACTGCTTCACCCCGCGACGGCGTGTTCAGCGACTCTTCCGGGCTGGTAGCGCAAGGCCACGTTCATATACACCGTTCCACTGGCGGTGTTGAAGCACATGATGAGAGCTTCGGTATCTTCGCTGCTCTTTGTGCCGTGTTCGGAGGTGTGCAAGTGCGGAGGATGAACGCGGAAATGGAATCCCTGGTCGTTTAATGTAGTGACCGCATTACCGATAATCTGATTGGCAAGCTCACAGACGGTCTCGCGCACCAGGTCGTCAGACTGGGGCAGTTCGGCGCCGGCCATGCAACTGGCTACTTTCACGGCGGTCTCCGGGGCGAGATCAAAAATGATGCGCCCCTCGATATCGCCGGTGAGGCAAATCTCGGCGGCGATGCCTTTCCGCCGATAGGCCTCTTCTTCCATGCTCAGGTTCTCGACGGAGGTCGGACCCTGAAGCCCCTGGGCCAATACCGCATCCGCCGAGTTGATGAACGGCTGGATCAACTCCATGCGCATCCGGCTAAGCTCCTGCTCCGGCGCTGTGGGCCGCAGCTGCTCCATCATCCCGCATTACGTACTTGATAACTTCGTAGAGCACTTCGGGCTTGACCGGCTTTTGCACGAAATGCCGGGCGCCGCGCTGCAATGCGGCTACGATGTTTTCCTGGTATCCGACCGAGGAAACCATCACAATGCGCGCATCGGGATGCTCGCGCACAATTTTCTCCGCCGCTTCAATTCCTTCCATCTGCGGCATGGTGATATCCATCAGAACGATGTCGGGCGAGACCCGGTCGTATTCGCTGATCGCAGTGACGCCATCTCCGGCCTCGCCAGCCACCTGCCCGCCGAACGATTCCACCATCCGGGCGAGGTTTTTGCGAGCGAAAACAGAGTCGTCCACGATCAGGTAGCGCACGGGTTGGCCGTCTTCGCTCCGTTTTACGGGCGCAAACTGTTCCATGACACTCCTCCCCACCTAAGCAATACCACGGGCCACCCATCTTTCGATAGATAACCCTAGTTACTTCCGGCACTAGTCCCCTGGGCGCGGCCTAGATTCGCTTGGGCGCGTTCGGGCGTACATTGTGCCTGTAAAGTGTTGGGCAAGTCCTCCAAGTGCACGACCCGGGTCACGTAGCCCCGGTCAATGGCTGCCTTGGGCATGCCAAAGACCACGCAGGACTCCTCGCTCTGTGCAATGGTCATCCCGCCAGCTGCCCGGACGGCTCCCATGCCGGAGGCTCCATCGTCGCCCATGCCGGTCATGATCACGGCGATTGCCTGGGATCCAAACTCTTCGGCGACACTGCGAAACAGCACATCCACGGATGGCCGGTGTCCGTGGACGGCGGCTTCGTCGGCCAGCACCGCGACGTTCCCCAGCGGCAGCTTCTTTACTTTCAGGTGCCGGTTTCCGGGACAGATAAGCACTCTTCCGGCTACCAGCAAGTCTCCCGACTGCGCTTCTTTTACCCGGACCGAGCAGGTTTCATCGAGTCGCTTGGCAAACATTTCGGTAAAGCCGTGTGGCATGTGCTGCACGATCAGAATGCTTCCGGGAAATTCCGGTGGCAGCTGCGACAGCAGGTATTGCAGCGCATTCGGACCGCCAGTCGAAACGCCGATCGCAATCACCCGCGTCGGAGTGGCGGCGCTGCGCGCAGTCGTCTTGATGGCACGGGTGCCCTCTGGCGCCAACTGCGGACGAAATCCGTTACTCTGTGCTGCCGCTTTGATTTTGCCGATTAATTCCGCCGCGATCTCCGGCATGCGAGCCGAAACGTCGTCGGGCTTGGCCACGAAGTCGAAGGCGCCCAATCCAAGGGCTTTCAGGGTGATGGCCGCGCCGGCAGTGCTGTGTGAACTGACCACGATCACCGGCAACCGCCAGCGCCGCATGATTTCCTTCAGAGTATCGATGCCGTTCATTCCCGGCATCTCCAGGTCGAGCGTGATCACCTGGGGCGCCAGCTCTTCAATTTTCTTGAGGCCGAAATTGCCGTCCATGGCCGTTCCCACGACTTGGATGGAGTTATCGCGTTCGAGAATCTTGGGAATCAGCTTCCGCATCAGAGCGGAATCGTCCACCACGAGTACGCGCACAGGCTGGGTCATGCCTGTCCTCCTGCCATGATGCGTGCCTTAGGAGCAATTTCTGGCGTCCGCAGCAATCCGACCAGCCGGCTATCCGACCGATTGCCGCGCGCTTTGGTGAAACGTTCCACCAACGCCAGCAGATTGAGAATCAATACCACGCGACCGTCGCCGAGGATAGAAGCGCCGCTCACCAGGTCGGTGGAAATCGACTGATCGTCGAGCGCCTTGATGACCAGCTCTTCCTCGCCGACGAGCGTATCGACGATCAATCCAAATTTGCGGTCGCCGCTGCTCGTGACGAGCACAAAAACCTTACGCTGACCGGATTCCGAGCCGGATACGGGAGGCGCTCCCAGGCGCAACAGCGGCAACACCTGATTGCGCCGTTGCAGCACTTCGTAATCTTCAACCTGGTGAACATCGTCCTCGATTGCGCGTGTAATCTCGGCTACCGAATTCAGCGCGATCGCATAGAGACGATTCTCCACGCCGAAAAGCAGCGCCTTGATAATCGCCAGAGTCAGCGGCAGGCGAAGACGGAAGGTGGTGCCGCGTCCGGGCTCGGTTTCGATCTGCACAGTTCCTTTGAGCCGCTCAATCACACTCTGCACAACATCGAGCCCAACCCCTCGTCCGGAAAGTTCGGTGATCTCCGCGGCGGTGCTGAATCCAGGACGAAAAATCATGTCGAGAGTCTGAGCATCGGTAAGCGCCTCGGACTCCTCAATCGATAGCAAACCCTGCGACAGAGCACGCTGGCGAACTTTTGCAACTTCAATGCCGTGCCCGTCGTCGGAGACCTCGATGACGACCTGATTGCCTTGATGGTATGCGTTCAGGCGCAAGACGCCCTGCGCAGCCTTGCCCGCCCGAACGCGTTCCTCACCGGGCTCTATGCCGTGTCCAATGGCATTGCGCACAAGGTGGGTGAGCGGTTCTGCGAGCGAATCCAGAATGCGCTTGTCGAGATCGGTGTCTCCGCCTCTGACTACTAACTCAATTTCTTTTCCGCACTGCCGTGCGACATCCCGCACCACGCGCGGGAAGCGGCGAAAGAGTTGCTCCACCGGCACCATGCGGATCTTCATCACGGATCGCTGTAGGTCGTTTAAAGCGCGCGACTGGAAGGCCATCACATCGGAAAACCTCCCGCCCAGTTCGTCATTGGGAAACCGCCGTCCAAACTCGTTCAACATCTGTTGCCACATCGACTTCGCCAGGATCAATTCGCCGACCAGATTGAGGACGTTGTCGATTTTCTCGGTGTCCACGCGCAGCGTGTTGTCGGAGACTGGAGCGACGATCGGAGCCGGCACCTCCTCTGTGGCCGCGCCTGCCGGTGCCTTGCCGTACATGCCCGCAGGATTCTCTAATCCGGATTCTGAGGAAGACACGGCGACCTTTGTTCCGGCCGCTGCCTTCTCCTGCAATAGCGTGACCCGTGCGCTCTGGGCCACCGTCGGAATTTTGCAACGCGTCCGAATCTGCTCGGCTGATTTTTCAGACGCGAGCGCGATTTCTACCCGGCTTACCACCACATCGTCGCCTGGATAAACGGCAAGCACTTCACCAAGACCGGAAAGAGCGACCTTGATCATCTGGCGAGCGGCGATGGGCATTGCGCATTGCGGATCGAGCTGTATACGCACGTGATAGACGTGCTTGCCCTCGCGAACCGCTTGCGCAATCGTCATCTCCTCGTACTCGGACCAGTGAGCCACGGTGATCGCACGTTTGCCGCGCTTCTTCTCAACGGTAGTGGCAGCTTCCGTATGTGCAAGCCGGGCAATTTCCGCGCGTAGCTGCGCGACGTCAGGAACTTTTTTCTTCCGGCGGTAAGCTTCGAGCAGTGCGGTAAAAACATCGGCGGCCCGCAGGGCGACATCGGGCACGAGCGGAGTGGCCGCCGGGTTTTCGAGGGTCAGTACGTCTTCAAATTCGTGGGCCAGTTCGCTCAGTTCCCGGAAGCCGCAGGCCGCGGAGTCCCCCTTGAGGGTATGAATCGTTCGTCGCAGGCCGCGCACAATTTCCGCGTCTCCCGGCGACTTCTCCAGAAGCATTGCCTGCTCGTTCAGGGTCTGGACCAATTCGCTGGCGGTCTCGAAGAAAAGCGTCCGCAATTCTGCCATGCGGTCTTCGGGAGGAGAGGTCACGACTTCACCTCGACTCGCTGGTACGCCGTACCGGCGTTGTGATGCACCATCTGAAACTTGTCGGTGAGACCCAAAAGACTTTCGGCGTGGCCCACAAACAGATAACCGCGCGGGTTCAGGCAGCGATAGAATTTTTCGACCAGGCGTTTCTGCTCCGCCTCGTCGAAGTACATCATTACGTTGCGGCAGAAAATGACGTCATTACGCTGCGGCAGATACTCCGTCTTGAGATTGTGAAAGTCGAAGTGGATCAAATCCTTGAGCATCTTCTTCGTCACGTAGCGGTCGCCTACCTTGTCGAAATAGCGCAGCCGGCAGCCATAGTCGACAGCAGACATCTGGTGCTCATTGTAGAAACCTTCCTGCGCGGTGCGCAGCACGGAGTAGCTGATGTCGCTGGCCAGGATCTCCAGGCGCCACGGCGGTGCAATCAGCGGCTTTGGAAGCGGAGACTCCTGCGGCATCGGGTTGCGCAACTGGTAATAGGAGAGCGCGTCGGCGATCAGCATGGCCATGGAGTACGGTTCCTGGCCCGTGGAACATCCCGCGCTCCAGAAGCGCAGGCTATAGTCCTTACGCGCGCGCTTGCGATCCAAAATGTCTTCGAGCACATCCCTCTGAAAGAGTTCAAGCTGCGCCTTGTTGCGGAAGAAACTCGTTTCGTTGACGGTGAGGTTCTCCAGAAGCTTCGCCAGTTCTGCCTTACCCTGCGGACTGATGAGCAGGCGATAGTAGCCGTAAAACGAATCCAGCTGGCATTCTTTTAATCGGCGCTGCAAACGATCATGGAGAAAATGTGTGCGGCGCTCGTCAAAGTGCATGCCGCATTCCTGATAAATGAGCGCTTGCAACAGCTTCAGTTCCGAGTCGGTGAGCAGAGGCGCTTCGCTGGTATTCATGGTCGATCGGATTTTGACGATTACTTCTTGCCCGCGGCCGCGCTCTGCGCCGCCACTTTGTTGCTGCTGGTTGCGGAAGTCTCGGTTGTTGTTTCTGGGTTTGCGGCTTGTCGGAAGTCCAATACCTTTCCTACATCGAGCAAAATGATGAGGCGACCCTGGTACTTGCCGAGCCCGGTAACGCAGTCCAATCCGCCTTCGAGCATGATGCCGGGGGCGGGCTCGATATCGCTCTCGGGAATCTTTAAGACTTCGGATGCTGCATCCACGATCATGCCAGCCAGCCGATTCTTATGTTCGACTACCAGAATCCTGCTCCCGCGCTGAAGCGCTCCGGCTGTTTTTCCGAAGCGCTTACGCAGGTCCAGCACGGAAACGATCTTGCCGCGCAGGTTGATGACGCCCTCCATGTAGGCCGGAGCATCCGGCACCGCGGTGATCTCCGGCACCCGCACGATTTCGTGCAAGGAGGCGATGGGAATGCCATACGTCTCGCGGCCAACCTGAAAGCCTACGACTTGTGTCTCATGGACCATGACGGCGTCTATCGTCCCCCAACTGCCGCTTGGCGGGCGGCGTTTCGAGGAGCTAGTGCGCCATCACCCGGGCGGAGCGAGAAGGTGTCCATGGAGCCGAGCAGGTCCCTCGACATCTTCGACATCTGTTCTGCGGAAGCGGCCAGTTCGGTGGAGCCCGAGGTCGAGTTCTGTACCAGTTCGCGCATGCGCTCCATCGCCTTCACGACCGCCTGCGCGCCCGATGCCTGTTCCTCAACCGCAGAGTTGATCTCGTGCGTAATCTCGTTCAGACGAGTAGTGGCGCGCGCGATCTGCGACGAGCCATGCGACTGCTCATTGGTGGCGGCGCCGATTTCCTGCGCGAACTTGTAAACCTCAGTGACCACGTTCGAGATCTTGCGCAGCGCTGCATTGAGTTCCTGTCCCAGGTTCAGCCCTTCGTTGACGATCGTCGTGCTCTTTTCCATGTTATCGACAGCGCGCCGGGCTTCCTTCTGAATACTCTGGATCAGTTCTGAAATTTCTTTGGTGGACTGCGCTGACTTTTCCGCCAGCTTGCGGACTTCATCGGCGACCACTGCGAATCCGAGACCGTGTTCGCCGGCGCGCGCAGCCTCGATCGCCGCGTTGAGCGCAAGCAAGTTAGTCTGCTCAGCCAGATCGTCAATGACTTCGACGATCTTGCCGATGTTGTCGGCCCGCGAACCGAGCGCGTCGATGATTTCGCCCGAGGAGTGAATCGTGGTGTTGATCCGGTTCAGGCCGTCGGTGGCCTTTTCCATGGTTCCGATGCCGCTGTGTACCTCTTCCCGTGAACGGTTGGAGATGTCGAGCAGCACCTTCGCGGTGTCGGCCACGCGCTGGATTGAGGTCACCATCTGGTCGATGGAGGCCGAAGTTTCGCTGACGCTCGAAGCCTGGGTCTGCGTGCTCTTGACCATGTTTTGCACGTTGACACTCATCTCGTGCATGGTGCTGGTGACTTCATCGATTGCAGAAGACGTTTGCAGGCTGTTCTTTGCAGATTCGTCGGAAGCGCCCGCCACCTGGGTGGAGGCGCTGGCTACCTGCGAGGCGGCATCGCGGACATTACGCACCAGTCCGCGTAAGCCTTCGACCATGCGCGTAAATGCGTTGCCGAGCGTGTCATTGGCAGAGCGTGGCTGCACCTCAACCGTGAGGTTACCGCCAGCGATAGCCTCCGATACCGAAGCCATCTCCCGCAAGTACTTCACCATCGCATCGAAAGTGCGCGCCAGTTGACCGATTTCGTCCTGGCCCTTGATGTCTACCGTGTGGTCGAGGTCTCCGGAATCGCCGATTTGCTGGGCGACATGAATCAGGCGACTCAGCGGGTCGATGATCGAATTGGAGACTCGATAGGAGATCACTATGCCCCCGACGACCACCAGGCAGGATATGAAAAGCGTCATCCCGACCGTGAAAGTGGCGGCCAATTCGTCGGAGTTTCGCCGTTCTGCCAACAGCTTGAGATTGATCTGATCCACTTGATCCAGTACTTCGCTGGACCGTGACACCCAGGATCCGGGGTCTTTCTGCAAGTAGAAAATCTGTAGTTCCGCCACGGTCGCATTGCCGCTATCGACCTGACGGCGCTTTTCGACCAATGGGCCAGCGAATTCCGTGCTCCAGCTCTGCTCGAACTGCTGCACTTTTTCCAGGCTGGTTCCTTGCTGATCGTTGTTGACGAGTCCCTGGGCCCGATGCAAAGCTTCGCCCAGCCGGCGCACGCCCTCATTCATCTTCTCCACATCGCGCGTGTCACCGCTGAGAAGATAGTTCTGAAGATGAAGCCGGTTCTGCATGAGTTCGAAGCGGACCATCGAGGTCGCTTGAGTCATGTCCATGGACCGCTGAGCGGCCGACTTGGTTTCGTGTTCCCGGTACACCGCAAACAGGATCACGACTGCCAGAATCACCACCGCTGTCAGAATGCCTGTGAAACTCAGGTAAAGCTTTTTTCTGATGCTCATACGTTATCTCGCTCTGCCGGATAAGCTGGTGCGGCAGGGGATCGGCTCCTCATTGGGTAGGATCAAAATGGAATTCGACAACCCCGATCGTTTCTTCCGAGCCAGCTTCATAGCGCCATTTGCGGATTGCGTCCAGAGCCGCATTCGCCAGAATCGGGTGCCCACCGACTAGCTTGGTGTTCTTGATTGTGCCAGCCTTATCGACCGTGATCTGTACCTTCACTACTCCCGTGATGTTCATGCGGCGCGCCAGTTCGGGATAAAGAGGTGCGACCTTGCTTTTCAGCTTGCGAGTCATCTCCTGGGGTTCTTGTCCCATGGCTACGGGACCACTGCCAGCGGCGCATCCTAGGATCAGCAACAGACCCACCGCAAGCCAATGAGTTAGGGGTCGTAAAAACACGTAGTTCCTCCCGTCCGTCGTTTCTACAGAGACCTAAGTTTTGCACGGAGTGTTGCGACAACAACCCAAAAGTTCTCGGAAACGATTACTTTAGTGACCCCGTAAGTTGCTCAGAGGGTGGCGCTTAGCTCTTCTAGGGTCGATCGGCTCGTGGCCGCGACCGCCCACTGTTCTCAGATATGCGATAGAGAGTCCGTTCAATTCCAGAATGAGACCTTTGCCGAGACCATCAACACGGCGGTTTCCCACTTCGACACCTGTCTCATCATATTTGCTTGACTCAATTTGAGAATCCAGCGTAGGTTCTAATAGTAATTCAATTGTTTTCAATTGCTTAGCTGGCGGATGGTGCTAACTGACGAGCCAACCTGAAGATTCGACGCTGGCATCTGAAGCGGCGTCTCATTCTGACGAGGCTTTCCAGCAACTCCTGCTGAAACTGTCGCGCGCCGCCTTCGATCACACTGACGCCAGCCACGTCATTCAGTCTTTCTGTCGCTTGGCACGCGAATTCTTTCACGCGAGCGGCGTTTATTTCTGGAGCCATTCTCCCGAAGGTGGTCTGGTCGGGACGGAAGCGGATGGCTTTCAGTCGGAGCGCTTTCGAGGATTGAAGTTGCAGCCCTCGGATTCGTACGTTGCATCGGAAGCGGTGCGAAATCGGCGTGCGATTTTCGTCAACGATATAGACGTGGCCCGCTATCCGCGCCTGGCGGAATATCGCGCAAAAGCCGTGTTGGCCGTGCCTTTGTCGGT
>WNFR01003914.1_pt1 | contig 15400 bp, 14 predicted proteins | sample 5400221 | NCBI WGS metagenome assembly WNFR01 (sample SAMN13153357, study PRJNA577476) | soil metagenome | isolation source: 40 cm soil under Madrone tree | place: USA:California | collected 2016-06-14 | reverse complement strand
GGGCGAGGCGCCCGCGACGATCGTTGCGAGTTGGAGCGCGGATTTAGAAGTCTTCCGCAATATGCGCGCGAAATATCTTCTGTACCAATAAACGCCCTGAAGAAATTTCTTAAATAGTGTGGGTCGTGCGATCGGCATGCGACACAAAAAGTCCTTGGTCGTCATTCCGAGCGAAGCGAGCAATCCCTCTTTCTGCTTGCGACAATTCAAAGAGGGATTGCTCGCTTCGCTCGGAATGACGCGTCTACATTGATTTTGCGAATGCAAAGTGCAAAAGCCCGCAACCCGCAGGCCCTACTTATCGTGAAAAATCGCTTTGGCAATCGAGGCATGGACGCCTTTGTTTCCGTCGACGAGCTGAGTGATGCTCAGATCGGCTGCGACGCTCGTAAGCATGTAGGCGTCATCCCGGGTGAGGTGTTTCTCGCTGACCAGGAAGTCAATCATCTCGCGCACCGCCATTTTCGTGGCCTCATTGAGATCTTCGTTAAATCCCATGCTGATGTAGTGGGTTGGCGTCTCGGCGCGTGCCCAACGCAGATGCATATCTTTATGCACCGTCAGTTGGAATGTGCCGATCAGAGACGTTTCCATCGCGGTGATGTCTACTTCGCCGTTGCCTTGACCGGCGTGGCCGTCCCCTACCTGCAAAAGAGCTCCGGGCGCATGCACGGGAAGAAAAAGCGTCGTTCCGGCGACGAGTTCTTTATTGTCGATATTTCCACCATGGATCCATGGCGGCGCGCTGCTGATCCTGCCAGTCAATTCCGGCGGCGCCACGCCGATACTTCCAAAAAAGGGAGCCAGCGGAATATCGATTCCCGCGCCGAATCGTGCGACTCCACTTTTCTCGTCCAGTGGAATGATTTTTATCCGCGTGTAGGGAAAATCATCGGGCAAGTAACCGAATCCGGGCCTGAAACGGTTGTACGCGTAAGGAATCGCAAGTCGAATCGATAAAATTTTAATTTCCAGTACATCGCCAGGCCGGGCGCCATCCACATAAATGGGGCCGGTCAGAATATGGCCGCCGGGACCTTTGTTGGTCACTTCCTTCCAAATATCTCGGAGCGGCTGATCGACTTGATCGGGCGGCACGCCAGCTGCTTCTAATTGCGCGGCGCTAACACCTGCAGGGAGCGTCTGGACTTCAACCGTGTCGCCGGATTGAACGCGCAACACGGGCGGCGTGCTGGCATCGTAATATCCCCAGGCCACAGTTTTCGGCGTAGGTTTCAGGCTGTAGGTTTTGGATTCTTTAGCCTGCTGGGCGATCAATTTTGAACCCGCCAAAATAAATGACACCGCTACAAAAAGGGCAAGAACGTATCGACCGAGTTTATTCATCGAATTTCCTCTCAATAACGTACGGGCACGTGTATTCCAAACCGTTGGAGTGTAACGCAATTGCAGTCGACCTGAGAAAGAATGCCGCAGTTAAGTTAGCTCCATAACGTTTCCGCAAAATGTTACTCGAGAATGATCGCAATCCCCCGAGGCGTGATAAATTGCATGCCATGAAGATTTGTTCCTTGCTTCCCTCCGCGACGGAAATCCTGTTCGCGCTGGGACTGGGCGATCAGGTCGCCGGAGTCAGCCACGAGTGCGATTTCCCGCCTGAGGCGCGCAGCAAACCCGTTCTGATCGTGTCGCGCATTTCGCACACGGAAAGCGCAGCGGCGATTGACCGGCAGGTCCGCGAATTCCTCGAACGCGGTGAAAGCCTCTACAGCGTGGACTTGACGGCGCTGGCCTCAATCGAACCGGATCTCATTGTTACGCAGGATCTTTGCCACGTCTGCGCCGCCACGCCGGACGATCTGGGCGCGGCACTTGCGCATCTGCGACGTCGGCCACAGATCGTCACGCTTAATCCGCATTCTCTTGCCGATGTGTGCGCCGATATTCGTGCGGTGGCGCGAGCGACTGGCACCGTCGAGCGGGGAAACGCTGTGATTACGAATTTCGAACGCGCTGTCGCGCAAGTGGAACAGGCTGTTGCCGGTCTTCCACGCCAGCGCGTGGTGTGTCTCGAATGGCTCGATCCGCCCTACGTTGCGGGACACTGGGTGCCGGAGATGGTCACGCGGGCGCGCGGCGTGGATGTGTTGGGCCGCGCAGGTGAACCGTCATTCCGCGTCGAGTGGGAGACGGTCTTTGCCGCGCAACCTGACGTGATCGTGCTCATGCCCTGCGGTTACGGCCTCCAGCAAGTCGCGAAGGAATTTCGTGACATGGCGTTGCCGGAAGGTTGGGAGGATATGCCTGCGGTGCGCAACGGCCGCGTGTTCTTAGTCGAAGCGTCCGGCTACTTCTCGCGGCCGGGGCCCAGGCTCGCCGCGGGAGTAGCAATTCTCGCGGATGCGCTTCATGCGGGGCAGCAGGCAAGCCTCACGCCGTCCGCCGCAGGCTTGGTTCTTGCGCGCGTAGCTGCCGCAGGGATGTGATCCGTGTCACGGATTGCGGGACAGTTTCTTCTGCCAATGGCGATAGAAAAATAAGCCGGACAAAATCAGCGCGAGCCCGACGGAAGACCGCACGGGCCGTGCAATCCATAGCGTAATCGTCAGCGCCGTTGCTCCCGCGACGAATAGTACAGGCACCCACGGATATCCCCAGCATCGATACGGACGCGGCAGATCAGGCTCGGTGCGGCGCAGACGCATCATGGACGCGACCGCCAGGCCGTAAAAAATCCAAGTGGCAAAAATAAATAGCGAAGTAAGCTCTTCGAACGTTCCTGTCAGCGCTAATATGCTGGCAAGGGTGCATTCGAATACTATGGCGCCTGCCGGAGTTCGAAATGTCGGATGGATGTCCGCGGTTTTGCGGAAAAAGAGGCTGTCGCGCGCCATGGCGTACGGCACCCTCGCCCCGGAAAGCGTGGATGCGTTCAGCGTGCCAAGCGCGGAGACAGCCATCGCCACCGTGACCCAGAGCGCCGCGCTGCGGCCAGAAAGTCTTGCGACGACATCTGAAGCGACGTGTTCTGATCGCGCGACTTCCGCGAACGGCAATGCCCAATGTGCTGCGGCACTGAACAGCATGAAGATCGCGCTGCAAAACAGAACGCCCAGTATCAAGGCACGGGGAATATTCCTCTGCGGATCCGCGACTTCCGATCCCACAAGATTCAAATCTTCCCAGCCGTCATAGGCCCACAAGGACGCCGCGAGAGCGCCGAAGAATCCGGTGAGCGCGGCGGCGCCGACCGTAACGGGCAAGAAGGGATGAATTCCGGCGCCACCAGGCCGCGCCAACGCAAACGCGAGAATGATGATCGCCGCGACCGAGGTCACTTTGATGATGGTTAAAATGACCTGCACGCGCCCTCCAACGCGCACGCCAAGATAATTGATGGACGCCAGGGCCACGAGCGCAACAACGGCAAATGGTTGCGCCCACGAAAAAATGAATGTGTACGGCCGCTGAGAGAATGGCACTGGAAGATGCAACGTAAAAATAGGAACTGTTAATGTGGGCACCAAAAATCCGCAGAAGCGCAGAAGTCCTGCTGCAATCGAAGCCATCGAGGCGGGACGCCCGACGATTGAGTGCATCCACCCGAACAGAAAACCCCAAACGGGCCCGAAGGCTCGTCGCAAATAGGCATATTCACCGCCCGCTTCAGGAATGGCCGCGCCGAGTTCCGCGAATGCCAGGGCTCCGAACAGGGAAAGAATTCCTCCGGCAATCCACGCGGCGAAAACAATCAGGGTGGAACCCGCGTCCGCGGCCATTTCGGCGGGTTTCAGAAAAATACCTGTGCCGATCATGGTGCCGACGACAATAGCGGCTGAGGTCCAGGGACCCAGGCCGCGAATGAGTTCGAGCTTCTTGCTTTCACTCATTTTATTTTTGCCGGAGGACGCCCAGTTGACGTCACATAGCTTGCAATGGCGCCAGTCACGAACGTGATTCCCGCGCCGGTCGGAACGTACCACGTCCACAACAGCGGTGTGTAGAAGTGAATCCAGAGAATAGCGGCAAAGCCCACAAACATACCGGTCAGCACTCCCGGAGCGGTTGCGCTCGGCAATAGAAACGCCAGAAGGAAAAGTCCGAGCAAGCTGCCGAGGGTGATGGAAGCGATCGTCAACCCGGCCTCAAGCATCCGCCCCCAGTGGAAGGTGCCGAGAACGATGAGAACGATGCCCCAAAATAACGTCATCCATCGGGAGAGGCGGAGAAACCGATTGGGGTTGGCGCCGCCCGGAATCGCGGCCCCGGCGGCGGGTTCAAAGGAAAACTCCCGTCCACTCAGTATTTGAAAATCGATAACGCTCGACGCCGCAAGGGAATTCAGCGAGCCACTGGCGTTGGACATGGCGACGGCGAAAATCGCAGCGATGACGAGGCCGCGTAAGCCCGCAGGCATGGCGGTGACAATAAAATCGGGAAACACCCAATCGTAACTCTGGCTGGGCTGGATGGCGGGCGCACCGTACCCCGCGTAGAGAACTACGCCAAGCACGAGAAACAACGCGAACTGAAAAAAAATAATTGCGCCGCTGGCGAGCAGAGCGATCTTGCTTTCCCGTTCAGATTTCGCCGCGAGCAATCGCTGGACGATGGTTTGGTCGGTGCCGTGGCTGGCCATGGTGAGAAACCCGCCACCGATTACGCCCGACCAGAACGTGTACGTCTTCGCAGGATTGACCAGGGTAAAGGAAAAATCGAACACGCGGAATTTATTCGTGGCAGCAGCCGCCTGCACAACGGTGTGCCATCCGCCGGGGATCCTGTGGAGCAGCAAAACAAATGCGGCGATCGATCCGGAAAAGTAGAGAATAAATTGCGCGACATCAGTCCAGATCACGGCCTTCATGCCGCCCTCGAATGTATAGACGAGCACAAGCGCCATGATCAGGACGACCGAAGTGCGCTGTTGCGTGCCGAATGCCGCTTTTACAACCAGCGCGATGGCCGCGATGCGCACGCCTTCCGCGAGCGCGCGAGTGATCAGGAACGTTGAAGCCGCCACCGCCTTTACTCTTGGACCAAACCGCCTTTCCATCAGTTGGTAGGCCGTATAAACTTCTCCACGGAAGTAATGCGGCAGAAAGACCAGCACAATGACGACCCGGCCCACCAGGTATCCGAGGACCAGTTGGAGGAACGTGATATTTCCGGCGAAAGCCAGCGCAGGCGTGCCAATAATCGTCAGCGTGGAAGTTTCTGTGGCAACGATTGAAATGGCCAGCGCCCACCACGGCGCTGTGCGGCCGCCCAGAAAATAATCTCGCACGGTATGCTGGCCCTGACGGAATGCGATTCCGAACAGAGTCACCCCGGCCAGATAGGCGGCGATGATGGCGAGGTCCAGAGACGTGAGGCGCATGGAAAGAGCGGGGCGATCATATGGGCGCATGCATGCGGCGTCAAGCGGTCGCCTGTTATCAGTCTTGGCGGGCTCCACGCTTCACTTGAAGCGCGCGCTGTAAAAGTAAAGCCCGCACCGGTATCCTGGCGGGCTCCAAGTAAAGCCCGCGCCCGATGAGGAATGATGAAATATTCGATCGGCTTTGATGGTGGCGGCACAAAAACGGAATGCGTCGTTCTCGACTCTGCCGGGCAAATTATCGGTGAAGGGCGTGGCGGCCCGTCCAACCCCTTGCGTTGCGGATTCGATGCGGCGTTTGGATCGCTAAGACAGGCGGCCGATGAGGCGCTCAATACCGCGGGGCTGCACGCGAGCAGCATATCTGGCGTGTGTGCGGGACTCGCCGGCGCGGGCCGCAAAAACGTTGTGCGCCGCGTGCTCGTATTTCTCGCGCGGGAGTTTTCCAACGCGGTAGCTCAAGTGACCACCGATCTCGAAATTGCCCTGGAAGCGGCCGTCGGATCTGGTCCTGGAGTGGTGCTGATCGCCGGCACGGGTTCCGCAGCTTACGGCCGCAACGCTGCAGGCGAGACGGCGCGTGCAGGAGGATATGGACCCTGGGTGGGAGATGAAGGCAGCGCGTTTGAGATCGGACGTCGCGCGGTCGCCGCGGTGGCGCGAACCAGGGACACAGGGGGGCCGGTCACGTTGCTCACAGATCTGATTCCGGCGGCGCTGGATTGTCCGGACTGGGACGAGCTGACGTTGCGCATTATGAAGAATCCCGATGAAATTTTCCCCGCACTGTTTTCCGTAGTTGCCGAAGCCGCGGACGCGGAAGATAGCGCCGCGAAAGAAATCCTTTTCACCTCCGCGATTGGATTGGGAAATCTTGCAATGATCGTTCTGCGCCGTTTGGAAATGACGGGCCAGCAATTTCCACTTGTAAAATGCGGCGGGGTTTTCGGGCACAGCCGGATGCTGGACGCCCTGCTTGACTCTGTCGTGGTAAGTGGCGCATTGCGTGCGAAAGTGTCAAGGATTGAGATTTCTCCGGCGGTCGGAGCAGCACGAATAGCCGCCCGCCTCGCCGCATCACCCGCCCCAGCCAGCACTCACCATGGCGCATGACGAGATTTCGGACCCGCAGCATGCTCGCACAGCGGCACCTGAAGCTATCCCCTCGCTGCTCGCATCCGCAAACGAAAATATTCTTCGCGCTCTGATAGAAAATCCCGCGTTCGACGAGACGCATATCTGCCTGTTGCTGGAGCGAAAGGATCTGCCGGGGACCCTGCTGGGCGAGATCGCCAAGCAAAAAACTTGGCGGACGAATTATCGTGTTCGCCGCGCGCTTGCCGGGCACCCGCACACGCCTCGCCTGGCCGCCATGCGGCTGCTCCGCGAATTGCACTTGATGGATCTGGTGCGAATCAGTCTGCAGACCGCATCTCCGGTTGAGTTACGGCGTCTTGCCGAGGATCGCGTGCTTGCGCAATTGCCTCAATTGCCGCTGGGTCAAAGAATCATGCTGGCGCGTCGAGCGTCCGCGCGCGTCGCCGGCGGACTCATCGCGCAGGGCCCCGAGAACGTTGCGAGGATCGCACTGGACAATTCATTCCTGACTGAGTCACAGCTTTTGCGATCGCTGGCCAAGGAAGCTCTTCCGGCGCGGACTGTCGAGGCCATCGCCAAGCATGAGAAGTGGTCAAAACTCATGAATGTTCGCATCGCTCTCTTGCGACACCCGCATGCGCCTTTTGAACGAGTGCTTTCATTTCTGCCCGATTTGCCGCTGCGCGATCTGGAAGACCTGCTCAAGCAATCACGCCTCCCGGAAAATGTGCGAGACGACGTGCGCCGCGAAATTGCTTCACGCAAATAAAAGAACACGCGAATCCAAACTTGACACTCCGCGACGCGGCACTTAGCATCCACTTCGAGGTGTTTAGCAAATGGCAGCCGAGCCGCCGGTAGATGCGTCCGCCCAAATCGAGCGTCGCCAATTTAATCGTCGCCGGTTAGTCGGAACCATTGAAATTGAGTGGGGTTCCTCGACATTGACGGGTTTGGTTCGCGACATCGGGCCTCAGGGCTTGTTTGTTGAGATCACGCCGCCGCTTTGGGTGGGCGCCACATTTTTAGCGCGCCTGGTTGTCGATCCTCCCCTCCAGCTGAATTGCACGGTACGCCGAGTCGAACCCGGAACGGGGATTGCGGTAACATTTCAGTTAGTGGAGGAGAGCGGCAAGGCCCAATTGGAGAAACTCTTGGCGCAGCTGCCGAAGCTATGACACGGTGTCTTGATTGCGGGGCCGACCGGACGGCCGATCAGTGTCCTGCATGTGGCCTGACTTCCGCGGCCGCGGAACTCGTCGTACGGCGCCGGCTGGTGCGGCGCACAGCATTTTTTCTTGTCGGCATTATTGTGTTCATAGGCGCAAGCCAGGTATTTCCCCCGCTCGAGATTGACGCCATCCTGATATTTGCGGGCGTCGTTTTCTTTTTTTCTCTCGCGCTGGGTTACTGGATCGACGTTCGAGCGCGGAAACGTCAGGAAGTTGAAGTCCTCAAGCGCATTTACTTTGGGATGATCCCTGTGCCATGGATTTTTGCAGGCATGCTTTTTCTGAACGGCAAGCTGGATACTTCGCGCCCGGTGCGGATTCCCGCCACAGTCGTGGGGAAATTTTCGACCAATGGCGTGCCGCGCAGCCGCCGACTGGTGGTTACTTCGTGGCGGGGCACTCGCCGAATCGAACGCATCGCGGTGGATCAAAATGATTACGATCGCTTCAAAAGGGGAGACGACATCGTTGTCCAGGTGCAGACGGGCACCTTCGATCTTCCGTGGGTCAACGGTGTGTATCGCCCGTAGGCGGATTGTCTGTACCGCGCCGAGGGAAGAATTGACGGCTCATGGGAATTCCTGATTCGCTCACCGAAAGATTTCCATTTCTTGAAACGCTGGATGAAGAATGGGAACCCGTATCGCGCCGTGTTCTGGCGGGGTGGCTGGTTTTTTATATAGTTCTGATCGGGGATGCGATTTTCCACGGGACACTCCTGCAATGGTTCGACCTGGTATTCGTTCCCATTCACGAAGGCGGCCATTTATTATTTCGATTTTTCGGGGAGTGGATGACGGTCGTTGGAGGCACATTCCTGCAATTATTCGTCCCGTTTGCACTTGCAGTTTATTTCATATTCAAGCGGCAATTGTTAGGCACTACTTTTTGCGCATTCTTCTTCTTTGAGCAATTTCTGCCCATCGGAATCTACATGGCCGACGCGCGATGCGAGTGCCTCCAGTATGTAACCGTGGGCGATTCGGAAACCGCCGAGCACGACTGGTTCTATCTTTTCTCACACACAGGAATGCTCGAACACGACACGCAAATTGGCGGCATTTTCCGCGCCTTGGGCTGGATTGGAATGATCGGCACCATCGTCTGGTTTGCCTGGCGCTCCTGGCGCAATGCGTGAAGCTTCGGAACTTCCGCCGGCCAGCGCTCTCGTCGCGCAAAATGCTTACGAGGTCGCGTCATGCTAAATTAGAGCGGTTATGAAGCGCATCGTCGTAGTTGGTGCGGGTTTTGGCGGCCTCGAAGCGACCGCCGATCTTGACCGGATGTTTGGTGCCGACGCCGGTGTCGAGATCATTCTCATCAGCGATCAGAATTATTTGTTGTTCACGCCGCTGCTTCCTCAAATTGCATCCAGTTTTACGGACCCTCGCCATATCGTGCAGGCAGTTCGCGAAATTCGCGGAAAGCGGAGATTTCGTTTTCGACGCGAGACCGTACGTGCCGTTGATCCCGGGAACCGTCGCCTCGTGCTCGAATCCGGCCCGCTCGAGTATGACGCGCTGCTTCTGGCTCCTGGCTCACGCACGGATTACTTTAATATTCCCGGCGCTCGCGAGAATAGCTGGGATTACAAGTCTCTCCAGAACGCCGTGGAGTTGCGCGATCGCATTATCGATTTATGCGAGCACGCCGACCATACTGAAGATGCGAAAGAGCGTCGCAGGATGCTCACTTTTGTCGTGGTCGGCGGCGGCTACACCGGAATCGAACTGGTCACGGAGATGCACGACTTCCTGTTCCGCTATGTGGCGCGCGTCTATCGCGGAATCCAGGCGTCTGAGATTCGCCTGGTCGTTCTGGAAGCGACTCCGGGCATTCTTGGCGGCATCGGGCCGAAGCTTGCCCAGCATGCGCGCAAGCGGCTCCACGTTTCCGGAATCGACATTCGCGTCTCTACGCGAGCCACGCGCTTGCTCGAAGGCGCCGTGGAAGTCAACGGCGGCGAAATTATTGAAGCCGATACCGTCATCTGGACTGCCGGTGTGCGCGCGTCCGAGCTGATCGAGTCATTGCCGGGACCGCACGACCGCATTGGACGTGCCGTCGTCAACGCGCACCTGCAACTCGAAGGGCATCCGGAAATATTCGTGGTGGGCGATTCCGCGGCGGCTGTCACCGCTCCTGATACTCCTCGCGTTGCGCCAGCGGCAATCCAGCAAGCACATATCGCCGCAGCCAACGTATGGCATATGTGGCGCGGCGAACCGCTCGAGAACTTCGACTATAAATCGCAGGGCATGCTTGTGTCCCTCGGGATGAACTATGCGGTGGTCAACGTCGGCGGAATCAAGGTCAGCGGATATTTTGCGTGGTTATTCTGGAATGCGGTGCACCTGTATAAATTGGTAGGGTTGAAAAAGCAACTGCAGGTGGCAGGGGACTGGGCGCTGGGCCTGATTTTTCCACGCGACGCCGCGATTGTGCGAAGGCCTGGCCGATGCAGGATCTGCGACGCGAACGATGGCTGCTAAATCGAGAAAAGCCTCGCCTCTGAAGAGGCGAGCTACAAAAATCTGTTGTAGCCCGGGTCTTCAGATCCGGGGGTGTGATGTTGTCGCCGGCGCCCGCATCAGTAGCCAGTACAAGATGAAACTCATCCCGAATCCCACGAACCAAGCGTAGTCATAGAGCACGCGCAGGGAAGGCACAACCAGTCCGATGAACGCCAATCCTGCTCCTGCCGCCAGCGCCGCCATGGCGCGCCAGTTGATGCCGCGCGAAAATTCATAAAATCCTTGGCGCAGGTACAAATCCTCGACCAGGATAATTTTCTTGCGGACAATAAAATAATCGCAAATCATCACGCCGGCGATGGGTCCAAGAAATCCCGAGTAACCGACCAGCCATCCAAAAATATAATTGCTGTAGTTGGCAAGAAGCTTCCAGGGCTGAAACACGGCAACGCCTACCACGCAGGTGATTAAACCGCCGGTGCGAAAGCTGATCAGGCGCGGCGAGAGGTTCGAGAAATCATTGGATGGCGAAACCAGATTCGCGGCGACATTCACGTTCAGCGTCGCGAGCAGCAGCGCCAGCATGGCAATCACGACCGCAACGGGATTTCCCAGGCGCGCAAGCACTTGCACCGGATCCCAAATCGCTTGTCCGAAGATGATGGCAGTCGCGGAAGTGACCGCGACTCCAATAAATGAATAGAACGTCATGGTTGTCGGCAGCGCGAGCGCCTGGCCAAGCGCCTGCGCACGCTGGCTGCGGGCATAACGCGTGAAGTCGGGAATATTCAGCGCCACCGTGGCCCAGAATCCAACCACGCCTGTAAGCGATGGGATGAAAAAATGAAAAAACTCACCGAAGGTTTGAAATTTTGAAGGCGCGGCGAGCATCGTTCCGAATCCGCCGGCCTTCACCACCGCCCATGCGAGCAATGCCACGCCAATCACCAGCAGAAACGGCGCGGTGATTCCCTGGAGGAACTTGATTGTCCTGATGCCCCGCATAATTACAATTACGTGCAGCAGCCAGAAAAAGCCGAAACAAATCCAAACTCCCGCGGAAAAATCGCGCCACGACGGAACGAGCGCCACGACCATCGCGTTGATTGCTTCGCCGCCGATCCAGGTCTGAATGCCAAACCATCCGCACGCCACGAGCGCGCGCAGAACGGCAGGCACGTTGGCTCCAAGCACACCGAACGAGGCGCGCGCGAACACCGGGAAGGGAATTCCATACTTGGCGCCCGCGTGTGCGTTCAAAAGCATCGGCGCGAGTACCAGGACGTTTCCCAGGAACACGGTGAAAATCGCCTGGCGCCAGCTCATTCCGCCGGCGATCATGCCGCTCGCCAGCATGTACGTCGGAATGTTAACGCTCATCGCTATCCACAGCGCGGCGTAGTTGTAAGTGCTCCAGCTGCGGCGCGACGCCGGAATTGGCGCGAGATCTTCGTTGTAAAGAGAACTCGATCGGATTGTTTCGGCATCGAGAATGCCGGAGTGGATGCCGGACGGGATGTCGAGGTCGGGCGTCGTCATACTTTAATAGAGGCCGCGCAAATCAGGCATTTGAGGAATCTGGATATCCAGCAGGCGGCCTTCCTCGGTGAGTTTCACGCGAACGCGCCACGCGGAACCAATATCGCGAGTGCTCCAATCGGAAGTTGCGAGAGGTTTCTCCGGCTTATCGGTTTCGCGCCACAACAAATCGTCACCCTTGTGCGTGATTTGCGCCGGCGGAATTTCGTAAACCATCCGATTGCGCACATAAATTACCAACACACGTGTGCCCAACTGCAGCAGGAGGGGATCGAATTTTTTCCCTGCGTGGTAAAGACTCCATTGTTTTGGCGCGCGGTCGTCGATTCGCAGTACCGCATCGGTGATCGGTTTCCAGGTGATCTGATCGGCGGCAGGCGCACCGAGAGTGATCGCGAGGAGCAACCCTGCCAATCCCGCGGCTTTCGGTATTTGCGCTCGTCCAATTCTCAACATGACCGCTCAGTCGTCGATTTAACTATAAGTTACAGCCGCACCGAATTTGTAGCTCGCCTCTTTAGAGGCGAGGTTTTTCTCACGTGTCGCAGCAAATCCCCGCGTCTGAAGACGCGGGCTACAACAAACCAAAGCGACCATTAAAAATATTGGAATGGCGCCTCAATCCCACTCCACGGGCAAGAGCCGCTTGTTCACGACCACGTACTTTTTCTTCCTGGCGAACTCCACCAGGTCCACCAGCAATTGCACATCGTTTTCGCAATATTTGCAGACTTCTTCCTTGCGGCCATCACGCCACCACTGAAGGATTTCCAATCCATTGCCGGTTTTTTGGTGCCCCAGAGTTTCACGGGCGAGGTCGTCGAGCTTGATGCGGAATCCATGCTTGCGGTACAGGTCGGCCAGCAGATCGAATGATCTCGGAACCAGGTTGCCCACCGAGTGGTAGCCGCGAAGCACTTCGAAGTCGAAACGGTCTCCGTTAAACGAAATGATGCGCGCAAACCGGCCCATTTCAAAAATCAGCGCCTGCACGTCCTTTTCAAACCAACGCCTGAAATAATTCTTGTCGTCCCAGGTAATGGCGACGGCAAGACCAAACTTCGCGATATTCGACCACCCTCCTTCGACTTCATGAGAAAGGCGAAGGGTTTCGATATCAAAAAAAATGTCTTCCTCGGTGTCGGGAAAAAGGCTGGGTGTAGTTGACATCGTGTCTAGATAGTCGGTTGAATGTGCATTTTTCTCTCGTCCTCGATCAATTGGCTCCTGAATGGTGAATCCTATGCGCGGAAAGGTCAAGCGGTGAGTGTGAAATAAGGAAGAGCAGAACGGAGTCAGCAGCGCTATGAGTGATCGATCTCGCTACTTCTACCGCTCACGACCGAAGAATTTGTTCGTCAACTGACTTGGCGCTCTGGAAGCCTTTGGGTTGAGGATCTCGCGGGCATCGGGATCCGCAGTACGGGCAAAACCTGAATGTCGGGAGGATCTCATCGCCACATTTAACGCATTCCAAACTTGATACATTCTCAAAACGTATGACTCTGAGAATTTCTTCCAGCGTTGTCATGCCGGACCGCAATTTTTCCATGGCGTCGTCCTGCATGGAACGCATTCCATTCGAGCGAGAGATTTCACGCATTAGCTCCGTATTTCCACTGGTACGAATAGCCGCCCGTACGGAATCATCGAAACGCAGCAATTCGTAAATTCCAATTCTGCCCCGATAACCTGTCTGGTCGCATTTTTCACAGCCAATGGGCACGGCCATCGTTGCGGGAGGAGCGAGCATCCCAACACGCACCAGGCGTGCCTGGAATTCCGGAGTTGCGGCCTGGACGACGTGACAAGAGCACAGCTTCCGCACCAGACGCTGCGCCATAATTCCTGTTAAAGACGAGCTGATCATGAAGCCGGGTATCCCCAGGTCAATTAAGCGTATGATCGCGGAAGCGCTGTCGTTGGTGTGCAGAGTTGAGAACACAAGGTGGCCTGTTTGCGCCGCCTTCATGGCGATTTCTGCCGTCTCCCTATCGCGAATTTCGCCCACCATGATGACGTTCGGATCTTGACGGAGTATCGATCGCAAGCACCCGGCAAACGTCATGCCGGCCTTGGTATTGACATGTGCCTGGTTAATGCCGGGAAGGACATACTCGACCGGATCCTCAACCGTGACGATATTGACCGATGGCCTTCGCAGTTTGTGAAGACAACTGTAAAGCGTGGTGCTCTTTCCCGAACCTGTCGGTCCCGTCACCAGGATCATGCCCTGCGGCTGGGCCAGAAGTTCCGTCAGCGTTTCGGAAATATCTGCCGGGAGTCCCAGTTCCGTGAACGAACTCAGCGGCGCGCTGGTTTCCAAAAGTCGAATCACCACTTTCTCGCCGTACTGGGTTGGAAGGGAAGAGACTCGAAGATCAATCTGCCGAGGCCCGACGGAAACCATGAAACGTCCATCCTGAGGAGACCGGCGTTCGGAAATATCCATATCGGATAGAATCTTGATACGTGAGATGAGCGATGTTTGCAGGGCGCGCGGGATGGACTGAAGATCACGCAGCACGCCATCCACGCGGATCCGTACGGCTGTTTCACCCGCTCGCGGCTCTATATGAATATCGCTGGCGTGCTTCGCCATCGCGATCTGAATCATTTCTGAGACTAACCGCACCGCAGGCGTCTTTCTTTGCCGCAAATCAGCCTGCATTTCTTGAATGGCTTCCTGATTAGACTGGCGAGAGCTGGTCGAAAAGAATTCCATTTCTTCAAATACCGTCTTGTCCTGATCATCCACCCCGGATTGGATTTCCGCCTGGACACCGTCATAATATTTGGCGATCGCCTTCTTAATCTCTGAACGGAATGCCAGACGCGGTGAGATTTCCAGTCCGGTGGTAAAGCGCAGATCGCCGAGTACTGTCAGATCTTGCGGCGCGGCCATGGCAACAACCAGTCGTCCTTGCTCCACTCGTATCGGGAGGGCACAGTAACGCTCAGCTGCGGCGCGTTGGACAAACTTGATGGCTTCCGGATTGGGCACTACTTCCGAGCAATCCAAATAGGGTATGTGCGAAATCTCTTCAAGAGCGGCAGCCAGGGCCTCCTTTTCAACAAACCCCCGTTCCAGCATCAATTCACCGAGGTGCATCATCTTTCCCTGTTGCTCGGCGATCGCCACAAATAGATCTTCGGAGGTGATTTCCCCTCGGTCCCGGAGTACCTCACCCAGTTTCTTCTTTGTCATTGGACTCTCTGTCTTGGCGCGGTGCATCAGACGGCCGCTATCCGACGGCGTAGCACCTATCAGCAGTGTGCTAACAGGTCTATCTAATTTGACAGTACCAGCGCTCGCGCGACAGTGAAACATAAATTAAACGCACGTGTGCCATATGGAAAACCTGTCCTTGTGCCCATATGACCTAAGGGCACTTAACTGAGATGGCAGGGGTTAGTGTGTCTCGCGGAACAGCCGAATGCTCACCTGGTAGCCGCCGCCGGACTTTACGAGACTTGAACAATGTCGATGTATCCAGCTGGGCCTTAGATTATGGCCGTACTTCCGAGAATGACTTATCGAGGATTCGAATTGCCTCGTCCACGTCAGATTTCGCGATATTCAACATCGGAGAGAGGCGGACAACATTGCCGTACAAGCCGCCCTTGCCAATGAGCAACCCGTTATCGCGCGTACGTTCGAGCAATTGCGCTGTCGCCACAGGTGCAGGCTCCTTGGTCTGGCGGTCATTTACCAG
>WNFR01003913.1_pt1 | contig 15401 bp, 11 predicted proteins | sample 5400221 | NCBI WGS metagenome assembly WNFR01 (sample SAMN13153357, study PRJNA577476) | soil metagenome | isolation source: 40 cm soil under Madrone tree | place: USA:California | collected 2016-06-14 | reverse complement strand
ATGGGCCCCAGATCGAGCGGATCGCCAATGGTATTCAGGTAGCGATAAGAGCTACCTTCACTTGTGGTTCTGCATTCGATTCGCGCTGCGCCTCGCGAGCTCTTGACCAGGACAGCGGCACCGTCGCGATAAACCGAGAAGTCGATTCCCGGGATTTCTGCGAGCACATCTGCAGCTTCAGGAATCAGAGCTTCATCGCCACAATAAATTGCGGCGTAGCTGCATAAGCCAAAAGCAGGCAGCGACAGTGCCCGTGCATTCGCCGGCTTCAATTGTGATTGCAGGTCAAAGCCCTTCCTGCGGAGGTGAGTGGCGACATCTGCGCGAGTGTTTTCCTCGAGATTCATGCCGTGATCTGAAAAAAGGACGATCTCCGTTTCCTTACCGCAAGAGTCCTGGATCTCACGAAGGATGCGATCGAGCGATTCAAGGGCAATTGACAAACGCGTCGGACCACGACTGTGCAGCAGCCCGTCCGTGCCTTTGAGAAAAGCAAAGTAGTCGCGGGTTTGCGGGGCCGCACGAAATCGCTCGTGGAAGCGTTGCATGTCTGCGCGCCAAACTTTCTCCGGCGCAACGTAGACCAAAAACTCAAATGCCAAAGGTTCCTGATAGTCGAGCTCGTCCATGTATGACGACGGCATCTTGTCGGGCGTGCGTCGCCCCAGATATTTCCTAATGCCTCCACGCAGTTCGCGCGCGCTTCGATCAAAGTAAAGACTTTCATAACCGGCCGGCGGTGAGGCGCTGAACATCGCGGAGAGAGCGACATTGGTCATCGTGGGAAAGGGTGACAGGAGACGTGTAGGGACGCCGAAAGTGTCGAACAAACCTCTGGCCCGGGCTGCTTCGATGAGCTTATGAGGAACACCATCGAGGCAAAGCAACAATCTTCGAGGACGAGTACTGCCAGGACATAGTTGACTGTTTGCTTGCATTTTTAGTAAGTGCCGTGTCAGTGGTCAGTGGTCCGTAGTCAGTGGTCAGTGGTCCACTCACTACGGACTACTGACTACGGACTACTGACCACTGACTCTTTGATCAAAACTTCTCCCCACCTGCTCCTGTATCCTGCCCCTGTCCCTGTTCTGCCTTGTACGCCTGACGCAATCCCTTCTTAGCTTCATCGTGTGAGTCGTAGACATTCGGCCGCGCCAGCACCTCCTTATACTGCGCCAATGCCTCTTCACGCTTACCACCTACGTCAAAAGCGCGCGCGGCGTACAGATGGGCCATAGTTACCAGTCCGGGTTCCGCATGTTCGACCTTAGTCGCCGCCAAAAACTCTCTCGCCGCCCGATCCTGCTGTCCAGCCAGCAGCAGCACTTCGCCGTATTTGAAATGGATTAGATCAAGAGCTCTCACGGCCGTATCGCGAACAGCTCGATCACGCAACAACTCATCAAAAGTGGCGAATGCTTCTTTTTCTGCTTGCGTAGCTGCCGCAACGTCTTTGGCTTTTCGCTTCGCCTCGGCCATGCTTACGAGAGCATCGGCAGTTTCCAATCTGAAGAGATAGTTTCGCGGGTATTTGGCGCTCAGGTCACGCGTTAACGCCAACGCATCCGCGAAACGCTGTTCGCGTGTGTACAGCAGGATCAGAAGAGTCCTGGCATCGTCCTTTGACCAGCGCCCCTCTTTGGTAACCTGCTCCAGCATGGCAAGCCCGCGCTTTTTAGAGCCGTGAAAGCCCGTGACACCCGCAATAATCTTGATGGGCAACGGCAGGGATCCGACTACGTATTCGTAGAGGCCAACGGTTAACTGGGCATCAATGAACTTTGGATCGAGCTTGAGTACGGCACGATGGTGATCGACGGCGTCGTTGCCATCTCGCAGAGCCGCGAAGTGCCGGCGCTCAACCGCTTCTTCAAATGAAGCCTTCAATCCTTCAGTAGTCGCCAGGGAATCGAGGGCTTCGACGTTTTTTGGATCCTGTTTCAGTTTGGCTTCTGCCAGTCGTTTAGCTTCACGAGTCAACCTCCGAAACTCTTCCACTACTTTCGGGTCTACCTTATCGTCGCCGTTTGTGTAAAACGATTCCGAACTGTACAGAGACGACTGCAAACGCCGAGTCTCGTAAAGTGTCTTGATCCAAACTCGTGTCGCTAATAGCTGCGGACCACCCGGATGCGCCGGATAAAGACTAGCGATCTCCTTGAAGTCACGCTGAGCTTTGTCGTAGTCAAGATTGTAAAGTGCCTCGATGCCACTGCGACGCAGCGTTTCGAAGCGCGTGCGCTCCGTTTCGTCCAGCCAGGTGGACAGCGGTTGTTGTCCCTGCACGAGAAACGTGGCCGAGAACAAGATGACAAGAATGCAAGCAAAGTAGTTCACTACATTTCCTCCAAAGACTTCGCAACCAGATCAACCACCAAATGACTCGAGGTATTTCACGCCCGCCCCTGTATTGAACAACACTACGCGCTCGCTTGCTTTGACTTCTCCCCTATCAATCAGCTTTCGCAAGGCAGGCAAACACGCTGCACCTTCCGGAGCGCAAAAGACCCCCTCGACCGCGCCAATCTCGCGGGTGGCTGCAATTAGTTCTTCATCGGTAACAGCCACTGCAGTACCACCAGATTCGCGCAGCGCATCGAGAATCAAAAAATCTCCAATTGCTTTTGGCACACGCAGACCAGAGGCCCTTGTTGAAGCGTTGGGAAACTCATCGGCGAAACGTTTCCCTTCCTCGAACGAACGCACGATCGGGGCACAACCGGCGGCTTGCACGGTTACCATGCGTGGTCGCTTAGCTCCAATCCAGCCCATTTGCTCCATCTCTTCAAACGCTTTCCACATGCCAATCAAACCTGTACCGCCGCCCGTTGGGTAAATAATGACGTCCGGCAATTCCCAGTCGAACTGTTCGGCCAGTTCGTAACCCAGGGTCTTCTTTCCTTCGACTCGATAGGGTTCTTTTAAGGTCGAAACGTCAAACCAACCCTCCGCCTCTTTGCGCCGCGCGATCTCCGCGCCGCAGTCAGTAATCAGACCGTCCATCAAGGTCACATGTGCGCCGGTTTGCTCGCACTCAACGACATTGGCGCGCGGCGTATCGCGCGGCATGAAGATGAAACACTCGAGTCCGGCCCGGGCAGCGTACGCGGCGAGCGCGCCAGCCGCATTCCCAGCAGAAGGCACTGCAAGCTTTGTGGCGCCCAGCTCTCGAGCCATCGAAACCGCCGTCGCCATGCCTCGGGCCTTGAAACTCTGAGTTGGATTCTGCGATTCGTCTTTGATGTAAAGCTCGCGCATTCCGATCTGTTGGCCGAGCCGCCGAGCGGGGAGCAGCGGCGTCCAGCCCTCGCCGAGAGAAACGATGTTCTCGTCTTCATCGACCGGCAATACTTCACGATATCGCCAGAGATCGGCGCGCCGTCCTGCCAAAGATTCCTTTGTCAAAGATTGCTTAGCGCGGTCCAGGTCATATCGGACTAACAGGGGTTTGCCGCACTCGCGGCAGAGATTGAGCAACCGTCGTGCCTCGTGCTCGAGTCCACATAAAGCGCATTCCAGGTTCGTAACATTCATATTGAATTGTCTCTTTCTGAAGGCGGTTCAAGCTGTTAACAACTACTTTTCTTTCGTTCCAGATGTCCAGATGGAGCAATCATATGGCACCGGCTTACGAGGTACTTAGACAATCAGCCCGCGAACCTTTATCTTGTCACTGTTACTTATCGCCTGTCACTTGGAACTTATCGCTCGTCGCGCTATGGCAATTCGTCTGCTGGCCCTGGATCTCGATGGAACTCTCCTGAGTTCAAGCGGCCAGATCTCCAGCCGCAATCGCGTGGCTATCGAACGCGCGCGTGGGGGCGGGGTGCGCGTCGCCGTAGTTACCGGCCGACGCTTTCGCGATTCCCGACCGATTGCCCTCGAACTCGGTCTCGACGTGCCCGTCATCGCTCACAATGGCGCTTTGACGAAGCATGCAGGCACGCTTGAAACCGTTGTCGTTATGCCGCTGCCGTTCGAAGCGGCCCACAATGCTTTGCGAATCGGTCGTGAGGCCGGCGCCGATGCGCTCGTTAGCGACGACCACGAAGGCCTGGGCGTTCTTGTGTATGACCATTTGAGTGGAGACAACGCCCCGGTCCAGGAGTATGTACGCTGGGCCCGCCAGGTTCACGGCGATGAAGATGGCAGTGATACCGTGCGTGAGGTTGTCTCTCTAGAAGATTATCTCGACCACGAGCCTATTCACTTGGCATTTTCAGGCGGCTGCACAAAAATGAAACAGCTCGAAGATATCTTGCATGGCGAGTTGGGCGCGAGCGTTAAGATCATTTGCACCACCTATCCAGAAAAAGATTTCACGTTGTTGGATATTGTGCATCCGGCTGCCTCGAAGGGCGCCGGTGTCGCAGCGGTTGCTCGGGAGTTGGGAGTAATGCGCAACGAGATCATGGCGATGGGCGATAACTATAATGATCTCGAGATGCTGCTCTTTGCCGGCACCGGCATTGTAATGGCCAACTCCGCCCTGCCCCTGCGAGAGATTGAAGGTTTGCATATCACCGCGTCAAACGATGAGGATGGAGTTGCGCGTGCTATTGAAAAGTTCATTCTAAGTCAGGAATCTGGAATCGATGGCCTGGAACCAGTCTTTGATTCCCGACTCCCGACTGCAGACTTCTAAACGTTTTTGGAGGAGAAAACATGGCGAATCGCAAAGCAGTAATTCAAACGAACAAGGGGACGATTCGTTTTGAGTTATTAGAGTCGGACGCACCGAAGACTACCGAGAATTTCATTACACTCGCTGAACGCGGGTATTACGACGGCATCATCTTTCACCGCGTGATCAAGGGTTTCATGATTCAGGGTGGCGACCCGACAGGTACAGGTCGCGGTGGAGAGTCTGCCGCGGGCGGAAAATTTAACGACGAGATCAACCCTTCGTCTCCAGTTTATAAAACGGGATATAAGGCCGGAACTGTCGCGATGGCGAACGCGGGTCCAAATACAAACGGCTCCCAGTTTTTTATTATGCACTCCGACTATCCGCTACCACCAAACTACACGATCTTCGGACGCGTGACTGAGGGCCAGAACGTGGTGGACGACATCGCTACCACGCAGACGGACCGTAATGATCGTCCAGGTGATGACGTTAAGATGGAAAAGGTCACGATCGAGAACGCCTAGTCGCGGGAATTACGAGAAAAGACCCCCTATAAAATGAGTACAAATCCCTTGGCGCCTGGAGTAATCTCGCGCATACCTCGTGCACTGTTTCTTTCGGTGCTCCTACTGCTGGTTGCTCAGGCGAATGTCCCTGCGCAAACGCCGCCGCCAATCGAGAGCGGCAAGTTTCGCTTGCACAAATTTGAGCAACCTATTGGCGAGGAGACATACACTATCACGCGCGCTGGTGACTCACTGGTCATCAATTCAAATTTCGAATTCACTGACCGTGGCCGGAAAGTGCCGCTCAGCGCCACGCTAAAAACTCGCCAGGACCTGACGCCCGAGAGCTTCAATATCAAGGGAAGCGTTTCGCGTTTCTCGACGATCGACTCGGCGGTCGAAATAAACGGGAATGCCGCAACTATTCGCGAAGACAAAAACACTCGACAGAATGCGACGCCCGCGAGGTTCTTTGCGATTAGTGGTTACGCACCCGTAACGATCCAGCAGATGCTCGTTCGCTATCTCTCTGCGCACAAACTCTCCGAACCTCTGGAGACTCTGCCCGGCGGAACTGTCACCGTGGAGCGACGCGGAAAAGAGAAGGTCACCGTGGGCGGCAAAGAGGTCGAGCTTGCACGTTACAGCGTTAGCGGCCTGATTTGGGGACGAGAGTGGCTCTGGTTTGACGGAGCACAAAATCTCGTAGCCGCCGTGACAATCGACGCGGAGTTTGACCACTTCGAAGCGTTACGCGATGGATACGAGTCGGCGCTGGCATTGTTTGTAACCTCGGCCGCCGCCGACGGAATGGATGCGCTGGCTCAGCTTGCCAAAAAGATCAGTCCTGATCAAAAGGGAATACTCGCGATCACAGGTGCAACGCTGATCGATGGCACCGGGAACCCACCCGTAAGCGATGCTGTCGTGGTCATTGATGGCGATCGAATCATAGCCGCAGGTCCGCGTAACAAAGTAAAGATTCCCGGTAATGCCAGACGTCTTAATGCGCAGGGTAAGTTTCTGCTGCCAGGCTTGTGGGAGATGCACGCGCACTTTGAGCAGGTCGAGTGGGGACCGATCTATCTCGCAGCAGGCGTGACCACGGCGCGTGACGTCGGAAACGAATTTGAATTCATTACCTCCGTTCGCGACGCGATCAAGGAAGGTCGTGGACTTGGTCCGCGAATGTTGCTCGCCGGTATTGTTGATGGCGACAGCCCCTCAGCCCTCGGTGTCATTCGCGCCAACACTGATGAGGAAGCGCGCGCGGTCGTCAATCGTTACCACGCAGCAGGTTTTCAGCAAATCAAGATCTACAGTTCGATCAAACCAGACATCTTGAAAGTAATTTGCGCGGAAGCACATAGGCTTGGCATGTCAGTCACTGGCCACATTCCCAACGGCATGAATGCCATCCAGGGTGTCGAAGCTGGGATGGACCAGATCAATCACATCCAGTACATCGCGCCAATAATGCTGCCACAGAATTTTCGTCCGCAGCCCGGTCAGCCACAACCACCAATTGATTTTCAATCTGCGGAGGCCCAACATGCCCTGGAGTTCTTAAAGACACATGGCACCGTAATTGATCCTACAATGGTTGTCTTCGAGTGGTCGCTGCATCCGGCGGATACACCATTTGTAAACATCGAACCCGGAGCAGCCAAACTCCCAAGGGAACTCGCGGGGGCAATCAACAATACCGGAGTGCCCGCTGCTGCCGTGCCTCGTGCAAATTCGATTCTCGAGATCTTTCTGAGCACGATAGGCGCCTTGCATCGCGCCGGTATTCCCATCGTCGCCGGCACAGACCAGGTTGTGCCCGGTCATAGTTTGCATCGCGAGATTGAACTATACGTGAAGGCAGGATTCACTCCGATGGAAGCGATTCAAGCGGCTACGATTGTTCCCGCCCGCGTGATGAAACTCGACAACGAGGTAGGCACCATTGAATCAGGCAAGCGGGCAGACTTAGTCATTCTCGATCGAAATCCACTGGAACAGATCAGTAACATTCGTTCGATTAAGACCGTGATCACAGGTGGCAGGATCTATGATTCGGCGCCGCTTTGGACCAGCGTGGGATTCAAACCTTGAGCTCAGAATTGATACCTAGTGAAACTCCACGGGGCAAGCCCGTGGCATCTTAGAGAGTTGTGTGGCTTTCTTTGTAGCCGCGACCGTGAGTCTCCACGTCGCAAGGCCGTGGCATCCAAATTCGGAGTTCTCACACAATCTCTTTGGCGTGGCGAATAATCTCTGTGACGTAACGCTTCGCTTCGCGAACTGAATCCTCGAGGATCAATCCTTTTCCGAGGGAAGATGCTATCGCAGCCGACAAGATGCAACCCGTGCCGCGCACTCCAGCCACATTGATCCATTCGTCGCGGAAAACTGTCACGTCTCCGTCGTTATCGAGGATGTCGATTGCTTCGCCCGATCCCTTCCGATCTTTCAGGTGCCCGCCCTTAATGAGCACGGCGTTGATTCCTAACTCGCGAATGGCCTGTGCGGCACGATGCATATCGGCAGTGTTGTCTATTCGGAATCCTGTTAGACGCTCGGCCTCGGGAATATTTGGAGTTACGACGAGCGCTACCGGTAAGAGCTCATTCTTGAGCGCAAGGAAAGCATCGTCAGACATTAATTCAAATCCGGAAGTCGAGCTCATTACCGGATCCACAACCGGTGGAGTCAACTTGGTTTCATGGACAAGACGCGCGACCTCAGCGACTATCTCTCGCGTCGGCAGCATACCGGTTTTTACGGCAACGACGTGGGTGTCCTTAATGATTGCTTCAACCTGCGCACGTACTGTCGCCGCACTCTGATTAACAGCTCCAGACACTGCCTGGGTGTTCTGAAAAGTGAGCGCAGTCAGCGCCGCAGTGGGAAAGCAGTCAAACTCGATGAATGTTCTGATGTCGGCGATGACACCGGCACCCCCCGAAGGATCCAGGCCCGCAATCGTCAATACTGTTGGTTTGTTCTGCGTCATTGCTTTATGGCCAGTAATGCTCCGGGTCCACCCTTCTGGCCTGACAGACTACGAAAGTTGAGCGATTGAGTTGCTGATGAGCAAATCCGGACACCACCATAAAACACGAAGGTCGCCGAGAAACTAACTCTCAGAAAGCCTTCGGAATATACCGCGAATTTCCGAGACATTTGTCTGAAGGTTGTCGCCATGGTTAAAAAGTCCAATCGCAGCAATTCCGGCGGCGCCCGCTTTAAAGCAGTCACTGACGTTGTCCAGCGAGACTCCACCGATTGCCAAAATGGGAAAATCCTTTAGCTCCGTTGCCACTGCCCTTAGTTTTTCCAATCCCTGTGGGTCACCAAAACCGAGCTTCGATTCCGTCTCAAACACGGGACCGAAGACAGCAAAGTTTGCTCCCTGCATGCACGCACCGTATGCCTCTTCAAGTGAATGCGTAGATACCCCAATCAGGAATTCGCTCCCATAAGTTCCGCGGGTCACGCCGGCTGGTAGTGAACGAGTAGTGACGTGCACCCCATCTGCGCCTGCGGCTCGGGCAATGTCCGCCCGATCGTTTACGAGCAACCGCGTCTGCGTACCACGTGTGATTCGGACAGCTTCGGCTGCAAGCTGATACAGGACTCGGGTACTTAACTGTTTTTCTCGAAGTTGAAGGAGAGGAATCTGCGCGGCGACTGATGCTTCTACTAGCGCGAGGATGCGTCCGAAGTCTTCAGTTTCGGGAGTTGTCGCTTTTGTCGTTGCGCCGCTCGTTATCAGATAGATTATTGGCTTCGGAAGATCGAGCGGCATCGTTTTTTACACTGTTGGCGCCGGCAGTTTGTCCCTGGAGAGCTCGGACGGTCTGTTTGAAGTTGAAGATCTCCCAGAATGCAATGCCGAGGTTCAGCAGACCAACGCCAGTCACCGCTCCGCGAACCCAGCCCGATGCTACGACCGCCTGCAATCCATAATACCCAGTCTTGCGAGCAGCATATAATAGGAAGTAGTTGTTGCCCCAATCACTCAGGCCTAGCATTCCCTGCGGCCACCAGGGCAGCACCGTGAGAAAGATGCCTATTTCAAGACAAAGAATAATGTAGAAAACAACGCTGAGTTTAGCTGACATGCGTAAATGGTAAATGGTGAATAGTTAAATCGTAAATAGAAGCAGGGCGTCTCATACTAGTTTCAACTCTTCTTGCTCTTTTGCCCTTCCAGCTTGCGAATCTTGTCTGCCACTTCGCGATAAGACACGTCTGTGCCATACACTTCAGTATAGAGTTGTAGCGCGTTGTTAAGTTCGCCCAATTGCTCATAGGCCAAACCAATCTCATAACGTAAAGCCTGATATACGTCTTCACTATGGCCTGGCGACTCAAGGCCTTTCTTAAACCACGCGATGGCGGCGCTGCCCATTCCTTTTTCCATAAAGCAGTGACCCAGCATATTGCAGCATTGCAGGAAACGCGTAGTGCCATCTTTCTGCTTCACTAAGGTCACCGCTCTTTGAAACTCCTGGATGGATTCATCCAGAAGGTCCATCTCCTTGTAAGCTGTACCCATGTTGTAGTGCGTTTCGTAGTCTTCTTTGCTGACGAGCTCTCCCTCTTCGGCGACGCGAAACTCTTCGAAGAGGTCTGCCAGTCCTTGATCAATGCCCCCGGTTGCGTTTGCCGGAGTTGAGCCACCGGCACTGACAGACTCCGGCACGTCAGCAACGATGGGGGCAAAAGTCATGTCGGCCTCCACCGCCGCTTCCTTCGTCTGTAACAACTCATCAGCGCCCCCAAACTCGAATACAGCTGATGGCTCCGACTCCTTAGTTGTGCCGGCTTGCAATTGTTCGCGCCGCGCTGTGATTTCAGGACGAGAGCCAAACTGTCGCTCGAGCATCTCGAGCGTATCCACCGCGATGTCTGAATAACCCTGCGTGATGTAGAAATCGACGCTCTCCAGTTCTTGCCGCATCATCGCTTCCACACGACTCTCGTCTGCTTCAGCAATCCCGGCAGACGTTTCCATGTTCACCGAAGGGATGTCAAAATCAACTTCCTGAAAATCGCTACCAGTTGACTCGAAACTGATCGAAGATTCATCGCGAGTCTCGCTTAGCTCGGCAAACGATGCTGAGGGATCCGCAAACGTTGTGCTGTCAGGCGAATTCGTTTCAAATTCACTTTCAACTATGGTTGCATGCACGTCATTTACTTCGTCACTCGTAATCTCAAAGTTTTCGAACTGCGGCACCTCCGCTGCCAACATGTCCGTAGAAGTGGAGAAATCCTCAATTGCCTCCTCTTGCAGACCGCCCAACGCATCCAACCGTTCAACGTATCGCAGCTCGTCGGGCGAGAGACGCACGAGTTGAGTCAAGGCATAGCGCTCTTCATCGACAAGCTCAGATGCCTCGGCCGACTCCAACAAACGTTCCAGAGTAGAACGCAAGGCATCCATATCTCGCTGCCACCAATGAATACGCACCAACATCCTCAGCGCAGCTACGTGGTCCGGATCGCGCTCGAGTACTTCGTTCACCAGCTCCAACAGTTCTTTCTCTTCGCGTCCCGCCAGCATCCGCTCGATGATGGTCCCCAGGATGCGGATGGCTTCGTCCGCGTCGCCTGTTTTCAGGTAAAGACGGGCTACGGGTGTAAACTGGATATAGTTTGAGGCATCCTGCGTCATCAACATCGACGTCGCACGTTCCGCTCCTCGAGGGTCTTCTGCTTCCAGGTAGGCGCGTGCAAGCAAAGAAACCAGATCCTTGTCGTCCTGTCGATCCTGAACGACTCGTTCCAGCACCTCCGCAGCTTCGTCCGCCGTACCACGTGCGATATGCGCGTCGAGTATTCCACGCAATGCATCCGGGTCTTCCGGAATAAGCAGCAAGGCCTTCCCGTAGGCTTCCAAAGATTTTTCGACAGCGCCGGTCCGATTGAGTCTGTTTGCCGCTAACAGAAATGCGTTGGCGGCTTCCCGGCGCATGTTTTCCTTAACGTAACCTTCAGCCAGTTTTAAGCGGATGTCAGTATTGTGAGGATCGAGGTCGGCGATTTTGTGAAGGACGTCGAGAGCTTTTTTGTTTTGACCCGCGCGGCTATAAGCATCGGCAACTATGAGATACTGCGCGCGCGCGTCAACAATCAGACCCTGTACAGCGTAAAGATTGGCGAGTTTGAAAGCAATTGCCGGATCGCGCTCCTTGAGACGCTCGATCTTCTTGTACATGGCAATGGCTTTAAGATTAAACTCCTGCGTGCTGTAATGTTCGGCGATCCGCTCGAAGCATGTGATTGCTTCATCACTTTTGCCGGAGCGCACGTAGAGATCGCCCAGCATATTCAAGGTTGTTAGATCGTCCAAGTCGTTATCGACAATCTGACGATACTCCTTGATAGCTGCGTTGATCTTCCCTTGCGACAGGAATTTCTCGGCGGCTTTAAGTACCTTAGCTTTTTCGAAAGCCATCTGGAATATTTTGTATCACTAAAACGGTCGGCGGCGTTAACGTAGCGGCGGGCAGAGGAACAAAGCCATTCACGTAAGCCTCTTGTCAAAACTCCAAGACATTTCATCCAGGAAAAACAGCCGCAAGATACGCTAACACGCGTAAATAAAGGTGTCAACGCACCAATTTTTGCACTTTGCCCGGCCCGTTCAGCATACCCGCGTAGGAGGGGCCGGCCCTGATTTCTTCGTTGTTCTCTGGCCAGTTCCAAAACTCAATGGTATCGTCAACTGAATATCCTCAAACATCTCTAGCGCTGCTGGGCCAACGCGTTGCCGAGCTTGGCCTGCTGCTCTATGTCGTCTTTGCCCCACACTCAATTGCCGCCGCTGAGATCTCCGTCGCGATTGCCGTTCTGGGGTGGCTTGTTCGGGCCTTCGCAACGGGTACTACCGGTCTGCGACGCTCAGGAATCGACCTTGTCATCCTGCTTCTTCTGCTCTGGACCGCACTCTCAGCTTTTCTTTCCACCGAGCCGCGCATTAGCATCTTGAAACTCCAGTCTTGTTGGGTGGTGCTGCTTTTCTATCTAACGCGGGCGATTGTTAAGAAACGCTCTGCGGTGGTGCTTGTCTGTGTCTTGATTCTCTCCGGCATGGCGGGAGCGATCTACAGTGTCTACGATCTGGTGCGGGGACGCGGCGTCGTAGTCGAGTCACTGCAGAACAACAGTCCTTTCCGACAAGTTGCCGTTGGTCCAGGCGACACAATCTGGCGTGTGGATGGCCGGCGCGTGTATTCAACGACCGATATCGACGAGGAAATCAGAACAGCTCCCGTGGAGAGGCCATTGTCCGTCAGCATTATTTCGCAGGGTGAGCACGTTGAACGCCCGGGACTCGTGATCACTGCCGCACAACAGCGCCAGCCGTCGCCCGCGGGGCTCATTGGCAGCACGCGTAATCATCGTTTTCGCGCCTCAGGTTGGACACGACATTACGAAACTTTTTCTGAGCTCTTGCAAATCATCGCCCAACTTGCGCTGGGCCTGGCACTCGCCAATCTCAGAAATCATGGCGCCAACAAATACTTCAAAGCAGCAATCGCGGCCGCTTCGTTGCTGATGCTGGGTATCGCTCTGACGGCTATGAGGACCGTGCTGGTGGCATTTGTACTAGGCGCCTGTTTGATCGCCTGGCGCACAGTTCGAGGTACTGCCAAAGTCGCTCTGACTTTCGCGATGTTTTTTGTGCTGGCCTTCGGCGCAGTTGTGGTGTGGCAAACACGCGCCAAAGATGCGTTGTCGTTTGGCGATCCGAGCGCTTCGTTGAGAGGTGAGGTCGCCCGTGTGGGAGTTTCTCGCATCTTGCTTCATCCACTGTTTGGACACGGGATGGATGCGATGAAGGAGCACTGGAACGAATGGGGCTTTCCTGGCAAAGACATGCTTCACCTGCATTCAACGCCACTGCAATTAGCGTTTGATCGCGGGCTCCCGGCGCTCCTTCTTTGGTTGTGGTTGATGTTTTGGTTTTTGAGAAACATCGCGTCCACGGAAAGACGAGCAAGCGACATGGGTGACACCAACACCTACGGGATACTGTTGGGCGCGTTGGGCGCGCTCACAGGGTTCTTTGCCAGTTCACTTGTTAACTACAACTACGGCGATGGTGAGGTCGCGTTACTGTTCTGGTGGTTAATGGGAATTACGATTGTGTTGGAAAGGAGTATGCAGGAGCAAGGTCAGGCGCGGTAGGAGGGGGATTTTTGATTTTTGATTTATGGTTCTTGAGATCTTGGATTTTCTTGGTCTTTAGGTTTTTATCTTCAGGGTTTTTGCTTTTGGGCTTGGGTTTTCTTGATTGTGTTCTTGGTTGTGTTCTTGGTTTTCTATTTTCTGCCCTAAAACCTAAGATCTCAGATCTCGGATCTCAGATTACCAATCCTGCTTCCTGCCTCCTGCTCCTGGTCCTGGTCCTGCTCCTGCTCCTGCCTCCTGCTCCTGCCCCTGCCGCTGCCCCTGCTCCTGACCATCTACCGCAGTGCTCCCTCACCGTCAACTCGCAGGTTGTTTGTCACCGAGAAAACTCCCGGCACACCGTTCGCCGCTATGTAAGCAAGAGTTCTGTCACCCTTGTTCGATACAACTCCTTCGAGTGTAACGTGTCCCCTGTCGACCACAATATGCAACGAGGGGTTCGCGCCCATGAGGTAGCGATGCAGTCCACCCGTCCGCGCAATTGCCCGATAGGTCGCTGTTCGCACCGAATCATCAAAGCTCGAGAGCGGCAGGACGTGGATGTTATTTACCACGCGTGCCACGCCGGGCAGTCTCTTCACTGCACGTTCAGCATCCGAGCGAGTCGTGGGCCGCACTACCTGGCCGTAGAGCGTCACTGTGTTGCCATTGATGTTGTAGGCGAGATTATCGAATACGCCATAGTAGGGCAGCATTAGTAACTCGTGACGCACGCGTTTTGCTAGTTGGGCATTACTGGTTGCGGGCCTATTCGGTGGATCGGCCAACGCGGCCGCGGCGGCAATTCCAATCAATAAAGCTGCCGCCAATACAGCTATCGTTTTCCTAAACGTTTTCATTTTCTTGTTCTCCCTTACGTTCGAGCTGCTCCTTTGCCTATCGAACCCTTATCGCCGTTGCTTAGTTTGAGTATCAATCCTTGTTCCAGGTTGTTCTCAACTGGCGGAGAGATTGTTATCTTTCTCGTGCAGAATCGTAGTTTTTTCTTGACCCAGTTCGTTTACTAGTCCAGACAGCAAAGTTCTTACTCCTCCCGAGTGAAACGCAGTCGAGCTATGGACCTTGCCGGTTCAAGTGGCCCCAATCACTCAACCCTCTCGCAACCATTGGTTTTCGCGTTGGACTTTGTCGCTCACCGAGCCTTACGATTTCGTCATGAACGTTCAAAACGAAGCGGCGCCCTACTACTCCCGCTACATCAATCTCGTCCCAGGCGATAACATTCTCCAGACACTCGAGATTCAGCTAGAAGAAACGCTCGAGTTTTTATACGGAATCTCCGACGAGCAATCTCTGCACCGCTACGCCCCTGACAAGTGGTCTATTCGTCAGGTACTAAACCACGTCAACGATACCGAACGCGTTCTTCTGTATCGTGCATTCTGGTTCGCACGCGGTTTCGAGACACCTTTACCCGGCTACGATCAAGACACTTGTGCGGTGACTGCGAGAGCCGATGATTTTTCCTGGGCGAATCACGTTGAAGACTTTCGCGGTATTCGTCTCAGCACTCTTTCATTCTTCAACAATCTACCGGCAGAGGGCTGGCAATACAGCGGCATCGCCAGCGACAACCCATTTACGGTTCGTGCTTTGGCCCACATCATCGCCGGCCACGTCGAGCATCACAGGGGAGTAGTCCAGGAACGCTACTTGTAGTCTCGCGCGCATCATTACCCGCGCATCACTCTCTGAGACGCAATTTGGAACCGGCAACCCCTAAACGCACTAAACGCTCCACTTGGCTCCCTACCTTCTGCCACTCAAAATGGAACCCCGGTTAGGGAACTAAAACCTATTGTCGGTTCCGCCCAATATGTGTACTCTTGTGCTTGCGGATTCTCACTGTGGCGTCGTAAAGGCGACCGCTTTTCATCCGTGGCCCCAGCAAAAATTTATTTCCCAAGGAGCGTCCCGATGAAACGCTGCCCGCTCTGTGATTTTATTTATGAGGACGAACAGAGTTTGTGCGATATGGACGGAGTTGAGCTTGTGGCCGATTCAGGGCTGCTCACTCGCCTGGGCCATACCGAGACAATCCCAGCGGAGTTGGTGGAACCGACACCGTTCTG
>WNFR01003912.1_pt1 | contig 15404 bp, 12 predicted proteins | sample 5400221 | NCBI WGS metagenome assembly WNFR01 (sample SAMN13153357, study PRJNA577476) | soil metagenome | isolation source: 40 cm soil under Madrone tree | place: USA:California | collected 2016-06-14 | reverse complement strand
TCCGCAAGGGGCAGGTGATCGGTTACGTCGGCCGCAGCGGGTTGGCGACGGGTCCGCACCTCCATTTCATGCTCTTTCGCGACGGCACATACGTGAACCCGCTCACCGTGAAGCTGCCGGCGACCGACGAGCTCACCGGCGCGCGGCGATTCCAATTCGCCGTGCTGAGCCACGAGTTCCTCGACCGTCTCGCCGGCCTCACGCGGCGCGTCGCGCTGCCGTCGCTGTCGCTCGTCGCGCCGATGGACGTCCTGACCCCGACGGTCGCCGCACTCGACTGAGCTCGGCCATGACAGCGTCGCGGCGCTGATGGGCGCGGCCTTTCCGGGCTCGGTCCCGCGGGTTTTCGGTCATCGCGGCGCCGCAGGCGTGGCGCCGGAGAACACGCTTGCGTCCTTCCGCCGCGCGCGCGCCGACGGCGCCGACGTCTTCGAGCTGGACGTCCACGCGACCGCTGACGGCGAGATCGTCGTGCTCCACGATCCGACGCTCGAGCGTACGACCGACGGCGCGGGTCCGGTATCGCGCCTGCGGTACGCCCAGATCGTCGGACTCGACGCCGGCTTCCACTTCACGCCGGACGGCGGTCGGACGCATCCCTTTCGCGGCACCGGTCTACGCGTGCCGCGGCTCGCGGACCTCGTGCGCGAGTTCCCCGACGCGCCGCTCAACATCGAGATCAAGCAGGAGACGCCGTCGATCGTCGCCGACGTCGTAACGCTGTTGCGCGCGGCGCGGGCGACGGTCGTGCTCGCCGCCGAGTACGACACGATCATGACCGCGATTCGCGGCGCGGCGCCCGACATTCCGACGAGCCTCGCAGCCGGTGAGGTCGCCGCGTTCATCGACGCCCTCCAGCGGGGCGTCGCGCCGACGCTACCGGAAGGCGCCGTAGCGCTGCAGATTCCGCCGCGCTTCGGCGCGATCGAGCTCGTGACCCGCGAGACCGTCGCGGCCGCCCACGCTCTCGGCGCCGAGATGCACGTGTGGACGATCAACGACGCAGACGAGATGCGGCGGCTTCTCGCGCTCGGGTGCGACGGCATCATCAGCGATCTGCCCGCACGCGCCCGCGCCGTCGTCGACGAGCGCCCGCGTGCCTGAGCGGCGGCTCGTCGCCCTCGCCGCCGCGCTGCTGCTCGCAACGGGCACGCTCTCGGCGCGTTTCGACGGCACGTCGACGGCGCGCTGCTCGGGCGCAAGATCCGCCCCGTCTACCTCGTCGGCGCCAGCATGGGCGGCACCGCGGCCCTGATCGTCGCGGCCCGCGTCCCCGTCGCCGGCATCGCGACGCTCTCCGCGCCGGCCGCGTTCGCAGGCCTCGACGCTGCCGCCGTGGTCGCGAAGCTCACCGGCCGCAAGCTCTTTCTCGCCGCCGAGCTCGACACCTCCGCCACCGAGGCTGCCAAGCGATTCGCCGCCGCCGCCGGCGACGTGCGGACACTCCAAATCTTTCCCGGCAACGAGCACGGCACCGCGCTGCTCGACGGCGCCGCGGCGGCGCCCGTGCAGCAAGCGCTGCGCGCCTTTCTGACTGCGCCGTCACCGTAACGTCGTCCTCGCGGCGGCGATATCGCGCCCCGATGCGGACTCGGCCCTGCGTCACGCCTCGGGATCATTCGCTATGTGCGCGTCGGCGCGTGCCGACGGCGCTGCCGCGCGGCCGCAACCGGTCGACCGGGCCCTCGCGTGGGTCGCTTGGTACGCGGCTCGCATGTCCTTCCAGCGAGGATCGCCGAGGGTGCGAAGAATCACAGCTTGCGGCCAGCGCGTGTAAATCCTGCCACGACCCGAAGCCGCTGCCGACAAAAAGGGACGGACACGATGCGAGTGAGGCGGAAAGATCAGGAGTGGTTAGTGCGGTGGACGCCGCCGCTGCCGGTGCCGACGAGCGTGGATTCCGGCGACAGCTCAGCGGTCGACTGCGTGTTCTGTGACGACGATCCCGAGTGGATCGAGCTGAGAGATTTCGCTCCGATGCCGACGCCCGCGTGGGTTCGCCACTGCGACCGTTGCGGAATGGCGACCGCGACGGCGGTGTTTCCGATCACCAGTCGAAATTGGGGAGACGCCATCGTGGAGGGCACGTCTCGCCGTCCCGCGCTGCTCGAATGACCGCGCTACTCCATCGCGGCGCGCGTCGCGCGGATCGTGTTCAGGATGGAGCGGTGCAGCAGCTGATTCGACGCGACGAGCCCGGGCAGTAGCGTCGACGGATTGTTGAAGCGGATCGCGCGCCCATCGGGGTCGGTGACCATGCCGCCGGCCTCGGCGACGAGCAGGGCGCCGGCGCAGACATCCCATTCGTTCTTAGGCGTCAGCGTGAACGTCGCGTCGAAGCGACCGGCGGCGACGAGCGCGAACTTGTACGCGACGCTGCCCGTCAGCTCGACGTGCATCTTCTCCCGGTAGGGGTCCCATTCCCCCCGCGCCTCCTCGCTACGACTCGCGAGGATGCGGGCGTGGCGGAGGTCGGTTTGTTTCGTGACTCGGATCGCCGTGCCGTTGAGCGTCGCGCCGCGGCCCTTGACCGCGGCGAAGAGCTCGTCGCGGACCGGGTTGTACTCGACGGCGACGCGCGGCAGGCCGTCCTCGGCGAGCGCGACGCACACGACGAACTCGGGGATCTCGCTGATGAACTCCTTCGTCCCGTCGAGCGGATCGACGATCCACACGCGCTTCCGCCCGAGACGCTCGTCCGAGTCGGCGGTCTCCTCCGAGAGCCAGCCATCGTCGGGAAACGCGCCGAGGATGGTGGCTTTCAAGAGCTCGTTCGCCTCGACATCGGCGGCGGTCACCGGGTTGTCGACGCTCTTCTCCGTCACCGTGTGCGCGCCGCCGTAGTGACGCAGCAGGATCTGCCCCGCAGCGCGCGCGGCTCGAGTCGCGATGTCCAGCTCACGTTCCATGTTCGCGATCAACTCGTTCAGCTCGTCTTCGGCCCGCCGACGCGGCGAAACTCCGCCGCGAGCGCCTCCACCAGGGCGTCCCGCCGATCGTACAGCCGTTTCAGCGTGCGAGGCGCCCGCGCCGCCATGGTGTAGGCGGTAAGAATCGGAAGAGCAACCGTCGAGTCGACGTAGCACACAACCGTATCGGGTAGCTTCTCCGGATCGACCTTGCCCCAGGACACCGCCTCGCCGGGCGTCGCGCCGGAAAGGCCGCCGGTGTCGGGCCGCGCGTCCGTGATCTGCAGGTAGAAATCGTGGCCCTTCTCGGCAATGCCGAGGACCTCCTGGATCTGCGGCTCCGTCTGCAGGACGAAGTTCTTGGGCGAGCCGCCGCCGAGCATCAGCACGCCGCTGCGGCCGCCGCGGCGCTTCGCATCGTAGACGATCGCGCTCGTCTCGTTCACGTCGCGCGAGACGTCGAAGGCGAGGCGGTTCTCGAGGAGCGCCATCGCGGCGACGTTCATGCCGATCGAGCTGTCGCCGGGTGAAGAAGTGTAAATCGGCACCCCATGCTCCCACGCGGCCGCCAGCATCGAGCGCCGGCCGATCCCGAGCACGCGCTCGCGCTCGGCGACATAGCGACCCGCGTGATGATGGAACTCCGCCGTGCTCATCGAGCGTTGAAACTCGGGCGCCTGGATCATCTGCTTGAAGAACGCGTCGGTCTTCAAGAGCACGTCGTACTCGAAGAAGATGTCGTAGATGCGGACGACCCCTTCCTCGCGCAGCGCCACGTCGCTGACGTCGTGGCGGCCGCGGTGCATGCTGAGGCCGATGCCATAGTGAGTGTCATGGTAGAGGTTCGCGCCCGTCGACACGATCCAGTCGACGAAGCCGCACTCGATGAGCGGAATGACCGCGGCAATCCCGAGGCCGGCGGGGGTGAGCGCGCCGGTCAGGCTCATGCCGACCGTCACGTCGTCGGCGAGCATGGGGCCGCTGAAGAGCTGGCAAGCCTCGCGGAGACGCGCGCCGTTGTAGGCGAGAAACGTGCGGTCGACGAGCTCGCGCAGTGTCGTCGTCGCCGCGATCGGGAGAGGATCGATTTTGGGACGGTTCAGAAATCCGCTACGCTTCGCCATTGCGCTCGCCGCCGCACGCGCTACTGCGGCCGGCGCTTGTTAGCATTTTCCACCGGCTGAGACCAAGTCGCGCGCGGGCGCGATGGGAGCCGCCTCCGCGGAGGGGTACGGGCCCGACCAGCCAGTACCCGCCGACGGGTCCTGCTCTGACCGAGCAGTACCCGCCGACGCAAGTCAGTTGACATGCTTCGCGGCGCTCCGGTATCGTCGACGGACTCGAACCGTACTTCTCCGGTACCTGTCGACATTTCGCTGCGCCGTGCCGATCCCCCCGATAGCGCTCTCGCTGCCGTGATCGCTCTACGCTCGCCCTCGCCGTCGCTTGTCCCTGGCGCTCACACGCGGCGCGGCGTCGTGCTCCGCGCGCACGTGACGATGGCGGCCGTGCTGCTCGGCCTTCTGCTCGGCACGGCGGATCACGCGCTCGCACTGACGAAGGTGTGCAGCCCGAGCGATTTCCTCGCCAACACGACGAACGTCCTCTGCGCCGGAACGAGCACCTGTACGGGCACCGCGATCGTCGTGAAGGAGTCGATCGACGTGACGCGGGGCCACTGCGCCGGCGGCGCGAACGCCGGCGCGCTCTGCACCATGAGCAGCGAATGCCCAGCGTCGGGGTGCGAAATCGGCTGCGACTTCGACGTCGGCGGCCGCACGGTCGAGTTCCAAAAGCCCTTCCAGATGAGCGGCTTCGGGGACATCAAGGTCTTCGATGCCGGCAACATCACGGTGGATGGGACGGCGCGGTTGAAGTCGCGCGGCGATTTCGTCACCGCGGCCGGCAAGGTCATTCAAGGCGGCATGATCTCGCTCGTCAGCGCCGGTACCATTAGCGTGCTGAACGGCGCCGTCATCGACGTCAGCGGGGACCCGTCGGGGGGGATCTCGATGTCCGCGGCGGGCGGCGACGTCGGTACCACCGCGGCCATCAATCTCCAGAGCGGCTCCACGCTGCAGGGGAAGGCGACCACGAGCTTCGTCGACACCGGCGATCGGTTCAGTGACGGTGGCGCCGTCGATCTCATCGCGAACGCCGGCTCCATTTTCGACGCGGCGCAGCTCCTGTTGACCGGCGCCAATCAAGGGCTGGGCGGCCAGGTCTCCATGACCGCCGCCAAGAAGATCACGATCGCGATCGCGATCGACGCGAGCGGCGGCGGCGGCGACGGCGGCGCGCTCGACATCAATGCCGGCGACGACGTGCTGGTCTCGAAGACGATCGACGTCAGCTCGGTCTTCGGCGGCGGCGACGGCGGCACCATTCTCATCTCCGCCGGTCTCGACGAGATCGGCGTTCCGGGCGGCGCCGTCGGCGGCGGCATGACGCTCGACGGCACGACCGCGACGCTGCGCGCGGACGGTGTCGACGGCGACACGGCGAGCGGCGATGGCGGCGACATCGAGATCGACGCCAATGGCAAGATCCAGTTCATCAACGCCGGCACGCGCACGCTCGTGCACGCGGACGGCGGTCCGGCCTATGCCAGCTCCGGCGGCTCGCTCTCCATCGACGCCGGCGATCCCGATCCCTACCTCATCAGCGCCCTCGACGGCGACGTCGTGCTGAACGGCGTCATCCACATGGCGAGCGGCAGGGGCGGCGGCACCGGCGGTGACATTGCGGTGAGCGCGGGGAAGAACCTGACGATCAACGGCGACATCGTCTCCACCGGTGTCGATGGCGGCGGCGACGTCTCCGGTGATTCCGGCGGGACGCTGGCCCTGAACGGCCTCGTCGACGTGCACGCGACCGTCGCGACCGGTGAGTCGGGCTCCATCGACTTCGAGTCGGGACTCGCGGCCGGCGGCGCGGCCGGCGCCATGACGATCACCGAGGACGTGACCGCCTACGCCGGAACGATGAACGGCGGCAGCGAGACGCTGTCGTTCTCAGGCTGTACGGTGACCGTGAACGGCAACGTCAAGATCGACGGCACCGGCGGTACGACACCCGCGAACGTCAACGGCGGCGCGGATATCGAGCTGATCTCCAATGGGTTGATGAAGCTCAACTCGGGGTCGCAGTTCCTCGCTCCGCCGGCTGGCGTCATTGTGCTGACGCATCCGCAGGGGGTCGCGCCGCAAAAGACCGGCGCGACGTTCAATCCCGCGCCGGTCGACAACCCGCGCGTCCTCGACACCGGCTTCTTCTCGAATTGTCCCGTCTGCGGCGATGGGGTGCGTCAGCTCGGCGAGGCGTGCGACAAGGGCGCGGCCGCCGACGGGGCGTGTTGCAACTCCACGTGTAGCGCGTTGATCTGCGCCACCGCGACGCCGACGCCGACACCGACGGCGACACCCATTCTGACGCCGACGGTCACCGTCGCGCCGACGTCGACCGCGGCGACCGGGCCGACCACGACCCCATCCGGCAGCTGCATTAACTGTGGATCGCCGGTGGTGACGGCGACGCGGACAGCGACGCCGGTCGTTACGGCGACGCCGGTGCTCACCGTGACGCGGACAGCGACGCCGCTCACGACCCCGACTGTCACGGCGACCGCGACGCCGTTGACCGCGACGCCGACGCCGACCGTCACTGCGACGCGGACGACGACGCCGAGCGCAACGCCGACGCCGGCGACGACCGCAACGGTAACGCGGACCGCGACGCCGACCGCGACCGCAACGGCGACGCGCACCGCCACCGCGACGCCGAGCCGCACGGCGACCGCGATCGTGACCATGACGCCGAGTCGGACGGCGACCGCGGCGGTTACTGCGACCCCGACGCGTACGGCCACTCCGTCGACTACCAGGACGGCGACGCCGGTTGCCGCGACACGCACCGCCACGCCGACGCAAGCCGGCAGCCCGGGCGCGACGCCGACGCCGCAGTCGAATCCGCTGACCGCCAAGGCCGCCGACAAGTGCCAGCGTGCCATCAAGAGCGCCGGCTCGGTCTACGTCACGAAGCGGCTGAAGAGTCTCGACAAGTGCGTGAACGGCGTCGTGCGCTGCGTGCAGGAGAAACCCGGAGACCCGACGTGCCTGAACAAGGCGACGGTCGCGTGCAGCGACGAGATGATCGGCAAGCTCGAGTCGCTCGAGAACGCGTTGCGCTCGAAGATCGCCGATAAGTGCCAGGCGACGACGCTCACGGTGGCCGATCTCCTCGATCCGGACGGCCTCAACTACGACGCTCTCAAAGACGAGTGCTCGACGCGCTTCCAAAAGACGCTGAAGACGCTGGAGGACGTCACGGAATGCGTGCTCAGCCAGCACGACTGCGAGGCGGTTCAGCTCTTCCAGGCGCAGCAACCGCGTGCCGGTGAGATGCTCGACCTCCTGCGCAACGAGCACGCGGCGACGTTCGCCCTCCCCGCATGCCTCACCGACTTCGGCGCCGCAGGCGGCGTCGCGAGCAGCGGCAACCTCGTCGATCGTTGCGAGGCGCGCGCGAAGAGCGCCGGTGCCAAGCTCATCGCCGCGAAGCTGAAGGGGCTCGAGCACTGCGTCGACGCGCTCTTCACGTGTCAGGTGACGCAGCCCGGCGCCGCCGCGTGCCACACGAAAGCGCAGACCGCGTGCACGAAAGACCTGGCGAAGATCGCGGCTGCGGCGGCGAAGCTCACCGGCGCCATCGTCGAGCACTGCTCGGTGAGCTTCGACACGCTCAGCGCGGCGACCGGATTGAACCTCGGCGCAATTGCGAGTCAATGCGCGAGCGTGGGCGTGTCGCCGCTGGATTCGGTCGGCGCGTGGGAGACGTGCGTTGGGGGTGTCCATGCCTGCGGCGGCGAGGAGCTGCTACGCTTCCAGGCGCCGCGCGCCCAAGAGCTGCTCGGCACGCTGTCGCCGCCGGTGGCGCTGCACAGCGATTTCTGTCCGGCGCCGTAGCGCGCGGTTTGTTTTGACGGCAGCGGTTCATTAAGATCCGTCGCCGGACGAGGCGCCGCCGTCGTGCGACACGTCATTACATTCCTCGCGACCGGCGCGTACGTCGGGTACCTGCCGATCGCTCCCGGCACGTTCGGGTCGTTGCTCGCGATCCCCCTGCTGTACGGCCTCGCGTGCGCGCGTCTCGCTCCCGTCGTACTCGCCGCGGGTCTCGTGCTCTTTTCGGCGCTCGCGATGGCGATCTGTCAGCGCGCCGGCGCCGAATACGGGGACCCGGACAGTGGCACGATCGTACTCGACGAGGTCTGCGGCATGCTCGTCGCGGGGGCGTTGATCGTGCCGACGACGTTGTCGTTGGCGCTGGCGTTCGTCCTGTTTCGCCTGTTCGACATCGTGAAGCCGTTTCCGGCGCGTTACCTCGACCGTCACGTGCGGAACGGCGTCGGCGTCGTCGGCGACGACCTCGTTGCGGGACTGTATGCCAACCTGCTCGTGCGCGTGCTCACGTGATCGATGCCGCGATCATCAGCACCGGTGACGAGCTCACCACCGGGCGCACCACGGACACGAACGCCGGCTTCATCGCCGATCGCCTCCTCGCGCTCGGTGTCGACGTGGTGGCGGTCCTCACCGTCGGCGACCGGCCGGAGCGTTTGCGCTGGGCATGGACGGAGGCGCTCCGTCTCGCGCATCTGGTGATCGCGACCGGCGGTCTCGGACCGACCGCCGACGATCTCACGACCGAGACGATTGCGGCGCTCTTCGATCGGCCCCTCGTCACCGATCCCGAGGTCGCCGAGCGCATCCGCCAGCTGTTCAAGCTCTTCAATCGGCCGATGCCCGAGAACAACTTGAAGCAGGCGGCGTTCCCGCGCGGCGCCGTGATCGTGCCGAACCCGCTCGGCACGGCGCCCGGCTATCGTCTCGAGGTCGGGACGGACGATCCGCGCCACATCGTCGTGCTGCCGGGCGTGCCGCGGGAGATGAAGCCGATGCTCGTCGACAGCGTGCTGCCGTGGGTGGCGACGCTCGCGGGCGACGAGCCGATCGCGTACCGCACGTTCCAGACGTTCGGGATCAGCGAGTCCGGTCTCGACGAGGTGATCGCGACGATTCCGGGCGAGGGCCGCTGGGCATTTCGCGCCAACTTTCCGGAGGTCTCGGTGCGGGTGACGGTGCGCGGGCGCGACGTCGAGGCGCGGCTCGACGCGTTCGCGCGCGAGGTCTACGCGCGGCTCGGGCCGTACATCTACGGCGAGGGCGACACGTCGATGGAGGCGGAGGTCGGCCGGCTACTGCGTGACCGCGGGCTCACCGTCGGCGTCGCCGAATCGTGCACCGGCGGCCTCGTCGGTCACCGCCTGACGAACGTCCCCGGCAGCTCGGCGTATTTTCGCGGCGGCATCGCGGCCTACGCGAACACGGTGAAAGAGGAGCTTCTCGGCGTCCCGCGCACGCTCCTCGAGCGCCACGGCGCCGTGAGCGAGGAGGTCGCGACGGCGATGGCCGAAGGCGTCCGCCGCGCGCTCGGCGTCGATCTCGCGGTCGCGACGACCGGCGTCGCGGGACCGGACGGTGGTACCGCGGAGAAGCCGGTCGGCACCGTTTGCCTCGGCATCGCGGCGTCGACGGGCAGCGTGGGGCGCCGCTACCAGCTGTGGGGCACCCGCGATTGGGTGAAGCTCCTCGCCTCGCAGATCGCGCTCGATTGGATGCGCCGTCACGTGCTCGGCCTGCCGCTCCTCGAGATCGGCCGCCGGAGCGCCGCTACGACGCCGCCGGGCCGCGAGAGCGTCGCGCCGGGGTAAGGTTCGGTGGCGTCGTCGCCGGCCGCCGCGCGGCCCGTCCGGAGCTTCGTCGCGATCGAAGTCGAGGAGCCGGCGCGCGCCGCGATCGCCGCTTATGTCGAGACCCTGCGCCGGCGCGTCGAGCACGTCGCGTGGACGGCACCCGAGAACCTGCACGTGACGCTCACGTTCCTCGGCGGCGTCGCCGCGGAGCACCTCGTGGCGCTCGCCGAGCGGCTCGCGATCATCGCGGCCGCGCAGTCGCCGTTCACCGTCACCTACGCCGGCGTAGGGGCGTTTCCGAGCGCGACGCGGCCGCAGGTGCTGTGGGTCGGCGCCGCCGCGCCGCAGCTGGCGCCGCTTGCGGCCATCGTCGACGACGCGGCCGCGACGGCGGTCGGCGTCGAGCGCGACCATCGGCCGTATCACCCGCACGTGACGCTCGGGCGCGTGCGTCACCGCGAACGCGCGCGGGGTCGCGAGGCGCCTCGCGACGACCCGGCGCCCCGCGATGGCGCGACGCCACGTGACCGTGCGGCGGCGGGGGCGACCACGCGCCCGCGTGACGTCGTCGCCGCGGACGCGAGGCGCGCGTTCGGTGTCGCGCCGGGCGCGGCGTTGGTGCTCTTCCGCAGCGACACGGGACCGGCGGGCGCGCGGCACACACCGCTCGCGCGCTTCGCGCTCGGATACGAGTAGCGGTCGGGGTGCGTCTCCGCTTGACGCGGCTGCAGTTTCGTTTTATCTTCGCCAACGGGTCGAACGCGCACCGAGTACTCGTAGGCGCGGTTTTTTGTGGATGAACGGCGAAGCGATGGGTAGGGTGACCTCCGATCGCAGCAGAAAGGCGAACAGTGGGAATGGGAAAGGGAGGGGACATGGCAACAATCGACAACGGCAACCGTGATCGTGCGATCGATCTCGCGGTCAGTCAGATCGAGAAGCAGTTCGGCAAGGGCGCCATCATGAAGCTCGGCGCCGACGCGCTCATTCGCGACGTCGCTACCATCTCGACGGGCTCGATCGGCCTCGACCTCGCGCTCGGCGTCGGCGGCATCCCGCGCGGCCGCGTCGTCGAGATCTACGGTCCGGAATCGTCGGGCAAGACGACGCTGGCGCTGCAAGTGATCGCGCAAGCGCAGCGCCACGGCGGCATCTGCGCCTTCATCGATGCCGAGCACGCGCTCGACGTCACCTACGGCCGCAAGCTCGGCGTCAGCACGGAAGAGCTCCTCATCTCGCAGCCCGATTGCGGCGAGCAAGCGCTCGAGATCGCGGAGACGCTGGTGAAGAGCGGCGCGATCGACGTCCTCGTCATCGACTCCGTCGCCGCGCTCGTGCCGCGCGCGGAGATCGAGGGCGACATGGGCGATCCGCAGATGGGGTTGCAGGCGCGGCTCATGTCGCAAGCGCTGCGCAAGCTCACGGGTGTCATCGCCAAGTCGAACACGATCGTGATCTTCATCAACCAGATCCGGATGAGGATCGGCATCATGTTCGGCAACCCGGAGACGACCACGGGCGGCAACGCGCTCAAGTTCTACTCGTCGATCCGCCTCGACATCCGCCGGCTCGGCGCGATCAAGCTCGCGGATCAGATCGTCGGCAACCGCACCAAGGTGAAGGTCGTCAAGAACAAGGTGGCGCCGCCGTTCAAGGAAGCCGAGTTCGACATCCTGTACGGCACCGGCATCTCCAAAGAGGGCGAGCTCGTCGACCTCGGCAGCGAGCTCGGCATCGTCGAGAAGAGCGGCGCGTGGTATTCTTTTGACGGTGAGCGGATCGGGCAGGGGCGGGAAAACACCAAAGAGTTCCTCAAGGAAAATCCCGAAACGGCCGATGTTATCGAGCAGCGTATTCGGGAGAAGTGTGGCCTCGTCACGCCGGTGACCAGCCCCGCGACGTAAGTTGCGGATTCACCGAGGAAAGTCGAGGCTGCCTCCACGAGACGCGGGGCGGGACAGACCATGGAACTCGATACGATCCTCGCGCAGAGCGTGAAACGGCAGGCGTCGGACGTCCACCTCAAGGTCGGGCGGCCGCCGATGTTTCGCGTCCATGGGTCGCTCGTGCCGATGGAGAACGGCCCCGACCTCGACAGTGCGGCGATGGAGACGTTCCTGAACTCGTTGCTGGACGACCATCATCGCGAGCAGTTCCAGGACCGGCTGCAATCCGACCTCGCGTACGCCTGTCCGACCCTCGGCCGCTTCCGCGTCAACATCTTCCGGCAACGGGGCGACGTCAGCATCGCGCTGCGTGTGATTCCGCCCTTGGTGCGTACGATCCGCGACCTCAACCTCCCGCCGGTCGTCGAGCGGATCGCGCTCGAGCATCGCGGGCTCGTCCTCGTCACCGGCACCACCGGCAGCGGCAAGAGCACCACCCTCGCCGCGATGATCGATCACATCAATCAACAACGCGATCGGCACATCATCACGATCGAAGATCCGATCGAGTACACCCATCGTGATTTGCAGTGCATCATCAACCAGCGCGAGATCGGCTACGACGCCCGCAGTTTCGCGGAGTCGCTCCGCGGCGCGCTGCGCCAGGATCCGGACGTGATCCTCGTCGGCGAAATGCGCGACCTCGAGACGATCGAGACGGCGATTCTCGCCGCGGAGACCGGCCACCTCGTCATGAGCACGCTGCACACGCTCGATGCGCGAGAGACCATCACCCGCGCGATCTCGGCGTTTCCCGAGCATCAGCGCGACCAGATGCGCCTGATCCTGGCGTCGGTCGTCCGCGGGATCATCAGCCAGCGTCTCGTGAAGCGCGCCGACGGTCAGGGCATGGTGCCCGCGGTGGAGGTGCTGCTGTCGACCGCGCTCACGCGCGAGTGCATCGCGCTCAAAGAAAAGACCCACGAGCTCCACGACGCGATCGCGCGCGGTCACGCGACGTACGGCATGCAGACGTTCGATCAATCGCTGATGGCGCTCTATCGCCAAGGTCTGATCACGTACGAAGAGGCGATCGCGCAGGCGACCAATCCCGACGACTTCGCGCTCAAGGTGCGCGGCATCGATTCCACGAGCGACGGCCGCTGGGATACCTTCGATAAGGCGGCGCAGCCCGCCGAGAATGGCCAAGCCGCCGGGTTCAAGATCAATCGGTTCTGACGCTGCGCCGCGCGCCGGCCGCGTCGCGCGCGACGGCGCCCCCGCCGCACGCGACGCCGCCGCTGCCCGTGACGTCGCGATCCGTCTTCTCGCTCGGGCGCCGCGCTCGGTTGCCGAGATCGAAATGCGGCTGGCACGGCGGCGGTTCGGCCGCGCGATCATCGACGCGACGGTGGCTGCGCTGCGCGAGTTGCGCTACCTCGACGACGGCGCGCTGGCGCGTCGGCGCGCCGAGGAGCTGATCGTGCGCCGCGGCCAAGGCCGCCTGCGCGTCGTGTATGAATTGACTCGTCGCGGAGTCGCCGTCGGCGTCATCGAAGACGCGCTCACGGCGGTCATGGAGGGGCGCCGCGACGCTGAACTCGCTCGACTCGCCCTTTGCCGCAAATTCGGCCATGATCCGCGTGAGGCATTGAAGGACGCGTCCGGTCGGGCGCGAGCCTATCGATTCTTGGTCGGACGCGGGCACCCGCCGGAGGCGGTGACCGAGGTTCTCGGAGACGACGATTCGCGGTCACGACATTCGGCGCGGCTTTCTCGATTTCTTCGCGGCACGCGATCATCGCGTGCTGCCGAGCGCGTCGATCGTGCCCGAGCGCGATCCCTCGCTGCTCTTCACCAACGCCGGGATGGTGCCGTTCAAGCCGATCTTCCTCGGCGAGAAGGCGCCGCCGTACCGGCGCGCGGTGGACGCGCAGAAGTGTCTGCGGCTCTCCGGCAAGCACAACGATCTCGAGCAGGTCGGCCGCGACACCTACCACCACACGCTCTTCGAGATGCTCGGAAATTGGTCCTTCGGCGACTACTACAAGGCCGAGGCGATCACGTGGGCGTGGGAGCTCCTCACCGGCGAGTGGCGTCTCCCGAAAGACAAGCTCTGGGCGACCGTCTACACGACCGACGACGAGGCGGCGACGCTCTGGTCGCGGGTCACCGATCTTCCGGCGGCGCGCGTCCTGCGCTTCGAGAGCGAGAACTTCTGGGAAATGGGCGAGACGGGGCCGTGCGGCCCGTGCTCCGAGATCCACATGGACCGCGGTCCCGACGCCTGCGACCTGCGTGGCGTCGCCGGCCACGTCTGCGCGGTGAATGCTGGGTGCGCGCGCTACATCGAGCTCTGGAATCTCGTTTTCATCCAGTACAACCGGGAGTCCGACGGCTCGCTGAAGGAGCTCCCCTCCAAGCACGTCGACACCGGTATGGGCCTCGAGCGCGTCACCGCGGTGCTCCAAGGCGTCGGCAGCAACTACGATACGGATCTCTTCCAGCCGATCATCGCCGCCACCGAGTCGCTCGCCGGCACGCGTTACGGCGCCGACGCAACCGCCGACGTGTCGTTCCGCGTCATCGCCGACCACGCGCGCGCGGTGGCGGTGATGATCGCCGACGATGTCCTGCCGTCGAACGAAGGCCGCGGCTACGTTCTGCGTCGCATCCTGCGGCGCGCGGCGCGACACGGAAAGATGCTCGGTCTCGACCGGCCGTTCTTGACCGACCTCGTTCGGCCCGTCGTCGAGATCCTCGGTGGCGCATACCCCGAACTGCGCGCGCGGCAGGGATTCGTCGCGGAGGTGATCCGCGGCGAAGAGAGCCGATTCGCGGAGACGCTCGACAAGGGCCTCGCGCTGCTCGAGGGTGAGATCGCGAAGCTGCCGGCGCGCGGCGTCCTGCCGGGAGCGGTGGCGTTTCGCCTCTATGATACGTTCGGTTTCCCACTCGACCTCACCGAGGACATCCTGCGTGCGCAGGACTTGACCGTCGATCGCGACGGCTTCGCTGCGATGATGGAGGAGCAGCGCAACCGCGGCCGCGAGGCGAAGCGCTTCACGTCGCAGAGCGCGTCCACGGACGAGCGCCGTTCGCGCTTCGTCGGCGAGCGCGTCGGACGCTGGGAGTCGGTCGTGACCCACGTCACGCAGGGCGGCGAGGATCGCCCCGGCGGCGTGCGCGAAGGCGAGGAGGCGGAGGTCGTCACCGAAGAGACGCCCTTCTACGGCGAGTCCGGCGGCCAGGTCGGCGACGTCGGCACGATCGAGACCGAGCGCGGCGACCGGCTCGAGGTTCTCGAAACGCTGCGGCCGAGCTCGAATCTCGTCGCGCATCGGGTACGCGTCGTGCGCGGAACGCTCGCGCCGGGAGACCGCGTGCGCATGCAGATCGACGAGGCGCGCCGCGAGGCGATCCGCCTGAACCACTCGGCGACGCATCTCCTCCACGGCGTCCTCCGCGAGCGGCTCGGCGGCCACGTCCGTCAGGCGGGCTCGCTCGTCGCCCCGGATCGCCTGCGCTTCGACTTCAACCACATCGCGGCGATCTCGCCGGAAGACCTCGCTACCGTGGAAGACGAGGTGAACGCCCGCATCCGCGCCAACGTCGAGTGCACCGCGACCGAAGTCTCGTTCGACGAGGCGATGAAGCTCGGCGCGCTCGCCTTTTTCGGCGACAAGTACGGCGATCGCGTGCGCGTGCTGCGTATGGGCGACTTCTCGCTCGAGCTCTGCGGCGGCACGCACGTGCAGCGGACCGGCGACATCGGTCTCTTCAAGCTGCGCGGCGAGGCCGGCGTCGCGGCGGGCGTGCGGCGCATCGAGGCGGTGACCGGCGGCGGCGCGCTGG
>WNFR01004906.1_pt1 | contig 15406 bp, 9 predicted proteins | sample 5400221 | NCBI WGS metagenome assembly WNFR01 (sample SAMN13153357, study PRJNA577476) | soil metagenome | isolation source: 40 cm soil under Madrone tree | place: USA:California | collected 2016-06-14 | reverse complement strand
CGGCACTTCGAATCTATCCGTGCTGAAGGGCGCCGAGTGGCCTGCCGACGTTTATCTCGAAGGCCCCGATCAATATCGCGGCTGGTTCCAAAGTTCTCTGCTGGTTGCCACCGGTGTGCGCGACGCGTCGCCCTATCGCAGCGTCCTCACCCACGGCTGGACGCTCGACGAGCAGGGCCGGCCGATGTCCAAATCGCTCGGCAATGCGCTTTATCCCATCGAGATTTGCGAAAAGTGGGGCGCCGACTTGCTTCGCCTGTGGGTCTCCTCGGTGGAATACCAGGCCGACATGAAAATGAGCGAGCGCGTGATGACCCAGCTCAGCGAAGCGTATCGCAAGATTCGAAACACCTTCCGCTTCGCTCTCGGCAATCTTGGCGATTTCGATCCTTCGCGCGACTCGCTTTCGAACGATCAGCTCGAAGAAATCGACCGCTGGATGCTGGACCGCACCGCCGAACTGGTGAAGAAATGCCGCGAATGGTATGCAAACTACGAATTCCACCGCGTCTATCACGCCATCCACGATTACTGCGTCGTGGACCTCAGCTCTTTCTATTTCGACGTACTGAAGGATCGTCTCTACACCAGAGCGTCCAGAAATAATTCCCGCCGCTCCGCACAAACCGCTATCTGGAAAATCTCTAGTGCGCTTGTTCGCCTGGCCGCGCCGATTCTCGTTTTCACCTCCGAAGAAATCTGGAAGTATTTGCCGAAATTAAAAGGTGAACCAGAAAGCATTCACATGACGGTGTTCCCGGAAGCGGAGTCGCTCGCTTGCGGAATCGCCAAAGAGGCTGCGGAAAAATGGGAGCGGCTCGCGCAGGTCCGCTCTGCCGTGCTCGGGGCTCTCGAACAAGCTCGCGCCGCAAAAATCATCGGTGGCGGCCTCGAAGCAAAAGTCCATCTCCACGCTGGTCCGCAAGCGCCAGGCTTGCAGAAGCTGCTCGAAGAAAAGCTGCCGATTCTGCCCGCGCTCTTTATCGTTTCCCAGGTCCGGGTCGCGCCATCTGCCATCGCCGCATCCGTTCCAGCGGAAACATTGCCGGGCCTGACCATCAAGATCGAACGCGCCGACGGCGCAAAGTGTGAGCGCTGCTGGAATTATTCAACGCATGTCGGCGAAAGCAATCGTTATCCGACCGTCTGCGAGCGTTGCACGGAAGCCCTCGCCGAAATCGAGTCCGGCGGATCTGCAAGTGTGGCGGTGACCTGAAATGAAACTCCATCCTAATACGCGCCAACTTTGGAGTGCGGCGGTTCGCCGCCGCTTTTCCTTCATGCACGATTCCCGCCACGCGCAAGTCTCCTTTACTTCCTTAACCTCCTTTACCTCATGACCCTTCCTTCTCGCGTCCGGTGGCTCTGGCTCACTCTCTCCGTCGTTCTCCTGGACCGCGCTACCAAAGCGTGGTTCGAATCGCAAACTTCCGAGGGCTGGCGCCAGGAACTAATCCACAACTTGATCTACCTCGTGCACAGCCGCAATCCCGGCCTCGCTTTCGGTATTTTCTCCGATTCCGCCTCGGCCAGCACACGCGCTATTTTGATCCTGGGCTCCGTTGTCGTTATCGGCGTGCTCGCCTGGTTGTTAGTCACCAGTCAGGGCGGCGGCGCTAAAGCCGTCGCTGGTATCGCTCTCTTGCTCGGTGGCGCTACCGGCAACGTCACCGATCGGATCCTCCAAGTGACGGATTTCTTCGAAGTCTGGTTTGGCACCTACCGCTACCCCGCCTTTAACGTCGCCGATTCCGCTATTTTCATCGGCGCCGTTCTCATCCTCCTTGACGTTTTGTTCGGTCACAAGCAACAATCACCCCAATCCGGTTAGTGCGCCTTGCCTCCACGGCAGCCCCACATAATTGACTGGAACGGTATCTTGAGAAACCAATTGGCCTCCAACCACGTCATACCTGCATGATGAAAACCATAGTCGCAGCCATTTTCTTGGCGGTTTTCGCGGCGCCCCTCTTTGCACAAGACCACGCAGCAGCCGCTCGCGCCGCTGCGGGATGTGGTCCTGACCAGAGATCAAGTTCGAAGTGAAGACGGACAAGAACCAGCATCCTGCTCCAAAGGCGGAACCCACCAAGGCCCTGGTCTATGTGTTCCAGGATGTGAAGCAAGACAACACCCTAACTATCGGCGCCGCCACGACCAGGGTCGGTCTCGATGGCGCCTGGATCGGGCAATCCACGGCAAGTCATATTTTTTCTTTTCAGCGGAGCCGGGGAATCATCGCGTGTGTGCAGCCTGCAATCCAGCCTCAAGAGAATCTCCAAACTGGGTTCGGCCGCCGATCTAAGTGCTGAAGCCGGCAAAGTCTATTACCTGCGGGTTAGCGTAGACGAAAGATCCAATCATCGGCCCGACGTAAAAATGGAGCACATCGACCCTGCGGAAGCGCAGCTACTCATCGCCTCCTCCTCGCTCAGCACTTCCCAACCAAAAAAGTGAGTAGTGTTCGTCCCTGCGCACTTGGTCGAGAAACCTCGTTCCCTTCTCTTACTTCCCAGCGCTTGACAGCGCCTTCAATCTTTCTTTACTGATCTTGAGCACTATTCCCGCGTTGCGGTCCGCCACTTCGCTGACCTTGTATTCCGCCGACGTGCCCAGCACCTGGGCAACTTCCGAAGGCGTCAGTTTATATTCTTCCGTCAGCCATTGCGCCATGTTCGCCGTTGCGCCCCGGAACGCATCATCTAACGACCCAGCCAGCCCCATCGCCATGACCTGCGTTGCAGATTCCACCCTCGGCCCTTGAATCCGTTTCCCCGCAATCACATCCACCGTGAACTCCACGTCCATCGAGGTTTCCAGCGCGTTGCCGTTAAGCTCACCGTCGCCCTGGGCCGCGTGCCCATCGCCTACATAGAGCAGCGCGCCCGGTACGCTTACCGGCAAATACACCGTCGCGCCTTCCACGATTTCGTTGAAGTCCATGTTCCCGCCGTAACGGCCGGAATCTCCCGTCCCCGGAGCGGCTTGCGCGACGTTCGGAGCAACCGCCACACAACCGAGCATCGGCCGCAGCGGCACCACATAGCGCGTTAGATGTTCCGCTGGTTTCTCCGGAGTTGCCACTCCGTGTTCCGCGTCCAGATGCCAGCGCACTGTCTTCCCGACGTCTTTCATCTTCACCGCGAGATCGCTGTCGACTGCGCGCCCAACGAGAAAATCATCGCTTTCTGCCCAATCGCGATTCAGCCGCACGCGCGTCAAGTGCACGGCTAAGGAATCGCCCGGCGCCGCTGTCTCGACGTAAAAAGGCCCGGTCTCCGGATTTCCGCCCAGCACGCGCGTCACGCCTTTTTCATCCGTTCCGCCTGCATCCACGGTCGTTGTGTGCACGGTGTCGCCCGGAGCAATCGTCAGCACTGGCTTGTTCGCGGCCGAAAATTGCCGGTGGAAAGTTATGGGGACAAATTCGTGCCGTTGTGGCGCCGCCGCGCGCCGCGCCGAAACGAGTTCCGCCGTAAATTTGTGGGTCTCCGGATGGGCCGGATCGTCAGAGTGTGTAAACACCACGGTGCCGGTGATGATCCCGCCCTGGAGCGTGGCTTTGCCTTCGTCGGTGCCGCCTTGCTCGTCCTTTGCCAGAAAGTAGACGTTGTTCCCCTTGAGCGTTCCCTCCAGCTTGTCTCCATCAAAATTCCCGCTCAGTTTGTCGCCTTCCTGCTTCAGCTCCATCCGAAAATAAATCGTTGAACCATAAAAATCCGCATTCACCACCCAGCGCCCGGAAACGCTGGTGTTAGCAGGTCGTGCCGTTTCCTGCGCGCTCCGTGCCCGCAAAACTCCCGGAACAAACAGCAGCAAAAACAAAACTTTGCGCATGGTCTTCTCCTCGCCGCACATTCTAGAAGAGGTCGCATCCTGCGAGTTAGGGCGTTTACCTGGTTTTCCTAGCGGGACTTATTGTCCGGGGCACACGCCCACAAACCGCAGAAAAGGCGGCCATCCACCCGTACTCCTCCTCCATGATAATCCGGCAGCAAATTGGAGGATTCCCCTTATCCAGAGTCCCGAAGACTTGGCCCCTTTGTTACCGAAGGAGGTCAAGCCGATGATGAAAACTAACTCGGAGCTCGCGAACAAAGGCATAGAACGAATCCTCGAACTCTCCGCGGATGCGCACATACGAAGACGGGGAACCATTAAGGGTTCTCCGGAGTTTCACAATCTAACCGGTGCGATAGTAGCCTACGGAAGAACGCTGGCGCTTCTCACAGGGCTGCAACAGTGGGAAGCACTCCGCGGAAATGACCGGGCAGCATGATGTGCGCGCCTACATTGCAGATATGAGTCTGGCAAGAAAAAGAAAAAGCAACCTCCGCACCCTTAGAACCGAAGGGCGCGGCACCCGGCAGACGCCGCTCGACCGGTTTGTGGCCGCTACTCGCGCTTTCGGGTATCTCCTGACCCTGGTTTTGCAGCTTCCACCCGATTGCCATTGCGCGGCGCATCAAGCATATCTGCTCCTGCGGCGAAGTAAACCGGGGCTAGGAAAAGTAGACGAAGTAAGTCAGGGCGTGTGAAGAAAAAATTGAGAAGCTTGCGCTAAAGCTCAAAGCCTTGGGAGAGGCGCAATTGTCCATGCGTGATATTCGTGCGTTCCTCATTCTCAGAGTGAGGATAAATCTGGTTTAGAACTGGCGCCCTCCCCCCACCCAGGCGCCTCAATCGTACGCTGTGCGTTCGGAATAAGAGTCTCAGAGCCAACCGCCCGGCTGGCAAATGGAGGAAAGTAAAGATGCGTAAGCTGAATGTTCTGTTGATTCTTTGTTTCGCGTTGGTTTTTGCTTCGATAGCTCAGGGCCAGTCCAACAACGCGGCCTTGAATGGCAACTATGCATTTAACTTTACGGGTGTAAGCGGGAATGGGACCGCGGGGTCTGTTTTTGGGGCGGTGGGAAGATTCACGGCGGACGGCGCCGGCAATCTCAGCAGCGGTGAACTGATCACCAACAGTGCAGGCGCCGGGGCCACAAGCCCGCAAGCGTTCACTGGGACGTATGCGATCGGGGCCGACAATCGCGGCGTGATGACCCTGAATTTTTCGGGCAGCTCGGCGAAGCTGGCGTTTGCGATGATGGCCAACGGCAACGCCCAGTTCATCGAGTTCGATGCCGCCGGCGGAGCAGGCACCATCGGCTCGGGGACCATGGAAAAAGCGGACACCACCGCGTTTAGCACCGCCAGAATCACGGGCGACTATGCATTTGGGGCTGCCGGTTTCGATAACGGGAGCAATCGCGCAGCGATCGAAGGCCGATTTACGTCCAACGGGACAGGCACACTCAGCAACGCCGCAGGGGACCTCAATGGATACGGCACGGATTATCCGATGATCTTTAGCGCAGCGACCTACGCGGTGTCCAACACGGCCACGGGACGCGGAACTATGCGTCTCGCGTTCACGTTTGGCGGAACACCCGACAGCTTGAATTTCGTATTTTACGTGGTGAATTCAGGAAAACTGTTTGTGATGGAGAGCGACGTGGTCACGACGGCGACTCCGCTGCTCAGTGGGGTCGTCGTGCAGCAGCATACTCCCGCGGGAGGTTTCACGAACGCCTCGCTGAACGGGAACATGGTGATTTACCTCACCGGGCACTCCGCTTGCGGCACGGTATCGGGGATACCCAAAGCGGTCGCCGGTTTGCTCACCACCAACGGCAGCGGCGCCCTTTCGCTGACCTACGACGAAAACTTTTGCAGCGCACCCAATTCGGTCACTGGCGCGGCGGGAACCTACAGTGTGGCCAGCAACGGGCGGGCAGCGATCACCATCGGCGGATACAACCTGGTGGCCTACCTGGTGAACACCAATCAGATTTTCCTCTTCGTCTCCGATGTCAATGTCTTGTTCGGGGCCGGAGAACCTCAAGCCACGGGGTCGTTCACCAATGGCACTCTGAAGGGAACCTATGCGGGGTACGCGACGGACCCAGTGAGTTTCAAAGTGGTGGCCTTCTCCGGCGAGTTCACCGCGGATGGCGCCAGCCCCTCGGGCAATATGACGGGTGGGGAAGATATTGGCGCACCAAGCGGACCGGTTTCGGGCGCGCCATTCAAAGCCACCTACTCTGTGAGCCCATCGCCAACCAATGGCCGGGGAACCATGGCGGTCACTTCCGGTACCGGAGGCAACGCCATCATTTACATGATCTCTGCCTCGAAGTTTGTGGCGGTTTCGCAGAACGATCCCAATCCCGCAATTCTGGAATTCGACCTGTCTTCTTCTGCTCCTGTGTCCGTTACTCTTTCTTCGCTCTCGGTGAACCCGACGAGTGTTACTGGCGGGAATTCTTCCACCGGCACAGTGACACTGAGTGGAGCAGCTCCCTCAGGCGGCGCAGTGGTCACGCTTTCGAGCAGCAACACGAACGTGGCCAGGACACCGTCCAGCGTGACGATTGCTGCCGGAGCTACGAGCGCGACATTTACGATCAGCACCAGCGCCGTCGCGGGATCAACCACCGTCAGCATCTCCGGAATGTATAGTGGCGTGACCAGGTCGGCATCGCTCACGGTGACGCCAGCACCTCCACCGGCTGCGACACTTTCTTCGCTCTCGGTGAGCCCGACAAGCGTCACGGGCGGGAATTCTTCTACCGGCACAGTGACGCTGAGCGGAGCAGCTCCGTCAGGCGGCGCAGTGGTCACCCTTTCGAGCAGCAACACGACAGCGGCGAGGGTGCCATCCAGCGTGACAGTTGCGGCCGGAGTTACCAGTGCGACATTTACGGTCAGCACTAGCGCTGTCGCGGCATCGACCACCGTCAGCATCTCTGGAACCTATGGCGGCGTAAGCAGATCGGCTTCGCTCACCGTGACGCCAGTGCCTCCACCGGCTCCCACACTCTCCTCGCTGACGCTGAACCCCACGAGTGTGGTTGGCGGCACGCAATCTTCGACAGGGACAGTGACGCTGAGTGGAGCAGCCCCCTCAGGCGGCGCAGTGGTCACGCTTTCGAGCAGCAACACGAACGTGGCCAGGACACCATCCAGCGTGACGATTGCGGCCGGAGCTACCAGCGCGACGTTTACGGTGAGCACCAGCACCGTACTTGCATCGACCACAGTCAGCATCTCTGGAACCTACGGTGGCGTGAGCAGATCGGCCCCGCTCACCGTGACGCCTGTTCCTCTTCCACTGCTTACGCTTTCTTCGCTGACGCTGAGTCCTTCGAGTGTTGTTGGCGGGCTCGAATCCTCCACGGGCACGGTAACCCTGACCAGAGCGGCTCCGGCAGGTGGTGCCATCGTCGCGCTTTTCAGCAGCAATGGAGCGGCCAGGGTGCCTTCGAGCGTGATCGTTCGTGCTGGAGCCAGCGCAGCATCCTTCACAGTCAGCACGTCTATCGTGCTCATCTCAACTTCTTCGACGATCTCGGCTTCGTACAACGGCACTACGCGAGCGGCAACCCTCGGGGTGCTCTTGTAGCGGGAATAATGTCAAAACGTAGGCGGCTAGCCAACGAGGGCTAGCCGCCAAACCTCGCTGGACTGGGCGGCTTGTAAGTTGAGCGCATAGACGCCCGTCCATCCCGGCTCGCCTAGCGCCCCTGCTACAATCTGACCGTGCCGGTTGAAGCCCAACCCGAGATGCGTGAACTTCTGGCGATTGGTACTGACGCTGGGACGCGGCTTGACCGGTTCGTGGCCGCCCACTGTCCGGAACTCTCGCGCTCGCGAGTGCAAGAACTCGTCGACGCCGGCCTGATCCTCGTCAATGGCCAAGCCGCAAAATCTTCGCAGAAACTTCGTGGCGGGGAACTCATCACCGTGAGGGCCCACCCGCGGCCAGCGCCTCACGCGGCGGCGGAATCAATTCCACTTGTTGTTCTTTACGAAGATGACGACGTCATAGCCGTCAACAAGGCCGCGGGCATGACCGTTCATGCCGGAGCGGGAAACATAACTGGCACGCTCGTCAATGCTTTGCTGGGGCGTGGGCAAGAGCTTTCGCAGTCCGGGGGGCCACTGCGGCCGGGAATCGTTCATCGCTTGGACAAGGAAACTTCAGGCGTGATCCTGGTGGCCAAGAACGACGCGGCGCACGCGAAACTCGGCGAGGCCTTTCGGCAGCGGGCCATCAAGAAAACGTATATCGCGCTCGTCCAGGGCATTCTCGGAGAAAAGAGTGGTCGCATCGAGCTGGCCATTGGGCGGGACCCGATTCATCGCACACGCATGACGACGCAACGCAAGTCCTGGCACGGTGAGTCCGTCCGGAACCTGCGCGAAGCGCGCACGGATTGGAAAGCGCTCGGGAAGATTGACGGCACGACGCTGGCGGAAGTCCAACTCCACACCGGGCGAACGCATCAGATTCGAGTGCACTTCTCGGCCGTTGAGCATCCGGTGGTAGGTGATACGTTGTACGGCGCGGCCGAAGAATTGCGCGTAGGGAAGGTCACGCTGCCGGCGATTGAGCGCAATTTCCTGCACGCCGCAAAGCTGGGCTTCGCGCAACCGCGGACCGGGGCATGGATCGAAGTTCGCGCGGCATTGCCGGGTGAATTGCTCGACTATTTGAAGAAGCTTGGCGATGCCGCCGGAGAGCCGCCGAGCCGAATTGACGCTGCACTGGCGGGATACCTATAATCGAAGCAAATGCGACGAACAATTACTTCAATCTTTTTGGCGTTGGCGCTCTTGCTCTTTCCACTGACCGAACGGGCGCAGCAGTCTTCCCCGGACAAGCCGCAGGCGCCGGCAGCGTCCGCGGCGCCGAAGCAAGAACCTGCCCAGAAGAGCGATCAAACGATTATTTCGGTCGTCAACCTCGTTGACGTGCTTTTCACTGTGCTTAACCGCCGCAACAAGCTTGTTCCCGAGCTAGACAAGGCCGACTTCAAGATTTGGGACGACAAAGCTCCGCAGGAAATCCGTTACTTCAGCAAGCAAACCGATCTGCCTCTGCGCATCGGCATGCTGTTGGACACTTCCAACAGCATCCGCGACCGCATCAAATTTGAGCAAGACGCTTCGATTAATTTTCTGTTTAGCGTGCTTCGCCGCAATAAAGATGAAGCCTTTGTGATGACCTTCGACGACGAACCGCAAATTGTCCAGGCGTTCACCGGTGACGCAGGTGCGTTGCGCGACCAGATCACCAGGACGAAAGCCGGCGGCGGCACAGCGATCTACGACGCGATTTATGATGCGTGCGTCAAAGAGCTGAGCCATCCGCCGCGCCCGCCGGGCGACCAGCCGGACGTGGTGCGCCGCGTGATGATTCTGATCAGCGATGGCGACGACAATTTATCGACGCACACACGCGCCGATGCCATCGAAATGGCGCAGCGCACCAGCGTGGTCATTTACACCATCAGCACAAGCACGCAGTGGGTTTCGCTCTCGCAGACCGATCCGAACAAGACGGCGGACCGCAAATACCATCTGACGGACGGGGACAAGATTCTCCAGGAGCTGGCGGAAGAAACCGGGGGCCGAGCCTTTTTCCCGTATCACGTGGACGATCTGGATCAATCGTTCCAGGATATCGGCGACGAACTTCGCAACCAGTATTCCATCGCTTATCTTCCGACGAACTACATACTCGATGGGCGATACCACAAAATCCGCATCGAAGTGCCCGACCATAAAGGCTACCAGGTGCGCGCACGCCGAGGCTATTTCGCGCGCGCCAACGTCAACGTTCCGGTGACACCAAGCCCTCCCGTTGGCACTCAATAATTCGTTCTTGAAAACCAGCTACAGAGCCGAGCGAATCGGCAGCCACTTCATTATTTTCAACGGGGAATATTGCGCAGCAGGACCGCGTCGGAATCGGCGTGGCCGCGTCCAACCGCGAGTCGTGTACCGTCCTTCGAATATCCATATCCGCCAATTTTTTCCGAAGTGAATTGCGTGAGCTGACGGCGCGCCGATCCATCCAGCGGCTGGACCCACAGATTGTCCACGCCTTTTTCCCGCACCGCATAGAGGATCGCCTTTCCCGCAGGCATGAACGCCAGGCTGGGGAGACCGCGTGGATCGAATTCGAACGATAATTTCTTACCGTCTTCGACAGAATAAGTAACCAGCATGGGAGTGTGACTAGACTCGCGCGCTTCGAATGTGGCCACGGTCTTGCCGTCTGGAGAAAGGTCATAGGGTTCTGAGGGGGATTTGATAATTGTTTCGGGCGCGCCGCCGTCAATGGGAACGCGCTTGAGGAAATGGTTCTCGCCGGCATCAATGTAGTACAACCATTTGCCGTCGTCCGAACAGACAGGAACGCGCTCATTCAATCCCGAGGTTAAGCGCATTAAGTTCGTGCCGTTCGAATCGACTCTCCAGAAATTCACTTCCGCACCACCCGATCGGCCACCCGATCGAAACACGACGTAGCGTCCACTTCCGCAAGATGCCACCTGATCCATGGGATAGTGGGCATCGGAAAAGACAACTCGGTCTCCCCCGCCCGGACTCACCATGCGGATGTCGGGGGCCTGGATGAGCAGAATTTGTGAGTCGGGAGCCCATCCCCAGCTCCAGATCGGCAGGTTGGAGGGTAATTTGACGGAATTGAAATTGTCGACTGAACCTGCAGGCGCAATCTCGATCTGGTATTTTGCCTGGCTCTGGTTCGCAGCGATGGATTGGCCATCCGCAGAGAGGCTGGGGTGAAAGTAGTCGTTGGTATCGGTGGTCAAAAGATGGAAGGCGCCGTCAGGGAAGGTAACGATGCCAATCTGCTTGCGCCTAAATCCAGTTTCGGCAGTAGAAGCCGAGACGAGCAGGCCGGACATGTCCGGAAGCCAAGAGGGTTCGTAGTAGATGCGAGTTTTTGCGAGCGCCGCCTGCTTCACAGAGCCAGTGGCGACGTCCACGGCGAGAAATCCGCCTATGTTCTGAGGGGTCGGCTGAACGATGGGTATGATGATGATTTTGCCATCGGGAGACCATGAAAGTGTGAGGCTGTCGGTGAGAACTTCCTTGTGGTGAAAGAGGTCGCGTTCGAGAGTGCCGTCGCGGCGCGCGATCTTGAGGTCGGTCACGGCGGAATCGCCGTGCTGGTGCAGATAGGCAAATCGCTGGCCGTCGGGAGAAAAGGAGATGGGGCTGTCCACGTCCTTGATAAGTAGGCGCGGAGTTCCGCCGAGCATGGGGGCGTCATAAAGGGAAGCGATGGACTGTTCGGAGTCGTCGCGGCGCACGAAGTAAATGTAATTGCCATCGGGAGAAAAGGTGAGGCCGCTGTAGCGCGTGGCGGCGGGCGTGACGACTTGGGTGTTGCTTCCCGTGGGAATATGCCGGAGCCAGAGGGACTGCAAGCCATTTTCCTCCAGCACGTGGAGCAAGTATTTTCCATCAGGGGAGATTGTGGCGAGGAAGACATGACCATTATTGGTGAGGTTTTCGACCGACATGCTTTCGACTGGCAAAGTTTTTTTGTGCGGCAGTAGGGAATAAACACCGAAGGCTGCGGCGGCGACGAGGAGGAGTACGACTAGAAACGCTACGCCGGTGCCGATCTTGTTCTTGCTGGCGGCGGCGATCAGCACGGAACTCCTGGAGGGCGAACGTGTTGGCTCAGCCGTCGGGGCGGCCGGTACGGACAATTGCGTTGGGATGCCAGCCGATGAAGAGGTGACGGGAGCGCTTTTGCCGGCGTCCAATTCACGCGGGAGGCGTTTGAGGTCCGCGCGCAATTCGGCAGCGACCTGGTAGCGGACATCGCGATCTTTTTCAAGAGCCTTATTGAGGATGCGCTCGAACTCGGGAGGAGCATTGGGATTAAGAGTGACAGGAGCGACGGGAGCGCTGTGTAGGATGTTGTCGAAGACGACCGCGCTGGTGGTGCCAGGGAAGGGGAGCTTGCCAGTGGTTAATTGGTAGAGGACGCCACCGAGGGAGAAGAGGTCGCTGCGAGGATCGAGTTCCTCGCCACGGGCTTGCTCAGGAGACATGTAGGAGATAGTGCCCACGGCGGTGCCCGGGCTGGTGAGCAACATAGCTTGGTTATCAGCGAGCGTCGTTTCACCGCCGAAGTTGGCGGGATGTTCGGGGAGGAGCTTGGCGAGGCCAAAATCGAGAATTTTGACGGCGCCGCGCTCGGTCACAAAAATGTTGGAAGGCTTGATGTCGCGGTGAATGATCCCTTTCTTGTGGGCGGCATCGAGGGCCTCCGCAAGTTGGATGCCGATGTCGATAGTGCGCGGAACCGGGAGGGCACCGAGCGGTATGACTCTGTCCAGGGTTTGCCCTTCGAGCAATTCCATGGCGATGAAGGTGCGTCCATCGTGCTCTTCGATGGCGTGAATGGTGCAAATGCCGGGATGATTGAGGGCAGAGGCGGCGCGGGCTTCGCGGAGGAAGCGTTCGAGCGCTTGCGCATCGCGGCGGGTATCTTCGGGGAGGAATTTCAGCGCGACGCGCCGGCCGAGCTTGGTGTCTTCAGCTTCGTAGACGACACCCATGCCTCCGCTGCCAAGTTTGCGGAGGACGCGGTAGTGGGCGATAGTTTCGTTGAGCATGGGCGCAAAGCGAACAGAGGATGGTAGACGGTCGGAGCAATTGGGTCAATTCGTTCCGTGTTATACAATGCTCGAGCATTTCCCGGTTGCACATCCCAGAGAGGAGATTCCACTCTCATGTTTTTCGTTAACAAACGAGGCTCCACCCGAGTTATCCTGGCAGTCCTCTTTTTCACGCTGACCCTGTTGCTGGCGGCTGCTGGGCCTGCCGCGCGCGCCCAAGCGCCGGACATTACCAGCAAGCTGAGCGGCTTTGACTCTTATATGGAGCAAGTGCTGAAAGATTGGAACACGCCAGGGATTGGCGTGGGCATCGTGGTCAACGACAAACTGGTTTTCGCCAAGGGCTACGGCTATCGCGACTACGAGAAGAAGCTGCCGTTCACGCCGACGACACTATGCCAAATCGCCTCGAACTCAAAATTGTTCACCGCCGTTTCCTCGGGCATGCTTGTTGAAGAAGGGAAGCTGACTTGGGACAAGCCGGTGCGCGAATCCGTTCCTTCGATTCAGTTTTACAACGACCAGCTCAACAACAACGTGACACTGCGCGATATGCTGTCGCATCGCACGGGCGTGACGCGGCACGATTTGATCTGGTTCAAGTCGCCCTTTACGAGGAAGGAGCTGTTTGAAAAGCTGAAGTACCTCGAGCCGCAGGAGCCCATGCGGGAGACCTTCCTCTACAACAACCTGATGTACTCAGCAGCCGGCCAAATCATCGAATTGAAGTCCGGGAAGCGCTGGGAGGAGTTCGTGCGCGAGAAGATTTTTACGCCGCTCGAAATGGGCACGACCACCTTCACGATCTCGGACATGACGCAGCATGCCGACCATGGCGTTCCGTATCGTGAAAAGCGCGACTCGTTCGAGCTTTACAAAATCCCCTATTATGAGGACACCGAAGGCGTGGCCCCGGCGGGCGCCATCATTTCCAATATCGACGAGCTGTCGCATTGGCTCATCGCCCTGATGAATGACGGGAAATACAACGGCAAACAAGTCTTGCCGGCTAACGTGTTGAAAGCCACGCTGCAACCGGCCATTGGCTTGCCAAACACGCTCGGGGAAGCGCTAGGCTTCTGGGAATTGCTCAATCCGGCTTATGGCATGGGGCGGCAGACCGCGGCCTATCGCGGGCACTTGCTTACGTACCATGGCGGCGACCTTCCCGGTTTTCACTCGCAGGTTTCCTTCATGCCCAACGACAAGATTGGCGTGATCGTTCTGGTGATCAGCGATCATAGCGCGCCGCTCTACAACATCGTCAGCTACAACGTGTACGAGCGGCTTCTCGGCATGGACCAGACGCCCTGGAGCCAGCGCCAGCTCCAGCAGCGGTTAGCAGGGAAGAAAGCAGGCACGGAAGCGCGCGCGAAAGCGGGCGGCGACCGCGTTCCGAATACCAAGCCTTCCCATGCCCTAGCCGATTACGCCAGCGATTATGAAAATCCGGCCTACGGCATTCTCAAAATCGGGCTCAAGGGCGACGCGCTGCAATTCGGATTTCACGAATTCCAGTTTCCGATGAGCCACTTTCATTACGACCGTTTTGACACGCCCGATGACGAGCAGTACGGCAAGTTCTCCGTAAATTTCCGGACGAACCCGCAAGGAGACATTGATGGAGTGTTGATTTCGCTGGATCAGGCTGAAGTCGTTTTCACGCGCAAGCCCGAGACGCTTGATGCGGCCCTGCTCGAAAAGCTCGCGGGCGGATATGTAACTCCGACTAAGGTTAGATTTGAAGTTCTCTACCAGCCCGGCGCCGGTCTCTCTCTGGCATTCCCGGGCGGACCTCCCATCAAGCTGATTCCCATCAAGGGCCTCAAGTTCAGGACCCCGCAGTTCGCGGACGTGATCTATGAGTTCGTCATGGAGAACGGCAAAGTAACCGCGCTAAAGTCGCGCAACCCGTCCGGCGAATACACCTTCCCGCGGCAATAAGGGCGGGCGTCTAGAAATATTTCACACCTCAAGATTGCAACGAGACTACCGAGGCCAGAGCCAGCCGAAAGTGCCGGCGGTCAGCAGGCTATAAATGAGACCATCAAAGGATTCCTTGAAAACCATGCTCCACGGCTGGCCCTTCCATATGCCGTTGACCAAAGGGCCCAAACTGTAAGCCAGAAACGCGGCGGTCCCGGCAACGCGAAACACGGCTAGATACTGCGCGCCGGACGTAACTGTGCGTCCCGTGAGATAGGCCACGAACAAGCTGATGAGCAGGCAATACGCAAACCACAGACCGAGGAACTTCGGCATGGCGGGCGGAGCGCTCGGATAAATGGTTAGAAACCCCACCGGTCCCTGCTTGTATTTTTCCTGCATTGCGGGGGTGTTCATGTCCTTATGGGTGCAAAACGGGAAATGATATAGACCCGGAGTCAGGCCAGCCGGGCGCAGGCCGCCAATAAGCTTCTCTTCCTCAGGGAGCTGTCGGTAGTCGCTTTGGTGATACTTCAGCACCATGTGGATGAGGGAACTGGCCACAAACACGATGACGGCAGCGAGCAAGATAGGGAGCAATAGAGCAGTAAGAGAAACCATGTGCAGCCTCCTTGGAAGTACGGATAAATGCGGGAATGTTAGGCGCGAGGCTATCGGAGAATAGGGGCGAGGTCAAGAGGCCGCAAAATGAGAATGTCCTGTTTGTGCAAAGTAGAAATGTCCGCTTTCATGGATGGCCGAGGGGCCCATGGAAACGGAGCGAATCACTTTGACCCAACGAGAACGGGACCGATTGAAAGTGTTGCACGAGGTACAGCAGCGGCCGTAGTGTCGACATCGTGCTGCCGACGGTGGAAGGCCGAGAGATCTGGCTGCGACGTATCACCAAACTCGATGAACAGCAGCAAAGAATTCTTCACCAGCTACGACTTCAACTGCCGGAACGTTTAGAGCCGATTCAG
>WNFR01003910.1_pt1 | contig 15407 bp, 10 predicted proteins | sample 5400221 | NCBI WGS metagenome assembly WNFR01 (sample SAMN13153357, study PRJNA577476) | soil metagenome | isolation source: 40 cm soil under Madrone tree | place: USA:California | collected 2016-06-14 | reverse complement strand
TGCTAACTACTGTTCCGTTGGCGTCGGTCACGCGCTGACTCTTCGTCACCGGATCCTGGTGCAGCCAGGAAACCGAGTTTTGCTGCTGCACCGCCAGCGTCTGCCCGCCCGCGTACACATAGCCGCGCGTCCACGCGCCGCTGGAATTGATCTCTGAAACAACCTGTCCACCCAGGACCGAAGAACGTAGGTAGTAAGTCGATACTCCACTCTCAGTCTTAGCGACCCGCAGCCCGTTGCCGTCGTAACCTTGCGAGAGTCCGGTTCCTGATGCATAGGTTTGCTGACCCGTGGCGTCGTAATTGAAACTTTGAAGCCCATCATTCGTGAGATTCCCGGACGCATCGTAACCAAAGCCGTCGCGTCGGTTGTTGGTGTAAGTAGCCGTGTAAGCCGGATTCTCTCCGCCCCATCCGTCTTTCGATGTGATGTTCCCCCACACGTCGTAATAAATCCCCATCGAGTACGGTCCGTCATATTGTCCGTTGAAAGTTTCGCCATAGGCAGCACGGGCTTCGGAACCGCTGCGGGCAATGTGCAGCCGTCCCACGTTGTCATAATTGTACCAACGGTCCAGGGTCGAATCGGTACGGCTGTGTGCAAAGGTCGGTCTAAAAGTATCCTCCCAGCGATACTCGTAATCCGATCCCAGCACTCCGGCCACATCCCACCGCGTCATCCGCAGTTTGTTGTCGTAGTTGATGGAAAGCTGCCGGCCATTGCCGTAGATCATTCCTTTCAAGCCAAAAGCACGATAGGTGAGTGAGCTGGCGTAACTGCCGACGCCCGCATAGCCCGAACCACTGACACCAGTTGGCCGGCCCATCTTGTCGTAACTGTAGCCGACCTGAACATTCCATGGATTTGTGATCGACGTTAACTCACCGCTTAGATTGTAAGCGTAACTCAGCGTGTACGAACCCAAACCGCTGAAGGCCCGCGTCTCTGAAGTCAACTGCGAAAGAGTGTTGTAGCTGTAGCTCACCGATCCCATCCCATCCGTCATCGAGGTGCGATTGCCTGCGGCGTCATACGCAAAGGAAACATTAGCCGTCGCGGCCACTCCCGCCGGCACACCGTATGTGATGCCAGTGACGAGATTTCGGTTGTTGTAAGCGAAGGTAGTTGTGGCACCACGCGCATCGGTCATTGTTTGGACCGAATCATCGGCGAAATAACTGTAGTTGACAGCGCCCTGTTCTGGCGTGGTGCGGGTTTGCAGACGTCCATGTCCATCATAGGCAAAACTGCGCGTCTGCCCAGCTTGATTCGTGCTGGTGATTTGATCGCGAGCGTTATAAGAGTAGGTGGTCGTGGCATAGACAGTTTGGTCCCAGTTCAGCTCTTCGATCTGTTTAAGCCGGCCCAGCGAATCCATAGTCGCGCGCCGCCGTCTCCCGTTTTCATCTCTTGCGGTTGTCACCTGACCTCCGGCACAACCACAACCGCCATAGGTATTCTCGCGAGTAGTACCGTCAGGACTAGTGGTTAAAGTCGGCCGGCCTTTCCAGTCGTACGCTTGCACTGTATAAACCCAGGCAGAGTCGTCTCCCACCGGAGTCCAACTGCTATTGATCTCGGTCGGATTGGACTGCTGGGACAGCAGTCCCATGTTGTCATAGATAGTGTACTGTCCGCTGTAGAGGCCCGTGCTGCCTGGATGATCTGAGGCAGTCCCGCGCACACGGCCGGCGCCATCGAGAGTGCTTACCGAATACGCTTCTCCCGCGCTGTCCTGCACCGTAGTAAAGCTCTGCACTACATTCGAAGAGTTCGGATAGACATATCTCGTATAAGCACCGTTGACCACATTCGTTACCCGATCGGTGCGGCCTACCCAGTCGTAAGCTATGGTCTGCGCTGCGCCTTTCGGATCTTCCGTGCGGGTCGCTACGCTCATGTCGTAATTATATTGAACGGTAGAAAAATAATTGTCTGCATTCGTTACTTTTGTCGGATACGCTCTCGAGTTCCGGGAATTGTTACCGTCGGAATAATTGTCTGCGTAATCAATATTCGTTAAGCGATCCAATCCGTCACGCGACATTACTACTGAACCGGCCATGTCATAACCCAGCAGCGAAACCCAGATTAGTTGGCTGCTGTCGTTGGGAGCATTCACGTTGTAGCGTCCGACGCCTGTTAAATTGCCGCGTCCGTAGGTTAACCCAGACCCATAGTAGGTGTCGTCATGTTGCATCGCGGGCCCCACTGCGGTGAAGCCACGACTGTCACTCCCGTCGTAGGCGTAAGCGATTTTTGAAAACAGCGTTCCCGAGCCGTCATAAACAAGGCGCCCTGCGGGCAGTCCAATGATGCGCCGGTCAAGATATGCAGAATCCCAACAATAGTCAGTATGCGTGCGCCTTAGCTGCGTGGCGCCGTCAGCCGCGTACTCGTAAACATCTGACGGCAGGCCGAAAGATGTGTAATCAATAGTTGCCCGCTTGCGATTGCCCTCGGAGTCATAAATGTTTATCTCCGTGACGCGCGGGTTCTTTTGATAGCTCAAACCCGTATCGTCCTGGGTCCAGGACATGGTTGTCCATTTTTTCCTAACTCCGCCAGACCACATCTCCGTGCTGATGGTTAGTCCGCTTTGCCAGCCAGTTGTCGCAAAGAACTCTTTGTAGATAGTACCGTCCGGCGTTGTCTGCTGGATCCAGGAGCTGTCTGTCGCAACGCTGTAACTCGTGACGGCTTCGGCGCCGCTGTTCCAGTTCTCGGCCCAGTCGCGTTGCTCTGTGAAGCGCGGGCAATCCGATTGTGACGTGCTCGCATCAGCCGGCAAGTTATAAGCGGAGTAGGCCAACTGATGATTGTCCGAGGCGTAGTGCTGGATCGTCTTAACCTGTCCCCACGAAGTGTGGTCGAAGTAATAGTAAGAGTAGTCAGCCAGAAAGACGCGCGCCAGCACAGGAATGCTCGCGCCATTCTGAGGACCGTTCACCGTCAGGCCGGGAAAGTTCGTTGCGATCCCGAGCATCGCGTAATCAAACTGGGCCCAGGTATGCGTCGCGCCGTTCCACGTCTGCGTTATTGAAGTGAGATAGTTTTGCCCGTCGTAATTAAACGAGATGGTGCGTCCGACCGTGTCGATCACCGTTGTCGGGCGACCGAAAGAGTTGTAATTGACCGTTATGTAATTGCCGTTGCGATCCTTGATCTGAGTGCAGACGGACTCGTTATTTGCGCCCGCGCCTCCACTGGCAAAATAATACAAAGTGCCGTCCGTCGTCCGGACGAGGGCCGCTCCATTACCATAGTCAATCAATTGCGTGTAGGAACCGTCCGTCGCTTCATAAACGCTGTCAGTCCCAACCTGGCTAAGAGCTACGCGCCCGCCGGCAGGTGTGATCAAAAGGTATTCATACTTACCGTGATCCGCGTTGAGAAAACGCTGCTGAACTTTTGGAAAACCAATGCTGAAGCCGGGCCCAGGGAACCCACGATCAGCATTGAAGGCCATCGAGGAACCGTCTTTCGTCCAGACAAGCGAGTTGTAGAAGAGTGAAATGTTCAAATCAAGACCAGCCCGTCCCTTGAGGCTGACGAGAGGCACACTCCAGTTGTAGTTCCGCGACCCCAGATCGACGCCAGCCTTCCCGGTCTCGTTAGACGGACGAGTGCGCGGAGTGGCAACGTCAGGATCCGATCCAGCACGTGGCGGCAATTCGTCGCCGCCGCACGAGGCATCGCAGAGGGGCATAAGATCGGAATGGATCATGGATGGCGGTGCGGGTTTGGTCGGCTGAAGCTTGCGCAGTTCATCAAGGTTCGGCAGGTTCGACGCTGCGGCTCCTGTTGTGACTGGCGGGGGCGTAGTATTAAAACTACCGCCTGGTCCGGTACCGCCGCTGCCTCGGATTGGTCCAACCGGCAACTGATTCGTCGAACCATGCAATTGCTCCAACGCTCCAGAGGCGCTCACTACGCCGCCTGAAGACACCTTGCCGGAAAGCGATGTAGCCTTTCGCGCTCCATCTTTTAACGCTTTGACAAGATTACGCGGGTTCAGGGTCGGGTGAAGACTCTTCATTAGTCCGGCAATGCCAGTAACAAGAGGAGCGGCGGCTGACGTTCCGCTCACATTCCAGTAGCCCCCACGCATTTGCGTTGTGAGTACGTTTTCGCCAGGGGCCGCGACCCCCACATTCTTTGATCCAAAGTTAGACCATGACTCGAGCTGGTCCGTGTTGTTCGTCGCGGCAACAGCAATGAGACCAGGGGAGTCAAATGACGCTGGATAATAAGTGGATGATGCCAGGCCATCGTCGATGTTGCGGCCACTGTTGCCGGCTGAGCATACGACGGTGACGCCATGTCGCAGTGCACGATCGATAGCATCTTTCAAGGCAAACGACATCGCGTCTGTGCCCCACGAGAGATTAATGACTTGCGCACCGTGCGCTGTGGCGTAGTCGATGGCCTCGACCGCGTTTCCGACATCTCCTGTGCCCATATTGTCCAGGACCCGTAGGCTCATTAAACTCGCTCGCCACATCACCCCGCTGATACCTGTCGCATTGTTACCTTGCGCCGCGATAATACCGGCGATGGCCGTTCCGTGGCCCTGTTCGTCCTTAATGTCACCGGCGTCTGTAACGTAGTCCCAGCCATGTGTATCCTCATTCGTAGGAGTCGGATTCGTCCATTCGCTGTTGACGAGGTCGGGATGTGTGAAATCGACTCCGCTATCGATAATCGCGATCACTGTGGCTGGTGATCCTGTGGTCTTCCGCCAAGCCGTCGTCACTCCGATATCGGAACCGTATTGCCCGCCGTTTTGTCCCGTATTGCCAAGAGCCCACTGCTCAGAGAATCGCGGATCGGTTGGAATCGTTGAGTCGAGTTGGTCCTTTGCAATGAGAAAGTTTGGCTCCGCGAACTCCACGGACGGATTCAAGCTCAACTGAAGCGCGACAGTGGCCGCGTCATTACTACCTGTCAACTCCAGCTTTTCGATGGCTGACTCTCCACGCAACTGTTTTCGTCGCGCGCTGTGAGTGGCGGCAACAACGTCCTTGTCGTTCTGTGAGACACCATTGCGAAAACGAACCAGCACTTCGTCCTTGCGATGAGCCGGCGTCTCGTTCGTTTGAGCTGGGGTATTCGTCGATACTCTCCTGCTTACTGACGCCTTAACCGCCAGCAGCGGCAGCCATGACAACAAGCTGAGACAACACAAAAGAAGAATCGAAATTAGACGCGAAGGGGCCTTCAGGTGAGGCCGACGAGGAAAAACCATGGTAACTCCTTATAAAAACGCAGTGAGACAAACGGGCAGACGTACCCTTGCGCTATTACAATTTCATTAAGACGGAAAACGGTAAATCTGCAAATCAATTGTTCGGTTTTTGTGAGAGGTCTGGGAAGGTAAAACTTGCCATACCCGTTAATGCGAATCACGCACCCTAAACTAAGACGCCCACACTTGTCAAGCCCAAATTAATTATTGTCGTTAGCTCGATCTAACGACGAGTAAAACCTAAGACAATAACAACAGAGGCGGTGAGCAGGCAGCACGGATTTCTAGAATCTTAAGTTTCAAAATTAAGGCTCTGCCGGCGCGAACCGACAGAGCCTTTGAAAACCAAACGCGATTGCTCACACTCGGTCTCCGGTAAGCACCATTGTGAGCCAGTCGCCCAACGAAAGGCAAGGAGCACAATTGAAGAATGAGAACTTAAGGCACTCGAGATCGCGGCGAAGTCAAAACTAACCCGCAAAGGCAAAACCTGGCTGGTTCCATCACAGTCCGTTCGCGGCGCCCAATACACCGTTAAGCCTGTACGAAAAGGCCATGCCTTCAACAAAGCCCGCACCAAATCTTATAGGGCTTGACCTGAAATCCGCAGAAACCAAAGCGCGAGACGCCGGCTTTTCAATTGAGGTGATCGGAACCCGATCAGACCTCCCTGGCGCCCTAGGCACGATCGTTGAGCAAATACCCGATGCAGGTCAATCGGTTTATCTGAGGAAGGTTGGCGTGGTGACGTGCGTTGAAGATCCCGATAAGAAGTTTCGCGAAGAGCAGAGAAACCGCTTGTCACAGCCACCAAAGTCTTAACAACCAAGAGCCAAAACCAGCGGCGCCAATTAACTGCCGCGGCACCACATTAGGCGTCACCCGTTCTCACCAAGCATGTTTTGAGGAACTATGAACAATCACGATAACGCAAGAACTCCCCGAAAGGTGAGTCGGCCGGTTAGACCAATACAGCTTACGAATCGCTCCCGCCTAACAACAGGCCCAAGCCGATAATAGCGAGGCCGCCCAACACAACTGCTTTCGCATTGTCGCTTGCCTTCTTCTCAACTAGCTTAATTCCTTGAGCTACATCTAAGGCCGTCGGTCGTTCCTCAGGATTTAGCTTGATCATCCGAAGCAACAAAGATTTTAATTCGCTGTTAAATATCCACGCTCTGTTCAAGGCGGATACCTCACGCGAACCGGTCAGGAGTTCGATACCAGTTATCCCGAGGGAATAGATATCACACGCCTGAGTGAACGCAGGATTCCGACCGTAAAGTTCTGGCGCGATATAGCCAATCGTGCCACCAGCATGGCGAGTTAGATTGCTAAGTCCCTGCGCCTGAGGTAGTCGACCAAATCCAAAGTCTCCAAGTTTGATCGTCAGTTGACCGCCACGGTTCTCACCAATAAAGAGGTTGGCTGGCTTTATGTCACGGTGAAATCCGCCGCGCTCGTGAATTGCCTGTAACCCAAGGGCCGCATGTTGAATCGCATAGGCTACATTGATTTCTGAAGGCCCAAACAATCCGCGATTTGCCACCCAATCCTGAAGCGTTCCATGCTTGCAGTATTCCAGGATAATGCAAGGATTGTTCAAATTAAGATTTGCCTGAATGATGTCCACAACATGCTCATGTGATAACAGCGAGTAAAGCATGTCTGCTTCTCTGATGAACCGCTGACGATTATCCCACGAAGGAGTAATGAGAGACTTCACGACAACTTCTCTTCTCAAGACCTTGTCGAACAGAACAGAAACATTGCCGAAACCTCCGCTTGGAAGTTGCTTTATGAAGTCATACCGTTGGCGCATGAGCGTTCCTTTCATCTTTGCGAACAACCAAGTCCGTAAACATTGTTTCAACTGTAGTAAGCGCCCTACCAATCTCAGGCCCGGCTGCTTGAAGTTGCCCTTCCGCAGCTTCGTCAAAATCGTGATGAAGCTGATTTAAGATCTGCGAAAGAGCTTGATCGATCAAAGGACCAAAGCCATTTCGACGAAGGACAAGATCCACCCAAACCATAATTCGGCCAAAGTTAAAGACCACTTTCATCTTTTCCGGCTGTAAACGCCATGACTCTGGTAGAAACGGAGAAATGAGTTCGACGATTCGTCTGAACACCAATAGAATCTGTCGGCCTACCTGCAGATCCCGCTGCACGACCTGAAGCTCTTCATTTGTGCAGTCCTGAGTTACAGCCAAGAGATTCGGCAACGAGAGGTATCGATTGATAAAGAGAGCATCCTTAAGCATGTCAGTGTTGCTCGCCACGACTTCTCGATTTACTTCCATGCTATTTCCTAGATGCTCGCGACAACGTTGCGCAAACGATAGTTCCCATTTCTTGAGTTTCGTTACGCCGTCTTCGTATGGCTCATCCCAAAATGCGTAGTTAGGATTGGCGATAACATTAACGATCACTGACATGCTCTCCTCGGGCACATCGAAAAAAAGGATCTTTCGTCTAATGAGTGGGGAAATCTTGGACACTTGCTCGTCGATAAGATCCTCGATCGCTTCGTTTCCTTCCTCCCTAACACTGAAATCTTCCGCTGCCTTAAGAAGGGGTGCCATTAAAGCCGGGCGCCCCCGATATAGTGGAATATCAAACCCCAGTTGCCACAGCGGAAGGTACAGGTCTTCCAAACGGTTGTACGTCTTGAGCAGATCTGAAACCGCTACAGCTTGATCCAATACCGTCCGTGAAGTCCAAAAGCATTTTTCGCGGCCGCAACCTCGGCCCTGTCCGGACCCGCCGCCATCGAATGGTGGAAGTAGTTCTGACTTTCGCCAGAGGGCTACTCGAGTCTCCGACGCATCGCCGTAGCCCAGCGATCGTAGCTCCTCGATCAATTGCGCCTGGGTCAAAATCGGTTGTTGGTTCAAACTCATTTAAGCTACTCCTTCGCTAATCCTGAGTACACTACCACAACGCACTTTTAGGTTCTCGGAAGAACACTTGAATTTGTAAAAAAACCCCGAAAACCGGCAAATGGCGACGCGATTGTTAATTCAATCTGGGATCCCTATTGGTATAAGCATTGACGTTTCCGGGACCAGACCTCCCGGCAACTATATTTCAAGATTGACGGAGGGTCTTCCCAGCCATCTGACTTGAAGATCGTATAATCATTTGAAGGATGACAAAGTCCAGGTTCACCATTACGACTGACGAGTACGAGCAGCGACGACATGTGTTCGAGACATATCGTTGGATCAATTCTGTCCTCGCTCAAATGGAGAAAGAGCAAAACTTCGACGAGATGTATTTTGAGCGGACGGGAAACATAAAAAAGCTCATCGAAGAGGCAATCCCTCTAACATATTTAGGCTTGCATCTTGTTCGCATTGCGGACGACGTCTTCCTGCAGTTCTATACCGACGGTCGTCCGTACGATGGTCAACTCGCAGTCATAGGCTTCAATAACTTCGGGTTCAAGGTTGAAGTTACGACGACGGAGAACGATGAATCGACCTTACGGCGTCAAGCATTATCCCGCAACGGAATAGTTTGGCTTAATGGCGAGGTAAAGCGCGATGAAACTGACGCGAGAAAAATAATATCGGCGCCAAGAATGGTTGATCTCTCAAAAAAGGAAGATCGATGCATGGAACTGGCGTTTGAACGATTCTTACACAAAACCAACTCCGGTCGACACGATGTGGATACGGCGATTCTTGTTGCGGTAACAATGGACCGTGTGATTTCAATGCGTCGACGAGGTGAGCTACTAAAGAGATCGCGCGAGTGGCTGCGCGCACACCCAACCATTTACGGAGTCTATTACTGCTACCAAAGAGACGGTATCGTGGACTCAGCACGAGCGTCCGACCGTGAGATCTAATCGTTCAAAAGCTTATTTCGAAAAAGACAGTGCTATCTCAGAGTTCGGAGTGATTAATATCGATGACAATTGAGTGTATGAAAGCTAATACGGATCCACACATCATAAACATTTCGGATCTCAAGAACATCTCGGATGGTTTGAGCCGACTTTATCAGACAGTCCAGCAAGTTAATACATTCTTGAATAGGCCTGAAGTTCGAGTACGCATTCGCTTATTCTTCGAAAACCTGAAACAAATACCAGAAGATACGAAACGCTTTCTGCGCGACCTGGCCTACAGGGGCTGGTTTCTTACAGATGAAATGACGCTCAACGAACTGGCCGTCTTTTTCAACCTTAATACATCGCAGAATTCAGCCGATGAAGGTGAGATCGATGAGCAGATGGCGGCGATCGTTGAGCGCTACCTTCACGACATAAAGAAAAAGCTCCATGAAAGGTTTCCAACGCGCGAACCTGTACTCGAGGCCGCGTTCGGAGCACACGAGCAAGGACAATACAATCTTTCAATTCCTGTTTTTCTTGCGCAGGCAGATGGCATCGGCGCCGAACTACTTAATGGCGTATCTCCTTTTAGTCGGAAAACAGTAGCCAGCGGAGTATTCGTGACCACAGCTGAGATAAACACACTATCAGCTCAAGTCGATACACTGTTGATTGAACCACTCGGATTGCCCATGGGGATTACGGCGAATAGCACTTCCATCGAACGGTTGCAACACCCACACCTTTATAATCGCCATGAGGTTCTACACGGCATCTCAGTTGATTACGGGAACAAGAGAAACAGCCTGAAGGCAATATCCTTGCTCGGGCACATCGCGACCGTTGTCTACGATGTTGTAAGAGAGTATCGGGCAACCGTGGCATCAACAATAGAATCCTGACCGCGGTCCAAAGCCAGCTTCATAGGGCGAGCGTTTCGCTCGGGCTGGTAGACTATTGCGGATGTGCATCCGCAAAGTCACACAGGGTGACGTAGAGTGACGCGTAGTAACGCACCTTCTCTGCGAGATAATCTGCTGCAAACCGTCCTTGCCATGTGTGAGTTATGGCTTGCTGAATCTCTTCTTCGCTAGGCCGGTTCTTACCCTGCGGGACCACCGCCCACACAAATCTAAAGAACCGTTGGTCATCTAACGGGTGGCCGCTGTGCCACGTTTCAGTTTTGATCCAACCATCAAATGCGCGTTGCGCTGATTCAGACATCATTTTAAGTGTTCCTCGAAGGACTGATTGCTGAAAAAAGTCGCCCAATTCGGTAACGGTCTTCAAGCTTGCAGGCCAGCACCGATGGAGTTGTCTCATCGCTCACGCTCATCTGTCCTCACGCATGGCAATGTGACGCAAATGTAGTGGAATAGGTTTCGGCGTGTAGCACGCGGCCCTCAACGCGAAATATTCTGCGTCCCACCGTTCTGCTTCAGCAAATGAACGCTTAAGCGTCAGGTTCATAGCCTGGACGGCCGCCACAGAAGCGAACGCGTAGACATCCGCCATGCTTGCGAGTACTGCGGCGTTCATTGGCCCAGCGTATTGTCCAGCAAACGAGATCCCGAACCTTTCGGCGCCGTCTTCAAGGAACGTTCCGCGCGACATCAGAACCGGATTGATGCTTGCATGACCAAATGGCACAACAAGTTTCCAAAGCTTTTCAAGAAGCATTCTGACATCACCGGGTGGACTTTTGAGCGACCGCAGCAACGCTCCGCCAGTACCTTTGGGAGGGTATTGTCAGGTTAACGGCGGAAGATGTAATCAGGCTGTTCGTGCGGCATAATCCGCTGATGGGCTCCGTCTCTCTCTACCGACGTCATCGATTCCCCTCCGAAATCATTAGTCATTACGTCTGGCTCTACTTTCGCTTTCCTTTGAGCTTCCGCGATGTCGAGGAAATGTTAGCGATGCGCGGTGTGACCCTTAGCTATGAGACTGTCCGAGAATGGTGCCTCAAGTTTGGTCAGACTTATGCCAACGGCTTGCGCCGCAAGTCTCCTCGACCCGGCGACCAATGGCACCTCGACGAAGTGTTCCTCAAGATCAACGGACGGATACATTATCTATGGCGGGCAGTGGATCAGGATGGCGACGTATTGGATATTCTGGTCCAGAGCCGGAGGGACAAGAAGGCAGCCAAGAAGTTCTTCCGCAAGCTCTTAAAGGAACTGCGATATGTCCGCGGGTGATCATCACCGACAAGCTCAAGAGCTACAGTGCAGCGAAAGCTGAGGTCATGCCGGGTGTCGAACACCTTCAGCAAAAGTATCAGAACAACCGAGCCGAGAATTCACATCAGCCGACCAGATTGCGAGAGCGTGTGATGAGGAGGTTCAAGTCATCGGGCCACGCGCAGCGTTTTCTCTCGGCCTTCGGAATCATTACCTCACACTTCCGAGTGGGGAGACATCTGTACCGAGCTAGCGCTTACAGGGAAGTGATGAAGTCGAGGTTCGTGACCTGGGAAAAGGCTGTTGGCGTTTAGGCAGCAGCTTGATTTGAAATGGATCGTTAATCCATCAGATGACGATAGGTGGATTCATCTTGTCTGAGGTGAAGTTGCGCTCCTTCATGACGTTAAGTTGACAATACCATTCCGACCAACTTGTCATGTAAGAGTTTTTTCAGGGAGCTTTGATCGACAGCACAGCTCCGTTACTGTTTGCACCGCGTAAGCTTACTCCGATTGACAAGTCTCCGTTGAACGACTGTGTGTCCGGCAATCTAACGATTACGCTCGAGAGCCAATTGAAGTCCGGGACTTTCCCCACGTATTCCACGACGAGGGGGTACGGCGTGTTCTGAGCGTCCACCGCCTGAGCTGTCACGACTGAAAGATCTTCGCCTGGCGCTAGATCGAGATTCTCAGCAAAGAGCATCACTCTGGTGCGCTGATCCGGACTAAAATTTTGTGTGGTTGTTGGCGAGAAGGGCGCCGGGGTGAACAGCACGGAATGTAGCGCAAGAGCTCGATTCGAATCTGCTTCGGTAACAAGAGTAGGCGCGCTTGACTGGATTGGTGATCCTGATTCAGTTAGAACGTTGAATTCATGCACGGACCACCATTGGCCGGAGCTTCCCGTCTGGACCACCCTGATATAACGGGTCGTCTGCTTCGCAAAAATAATACTAACGGCCTGAGAACTTCCGGATCCAACAGAGATTGGAGCACCCCAGTTCGTACCATCGTTTGATACGTAGACCTGGTAGCCGTGTGCATAGTCTCCGGCGCTGACGCCTGAGTCCATCTCAATCTGGTAAAAGCTCTGCGCGGAACCTAAATCCACCTGGAACCACTGACCATTCGTTTGCGGCTGTCCGGTGCTCCAGCGCGTTTTGCTGTCTCCATCGAGCGCGTTGCTCGGCGGATCCCCAGAGTTAGTGACCGAGGCCGTGGCTGTCCAGGTTCCTCTCGGCAACAGACCGATCGAGTCGCCAGAGTACACATTAAGTTCAATCAGCGACCACCAGTTGGCGGCGTTTCCCGTTTGCACCAGCCTGATATAGCGCGCAACCTGAGACGGAAAGTTCAGGGCAATGGACTGAGAGGTTCCAGTGCCAATGACAATCGGTCTGCCCCAACTCGTGCCGTCGTTCGAAACATAGACCTCATATCCGCGCGGAAATTCTCCAGCGGCGGAATCCATCACGATCCGGCTGAACGAGCGGGCAGATCCAAGGTCCACCTGAAACCATTGTCCGCTCGCTTGTGGCTGTCCTGTGCTCCAACGTGTAAGAGCGTTCCCATCGAGCGCGTTGGCCGGCACCAACCCCGAGCCGCTGACTGAAGCAGTGGCGGCCCAACCGTTGTTTGACAATAGTTGCGAGGTCCGCGCCGGCGAACCGGACCAGCTAAATGTAGCCGCGGCGCCGGCGTTCAACGTATAGCTGAACGACTCATTTCCCCACCGTACTTTAAACGTGCTTTGGGAGTTGCCTGCGTTATAGGCAATCAACACTTTTGAGCCATCGGGATTCTTAAACGCTACGTCTTCGATGTTGGAGCCAAACGTATTGGAGCCAATTCGATAAGCCCCAGGCTGGAGGAACTTGCTTGCATGGCCCAACGCGTAGTAGTCAACGTTGTAGGTTACGTTCCCTGAGCTTTGATCGATTGTAACTACTCCGCGACATGTTCCGCAGCCGCCATTAGTTGGACCATTGTTGGTATCCAGCGCCATATTCCACAGGACAACGCCGTTGGCCCAGTTTCGGCTGCCATTGATAACCAGGGTGTCCAACACAGCGCGAAACGCATTTGCGTCGCCCCCTTGCCATGAGCCCCCTGAAGCCTCAGTAATAAAGGCATCTTTGTTTGGGTATTCATTATGGAGAGTCGTTTGCGCGTTCACTGCGCCGCCATACCAGTGCCAGGCGATGCCCGAGATATATTGGGCCGCCGCAGGATCCGACAAGACCGTTTCGGGATAGCTGGTTGCGTCCCAGTTATGATCGTAAGCGAGAATTTTGGTTTTGATGTTGCTGGCGCCTAGAGCCGGCCCAAGGTAATTCTTGATAAAGCTGGCTTGCTCGGTCGCGGCCATACCCATCCCCGGATAGCCGGGAGGAATGTATAACGGCTCGTTTTGAACTGTGATGTAGTTCACCGGTACGCCCTGAGCCTGATAAGCCTGAATATACTTCACAAAATAGCTGGCGAGATGAGGGTAGTCCTCGATCTTAAGACTGCCGCCGATCATAGACCCTGTTGATTTCATCCAACCTGGCGGACTCCACGGCGTCCCGATTATCTTCACTGCCGGATTCAGTTGAATGGCCTGCTTAAGAACGGGGACTATGTAAGTGAGGTCATGATTGATCGAGAAGCCCGTAAGATTTGGATCAGTTTGTCCTGCTGGCACATCGTCATACGAGTAGTTACCGACGGTGGAAAAATCAGAGGCGCCCAATGGTTGCCGCAACAGGCTGAGTCCGATTCCGTTCGTCGGGCTGAACAAGTTAGTCATGAGATCAGTTCTCTGGGTCGAGTTCAACTTGTTATAGACCAGCCAGGCTGAGGAATCGGTGAAGGAGGCGCCGAGTCCCTCCATTTGTTGAAACTGAGAACTCTCATCGACGGTAATCGTCAGTGGGTTGGAATTGCTGTCCGGGGCAAAGGACAGATTTGATTGTTGGACCAGTCTGACGCCGGCTGACAAGTCGGTGAGCCACACCTTTACTGGCTCGTTGCCCGCGGTTGACGAAGGCTGAAAAGAAATTGCCAACGTCGGGAGAACGACAGCCGTAGAAAGCAACAGTACAACTGCTAGTTTAATGGCGCGCATTTAGCGATCTCTGAAAAGTCTAACATAAGAAGACGGCGTTTACGCCAATGCGTCCATGAATGGATAGTGGGGTAAAAGTGTGGCGCTAAACACGCTCCCGCCGCTCGCGTCCAACGATTTTGTTATGCCCCGGTCGAGTGAAATAATTCAACCTTTACGTGGGCGAAGCATCTTGTCGAAGCGGCCCGCTTGGATACTCGCGACAAGTTTCATTCGGTCTTCCGTGGAGACAATGCAACCAGATTGTGTGACGACTTCGTTGCCAGAAACGTTTATGCCGCTAAACGGTTCCTTCGATTTCCGGGGGGGGAGTTTCGCGAGCCTTGTACACTTCAACCGCACGATTGAACTCTGCGACATCCGTAATAGTCAATCCAAGCAAGCCATACAGGCCCCCTTCAAAAGACGCGTCACGAACCAAGCTTTTCAGCGATTCGACGGAATCCTTTTCTTCGAGCAAATCATAGAGTGCTAGTTCCTCTGCGAAAGTAGCGCCGGCATAGCCTACGCCGCCAACGCTAAACACTCCCGCAGAAAGCAACTTCTGGTAGGCGGCGCGTCCCTTCGGACTGAGACGAGTGGCGTCGAAAGTAGGTTCTGAACCGCCGGAGCGACGGAGAAATTTACAACGATAATAAGCAAGAGCAACGCTAGGCGCTTCATCGGTTTTATCAGATGCAGGGGCATAACGGTTGAGTTGACGCGGCGGCGCGAATCAAAGCACCCTCCGCCGCACCAAGCAAGTTGAGAAACACGCTCCCGCCGCTCGCGTCCAACGATTTTGTTAGACGCAGCGCCGGTAGAATGTGTTTTTCAATCGAGTCAGCTAAAGTACAAAGTTATTAGCGAAATGCTATCAATGAGACCATGGCATATTATATTTACCCAAAGGTTCCTTTTGGTGACCAGATAGAGCGTTCCAAGTAAAAGTCCAATCGTCGCGGTATTAATGATACCAGCCGCCCCTTGATAGCCGTGCCCAAGTCCAAAGATCAGGCTGCTCCCGAATAAAGATATA
>WNFR01003907.1_pt1 | contig 15410 bp, 15 predicted proteins | sample 5400221 | NCBI WGS metagenome assembly WNFR01 (sample SAMN13153357, study PRJNA577476) | soil metagenome | isolation source: 40 cm soil under Madrone tree | place: USA:California | collected 2016-06-14 | reverse complement strand
TTCGCGGTGTTCGGCGCATACCGGTGATTTAGAGACACAGAAAGACCTGCGCCTCGGGACAGATCCCAACGCTAACTTGGAAATTTGGCTGAATGTGAAGCTGCGAGCTTGCGCATGCTCCTCCTAAATTCAATTTCCTACAGCCAACTCAAAAATTCCCTCAACCAATTAGCAAAGCTTCCTCAGCCGATGAATAATTGCGGTGGTTCGCCTCCTTTTGATCATGATCACCAGCGAACTCCCGGTGGGCGGTTTCCCTCCTCAAACCGGGCCGATACGAAATTTGCCGACACTATAATAGATTCTGTTACCGATAACACGCATTATTTTTACCGCTAACATCCTTTTCGAGCTAGACTCCGGTCTCGCTTTCGCGGCCACAACCCAAATCGAGGAGTTTGGCTTGCGTATTAGTCGTCTCGGATGATTGATTCAGTAGTATCATCCGTGTCGGAGTCCGGTTTTCTAATGACCTGGACAGTGAATTTCCTTTCACAATGGCGGCGCGAGTTGTTGTGCAGCGCGATCCGGGAGACTTCCAATGACTAACTTGGGCTACGCAGACAAGGTCACAATTATTACCGGCGGCAGTCGCGGCATCGGCAAAGGGTGTGCAGAGGCGTTCGTAAAGGCGGGCTCGAAAGTTGTTATATGCTGCAACGATCAGAACGAAGGCGCGGGGGTGGCAGCGGCTTTAGACGAAGCAGCAAAGAGGCGAGGACATGGGGATGCTTCGTTCGTCTACTGCGACGTCACCAGAACCGAGGACATTCGTAATTTGATCGACGCTACGATTGCGCGGCATGGCCGCATTGATTGCTTAATTAATAATGCCGGCTGGCACCCTCCGCACAAGTCGATTGACGATTTTTCAGTTCAGGAATTCCGTGAGCTGCTTGAGCTTAATCTGGTGAGCATCTTCACGGCCAGTAAGTTCGCGCTTCCCTACCTGAGACAAACCAAAGGCAACATCATTAACATGTCGAGCCTGGTGGCCTCTATCGGCCAGCGTCACGCGACGACCTACGTTGCAACAAAAGGTGCCATCACCGCTTTCACAAAAGCGTTAGCGGTCGATGAAGCGCCCAATGGTGTGCGCGTTAACTCCGTTTCACCAGGTAATATTTTTACGCCGTTATGGCAGGAAGCAATCGATGCGGCTCCGGATCCGCAAGAGTATCGAGCCGAAGGAGAAGCAGCTCAACTGTTGGGTCGAATGGGATATGTCGAAGAGGTTGGACGCCTCTGCTTGTTCCTTGCTTCCGAAGCGACGTTTACGACGGGAGCGGACCACATCATTTCTGGCGGGGCAGAACTAGGTTATGCGCGAAAAAGTTTGAACGGCAAGATCAGCGAAGTTGAACTCGTCCTCACCCGCTCTTGATCAACAGAAGTCACCCTGCACCTCTAAAGAATCAATTGTCAACTCGTTGCCCGGGCTCCAGAGGTGGCCTTCGCCCGTGCTCCGCAAGAGTCGCGGATGATCAGCTCAAGCGGCAGGATGATTTGTTCCGGCTTCGCATTATTCGATTTCCCTTCGATCAGTTGAATCAAAAGGCTGGCAGCGTTTTGACCCATGTCGCGACGTGACCAGGAAATTGTCGTAAGCGGCACGCGCAGCATAGCCCCATAATGTATGTTGCCCGCGCCCACTAATGCTACGTCTTTGCCGGCACGCAAGCCTACTTCCTCGAGGGCTTGCATCGCTCCAATAGCCGCGGGATCGTTGACGGCGAAAATCGCTTCCGGGGCGTCAGACTCGGCCAGCCACGAACGCATTGCTTCGTATCCTTCTGATTCCAGGAGACCGCATTCCCGGACCAGGCTCTTCTCGAATCGCAGTTTGCGCTTGGCCAGTGCTTGCTTGTAACCCTCGAACCTTTCAGCGCTCACGGATGAGCCATCGCCGCGCAAGTGTCCGATGCGACGATGGCCAAGCCGGATAAGGTGTTCCGTTGCTAATCTGCCGACTTGCACGTTGTCGGTGGCCACCGCGGGACAGCCCAATTGCTTCATGGTTCGGTCGACCAGCACGATTTTTGCCCCGTCTTTGATCATCTTGCGATAAGCCTTGGTCTCGGTCGGGGGAAAGACCGAGCTAATGATCAGACCATCCGTGCGCTGCCAGAGCGTCTCGACTTCCTGGAGTTCACGAGTGACGTCTTCATCAGAACTACAGATTAAGAGTTGGAAGCCGGCCGGCCGCGTGACGGATTCGATAGCGCGCGTTACTTCGGCAAAGTAAAGATTCATCAAATCGGGAACTATTAATCCAATGAGATAGGAGCGATTAGTGGCCAGGGCGCGGGCATGCTGGTTCGGTTGATAGTTCATCCGGCGCGCGACTTCCAGCACGCGTTCGCGGGTTTCCGGATTGATCAGCGGATTGTTGTTAATTGCCCGCGAAACAGTCATCTTCGAGACACCTACTTCACGAGCGATATCGGCAAGGGTTACTGGCATGCTTTTCTTCTTCCGGTATTAGCGAGTTTGAATCTTACAGAGATCTTCAGCTTTCTGCCAGAATCAAACCCAAGCACTCAGCTGCATCCGTAAGCAAGAAAGCCGAACAGGCTGAGATCAAGCTCAAGCGCGAAGTCTTTGAAAACCGTTATGACCTCCGCCAGACGGGCACCGACAAAAACTTAAGTTATTGCCTTTTCGAAAGTTGCAGCCACCGAAGAAAATCAAGGATTTTTACATTCTTTCCCATTCCTTACCATCGCGTACACGTCCCGTCCTGTTTTTTTTGGTCACATATTGGTCATTTGGCTTACGCCAACTCACTAGCGAGAAAGCTGTGTTTTTGAGAGTCCGTTTTGCCAGATCGAGTCTGGTGAAGAGTCCGATCACTTGTGATACCCTTCCTGCTAGGACTAGAAGACGTTTTTGGCAAGTGGCCTTATGTGTTGATATATAGCCAGTCGAAGCGACACCTTGACGACCGCCAGGCGCGTAGATAGTGGCTCATATCGTTTCGTCAGACTAGGTGATGCCTCTCCAACGTTCTTAAAATCCGTTGCGTGACTTATTTTGTCCAATTTGTTCCGCAAAATCGCAGGAATGAGTCACGGTCGTTAGGTCCATCGTACATCAGGTCTTTGGCGAGTCGACTGAATCAGTCAAACCACGACTGTCAAACTCTTGATATTCCACCTTACAATGTAAAACTGATTGGCTAAGATCTACTTAAACTTCAAGAGTTCGTCGGCGGATGAAGGAATTCGCGGCGCGCTCGATTCGTTGAAGTGATCTCTTCCCGCTAATGGATCGTTTCAGCAGCAGCAACAAGGCTGCCGGGCTTGCGATTATTTTTGAAAGGAGTTCATCGAATGCCGGACAATCTTTCACCAACAGAGAATTCTTACAAAATGCGTGGCTGTGACTCAGCGAAGATTGCACTAGCGATCATGCGACTGGGGCTTGGGACGATGTTTCTGTTTGTATTCGTAGAAAACTTCAACAAAGGTCTCTACTCGAAAGATGGATACACCGGGCTGATCAATTACTACCTGGAAAAAGGTCACGCCCCCGCGCTCTGGAAGAACATCATGGGTTTGGCGGCGAGTCACGCAACCGTCGCTGGCCCAATGCAGGCAGTTACGGAAGTCAGCTTCGGGGCGTTCTTGGTATTAGGACTGCTGACGCGGCCAGTTGCATTGGCAGCCTTTCTCTTTCTGACTTCACTCTGGGTGTCTGAGTGGGGTACGGCATGGATCTGGGAGTTACTCATACCGATGATCGCCGCGTTTAGCCTAATGGTTGGCGGCGCAGGCCGGAAATGGGGCATTGACGCCAAACTGATGAAAAAGTATCCGAGGATTCCGCTTTGGTAACGAAAATTTCATGGCGACGTCAGCAAGAGTGGCAAAAGAGGAGGCAAATCAATTCGCGCTCGGTCTCGCGTTAACAAACGAGTGCAATCTGGCTTGCTCGTTCTGTTATCGCGATCCCGATCGTGTCGATCGCCTGACGCTCGATCAAGTGCGAGAGGTCATGGGGCGTTTACCCGTCCGCTCCGTCAATCTAGGCACTGGCGAGAATGGAATGCATCCGGATTTTCAAAGCATTCTTACCTTTCTCAGGTCCCAGCCGGTCAAGCTCACGATTACTTCCAACGGTCACAGCGTCGCAATTCTCGGCGATGACGATGTGCGCGCCTTTCACGATGTCGAGTTCTCGCTGGATTATCCGACTGAAGCCGAACAGGACGCGCAACGCGGCGCCGGCAACTGGGCGTTGATTCACGAACAAGCAGCGCGCTGTCGCCGGCTCGGAGTTCCGGTCACGATTGTCGCCGTGATGATGAAAGCGAATTACGCGCGGCTGGCGGACGTGGCGAGAGTCGCTAAACAATTTGAAGCGCCGTTACGAGTCAACGTCTATCAGTCTGTGCGGACAGATGCGTTCGCGCTCTCTTACGAAGAATATTGGGAAGGCTTCAGACGTCTGTTGGCGGAAACGGATGTAATTATGATTGGCGAACCGCTCGTGCGAGCGCTGGCGGGACTGTCGCCGCTCGCGGGAGGATGCGGAGTCGGCACTGTTCGCGTGACGCCACGAGCTACAACGCAAGCATGTGTTTACTGGCCCGGTGCGGGTGAACCTCTGTCGAAATTGCTGGACGTGGGCGAAGAAATTGTGCACACGCCGAGCTTTGTTGCTGCTCGCATCTTGCCATCGGCCTGCGAGCCTTGTGAGTTTCGCGAAACCTGTCATGGCGGCTGCGCGGGTCGGCGTAAACTGCAAGGCGCTTTGGACGAACCGGAAATGTATTGTCCAATCGTTCGGGACGAGCGACCGCGTCTCGACATTAGAATGGCCGCGGCGCGGGATCTTCCTAAAATCGGCAGCGCCTGCACGACCGTTGTGATCGCCCGAGATTGACTTCTCGCGCTTCGGAACCTCAGGAAGGTGTTCGTGATCCAAGTGAATGACTCTTCCGAAACCAGATTCATCCACCGTTTCATTTACAGTTCCCTCTTTCGCAACCTTTTCCTCTCAGGCTCGATCCTTGCACTCCTTGGTTGTGCAACGACCCGGTTTACCAAGCGAGCTACTGACGCCGCTGCATCTCCCTCACCCGCGGCAAGTATTGTTATCGCGCAACAGCAATCCGATGCGATTAGTCGCCCGACGAGCAAACCGTACACCGGCGAGCTCTCAATCTTTGAAGATCCAAAACGCGACGAGAGGCTTCAACCCAATCGAATCATGGACCTCCTTGGGATCAAGGAAGGCTCAAGCGTTGCCGACATTGGCGCCGGGTCGGGGTGGTTCACTGTTCGCGCAGCGCGGCGCGTGGGAAACGGCGGCACCGTTTACGCCGTGGATATCAATCGTGATTATCTTGACTACATCGAGAAGCGAGCGAAGGGAGAGAACCTTTCGAATATCCATGTCATTCTCGGCAAAGAAGACGATCCGCTGCTGGCCGAGAAAAGCGTTGACGCAGTCTTGCTCCTGAAAACCTACCACGAAGTTGCGCAGCCAATCCGTCTCTTAAGAAAGACCCATCTGGCAATGCGCGCAGGCGCTTTGCTAGGCATCATCGATCGTAATGGCAAAGGCGACGATCACGGACTCGACAAAGAAGTTGTGATCAAAGAAGCCGAGCGCGCGGGGTTTGTGTTGGTAAATCAGTATAATTTTGTGAAGCCGGACGGTGTTGATTATTTTTTGGTATTTCGAGCGGCCGACTAGTCAGCGCTCCACTGCAATTCGCGCCAGGGTAATGAGAATGCGACTCGCGGCCAGAAACGAGCCTTTCAGCGTTCCCGAGATCTTCGACGACCCTCCGCTGCGACGCCGGTAATCAACGGGCACTTCTAGAATTCGCAAACCTGAGCACGCGGCCTTCATCTGCATTTCAAGCGGCCAGCCATAAGTCTCTTCCCGCAATCCTAAACTTTCCAAGGCATCTCGCCGAATTGCACGGAACGGTCCCATGTCGGTGTAATGCACTCCGTAAAGAAGTCTCACGAGGAAACCGACCAAGTAACCGGCCAGGACTTGATGGAAGATCATGCTTCCTGGCTCGCGCCGTCCAAGAATGCGAGAGCCGAGAACGAAATCGTGCGTGCCATCTAGTATAGGTCGAACCAGCATTTCCATTTGCTCAGGGACATCGCTGCCGTCGCCATCAAGAAACACGATGATCCGATTGTCAGAACTTAGCGCGTTCACGCCCGCACGAAATGCGCTGCCGTAACCTCGTTTGGTTTCGGTAACCACGCGCGCTCCGGCAGCGCGGGCTTTCTCGGCGGTAAGATCTGCGCTGGCGTTATCGACCACGATTATCTCGTCGGCAATGTCGCGCGGCACGGCGCGAACTACTTCGCCGATTGTTTCTTCTTCGTTAAGAGCGGCGATGACAACTGCGACTTCTAACTTCGTGCTTTCAGAAGCAGATCGATTCGAGTCTTTATTCGATGACTTAACAGGATTCGCGAGACTCGTGGCGTGATTTGATCTCCCGCGACTTCTTGCGTGAGTCAGGTACGCTATGATGCCAATCAAGGCCCACGGAATGTAAAGTGCGGCTTTCAACGCGAACACTGAGTTTGGTTTGTCAGCGATCCATGTTCCGTAAAGCACAAAGCTGGCCACCGTTAGGTAAAGAATGGGAATTGAAGGCACGAAGCATAGGAACAGGATGAGCCAAGCGAAGTACCAGGGAAAGTCAGGTGCGAAGAGGACCATGAAGGCTGTGCCAAGCACCAGACTCCGTTTCAAGTAACTGTGATCATCGAGTTCACGCGTGAAAATGATCCAAAGCGAAAGGCCCAGTAACACAAGGCAAGCGAAAGAAATAAAGATTATGTTCGGCAGCTTTACACCACCCAGCAATCGATTCGCGAGACCCAGGATAAAAAAGTGCTCGCCACTGACAAGACCTCGCTCCTGGGCATAGCCCGGAAGGAAACCAAGTACTCCCAGAGGGCCGACGCCGAGATACGGCAAATAGCCAGCGATGATTGTCACGGCTAAGGCAACTGGCATCTTCCATCCCCAGCGTTTGTACAACGCGGGAAATAGAACTATCGGAAATAGTTTGGCGAGGGTCGCGAACCCGAGCGCGACGCCTGTTGCTGTTTCCCAATTGCGTTTTCGCGCCAGCAATGCCAGCGCTATGAAAGTAAAGGCTAGCGGATCGACATGGCCGCTGCCGGCAAACTCCCAGACAGCCAAAGGATGCCAGGCATAGATCAGAATCCGCTGTCGCGGCAAACCAAAGGATGCGAGTAGCTCCATCAGAATCCAAACTGTAATCAGTTCGAATCCGACCATCGTCAGTTTCATCCAGGTCACTGATTCGCTGATGCGCGTCGTCAGAAGAAACATGGCTTCGGCGGCGGGAGGGTACATGGTGTGCGCGTAATCGCGACGATTGATTTTCGGATAAATCTCTTCGTCGCGCAGGCTTTTTAGATGATCGTCCGCGGGAATGTAACGATAGGGATTGATCCCCGCTGCCTGCACTCGCCCGTCCCAGACGTAGCGGTAAATGTCATCGGAGAGATAGGGCGAAGCAAAGACAGTAGCGAGACGGAAGGCTCCCGCGAAGATCAGCACAAGCAGCAGCGTCGAGCGCCGATTGCGAGCACGAAAGATCAGCAAAGCTGCCGTCAGATAGAGTCCAGATTGAACCAGGGCAAGCTTGATGAACCAGACAATATCCGTCGCGCCTCGAGAGTGAAGGCCGACGCGGTAAAGTATTAGCAAGACAACGCCGATGGCGACGAGCAGGAGATTCTGGCCGATCGGCGATTTGGGCTCACGTGATGCGGCAGAGATCATGCTCTTGTCTTCGCTGCAGATGATGAAGCAAGAAAGCGTTTGGCACCATCTTCTGCTAAGAGCCCGGCAAGGTATTCACGCGTGTGAGGCGCTGCGAAGCCACCGTGAAATTGAACTTGGCTGTTGCACCCGTCGGGTAACAACGAGAGCTCATCGCAAAGAAGGCGCAGGGTACCTGCGTCATCCACGTCATACCAGGTCGGCAGAAATTCGATCGCCAGATTAATTTCGGCAGCACGTTCGATTGTGTGAGCGAGTACGTCGGCCGTGCTCCACGCGATGCGCTCGAACAGGCTGCGATGAGTATGCTTCAACCCGATGAGGTAATAACCGCCGTCCTGGCTGGGACCGAGCACAACGCGATCTCCGTCCTCCTCTAATAGTGAAGCCGCAGTTCGTAATATCTGAGGAGGCAGGGTTGGACTATCGGAGTTGATCAGGCACACCGATTCGAATCCATTACTCAGCAGTTCGTCAGCGCCACTGATCAATCTTTCACCAAGTGTTTCGCCACGCTGAGCCAATAACATGCGGGTCTTTGGCAGAAGATCGCGCAGCAAACTTTCAGCGCCTGCGGGAGTGTACAGCACTACACCTTCCGTTGCATTTGAGTTAAGACTCGCGATACTCATCGTCATGTCACGCAGAAAACAGGCGCTTAATGTCGCGGCTTCTTCTGGGGTGAGTGGAGGAGTCAGACGGGTTTTCATGGGACCGGCGAAAGGCACCTTGGCCATCAGTGCGAGTGCGCAGTGCGGCGCAATCGACGGTGAATTAGGTTTTGAGTCGCGGCGCATGTTCGAAGCAGGAATTCAGATCAAAAGGCTCAGAGTTTGTACTCCTCAAAGGAAGCTCACAAGAATTCCAGCACCAACAGCCAGAGTCCAAATAGATACCGCAACGACAGCCGCGACTCTCCAATTCGTCGAACGCATGATCGTAAAGAGCGACGGTAGGTTAACTGAGGGACCGGCAATAAGGAGAGCCACCGCAGCGCCAAGCGGCGCGCCTGATGCGAGCAGTATCAGCGCCAGCGGGATCTCGAAGAACGTTGGCAACGCCAGAGGGACTGAAACCGCGGCGACCACGAGCACCGCCAGAATCCTTGCCGCAGTCGAATCAAATGCTCTTACCGAGATCATCTGAGCAATAATCATCGAAAACAGAACTCCGATGATTATGACCGGCAGTAAACGAATTGCGACTCGGATGCAGGCGCGCAGGAAATGGAGAAAGTCTGCCGGCCGGGCTTCCGCTTGCCAACTGTCGCTGTTGCAGTGGACTTTGGTCTCGCCCAGCAACCGATCAGCGATTAGTCCCGTGAACAGCACCGCAGCGATGCTTGCCCCAAGTCGCACCGTCCCGACTTTGTAGTCGAAGAGCATGAACGTAAGAATCAAAGCGGCGGGATTTAGCGCGGGTGCGGCGATCATCAATCCGAGCGATGGCCCAAGTCGTCCTGAACGCTCGTAGACGCCGGTAAAGATCGGCGCCACGCAACAGGAGCAGAGCATCAACGGCGCTCCCGCAAGTCCGGCGATTGCTTGCGAGCGCAGCGAACGCCTTTCCAGCAGACGTGCGAGCCATTGCGAAGAGACAAAGGTGCTGACAGCCCCACTAATCAAAATGCCAAAGAGCAGCGCGGGCCAGATAACCAGAAAATAATTCAACGTGCGCGTGAAGACCCCCGCGGGGGAAGGTCCAACATTGGGTATTACGTTAGCCCGCGGCTTGAAGACTCCGGTAGCCGAGACTTTGCCAATCACCGTCACCGCGGCTGAGCTCTTGTAAGCGATGAGGGCACCGACGATCAGGAGGAGTGGCAATAAGAAATAAAGAATGCGCCGGGTCGTGGTCGGCGTCGATTCTCTTTCGTCCTCGATCTGTTCTGCAAACATCTCGGTGTCCTATCGCACTAAAATATCCCTATTCTTTCTCAAGCTCAATTCCGCAGGCTTAAGACCTGTGGCCGGTCACAATGATGATTCTGGCGGGAAAACTCATCTGACCATTCGAAAAGAATCCACGCGCGGTTTGTTTTACTTCCTGCGCAATTTGATTGGCTTGCTCTTGAGAAAGGCGGGCGAGTTTCTCCCGCAGCGTTGCTGAGGTTGCCGCCCTCAGTTCCCAAAACTCATCGGCAGAAATCGGAGCTTCAATCTGAAACTTCAAGAGTCGCTCACGAACGTCGATCGCGCCAACACTCTTCAAGATGTTCGCCAGTTTGCCTGTCTTAGCGAAACGAAACGCGCCGGGCGCGTCCGGATCCGTAGGCGAACTCTCCACATGGCGCGACATGACTTCGGTTATGACATGCAGGAATGGGTTATCTTCGCTCTCTTGCCATAAGGCTAGTGCGAGTGCGCCTCCTGCTTTTGTTACCCGCAACATCTCGCGCAGCGCCGCAACAGGATCGGGAAAGAACATAGCTCCCAATCGACTAACCACACAGTAAAATGAATTGTCAGCAAATGGAAGTGCGTCAGCCAAACATTGGCGAAACCTAATGTTCGTTATGCCCCGACGCAGCGCCTCGCGTTTGGCAGCCTCGACCATTTCTTCCACAGCGTCTGTACACATCACCGAACCGGTTGGCCCAACCACCTCGGCAATGCTCAATGAAGGTTCACCAGGGCCACCTGCGACGTCCAGCACCGACTGACCTTTGGAAATTTCCGCGTCTTCAATGAGTGCTCGCGTGATTGGAGCAAATATAGTGCGAATCGTCGAGCTGTACTTTTCCCAATACGGAGCTGATTCGGTCCATTCCCGGAGAGTCTCGGTTATTTGCATGTCACTTGTCGCTCAGGCTAACAGCGCGCTACTGGTTCAGCTTACCGCCCGAAGATAAGTTCTGCTGACAAACCAGAGCGCTTTCGGATAGGTTCCTTCTTCCAAGATATCTGGCACTTCCGATTGATCTTTTGCCCGATTGCGCAAATGCAGCGACGCGGCGCGAACGATCCATCCGGCCTTGGCTACCGGGCGCAGGTTTGCCTAGAAGGACGGCACGTTCGTTAATGCCGGGCGGAAATCTTGCGATCACGCGACCGCCGCCTGCTCGCCTTTTGTGAAAGCAAGTAGGTCTGCATTTACCTGATCTTTATGCGTCGAGCACATTCCGTGCGGCGCGCCCGGATAGACCTTGAGCGTCGCATTCCTAACAATCTTCGCTGACAGTCTCGCCGAATCGTCGACGGGCACGATTTGATCGTCATCGCCATGCAAGATCAGAGTTGGCACATCGATTCTCTTCAGATCCTCGGTGAGATCGGTTTCGGAAAACGCCTTGATGCAGAAGTACGCGCCCGGAAGTCCGCACATCATCCCCTGCAGCCAGAATGATTCGCGCAGACCTTCCGAAACCTTCGCGCCGGGTCGATTGAATCCATAGAACGGAATCGAAAGGTCCTTCCAGAAGTTCGAACGATCGGCCAGCACGTTCGCACGAATCTCATTGAACACAGCCAACGGCAAGCCGCCCGGATTGGTTTCGCTCTTCACCATCACTGGCGTAATGGCCCCAATCAAAACTGCTTTGCTAACGCGCCCGGTGCCGTGACGTCCGATGTAACGCACCACCTCGCCACCGCCGGTTGAATGGCCCACATGAATCGCATCTTTCAGATCGAGAGCCTCAGCAAGCTCGGCGAGATCGTCGGCGTAGGTGTCCATATCGTTGCCGTTCCATGGCTGACTCGAACGTCCATGGCCGCGCCGGTCGTGCGCTATGCAACGATATCCGTTCGAAGCCAGGAAGAACATCTGATCTTCGAAAGCATCCGCTGACAGCGGCCAGCCATGGCTAAAGACAACCGGTTGACCAGTGCCCCAATCCTTGTAATAGATCTGCGTCCCGTCCTTGGTAGTAATCGTAGACATACAAAACCTCCTTCTTATTACGGTCGTTGAATGAACTCGACAAATCCATTCGTTCAGTTGAGTTCGTCAGGCCATAGTTAGCACGACGCGGAACCGCACTCGTCCGCTGTGCATTTGTTCGTAGCCTTCGGCCACTTGATCAAGCGGATACTTCTCGATCATCGGATGGACGCCGCTCAACGCACTGAATTCCAGAGTGTCTTGCGAATCCCTCGCGGTGCCGGAATACCAGCCAGCGACTGAGCTCCGTCGCATGATTAAAGAGAACACATTGATCGTGAGTGGTTCGGCGGGCGCGGCCGGCACTAGCAGTTTGCCGCTGGGCGCCAATCCGTCAACCAAGGCAGAGATCGCGGCTGCGTTCGGCGCGGTCGCTAGGATGACATTTGCGCCGCCAAGTTTCTGCAATTCCGCCACGACTTCCATAGCGGTCGCATCGATGTAACTATGCGCGCCGAGTTGTCGCGCTAACTCCTCTTTGCCCTTGCCCCGGTTGATGGCCACGGTGTTGAATCCCATCCGGCGCGCATACTGGACACCGAGATGCCCGAGTCCGCCGATGCCGTGCACCGCGACCACCTCCCCGGCGCGCGCGCCTGAGTTTCTCAGTGCGTTGAAGACGGTTACGCCCGCGCACATGAATGGCCCGGCTTCTTCCGCAGGCAGATCGTCGGGAATTGCGGCGAGTGCCGCGGCCGGCACGATCACGTGCGTGGCATAGCCACCGTCAAAGTCGATCCCGGTGACTTTGCGATTGGCGCACATGGCAAAGTCACCACGCCGGCATTGTTCGCACACGAAGCAGTGCCCACCGTGCCAGCCGACGCCGACGCGTTGATCTTTCTGCCAAGCGGTCACGTTGTCGCCCACGGCATCGATGCGCCCAGCAATTTCGTGACCCGGCACACGCGGATACTGAAGCCCGGGCCAGAGGCCTTCTTTGACCAGAGCATCGCTATGGCAAATGCCACATGCTTCGACCTTGACGCGCACTTGGCCCGCGCCCGGCTCAGGAATATTGCGTTCGACCAGTTCCCAATCGCCACCTGCTTTGCTGATCTGTGCTGCCTTCATTTTTGTGCTCATGATTTGCTCCAACTCGATATGAGAAAGCCATCAGTAAATTATCGATTTCGACAATCGCGCCGCCGCCCCGTATTCCGCCGATCTAATCAGTTAGTTTGTCCGATGCGGTCTAGTCCAAAAGCGGAAGCGTAACTGTAAGCTTTGTGCCCTTTCCTTCACCAAGACTTTCCGCGTTTATCTTGCCCTTATGACTCTCGATGATGTGTCGCGCGATCGCCAAACCTAATCCCAAGCCGTCCGCTGCAGTCGCTTTATTCCCGGCCCCCTGTCCGAAGGGCTCGAAAACGTGGGGAAGAAAATCTGCAGAGATACCGCGCCCTGTATCGCTTACGGTTATCTCCGCGTGTGCTCGGCGGCGCGCGAGCCGAATACTCACAACCCCACCGGCTGGCGTGAATTTGATAGCGTTCGCAAGGAGATTTGTTACTACCTGGTGTAATCGAAGCGGGTCGCCAACTACTTCATACGTCGAAGTATCAACGTGGACACTTAGATGAATTTCCTTAGCCAGAACCTGTGGCAGCATCGTGGCAGCAGCCGCTTCGAGAACTGGCCCAAGCGAGATTATCTGAGCGTCGAGCCGGAGCAAGCCATTACTGACGCGGGAAAAATCCAGCAGTTGTTCGATCAACTCTGCTTGAAGTCTCGCGTTGCGCTCAATAACGTCTATGCCATGCGCCAAGGTCCTGTCATCAGCATACCCACCTTTGATCAATCGTGCCCAGCCGACGATCGCGTTAGTCGGCGTGCGCAGTTCGTGCGAAACCAGGGCGAGGCACATGTCTCTTTGCAGGTAGGATTTCTGCTTCCTTTCCTGACGGCGAGAGACTAGGGGTCGATCCATCGTCGGCCGCTCCTTTCAAGTCTGCGAACACTTTGATCCACAGCAGAATGTTTGAACGCTTGCTCAAGCCAACTGCCTGCTCGCGATCATCGAGACCGAGGTCGGTCGTTTATTCCGCTTTCACCCACGTATCCGATCCTGTCAGCTTAACTGATACGTCAGAAAAGAAGACCTGCAGTGGCTGCCCGTCCGCCGTACCGTGGTGGTCGGTCGAAATAAGCAGAGGCCCAGCTTTCTTGTAGCCCTCCCATGTTGCCGCGACGACGCTCGGCTTATTGGACCCGCCGCGGTGGTAGACGAATTGCTCGACGCGGTTGTCTTTACCGACGTAGAGTTCCCAGGTGTCGCCGGGCGTGTAACCGCCTTCCGAGGGATACTTCACCGCGACCAACTCGGCAGAGCCGTTGCCCAGCGGCAGTTTCTGCATACCTTGATCGGTCACGGTGGCGCTGGTGTCCCAGTAAGCATGTAAGGGGAACAGAAGCCAATAGTTATCATTGGTGAAAGCCGGATCGATGCCATTTTTTACGGCGTCGGGTTGGCTGCTGAGTTCGGAGCGCATATAGGAAACCTTGACCGGTTTATCGTCTTTATCCTTCCCCTCGTAGGAGACCCTGCCGGTCTTTGGCTCCCACTCCCACGAACGAGAGACATTCACTCCGGGAAACTGAATGTTGAAGGTGTACCGGATTCCGTCGATTTGCCCGAACGAATCAAGGCCATAGGTCTTGGCGATCTGTTCGGTATTGATCTTGGCAGTCTGTTCGGGAACGGATGAGCGCTGTTGGGGAGCGGGCGCACGCTTCTGCGCGCAAGAGGTTGCTGCAAGAACCAGCAACCCAAAAACTAGGAAACGGATGGTCTTTGAACGGCCCAACTCTGTCATGGAAACTCCTCCTTTAGCATGTTGCTATCATCGATACGTTAGTACCAGCGGATGGAACCCTATCTGTCATATCCTCCCGCCCTTGTTCCGCGGATCGTCTTCCAAATTCACGTATTCGATCCCAAGGGGTCCCATTGCCGTGACTTGGGCGATGTATTCTCCAGACCTCGCCCAGTGAAAATGCACCGTATTGCCGGGTAGAACGACAACCCAGAATCCCAGATCACTCAATCCAGGGTGGTCCTCAGGACGACGCCCGAGCGGCCAGTGATATTTGCGATCTGATTCATGGATGGGAAGGTCGTTGATCGACGCGAACCGAAAAGCCATGAGCCCGTCATCATTGAACTCCCAATTCTCATTCCCATAGGAAACGATACCAGTGACCCGAGTCGTCGTGCCACTCGTAAGCGAACCGCACAGCGATGCGGTTCTCGGTGGACGCCCACAGTTCCTTGATGAGCCTGTAGTCCAACTCCTTGACCCACTTGCGAGAAAGAAAAGCGGTGATTTCATCTCGCCCATTGACGAACTCTGAACGATTCCTCCATTGTGAATCGATCGCGTATGCCAGCGCTACTTTCCCCGGATCGCGAGTGTTCCAGGCATCCTCGGCGAGGCGTCCCTTTTGAATCCCACTCTCGCGTGTGAAAGGAGGCAAAGGGGGCCGTGTTGTCATCGTTGTACTTGCCATGGTTCTTTTCCTTAGCCAGTCGACTCCATTGAATCGTGGCCGTATCGCGTCACCGGATTGCCGGTACAAAGCCTCGCACCAATGCGGCGATTTCATCCGCAGCCGTATCCAGGGCAAAGTGGCCGGCGTCGAGTACGTGCACTTCGGCTTTGGGAACGTCCTTCCGATAGCGTTCCGGTTCACCGAGATCAAACGATAGGTCGTATTTACCCCAGATC
>WNFR01019827.1_pt1 | contig 15413 bp, 9 predicted proteins | sample 5400221 | NCBI WGS metagenome assembly WNFR01 (sample SAMN13153357, study PRJNA577476) | soil metagenome | isolation source: 40 cm soil under Madrone tree | place: USA:California | collected 2016-06-14 | reverse complement strand
TCAATGCCGGTAAGTGAACGACAGTCCGACGGTGCGTGGACGGAAGGTGAACTGGCGCTGCAGCCGAGAGGCCGGGCCGCCGCCGTAATCGATGGTCCAATTGTAGTTCGTGACCGTGTGCGTGTCGGCCAGATTGTCGACGAAGGCCGCGACCTGAAATCCACCGAAGTTCATGCCGGCGCGCGCCGAGGCGAAGTTGGTCGACGACAGCACATAGTTCGCCGAGTCGTACTGTTGAGTATTCGCGTCCTGCCCCGGCGAGGGCCACTTGGCCCTGCCTTCATATTCATCGTCGACGCGAATGAACGACTCGTGATCGAGGACCGAGAATTTGTACTCCAGGCCAATGGTGGCGGTCCACGGCGCGCCGGGCTGCGCGCTCTGGCCGGTAATCGCATCGCCGCTCCTCACCACCGGAGGCTCCTCGGACGGCACCAAGCGCGAGTCCTTGGTGTAGCGGGCGTCGGTGTAGCCGGTCGCGAGTTCAACCGTAAAAGCGTCGGTAAGGGCGATTTCGGCCTGAATGTCGAAGCCCTTGGCAATCGCGGTTCCGAGGTTCGAAATGAACGAAATTTGGCAGACCGGCGGCACGACGGTCTGCTGGATGTTGTTCCAACGGATGTAGTACACGCTGCTGGCGATCTTGACGCGATTGTCGATATTGTTCTTCGCTCCCACCTCGAAGCTGTTGACCGTATCGGAATTGAACGTCAACGGCGCGCCGGGAATGCCGAAACTTTGGAAGTCCGAGGCGCAGGCGGCATAGGGCACGGGATTGTTGCCGCCGCCCGGACGGAATCCCTTCGCGTACGTGAAGTAGTAGAGATTCCGCGGATCCATTTGATAGGAGAAGCTCACCTTGGGCGTGAACGAATTCTCGGTCTTGTTCGCGCCCACCGACGTGGTCGCATTGAATAGCTGCGGGCCTCCGGTCAGCGAAGTGAACGAATACTTGGATTGCGAGTAGCGCGCGCCCACCGTCAACTTATATTGGTCCGTGAAGCTGTAGGTCCCTTCGCCGAAGACAGCCGCTTGCTGATCCTTGGCATTGGTCAGCAAAAAGTACGAATCTTGAGGGTACGTCGGATCGTAGGGCACGGGATTGCCGTTCACATCGGTGAAAATATCCGTGTAGTGCGAACCCGTCGTCGCGAGCGTCAGTTCATCCAGCAGCGGATCGTGAATCTGCTCCAGATAGCGTTGCCGATTGACGCTGAAGAACACCCCCGTGGTCCAGATGAGCTTGGCTGCCGGATCGTTCGACTGCAGGCGGATTTCCTCGGTGATGTTCTGCTGGTAGTTGTCGACCGAGGCCGGCGACCGGTAATTCGTCGCGCCCGCCGGCAGGTGCACGCCGTTGTTGTCGAGCAGCAAAGGGTTCAGCACCGTGTAGCCCGGACCGAAAAATGTCTGGTAGAAGCCTAAATTGTACAAGGTGCCGTCGTAACCGGTTTCCTCTTGGCGGTGATAGTAAGAGGTGTTGGAAATCAATTTCGTGGCGCCCAAGTCTGCCTCGACTTTGAGCGCGGTCAAGTAGAAGCGATCCGGGTCCGAGCGCTGCGTCGGGTTGGCGTTGACGAACCGGTCCTTGCTGGGATTCGAATACAGCGGCCAATAACTCTCGACTTCATTGCGATACCGGTCTTGGTAATAAATGCTCGGAGTCACGGTCAAATGCTCCGTGGGCGCCCACACCGCCGCCAGCCGCAGCAGCGTGGTCTGATCGTAGTTGGCGTTCTTTTGGTCGGTGGCGAGCGTCACCGGATCGATGCGATCGATATAGCCCCCGTCGCGCCGGTACCAAACGCTGGCGCGCACGCCGAGCGTGCCGTCGATGACCGGCGTGCCGGCGGCAACGCCCGCTTCGTAGCTGGGGTCCCCGCCCTGGGTGTAGGACGTTTCTGCCCGGGCGTAGATGCTGCTCTTCGTCAGGCTGGGCTGAGTGGTGATGTAGCGGACGGTGCCGCCCTCGGAACCCGAGCCGAACAGAGTACCCTGCGGGCCGCGCAGCACCTCGATGCGGTCGATATCGAAGGATTTCGGCAGTGCCTCGTCCGGGTTGAACGCGAGCGCGCGTATTTGAATCGGCGTGTCATCGAGATAAATGCCGGTGGTACCGGCGCCGCCGGTGGAGGCGATGCCGCGAATCGAGATGTTGTTCGTACCCGAATTGTCGATGTTGACTCCGGGAGTGAAGCGGGCGACGTCCTGGAAGTCCTTGACACCGCGGATATCCAGGGCTTCCTGAGTCATGGCCGTCACGCTGATGGGTACCTTGCTCAAGCTTTCCTCGTGGCGGGTTGCTGTCACGACTATTTCCTGCAACGGCCCGGTTGTTTCGTCGGCGGCGGGCGCATTGGCGCGCGCCAGGCCCGGCGACAGGGCGGCGAGCGCAACGCAGAGCGCGCCCACCCGCGTCATCCAATCGTGGCCCTTCTGCAACTCATGATTTTTCCGGCATCCCCGCATGATGTATCCCCATTATTATTTGAACGAAATACGCTTCGCCCAATGCGCCAAATCCCCTTGACGCAGCCACCATAGCGGCCCGTGGCCGGAAAGGCAATTATCGTGACCGGAAAGACAATCACCCCGGAACCCAAGCCGGGACCGGCGTTGCCCGCGCGCAACGACGCATCGGGCGAACTCGCGCTCTGCGCGCCGGCGAATGCGCCATCCCGATCGAGTTGTGGGATCATGGGAGCATGAGTACCAACGCCGATCGTCCCCGCGCCAAGTCGCTCAATCCCTTGCGCTCGCTGCTGCCATTCCTTACGCCCTACCGAGCCATGATGGCGGCCGCCTTGGGCGCCTTGCTGGTGGCGACGGTCGCCATGCTGGCCTTACCCGTGGCGCTGCGCCAGCTCATCGACCATGGCCTCGCCGCCAAGGATGCCGGCACCATCAATCAGTACTTCATCGGTTTCCTGGCTGCGGCGGTCATATTCGGCGCGTTTGCCGCGCTGCGCTTCTATCTGGTGACTTGGCTGGGCGAACGCGTGGTCGCGGACTTGCGTTCGGCTGTCTACCGGCGCGTCGTGCGCATGGATCCCCTGTTCTTCGAGACCACCCGGGTCGGTGAAGTGTTGTCGCGTTTGACGACCGATACCACCCTGGTGCAAGCCATCTCCGGCGTCAATCTATCGATCATTCTGCGGTCATCCTTGAGCTTGATCGGTGGACTGATCATGCTCGGGCTCACCAGCGCGAAACTGATGGGCGTCATTCTGGTGTTGATTCCGGTCGTGGTCGTCCCTCTCATCGTGATCGGCAGACGCGTTCGCGGATTGTCACGCGCGTCACAGGACCGCATTGCCGACACCAGCGGGCTGGCGGGCGAGACATTGAACGCCATCCAGACGGTGCAGGCATTCACATTGGAAGAACTGCAAAGCGAACGGTATCGCAAGGCGGTCGAAGACAGCTTTGCCACCGCAGTACGCCGCACACGCGTGCGCGCGGCGCTCACGGCGATCGGCATCATGCTGGTGTTTGCGGGCATCACCTTCGTCTTGTGGCTGGGTGCGCACCAGGTCCTCGCCGGCACGATGACGGGAGGGCAGCTGCTGCAGTTTCTGCTCTACGCTTCCTTCGTCGGCAGTTCAGCCGCCGCACTCACTGAAATGTGGGGCGAGGTGCAGCGCGCTGCCGGCGCCATGGAGCGCTTGAGTGAGCTGCTTCAGGCGCGGCCGACCATCGGCGCGCCGCCGCACCCCGCCCTGCTTCCGGCGCGGGTCACCGGAGCGATGCGCTTCGACAATGTCACGTTTCATTATCCATCGCGGCCCGACAGCGCCGCGCTCGCCAATTTCAGCCTCGACGTGGCGGCGGGCGAGACCATTGCCTTCGTGGGTCCGTCAGGCGCGGGCAAGAGCACGACGTTTCAGCTGCTGCTGCGGTTCTACGACCCCGATTCGGGCCGGGTGTTGATCGATGATCGGCGGCTCGCGGATTTACGGCCGGAAGACGTCCGCGCGCAGATCGGGCTGGTGCCGCAGGAGACGGTGCTGTTCGGTGCCAGCGCGCGCGAGAACATTCGCTATGGGCGCCCCACGGCCACCGACGCCGAGATCGAGGCGGCCGCGCTCGCCGCGGCCGCCGACGAATTCCTGCGCAAGTTGCCGCAAGGCTACGACACCTTCCTCGGCGAGCGCGGCACGCGGCTATCGGGCGGTCAGCGGCAACGGATTGCGTTGGCGCGGGCGATTCTCAAGGATCCGCCGATCTTGCTGCTGGACGAGGCGACCAGTTCGCTGGATGCGGAATCCGAACGGCTGGTGCAGGAGGCGCTCGAAAAGCTCATGCAGGGCCGCACCACCATCATCATCGCTCATCGCCTGGCCACCGTGCTCAAAGCCGACCGCATCGTGGTGATGGACCACGGCCATAAGATTGCCGTCGGTACCCACGCGGAACTGCTGCTGCACAGCCCCTTGTATGCGCGGCTGGCGTCCCTGCATTCAGCAAGCCCGATTCCTTCAGTGCTCGTTGAACCGTGGGGCGCGGCGCAATGCGCTGCTGATAGGCGTTGAGCACCGGCCATCGCCCAAGATCGATTTTCAAGGGCCGGGTCCAGCTCAAGACGGTGAACAAATACGCATCGGCCACCGTAAACGCGTTCCCCATGAGGAAGGTCTTGTCTTTCAGAAAACCGGACAACCAATCGAATTTCTTCTCGAGGTTGGCCTGCGCGGAAGCCCTCCAGTCGGCCGATATCTTCGGATTGAACAGCGGGCTGAATCCCTTGTGCACTTCCGAGGTGATGTAATTCAGTATTTCCATCAGCTGATAGCGTTCGAAAGTTCCGGCACGCGGCGCCAATCCGGAATCGGGTTTCTGGTCGGCAAGGTACTGAACGATGGCCGGCCCTTCGGTCAGCAGGCGGCCGTCGTCGAGCTGCAGCGCCGGCACCGTGCCCTTGGAATTGATGGTGAAATAATCGATTCCCGCCGGGGTTTTCTTGGTTGCGAAGTCGATTCTTTCGAGCGTATAGGGCAATCCCGCTTCGAGCAGGACAATATGAGGGGAAAGCGAACAAGCACCGGTAGCGTAGTAGAGCTTCATGTCATATCCTCGATGAACTGGCCGAAAGGGACGCAATGGCGCGAGCCAACCATAGCCGACTCACTGCGCGATGATGATGCGCCGCGCACTCATGAAGCCGCTCGAGTAGGGCGGTGCCGCGAGCGAATCGATGCGCACGCGGCCGCCCGTGGACGGCGCATGAATGAAGCGTTCGTCGTCGATGGCGATGCCGACGTGCAGTTCCTTGTGCGCGAGATGCATGAAGACAAGATCGCCTTCATGCACCTGGCTGCGCGCGATCGGCATACCGGCGTGCAGCTGTTCGTGCGCGGTACGCGGCATCGGAACACCCGCGTGCTCCGCCGCATACGCGACCAGGCCGCTGCAGTCGAACCCACCGGGCGCAGCGCCGCCCCAACGATACGGTTGGCCGATCATGGCCTTGGCGTGATCCACCATGATTACCCGAGGATCCGGGGGCGGGCGCGTGACGCCGGGGGACTGCGCACCAGAGTCGGTCGGCGCGCCCGGCGAATTGCCGTGTTTCAGCGAAGTGCTCGCGCACGCCGCCAGCGCGATCGCGAGAGCGGCCGCGAGTGCAGCTCGGATCAGACCACGGCAGTTGCCCATGCGGCGCCGACGATGCCGGCCTCCGAGCGCAAGGTTCCCACGCACAACCGCGCCTCGCAGTGCAGTTTGTCCAAGAATTTCTCCGGCTCCTCGGTGATGCCGCCGCAGAGCACGATGAGATCCGGCCACAACAATGCATGCAGTTCGTGCAATACCAGATTCAATTGCTCCGCCCACGCGTCCCAGCTCAAGTGCTGATCCACCTTGGCGCGGCCCGACGCCCGCAGTTCCGCTTCGCGCCCTGCGACCTGAAGATGGCCGAACTCGGTATTCGGCACCAGCTTGCCGTCGATGAACAATGCACTGCCGATGCCCGTGCCCAGAGTCAGCAAGAGCACGGTGCCCGCTACGTCGCGCGCGGCGCCATAGCGCAATTCCGCGAGGCCCGCGGCGTCGGCGTCGTTGATGGCGACCACGGGCCGTCCCAAACGCTCGCTCGCCAGCGCCGCCAGGGATTTTCCGATCCATGCCTTGTTGAGGTTCGCCGCCGTGCGCACGGTGCCGCCGCGTATCACGCTGGGAAATGCCAGACCCACGGGATGATCGCCGGGCACATTCGACACCACGGTTTCAAGAGCGTTCAGCAGGGTCTCGATCGAATCCTGCGCCGGCGTCGGCGTGCTGAAGCGCTCGCCGGCGAAGGCACCCGTGCGGAGGTCGACCAGTGCGCACTTGATGGATGATCCGCCCACATCGATGCCGATGGCCAAGGGGGAAGTAGTCAATTTAGGTCACGCATTGTGAGTTTCGCCCGCCGTCCCGCAGATTACGACCCTATAATAACCCGTAACATGAGCTCGATTGATACCCACTTTACGACCCGCCGGAACGTCGCTTTGCAGCCCGGCACCTTACAAGCCGCTTTGCTGGACCGCCTCACCCGAACGCTCGGCAAGAACCCGGACTCGGCGACGGCGCGGGACATTTACGATGCGTTGTCGCTCGCCGTACGCGAAGAGCTGACTTTACGCTGGCTGGCCACGCAGCGCCGCGTGGCGAACGCCCACGTGAAGCGTGTGTGCTATTTCTCGGTTGAATATCTGCCGGGCCGGTCCTTGTTGAACGCACTGTCCAGCCTGGAAGGCGGCCTGCTGCAGGAGGCACGGGTCGCTTTGCGCGATATGGGCCATGATTTGGACGACATCGCCGCGGAGGAGGTCGATCCTGGCCTCGGCAACGGCGGCTTGGGCCGTCTGGCGGCTTGCTTCCTCGATTCCCTGGCCACGCTGCACTACCCGGCCGTCGGCTACGGCATTCGCTATGACTACGGCATTTTCACGCAGGTCATCGGCACGGACGGCGGACAGCGCGAGGTCGCAAGCAGCTGGCTGCGCCTGCGCAATGTCTGGGAAATGCCCAGCGGCAGCGCACGCTTCATCGTGCGATTCGGCGGCCGAATCAAGGCCCCGGAGAACGCGGGTCCGGGCGATTTGCACCGCTGGGTCGACACGACGGATATCTACGCCATCGGATTCGACCAGCTGACTCCGGGCAATCGCGGTCCCACCGTCAATCATCTGCGCCTCTGGTCCGGCCGGGCCATTACCCCGTTTCAGATCGATGCTTTCAACGCCGGCGACTATGCCGCCGCCGTGCAAGAGCAGGTGGAAGCAAAGAACCTGTCGCGCGTGCTGTACCCGGACGATTCGACGCCGCAGGGCAAGGAGCTGCGGCTCAAGCAGCAGTATTTTTTCGTCAGCGCCAGCCTGCAGGACATCCTGGCGACGCATTTGAGCGAGGGACGCACGCTCGCGTCAATGCCCGACTCGATCGCGATTCAGCTCAACGACACGCACCCGGCGGTGGCGATCCCGGAGCTCATGCGCCTGCTGGTCGATGAACACGGCTTGCCGTGGGCCGAGAGCTGGCAAATCACGACCGCAGTATTTTCGTACACCAACCATACGCTGTTGCCGGAGTCGCTCGAGACCTGGCCCGTGGCGATGTTCGAGCGCCTGCTGCCGCGGCATCTGCAGATCATCTATTTGATCAATCGCGATTTTCTGCAGTCGGTCGAGACCCGGTACCCCGGGGATGATGAGCGCCTCCGGCGTTTGTCGATCATCGACGATGGCGGCGATCGCCGGGTGCGCATGGCGCATCTGGCGGTCATCGGCAGTCATCGGGTCAACGGGGTCGCTCAGCTGCACTCCGATCTCATGCGCATGCATGTGTTCTCCGGTTTTGCCGACATGTATCCCGATCGATTCATCAATGTGACCAACGGAATCGCCGTGCGCCGCTGGCTGAAACAATCGAATCCCGGCCTGTCGGCACTGCTGACCGAGCATTTGGGGTCATGCTGGGAGAACGATCTCGAGGAGCTCGGGCGGTTGACCGGCGCCGCCGATGACCCGGAATTTCGCCGTCAGTTTCGCGGCATCAAGCGCACCAACAAGCAGCGGCTTGCCGACGAGATCATGCGGCGCACCGGCGTCGAGATCAGCGTCAACTCTCTGTTCGACGTCCAGGTGAAGAGAATCCACGAGTACAAGCGCCAGCTCTTGAACTTGCTCTACGTCGTGACCCGCTACCAGCGCATTCGCGAGAATCCGAACGCCGACTTCGTGCCGCGCACCGTGATCTTTGCCGGCAAGGCGGCTCCGGGTTATGCCATGGCCAAGGCCATCATCAAACTCATCAACAACGTGGCGCGCACCATCGATGCGGACCCCGCCATGCATGACAAGCTGCGTGTCGTGTTCCTGCCGGATTACGATGTCTCTCTTGCGCAAAGAATCATGCCGGCGGCGGATCTGTCCCAGCAGATTTCCACGGCCGGCATGGAGGCGTCGGGAACCGGCAATATGAAACTGGCCCTGAACGGAGCGCTGACCATCGGCACGCTGGACGGGGCCAATATCGAGATTCGCGACCACGTGGGAGCGGAAAACGTGTTCATATTCGGTCTCACCGCGGAAGAGGTTGCGGCACGGCGCCCGGGCTACCGGCCGCAGCGCGAGCTCGAAGCCAATCCGGAACTCAAGAGGACTTTGGATCTCATCGAATCGGGATTCTTCTCGCCGGGGCGTCCGGACGACGCCAAAGCGGTGGTCAACCGCTTGCTGAGCGACGGTGAGCCCTTCCTGGTGCTCGCGGACTTTGCGGCGTACGCCCTGGCACAGGACCAGGTGGATGCCTTGTACGCCTCGGAAGACGAATGGAGCCACAAGGCGATCGTCAATTGTCTGAACATGGGCTACTTTTCGAGCGACCGCAGTATTCGCGAGTACGCGGACCGCATATGGGCAGTGAAGCCCGTCATGTGAAGGTGCGAGCATTTGACCGACTCAGGACTTACCGACTTCGATCTCTATTTGTTCGGCGAGGGCAAGCACGAACGCATTTACGACAAGCTCGGCGCGCACGCGCACGGCCACGGTGCGGCGGCGGGCACCCGCTTCGCGGTATGGGCGCCCAACGCCGAGCGGGTCAGCGTGGTGGGCCCGTTCAACCAGTGGCATGGGGACGTCCATGTGATGCACCCCCGCGCGACGAGCGGCATTTGGGAATTGGCGATTCCCGCCCTCGGCGCCGGCACCGCCTATAAGTACGAAATCCGCGACCGTGCGGGGCACCTCCACACCAAGGCCGACCCCTACGGCTTCGCGATGCAGCTGCGGCCGGAGAACTGTTCCGTGGTGGCGTCTCTCGACGGCTATGCCTGGGAGGACTCGCAATGGCAGGCTATGCGCGAACGCAGCGATCCATTGCGCCGTCCCTTCAATGCCTACGAGGTGCACTTGGGCTCATGGCGGCGTCCGTGGGATCGGCGGGTACCGCCCTTCATGAGCTGGGTCGAGGCGGTGGATCAGCTGATTCCCTACGTCGTGGAGATGGGTTATACGCACCTCGAATTGATGGGGGTCGCGGAGCATCCGCTCGACGCATCCTGGGGCTACCAAGTGGCCGGCTACTATGCGGCGACCGCGCGCTACGGATCTCCTCATGACTTCATGTTCTTCGTCGACCGTTGCCACCAGGCCGGCATCGGCGTGATTCTGGACTGGGTGCCCGCGCACTTTCCGCGCGACGATCACGGATTGGCGCACTTCGACGGCAGCGCGCTGTACGAGCACGCGGATTCCCGGCTCGGCGAGCACATGGAATGGGGCACCAAGATTTTCAATTACGGACGCCATGAAGTGCGTAATTTCCTCATCGCCAATGCGCTCTTCTGGCCGGATCGCTATCACGTGGACGGGCTGCGCGTCGACGCCGTGGCGTCCATGCTATATCTGGATTACAGCCGAAAACCCGGGGAATGGCTGCCGAACCGCGACGGGGGACGCGAGAATCTGGAAGCCATCGATTTCCTGCGCCAGATGAACGATGCAGTGCACCGGGCATTTCCCGGCTTGTTGACGATCGCCGAAGAATCCACCTCGTTCGCCGGGGTGACGCGGCCGCCCGAGCACGGCGGTCTTGGATTCAATTTCAAATGGAATATGGGCTGGATGAACGACACCTTGCGGTACGCGGCGCTCAATCCCGTTTATCGGCGTTACAACCACCAGTTGATCACGTTCTCCTTCGTGTATGCCTGGTCGGAGAATTTCATCTTGCCGATTTCGCACGACGAAGTGGTGCACGGCAAGCGCTCGCTGCTCGCCAAGATGCCCGGCGACGATTGGCAGAGGCGCGCGAATTTCCGGCTCTTCCTCGCGTACATGTGCGCCCACCCCGGAAAGAAGCTCTTGTTCATGGGTTCGGAATTCGGTCAATGGCAGGAATGGCGGGATGAGAGCCAACTGGAGTGGTCGCAGCTGGCGGCCGTGGAACACCAGCGCTTGCGCGACTGCGTGCGCGATCTGAATCATCTGTACCGCGCGACCCCGCAGCTCTACGGCAGCGACTGCGATCACAATGGCTTCCGCTGGGTGGACCTGCACAATGCCGATGAAAGCATCTGGGCGTTCGCCCGGCGCGCCGTCGGCGAGGATGCCGGCGCTCCCATCACCTGCGTGTTCAATGCGACGCCCGTGCCGCGGGACGGCTACGGCCTCGGGGTCGCCGAACGAGGGACTTACCGAAAGATTTTCGATTCTGACGACGTGAAATTCGGCGGGTCCGGTTACAACCAACAATCGCAGTTGAGCGCGTCGACGGAAGGCGCTCAAGGGTATCCGTACTCGTTGCGGCTGAATCTGCCGCCGCTCGGGGCGATGTTTCTCATCGGGCCGGCGTAGTGAAGCTCATTCAGCCGGGAATGCCGCGTCCCTTGGGCGCCACGTGCACGAGCCGGGGAGTCAACTTCAGGTCGCACGCTGCGATTTACCGGCACGCACCGGAGATGTTTGGCATGGCCTCATCTCGCCGCGGCGCGCGGGCCCGGGAACCTGCTATGCGTTCTACGTTCACGGACCGAATGAGCCTGAGAAGGGTCATCGCTTCGACGCCACGGCGGCCTTGATCGACCCCTATGCGCGCGCGCTCTCGCTCGAGCAGCCGCTGCGCTCGCGGGTGATCGACAGCGGCTTCGATTGGGGCGGCGACCGGCCGCCCGCCATTCCCTGGCGTGATACGCTCATCTATGAGCTGCACGTGAAAGGATTGACGCGCCTTCACCCCGCGGTGCCGTCGGACTGGCGCGGTAAATATCTGGGAATGACGGTGGCTCCGGTGATCGAACACTTGAAGTCCGTCGGCGTGACGGCGGTCGAGCTGTTGCCGGTTCAGTCCTTCGTCAGCGAGCAGTTTCTGGTCGACCGCGGACTCCGCAATTACTGGGGCTACAACTCGGTTGCGTGGTTTTCGCCGGCGAACGAATACGCCGTGCAAGATGCCGTCGCCGAGTTCAAGACCATGGTGAAGGCGCTGCACGCCGCGGGAATCGAAGTGATACTGGACGTGGTGTTCAATCACACCGCCGAGGGCAATGAATCCGGCCCGCTCCTGTCATGGCGGGGAATAGACAATTCGGTCTACTACCGCCTCATGCCGCAGGACAAGCGCTTCTATGAGAACGTCACCGGCTGCGGCAACACCGTCAACTGCGAGCACCCGCAAGTTCGTGCGCTGATCATCGACTGCCTCAAATACTGGGTCGAAGAGATGCACGTGGACGGGTTCCGATTCGATCTGGCGACGGTGCTGGCGCGCGAAGGCAACGGCTTCAACGAGCACAGCGCCTTTTTCAAGGCGTTGCGCGCCGAACCCTCGCTCACCTACGTCAAGTTGATCGCCGAACCCTGGGACGTGGGCTGGGGCGGCTATCAGCTCGGTCGATTTCCCCCGGGCTGGGCGGAGTGGAACGACCGCTACCGGGACGCGGTTCGATCGTTCTGGCGGCGCGACGGCGGGAAAATCGGCGAGTTCGCCGAGAGATTCGCCGGTTCCAGCGACGTGTTCAGACACAACGGCCGCAAGCCCACCGCCGGCATCAATTTTCCGACGGCACATGACGGCTTCACGCTCTGCGATCTGGTTTCCTACAGTGAGAGACATAACGAAGCCAATCTCGATGCCAACACCGATGGTCACAACGACAATTTGAGCTGGAATTGCGGAGTCGAGGGCCTTACGGACGATGCCGCCATCATCAAGCTGCGAAAGCGGCAATTGCGCAACATATTGGCGACGCTGTTCCTTTCGCAGGGCGTGCCCATGCTGCAGGCCGGCGACGAATTCGGGCGCACGCAGCGCGGCAACAACAACGCCTACTGCCAGGACAACGAGATTTCCTGGGTCGATTGGCATCTTCGCGCGGTCAACCAGGATTTACTGCGGTTCGTGCAGCTGCTCGCGCGGCTGCGCCGCCTGCATGTCGAGTTTCGCCGCGAGACCTTCCTCAAAGGGGCGGCATCGCGCGCCAGCGTCAAGGATGTGACGTGGTTAAATGTGGGCGGCACCGAGATGAAACAGGGTGAGTGGCAGGATGGGAATCTGCGCACCTTAGGGATCTGGTTCGGTAAGCGGAACGATTTGCAAGGTCGCCTGCTGTTGTTGCTGAATGCGGACGATACCGAGCGGAAGTTCACCCTGCCGGCTGCTCCGGCCGACGAGCCTTGGATCCGGCAATTCGATACGGCGCTCGATACCTACCAGGCGACGAGTCTTGGGCACGCGCGCGACTATCGCTTGGACGCCAGCAGCGCCGCCCTATTGGAGTGCTGAAATGATGCACACGACAGTGATCGAGAGGTTGGCACGGCTGCGCGGCATCGGCGACGCCTACCATGACTATCGCGGTGAGTTGCGGCACTTCAGCCTCGAGACGAAGATAGGCCTGCTGCGGGCGATGGGGTGCAAGGTGGACGACCCCGCCGCCCTGGCGCTCGAGCTGAGCCAGCTCGAGCTGGTTCGCTGGCGCAAATTCCTGCCGGCGGTCGCAGCCGCGCGCGGTGGGCGCATCGGGATCGATATCAACGTGACAGCGCGCGAATTCGGCTCCACGCTGGTGTGGTCGGTGCGCTTCGAGGACGGCTCGCGGCGCGACGGAGCGATCTCGACGGCCGATTGCCCGGAGATCTGGAGAGGCGAAGTCGAGGGATCCTGGGTCACGCGCAGGCGCTTCGAGTTGCCGGTCGATCTGCCCTCGGGCTATCACGAATTGGAGGCGAAAGTCGCCGGCGGCACCGCCGACCGCTGCCTGCTGATCATCTCGCCGCCGCGCTGCTATGAGCCCGCGTCGATCATCGCGGGCCGGCGCCTGTGGGGCATCGCCGTACAGCTCTACACGCTGCGGTCACGGGAGAATTGGGGCATCGGGGATTTCAACGATCTTCGCGCGTTGATTCGCTGGGTCGCTTCGCACGGGGCCGGATTCATCGGATTGAATCCCCTGCATGCGCTGGCGCCCGCGGATCCCGAGAGGTCCAGTCCGTACAGCGCCTCGAGCCGGCACTTTCTCAACGTGTTGTATATCGCGGTCCCCTTGGTGCCGGAATTTCAAGAATGCGCGGCAGCGCGCGAGCGAATGGCCGATCCTGCGGTCGCGGAGCGTCTCCAAGAGCTCCGCGGCCGCGAATTGGTGGACTACCGCGGCGTGGCCGACCTCAAGTTTGAGATTCTCGCGCTGCTGTATCGCGATTTTTGCGATCGGCATCTGGCCCTCGGGACGGACCGCGCGCGGGATTTTCGCGCCTTCTCGTCGGCCGGCGGCGATCTACTGCAGCTGCACGCCCGGTTCGATGCGCTCGATCGGTATTTCCGCGCAACCTTAGGTATAGCGTCGGGCTGGCAAAGCTGGCCGGAGGAGTTCCGGGATGCGAACGGCAACGCCGCGGCGCGATTCGCCGCCGCACATCCCGGGGAAGTCGAATTCTATGCGTACTTGCAATGGCTCGCGCATGAACAGCTGTGCGGCGCGCAGGAACTGGCACGCGAACTCGGCATGCCCGTCGGCCTGTACGGCGACTATGCGGTGGGCGCCAACCCATCCGGGTCCGAAACCTGGGTTGATCAATTGAGTTATCGACTGGGGGCAGAGATCGGCGCGCCGCCGGATCCGCTGGCTCTCAAGGGTCAGGGCTGGGGTATACCGCCGCAGGACCCGCAGCAGATGCTGGCACAGCGGCTGCAAGGCTTCGTGGCGCTGATCCGCAACAACATGCGCTACTACGGCGCCATGCGCCTCGATCATGTGATGTCGCTGTTTCGCCTGTGGTGGGTTGCGGCCGGGTTCTCGCCCACCGAGGGTGCGTACGTCCATTATCCCTTGCAGCAGCTGCTCACGGTATTGTCGCTGGAAAGCGCGCGCGGCGCCTGCTTGGTCGTGGGTGAAGATCTCGGCGTGGTACCGGATGAAATGCGCCGGGCCATGCCCGAGTGCGGCCTCTACCACTACAAGGTGCTGTTGTTCGAAAAGGCGGCCGGCCGATTCCGGCAGCCCGACGAGTACGTGCGGGACGCGTTGGCCACGGTCACCACCCATGACATGCCCACCTTACGGAGCTACTGGGAGGGACGCGACATCGAGTTGCGCCGCCGCCTGGGCCTCTACCCCAGCGCTGACATCGAAGGCGACGTGATTCGAGAGCGCGAGCACGACCGAGAATTACTGCTGGGAGCCCTGCAAGCCCAAGGGCTCAAACCTGCGCAGCCGGCGACGCCGTTCGACGCATTCACCGCCGAGCTCGCGCACGCCCTGCATCTATACCTCGCGCGCTCGGCGACGGCGTTGGCCGCCTTGCAAATCGAAGATCTATTGGGCGAGACCCTCCCGGTGAACGTGCCCGGAACGGATCGGGAATATCCGAATTGGCAGCGCAAGGTGTCGGCGGATATCGAGGACATGGCGGCGCGCGCGGATTTGGCGGCGCAGTTCGACGAAATTCGTCTGGCGCGAGGCTGAAGGCTCACGGGGTTCGAATTCCCGTTGCGCTCATGCAAATGATGCACCCGACTCGCGGGGCGCTGCCGGCCTACGTGGTCGACCTGCGCGCCAATGGGCTGCTCGGGGACTGCTGCCCCAGCCGGCCGGCCGCCGCGGAGTGGCCGGTGGACTGTCTTTCGAGCTCCGCGCGCACGGCGGCGAAGTGCCTGACGCGCAGCGGCTTGAATACGAATAATGCGAGCGCTGCCGCCAGGACGTTGAACGTCGTCGCAATCACGAAGACCACATGCCAGCCCATGGATGCGGCGGTCGCTGCGGCAATCGGGACCAGCAAAGCGGCCGTGCCTTTGGCGGTGTACAGCATGCCGGCGTTCGCGGCGGCAAACTGGCCGCCAAAGGTGTCGCCTTGCGTCGCCGGAAACAGGCTGTAGATCTCGCCGAACACTCCGAAGTAGAGCGCGCTGCCGAGCACGAATACCAC
>WNFR01006192.1_pt1 | contig 15415 bp, 9 predicted proteins | sample 5400221 | NCBI WGS metagenome assembly WNFR01 (sample SAMN13153357, study PRJNA577476) | soil metagenome | isolation source: 40 cm soil under Madrone tree | place: USA:California | collected 2016-06-14 | reverse complement strand
AGTAAGTATCCCAGACGACTTTTTGTTCGATGAATGCACGCAGCGTCTGTGCGGCCGTAAACTGGCCGGTCGTCATCTTGTCGATTAATTGTTGTCGACCGTACTGCGGAGGTTGCCCGGGACCGGTTTGGGCCGATGCCGGCAGGGTAACGCGCGCCTTCTCTTCCAACTTCGCGATGAACTGAGCGGCATGGCCGGCATCGGTTATCCCTGCATAGATATTGGTGAACTCGGGCAGTTGCATGAACCGCGCGATAAAGTCGGCGCGGCGCACCTCTTGTTCCGCATCTGTCATCTGGCCGCTGAGTCGTCCCATCTCCGGCATGAACTCAGCAAACTGCGGCCGCCTGCCCAAACTGCCTTCGTAGAATCGGTAAATCCAGTAACCCCGCTCGCCAAATTCAGTCGAACGGAAGAAGCCGGAAGAGACGTGGACGCGATCACAGCCCGCTGGAGCCCCCAACCCGCCCTGTTGTGGTCCACAGTTGTTGAGAACAGCGAGCCAGTCCGCGTAGCCGGCAGTGTCCGGCTCACGCAACAGAAAATCCAAATACTGTTGCCTGACAAAGAAGGCGTTGTTGAGATAAGGATTAGCTGCGCTTACATCAGTGTCGTTATCTACGATAGTAATAGTCGCCGATGAAGGCGAACCCAAAAACAATCCAGCGCCGGTCGGATTGCTGAGACTAATCGTCAGCGTTTCATTCCCCTCAACAAACGCATCGTCAATGATCGAGAGCACAATTGTCTTGCTGCTTTCACCCACCGCAAAGCGCAACGTCCCACCTGTGGTTGTGTAATCACATTTTGCTGAAGCGTTAGCGGGCACCGTGTCACAGCGTGCCGCCATAAAGTCATTCGTTGCATAGTCGACCGTCGCGGCTGCGGCGGCGTTAGTCCTCGTTACCGTGATGCTCGCGGTTGGCTCACCTTCGTTGACGCTCACCTTCGTAGCTCCAAAAGCTACGGCGCTCGATGTTGCCGACGTTTGAAATTGTCCGCGGATCTCTCCGTTAGGGAAGTCGTTGGTATGGACGTTGACATAGAGAAGTCCGTTCTTGAGGTCACCAACTTGTTGAGGTGTCAGACTGATTTGAAAGTCGCTTACTTGTCCCAAGGGTAGTGGAAACAAGACTCCGGCGCTGCTGCCTACCGCAGCCGGGCCGTGAATGTGCGCATCACTTTGCGGACTGGAAAGACCGGCAAAGTTAAGCGAGAGCCGGGCTGTGGCTTCATCGGGACTAAGTTGCAGGACCGCAGTACCGCGTGCGGTTGAATTCGTCGGCGGCACTTGCTGTCCGCCGGTGAGTGTGGCAAAGAAAAACGTGTCCGGTTTTGACTTGATCTCATAGACAGCACCGTTGAGCAGCGAAACGACGAACACGTTTCCATTCGGACCAGTTTGAATGTCAGTGGCAACGCCAAAGTCGCGGCCGATCGCGAGCGTCTCGCTTTCAGCCAGATCAAACTTGTCGGCGTTGTCGGCGACCGAGTCGTTTAGCAACGGGTCGGTGAACTTGAAGTGTTTCCGATCGTCGGAAAACCTGAAGCGGAACAAATAGCCGTTGAGCAGAGTGGTACGTGAAGCGCCGACCAGAAGATCACCTTCGAATTGCGGGCCCAATCCCCTTCCCTTGATAAAGCCCATGGCCGCGGGCGCGACCGCATACTTCCAACTAAACTCGGGATCCGTGTAGTGTGCGCCCGGCAACAGATACATTTGTGCGAGTGCGCCGGCGGGCGTATCCGCAATCAACGAAGTCGGCCAGCGCTCTTGTTGCAGATTGCCGGCCCCATAAGTTGACTCAATCGATTTGAACTCGGCCACGCGGCTAAGCGGTCCCATCGTTTCGACCCAACCGTTATCGGATCCGGAAGTGATGCGATTCATTTCGTCAAACGCATCGTCACCGTTTTCCTGGTCCCATAGATTTCCCGACAGCGGATCGAAAGCTAAACCAAAACCGTTGCGCACGCCGTAAGCGAAAAGTTTCTTGATGTTGCTTGCGGCCTGACCAGTAAGGCTGGTCGATGCGTTATAGAAAGGATTGTCGCTTGGCGTCGAACCATCATCGTTGAGACGAAGCACGAATCCGGTCAAGTGCGAATCGTCCGGCTCTGGCCCACCAAATTGATCGTCAGGTGTTGGGCCGAGTTTGTTGTTTTGCAAGAAACCGCGACGCCCGTTGTCACCCATGAGGATGTAAAGCTTGCCATCTGGTCCAAATCGCAGTATGCCGCCGTTGTGATTACCGCGCAGAGACTGATTGGCGTCTGCCTGGTAAGCACGCAGCTTGATCAAATTCCTATCGAAAGTTAACGCCGTGCCGTTCCATAGGTAACGATCGACGCGATTGCCTAGCAGCGCTACATCCGCGAGGTTGGTTGAATCGAGTCCGGTACTGCTTTCGGTCCAGTAAAGGTAGACAAAGTGCTTGACCGCAAAGTTTGAATGCAACGCAATTCCCAGTAGGCCTCGTTCGGAAGCGGAGTTGACCGGCAGATCAAGCACCGCGCCTTGCAGAGTGCCGTTAACTACTCGCTGAACTTTTCCGCTAGACTTTTCGAGCACCAAAAAATCATTTGGCCCCCGGTGTCGAAGGTGTCACGATTATCGTTACTATTGCAGAAGCGCCTGCCGCTAAATTATTCAGCGAACAAGTGACCGGCCCGGTACCCATGCAACTGCCTTGCGTAGCTGACGACGAGCCAAAAGCGACTCCCGAGGGCAGCGCATCAGTAAGGTTTACATTCGTCGCCACGGCCGGACCATTGTTAGTGACGGTGACACGATAGTTGAGACCGACGTTTACTTGTCCGGGATTCGGCGACACAGACTGGCTCACTGAAAGATCGATGCTTGATGAACTAATCACTTTCAACATCACTGGCGCCGAATGAACTGTGGCGCCAGCGGTGCCCGTGATGTTGATTGGGAAATCGCCCAACGGTGTGCCGGCAGTCGTCGTTATTGTTAGCGCTGCTGTTTTAGAAGTTGCATCAGTAATACTGACCGAAGTTGGATTGAAGTTCGCCGTTGCTCCGGCCGGCAAGCCGGTCACCGTCAAATTCACGATTCCGGTAAAGCCGGCCGACGGTGTGATAGTCGCAGTGTACTGCGCGCTCGCGCCTGGAGTTACGGCCCGCAGCGATGGACTCGCGATCAGCGAAAAATCCGGGGTTGAGGCAAACGGCGCGGCGGTGACAAAAGTCCGGTAAATATAATCTCCGGAGGTGTTGCCGTCGTTATTGGCCTGATTGCCCGCCGCGTAAAAAGTGACAACGCCGATGTCGGTGGGCGGCGCGGTCCAGTTGAACGTCCAACTGGCGCCGTTTTGCTGGCCAACAAAAGTCCCGGCGGCGGTGTGTTCAATATATTGCCTGGCGCTGCCTGGGCCCGCGTTGTTAAGCACCTGTGTTAGGCCGTCAAGGTTTTGGATGTCTCCGGCCTTCTCGTCAGACGTGTCGAGAGCAGTAAATTCAAAACCCCAACGCAATCTGGTTAGATCAGGGTTCGAGTGGCTAACAGTTATTTGATAGGTCTTACCTGGAACATACGTTTGCGGTGCGGTGATGGAGATGTGTCCTGTTCCTGCGTCGGGAGGGACATGACACTCTGCGCAGGCTTCAGCCACTTCTCCTGGCGCACCCGTGTAGCCGGCCGGCGGCCCTGAAGAGAAGGCTTGTACTGGCAGGGTGCCACTGTTGCTGAATAACAGGAATCCGAGAACAGCCGTGAGCAGCGACGGAATTATTATCAGCCCTGCTTTTTCAGCTTTGTTTCCTACTATCCTGTTGGTCATCCGATTCATTCTATTTGAAAACGGGCTGCCGGCTTGGAAGAAAAAGCCCAGCGATATCGCCGGGCTAGTTCTTCATGTTAACCGGGCACTTACCTTTCTAAGACAAGAATCCCAGATTCGACGTCGCGAAGTGACCTATCAAAGGAAACACCGCAGTCAGATCGGCCGCCGATAGTCCATACCAGGTAGCCAGGGTTGCCGCGTATTGTTCGATGGACGTAGTAGGAATCCAACGACCGCGCGGACTGGCGCCGCTATCAGTGTCGTCGGGCCCGCCGGGCGTAATGTTTGGATAGGTTCCATAGAGCGTGTGACCGAGCACGGCGCCGCCGAGAATCAATTGATGATTTCCCCACGCGTGGTCGCTGCCGACTTGAGCAGCGCCGCTACCGGATGGCTGCAGCGTGCGGCTGAAATCCGACATGGTAAACAAAGTAATTTTGTCTGAAAGTCCGAGTTCGACGGTAGCGGCAAAGAAGGCATTCATCGCCTGGCTGAGCTGCTGTAGCAAACTTCCCTGTCCATTAAGCTGGGCTGAATGAGTATCAAAACCGCCGATCTGAGTAAAGAAGATTTGGCGTTTCATGTTGATGCCGGCAAGCGGATCGGTTGAGGCTTTTACTAGCAGTGCTACCTGCTTCAACTGCCGTCCCAACGACGTATTCGGAAACACGGTGGACAAATTTGGGTTGACGCTGCCGAGTGCATTGTCTGTTTGAATTGAACTCGAACGAATATCGCTGGCAGCCTTGATCAGCTTGAAGTTGTTGTCATACGTCCGTAACTGGTCGAACGATGTCGTGCGAGAATTAATCTCACTCGAGGAGGCTCCCGGAGCATTATTAAGTTGCAGGACGTTTGCCAGAGACGTGCCGGAATCAGCCACCGCCAGTTGTCTTGTATCAACACCGCTTAAGTAAAGATTAACGCCTGCGATTGAGACGTTGCTCGGAAAGGCAGCGCCACCGTTCAAACCAAGTGTCTTGTCCGCGAGGCGTCCGCCCCAACCGGTCTGGCTTACCGAATTTGCTATAGCTGTCTGATACAACCCGACCTGATCAGAGTGAGAGAAAAGTTGAAGCGGCTTTTTGCCAGTGCCGTTCTGATAAGTAGTGCGCGTCAGCGGCTCAACCAATGGTCCGTTGTTGCAAAGCACCGCCAGCTTTCCCTGATTGAAGAGATTTTGCGTTTCAGGCATGTTTGGGTGAAACCCATACGAACCGCCACTCGTCGGTGCCACTGGAAGAAAACTGGCCTGCGGAATCGCCAACTGAGCAGCAGCGCGGGCGGCTGAATACTGTGCGTATTGATCAAGCGAAACGAACGTGTTGTTGCCGTCGTTACCGCCGTTCAGAAAAACACACACCAGCGCCCTGTAATCGGATGCGGCTTGTGGTGTAAGCGCGTGCACGACACCAAAAGTGTCGAGGCTTGAGGCCATTGCCAGGCCACCCAGCGCGCACGCGCTTGTTCGTAGAAAATCTCTGCGTGTATGTGCCATGGTTGTTATCTCTGTATGTCGTACTGCGAAGATGTTGCCGCGAGGTAAACAGCAACGCGCGCGCGTTTTTGATTGCGAGTCGCGATGGTAGCGTCGTTGATCGCATTCATCGCGTTAATGATCGAGGTCCGCACCTGCGAAGACATCGTTCCGTGAAGCAGCAGCGAATTGAGTGCGTCAGCGATGTCGCCTGGATTTCCGGCGAGCGCCTCGAGGTTAGCGATGTCGATAGACGTGCCACGCGGACGGTCGGGACTGGCCGCCGTCGGCGTCGCATTCGTAGCTACTCCACTGTAGACCAGCGTGTTGATGTCGTTCGCCCGGCGCAGCGTGGTTGAGGTCGAAAGAATACCAAACGCCGGCCCGAGTATTTTCGCTCCAGGCACTTCATAGGCAGGCTGGTAATAACTGAAGACTGTCGGCGGTTGAAAAATTGGCTGGTCGATTGTTCCGGTGAAATCAGTTGTCGATCTACCGCCCAGCACCCCGTCACTTGTCGAAAGTTTATCAAACGACTTCACGTTAAAGGTTCGCAGGAAACCATTGACGTACTGGGCCGGTTCGCGCAGTTTTCCGTAGTTTAAATCTGTCTTCACATCGCCGCGGGCTTCGGGATCCAAAAGAATTGCCTGAACTACCAACTTCAGATTGCCGCGCACGTTCGCACAACCCTGCGGATAAAGTCCGCTACAGTCGTTGTTGAAAACTTTGGCAACACGCTCGACATAAGCGTGGCTTGGGTTGCTGGTCACCAAATGTTGAATGAGCTGCTTGCTGAGGAATGGTCCAACGTTGGGATGATTGAAGATGTTATCAAGGGCGGCAGTGAGATCGGACTGGGCACAGGCCGTATTCGTGCCCCCGCATGCCGGGATTACCTGTCCGTTCAATAGCGTCTTAGCGGCGACATCGTGATTCGTACCACCACGCGGAATCATTGGATCTCGCCAGTTCGTAATACCGGCGCCTAATGCCGCCGGGTTGAAATTCCAACCGGTGAACACTCTAGTGAATTCGTTAACCTGGGTTTGCGAATAAGACGCGAGTGGCATTCCTTGCGCATCGAGCTGCGGTGTACCGTCAGAATTGAGCACCGCGGTGCCTATGGAAAATAACTGCAATACCTCTCGTCCGAAGTTTTCGTTCGGGCTGGTCCTCGTACTCAGCCGCATATCGAGGTATTCGCCCATCGCCGGAGTGAGCGTGATCTCTTGCAGCAGAGTGCGGTAGTTTCCAAAGGCATTGCGATCAAGGGCCTGTAAGTAAACCGCTATCCAACTCGACCGGTTAACCTCGCTTGCGCCTGAGACCACCAGGATTTGGTGCAGCGCAAATGCAACACGTTGACGCAACTGATCCTGACCATACAGGGCATTAGAAAAGAAGGTCCGTTGCAGCGGATACATCGAGAAATTGTCTCGATTGCAAACTGTCTGATTGTAGTTTGGATCACCCGGGCTGCTGGTTGGACACGCCGTAGCTTGATCATCAAGAGGGAAAGCCAGATCTGGATAATTCGATCCCTTTGCCGAATTGGTCACCGGAGCATTGAACTGCTCGTTAAGGTAAGCCATGAAACCGACGGACTTAACGTGTGCTACGTCAGCCGACGTCGGACCCCAGGTAGCCTGCTCCAGAAAACGAACTGCATCCGCATCGGTCGCCTGGCCTGTGAATGGATCCGGAACCAGCGGTGGATCAGCCGGCGGCGGATTGGCTGGAGCAGGAGTAGGAGCGGCGCCGACGTCGTCGGCTGGCCCGCCACCGATGTGACCTATCCCAACGCGGACGCGGTTACTCGAAAGACCGTGCAGATTCAGGTTCAGCAACACGTCTCCCAGGTCACCCATGTCGTCAGCTAGTCGGACGATCAGCATTGTGATGCCCGCAAAACCGGGAACCTGTCCAGCATATTCAACTCTCAACGCGTAGCGCTTTCCTGAACCATCCTGGGCGTCTGCTGTAAAAGCGTTTACCCCCTCGCCTGCTAGTAAACGAAGATTCATCGCGAAGATGGCTATGCGAGTTCTGGAGTCTGGGCCAAAAAAAGTTTGGGTGAGCTGAAAAGGTTCAGGCGTAAGTTTGACAGATTCCAGCGCGATTGCGCGGGTCGAATCGGAAGCACTCAGCAGAGTCGGTGCTGTGGCCGCACTAGTTGGGGTGACGATGCCAAAAAGAAGAAGGACAAACGCGAACTTCAGAACTCCAGGAAAACTCCTGGACGAGCAACGAGGGAGACTGATTGACATAGGATAGACTCTCCAGCACAGGATTCTGCCAAACAACGTACAGCCAAAGGCAACCTGTGAGACTGATTTTCCAAATCGAATTGGTGGGAGGGCCGCCCGGTCAATAATCCAGGTTCGAGAGAACTATAGCACTCTCAATAGGCCCCGGCCAACAAGTTTAGACGTCTCAGCATCACGTAAGGCCGAAACAATATTTGGGGATTATACGATTCAGCTTCAAGCGGTGAGTGAAGCCAATCGTAATGGCGTTAGCATCGTGTTTGACAGTAAGTTGGCCCTTCCCTGTCATCCATTTAGCACTTCTCGCTTTTACGGTTTACCGTACTGTCGCTTAAGGTAGGGTGGCCAGAATCAAATCAACGTGAAGCTCGTGCTACCGAATTGCAGGTATGCTGGAAAACTAGCTCAAGGTTTTCCGAACCGTTCTCTGTACTCAACAGAATATACGAAACCAAAGATAAGATGGCGATAATCGCTAGCCGGAATACCTTGCGCGGGACGACCGTTCGTTAGCACATCAACCCAGTCGTCGTAGCCGGCGGCCTCCGGATCGCGCCGGAGGTATCCGAAGTATTGCATTGCCACAAACGCTCGGTAGAAGTAGGTATCCCACACGACCTTCTGCTCGACAAACGCTCGCAGCGTCTGGGCCGCACTGAATTGTCCACTCGCCATGAGATTGATTAGCTGTTGTCGCCCGTATTGTGGTGCCTGCCCAGGCTGAGTCGTAGCCGACTCAGGCAGAGTCAGGCGCGCAGTTTGTTCCAGCTTCGCAATGAACTGGGCCGCATGAGATGAGTCTGTCAGCCCAGCAAAGTTGCTGGTGAACTCAGGAAGCTGCATGAAACGCGCAATGAAGTCGGCGCGTCGCACCTCTTGTTCCGAATCAGTCATCTGGCCGCTGAGACGCCTCATTTCCCCCATAAACTCGGTAAACTGCGGTCGTCTGCCCATAGCGCTTTCGTAAAAACGGTAAATCCAGTAACCCTTTTCGCCAAACTCAGTCGAACGGAAAAAACCGGAGGACACCTGCACTCGATCGCATTCAGGCGGAGAACCCAACCCTCCCTGTCCCGCGCCACAACCGTTGAGCAAATTGTTCCAATCGGCGAATCCGGCTGTATCCGGCTCGCGAAGCAGAAAATCTAAATACTGTTGACGCACAAAAAATGCGTTATTAAGAAAGGCGTTGGCCGCGGTCGGGTCGCGGTCATCGTCCTGAATAGTAATGGTGATTGTGGACGGCCAAACTAACGTTAGGCCATGAGGATTCGTCAAAGTAACGTTGAATTTTTCATTGGCTTCGACAAATGTATCGTTTATGATTGGAACTTCAATTCTTTTCATTGTTTCACCCGGCGCGAACCGTAGCGTGCCACCGGTGGAAACATAATCACATTTCGCAGAAGCGAGTTCACTAACCCCGTCGCAGCGTGCGGCCATGAAGTCGTCAGTAGAATAATCAACTGACGCTGTCGTCAAGCCGTCTCCACCACGGGTAACAAAGACAGCCACATTTGAGCCACCTTCAAACGCAGTACGGAACGCATCGGCAAAGTGAGCTTGCAATTGCCAATCTACAGCTTCGGCGGTGAAGTTCACGCCCGTCTGATTCTCAGTCAAGCCCAGATAACTCCGCGAACCTGGCGTAAATTTGTAGTTTGGACTGGTCGGAGTAACGGTGTAGTTCTTTCCTGGGGGTACAGTGAGCGAATAATTACCGTTAGCGTCGGTCCTTGCCTGGTACCAGGAACCCATAACGTCAGTCGACCCCGGAAGTTCAACGCTAAGGCCGGGGACACCGTTTCCACTGCTATCTGTAATACGTCCACTGATGGTGACGGTTGTAACTGTTGGTCGTAAGAAATTTGCGGTTTGATTAGCACCTAGATTGTTGAACGTATACGTCGAAGGCGAATAAGTGAGAGACGACGGCGAAGGCGGAGCTACCATATAATTGCCACCGCCAAGCAGATTAGCAAAAGTATAGTAGCCATTGGAGTCTGTCCGAACTATGGCCGCTCCGGAGCCTTGAAGGGCAAGCGACATTTGAAGGTCGGGGATTCCCTGACCTCCGGAATCGGTAACGCGTCCGGAGATTGAGTACCGTCTAACACCTCCTCCGCTCTGACTAATCGCGTTAACGATATTGAGTTTGCCGAATCCGAACCGGACGTTCCAGGAGTCGGCGCCGGTAAAAATATCCTTTACGGCATTATTAGTAAGACGGCTCGTGATTTCAGCAGACGAAAGTGTTGGATTGGATTCAAGTAACAACGCGACCGCTCCAGTAGTTACCGGAGTTGCCATGCTGGTTCCCGCCAAACCGGTGTAGTGCGTACTATCGGTCGGAGCATTGGATCCCGTACCGATCGTGCCGAATTCGCCAACTACATCTGACGAACGCGATGAATAGAGATAATAGCCCGGGGCACTGATTTCCGGTTTCTGACGGCCATCAGCCGTCGGTCCAGGGCTGCTAAACAACGCGATGTTCCCGATCGTCTGCGTTGCCGACCGCGTCACAAAGGCACCCACAGTAATGGCGCCCCGAGCTGTGCCGGGCGAACCGACCAGGTGCGAACCATCGTCGCTGTAGGCGCCAAAGCGAACGCCATCACCCCCTGCCCAGGCATCAAAAGGTTGGTTTGCGTTGCTGTCTGCGTCGTTCAAAGTAATCTTCCACACACCATTCGGCGCTCCGGATTTGAAGGCAAGAAAGATGTCCGGCTGGTCGTTTGCCGGATCATTGTCGCCCTTGCTGTCGTTGGTGTTGTAAATGTCGACGTACTGATCAGAAGCCTGACCAGCGAGTGAAGAAAAGCCATTCGGATCATAAGCAACTGGTCCAACGGTCACGCCGTCTGGCCTTCTCAAAGTAACGCTGAACCTATCAGCGTTTGAGTAATAGAGATCGATGAACTGGGGTGAACCGCTGGCATTAAGATCAAGAGTTAAACTCCCTGACGTCGGTACGGTTGCATGAGCGTGGATTCCGCTATCACCTTCATTTCCGGCGGCCACTACTACCGCCCGACCCGAGGCTCCGTTTACCAAATTATCAATTGCGCGCTCGTCAGGGTCGGTACCATCGTGCGGGCCCAACTGTCCACCCAAACTCATATTTATTACGAACGGTTCGCCAAGTTCCGCGGCTTTCTGCTGAATAAAATTAAGCGCGTTGATTGTGTCAGTCGTGCGAAACGATGCATCCGCAGTATTCTGTCTAGTCGCCTTCACAATGATCAAATCGGCTTCAGGAGCCATGCCTGCATACGTGCCCACCGTCGGCGAAGCTAGTCCGTTGCCTGCCGCCGTGCCGGCGACGTGCGTACCGTGGCCATACTGGTCGCGTTGCTTGACGATGTCGCTATTCTGATCTGCGGGCTTTGCTATTTGCAGCGCTGCATTCAGATCTGCTTCGGTATAGAGATGGCCTATGGCTGCCGACTGGCCGGGCAAAACGTAGTTCCAACCCGGATCAGGTGCTTGGCTGTAAACTGTCATGTCGAGCAGGGCCTTAATTCGTGTTTGGCGGCCGCCGCTCCCGGGCACCGTAAAATCAAGATGCCGGAAATCTATGCCAGTATCGATAATGCCTATGACTACCTTGCGCCCCGTTTGCGGCACAACGCGTTGACCGGAGGTGTCGTCCACGCCAGTATTTAATCGGGCGCGATCATTCAGGGGATAACGTTGCACAGCGGCAGATAATTTAATTACCGAAGAAAGCGATGCCAGTTCGGAGAGCCGATCCACATCTACCGACAATGTGGCGATATCACCCAGGCGCGCGGCGAGGGAAAAGCCGTGGCTCTTAAGTTCTTGGGTATTAGTCTCTGTCAATTTTACAGCAACATCAACAATGACACGTCCGTCTTGCCTTCGCTCAATTCCCACGGTCCTACGCATTCGTTCAAGCTGTGAATCGTCACGCTTTAGCTTACCTGCCGCCAAAAGCTGCCGGTCCTGCTCAGCAGCGTCACGTACGCTTCTGAGAACCTTGTCAGCCTTGCGGGCAAAAGCCGAATCATCAATGCCCTGCGCGCCGCTGTTCCGGACAAACCCCTGTGCCAAAGCGAATAAAACGGAAAACACCGCTACCATGGTAAGGATCAGCCGTCGATGTGCAGCGAAAAATGTGCGGACACTTCGCACACCACGATGCCGGTGAGATGGATTGAACAAACAAAACTCCTTTAATGGCTAAATGGCCTGGGTTTTACTACGCCGGGATCTGGACTAGCGCTCTGACCAGTTAAGGATCGCGCGCAATTCGCACGAGAATTAGAGTGCCGAACTTAGTAGCAGAAATAACTGAAAACGTTGCTAGAACCTATCTTTTTTTCGGGAGTATCCGGTCTCAGCTGAATATCCGATGAGAGCGTATTGCAAACAAAACTCAGGTTTGACAGCGCCTGTTAGCTCCCCTATTATCCATCTACTTCGTCGGGGCGTGGCTCAGCCTGGTAGAGCGCTCGGTTCGGGACCGAGAGGTCGGAGGTTCGAATCCTCTCGCCCCGACCAAAATTCCCTCCGGAACTCCAACTTCCAGAAATATTCGATGAGCTAGGCTTCGGACTTTTCTTTGCGCAGGTGGCCTACGTGTCGCCAGATCCACCAGGCGATCAGGATCACCGCAGCAAAAACGATCAGAAAATCAAAGCGATGAAACCACGTTTTTAAGGTATCGTCTTTATTCCACTTCTCGCCGAGTTTTTGTCCGACATAGGCCAGACCAAGACACCATGGGAATGATCCTGCGAACGTGTAGATCACGAATCGTTTGAGATTCATGCGAGCTACGCCGGCCGGAAAGGCGATAAAGGTTCGTATCGCCGGAAGCATGCGGCTGACAAAGACGATGATCTCGCCGCGTTTTTCAAACCAGCGGTCGGCCATATCAAGGTCATGCCGTGAGATTAGAACGTAGCGCCCATATTTTTCGATTAAAGGCCGTCCGCCCTTCATGCCCACCCAATAGGCGACGAGCGAGCCCAGAACACATCCGATCGCGCCCGCCAAAGCGACGAGCCAAAGATTCATCTCTCCCCTGGAAACGAGATAACCCGAAAACGGCATGATGATTTCGGAAGGCAGCGGAATGCACGCTGACTCAATAGCCATCAGAAGAACAATTCCCGAATAACTCAACGTGGAAATGATGGCGACTATGATACCGGAGAGAATTTCAAGTAGGCGTGCGATCATTGGGTCAGAAGTCAGAAGTCAGAAGTCAGAAGTCAGAAGTCAGAAGTTAGAAGTTAGAGGTCAGATGTCAGATGTCAGATGTCAGATGTCAGATTTTGGATGTGACTGCTTTGTTAGAGTTGCGATATTTGGGGCTGCATACTCTTTTACCGTTTACTGTTTACCGTTTACTGTTCACTGTTTACTGTTCACTGTTTGCTGTTCACTGTTTGCTGTTTGCTCTCTTAACTATTCCAACCGTGTTGCCCGATTAGTGGAACAAAGGCGCAGGCGCCGTGGTCCTCTTGCGTCGATCCGGTAGCCGTTTTGATGACTCGAACCAGTCGCTGCGACTCGCGCGTGTTGCCAATGGGCACGACTAACCGGCCACCGATCTTTAGCTGAGCAACCAATGGCTCAGGAACATTGGGACCGCCGGCGGCCACCAGTATTCCATTGTAAGGTGCGTGCGTCGCCCATCCTAAGGTGCCGTCAAAACATTTTACGGTCGCGTTATAGATTCCCAACTGCCTGATGCGAACCTGGGCTTCCCGGGCGAGATCTGCGATGCGCTCGATCGAGTAAACCTGGCCGGCAATTTTGGCGAGCACCGCCGTCTGGTAGCCCGACCCGGCTCCGATTTCGAGTACGCGGCTCTCCTGCTTTAACTCGAGCAGTTCCGTCATGCGCGCGACAATGTACGGTTGCGAGATTGTCTGGCTACCACTGATCGGCAAAGCATGGTCGCCGTAAGCGCGCGATTGCAGAGCTTCCGGCACAAACGCGTGTCGCGGAACAGCTCGCATAGCTTCTAGCACTTTTAGATCTTGAATTTGGTAGTAGTCGCGAAGTCTTTCGACCATACGCTCGCGAGGTATGGCGTAGTCCTGACTTCTATTCGAAGGCTGTTGGCCGCTTGTTTGCACAAAGCTTTCCGAATCGCAATGACTTGAAGAATGCCTCAGCTCTTATGAAGCAGTTCGGCGTCGTTCAAATAGTTCCATGTTTCAAGCGCGGTGAGGGCATTGTGATCGGTCATATCGCTCTTTAAAGGCGTAACCGAGATGTAACCCTGTTCGATAGCATTATAGTCAGTGCCATCGGCGGCGTTGGTATTAAAGTACTCTTCGCCAATCCAGAAATACGGCTTGCCGCGCGGATCGATATGCTCGCTGATCACCGGCCGTGCGTTCTTGATTCCCTGCCGGGTAACCTTAACGCCTTTTATCTCGCGAGCCGGGAAGTTGATGTTCAGCAAAGTACCTTCCGGCAGCCCTTCAGTCAGAACTTTCTGTACTGCAGTGACCGCAAACTGCGCTGGCTCGCGGAAATCAAAATTCTCGCGCGCCACCAGGCTGAATGCGAGGCCCGGAACCCCGAGGATCGTGGCCTCGAGCGCTCCTGCGACTGTGCCCGAATAGGTAGCATCGTCGCCCAGATTGCCGCCGTGATTTATTCCCGACGCACAAATGTCCGGCATCTCGTCCGCGGTAAGTATTTTGTTAAGCGCGAGAGTAACGCAGTCGGTCGGTGTGCCGTCGACGGTCCAATGCCTGGAATCAATTTGTCTAATTCGCAACGGCCGGGCTAGCGTGAGACTGTGCGACGCGCCGCTCATCTCCGATGCCGGCGCGACAACGAAGACATCGCCAATTTGACTGAGCGCCTCTTCAAGCTTAATGAGGCCATTAGACTGAATGCCGTCGTCGTTCGTGAGTAGAATTCTTGTCATAGCAAACCCACCTGGCGCGCTTATCTTCATCCTGCTTTACGATCGCCACAGCTTTCGGCCGCGTGCTCTACAATGATGAGTTTTTCGCTAAGGCGCGGGGGTGTCGGCTGGCAACTAGTCGCGAAACGCGTGCTTTTTCGCATCCTTGATGATCTCTTCCGTCATTACTTTGCGTTTGAAACGGCGCAATGCGCTTTCAATCGATTCGCCCTGATTAACAGTAACTATTGCCATTCACTTCTCATCTTTCTGAAAGAATTTCGTCTGCTGTTTTGCAACCTGGCTATTTAACACGCCCAAAACCGTTGCGGTCAAGTACATAGGAAGGTGCTCGTAAATCGTAAATCGGGAATCGTAAATGGAAAGGGGGTTCTCTTTTACGAGAGAAGCTGCTAGCAAGGGTCGTTCGATGCTATTTACCATTCACCATTTACCATTCACTCTCACGTAGCGAACCCCGCGAACATTGCTATTCGCGGGGCCCATTTTCTACCCGGCAAAGCAGTCCCTTATACAAGAACTGCTTCAGGCGCTTCCTGCTTCTTGCGGCTTAGACTTTGAATCTGGACCGGTTTATCGGCTTCCTTCACATCGAGCTGCTTCTTCATGACCATTTCCTGATAAAGCTTACGCATCATCACTGCTTCCTCATGCGCGGTCTTGGGACCTTCCATCTCCGGCTTGTTGGGCCGGGACAGGTCAATCGGATTCAAGACCATATTGTGGGCCTTGTCGCTGAGCTCGACTTCTTTGCCACGAGCAAAGATCTCGTGACGGCCGTGCTCTTCGTACCACTTGGCGACGGTCGCATTCTGGTGCATGTTCTCGATGATGTTTCTCCAGCCAATGCCCGTGTTGTAGGCACAGAAGGAAATCTCTCCTTCCTGCGTTCCGTAAGGAATGATGCACATCTCAGTGCGGCGGAAGTCGTAGTTGAAGA
>WNFR01003903.1_pt1 | contig 15416 bp, 15 predicted proteins | sample 5400221 | NCBI WGS metagenome assembly WNFR01 (sample SAMN13153357, study PRJNA577476) | soil metagenome | isolation source: 40 cm soil under Madrone tree | place: USA:California | collected 2016-06-14 | reverse complement strand
GATTGTTGACCGAAATGCTGAGCACTTCGCAAATTTCTTCGCTGCTGAGACCGTCAACTTCGCGAAGCGTAAAGGCGCTGGCCGTCCGCTTAGGCAGGGGAGAAAGGCAATCGTTGAGAACCTTCCAAAAATCACTGCGCTCGATCAATTCCGCCGGCGTCGCGTGCCACTCACTTGGCGCGTAGTCAGCATTCCAATGATTGGTCCATTCATCGGTCCTGGTAAAGAATTCGTTGTGCTCGAACGTTTCATCCTCAGTCTCTCCGATGGGAGCCTCGCGCGTAATCCGCCGGAAATGGTCCGTAACTTTATGTTTCAAGATCCCAACCAGCCACGTCCGTTCAGATCCTCGACCTTCAAAGCCACGGTAAGCTTTCAACGCCGCCAAAAAAGTTTCCTGCACACAATCTTCCGCAGCTGAACCGTCACGCAGACGAAACAGCGCATATTTGTAGAGATAGTCTCCGTACTCGTCCACCCAGGCGCTAAAGTCCGGGGATTGACTCTGGGGCGTGCGCTGTGGTTCGCTCATGGGGGTCTACCGTAACAAGTCAAGCGAAAGAAGAAACTCCGATTATTATTGCATAGGACGCGATTGAGCGGCGCGAACACTAAGCCATAAGGTCAAGACATGATTCTTATCCCCTGCCGTGACTGCGGCAATATGATTGATCCGCGTTCTCGCGGCTGTCCCAAGTGCGCGAGGAACCTCGATGCTGAGAGAATGATTGATAGAGTAGTTTTAGGCGGACTCGTACTAGTCGTGATCGTGGCCGCAGCAATTCTCATCCTTCTCTCCTTCCGTCACTAGCCGTTCCGTCTTCATATGCCTTCTCCTCGCCCATCTTGCGCCAAGATGCTATCGCTGTTTGCTAGAACCCTAGGCCGTAAATGACGACATTCATTAGTCGTTTAGGGTGGCGATTCATTACAAATCAAGTTTTGAGTCGATGAATCAGTAGTACCGATTGATAACCAACACATGGAAAACGTAAATGTTTGAAGTGATTAATGACCTCACCGATGAGCAACGAGAGAAAGTGCTGAGCTTACTAACTGAAGCGCTCGATCAAATTCGCGTATCACTCGATGCTTCGGTCTCGAAATCAGGCGGGAATCACCACCGCGATCAGGAACACCTTCGGGTCAATCCTTTTATGCGACCTTCAGCAAGAGTCTGAAGCACCAAACTGGCCTTCCCGTTGCGCCTTACGTCGGAGTAGCGTACGAGACCTACGAAGATCGCACTCGGATCATAGGCGGCCTAAACATAACTTTGAGCGACCGTTGGAGTTCCACCATTCTCTTCGATGGAGTCCGAATACATCCTCTCTTGAATTACACCCACGGGCGGCACCAATTCGGTGTGATTTTGGAGCGTGGTCGCAACCCAGGTGTTAGTTACAGTATTTCGTTTTGAAGGCATAGCTGATTGGGTAGTCGAGCTAGGTCTCCGCATTGTGCGGAGGTCGGCCTGGCCAGAGTTAGAATATGAAAATCCTAAGAGCGAGAGCATTATAATCCAACGTAGAACCGGTCTATGCCGCACTACTATGGAGTAGTTGAAACCCACTCTCGAGATGCTTGTAGGTTATAACAGGAGGTCTGGATGACTATGGCGCATCTGATGTCAACAAAGCCCGCAACGATACTTATCTGTTAGTCTTAGCGACCCCTTGAAGTGCCCCAGAAGAGCGACTAAGAAAATCCTTAATGAAAAATAACCTAACGTATGGATTCTGGCCTTCAGTCGCGCAATGTTTGCTAGGCATTGCTGCTCTAGCGTTGCTTACGTTCGTCTGCTTTCGATTCCATGCCAATTCCACTACGGTAGCCCTTCTTTATCTGATTGTCATCGTACTGGTCTCCCTCAAGAGTAGTTTGGTTCCGGCGGCTCTTGTAGCCATCATGGCCTACTTATGCTTGGACTACTTCTTTACTGCGCCACTATTCACTTTAGGGATGAACCAAACTTTGGACTTTGTGGCACCCATTGCCTACCTGACAACTGCATTTGTGATCACTCGCCTGATCTCCAGAGTACGCAAGTCGATCGAAGATCAAAGGCGGGCAGAAGAGGCTTTGCGCAGGTCGCAGGCGGAGATGGCCCATATCACCCGGGTCATCACGATGGGAGAATTGGCAGCCTCCATTGCCCACGAAATTAACCAACCGCTCTCGGCCATCGTAAACAACGGCAGCGCCTGCGTTCGCTGGTTGGCGGCTGATTCACCGAATCTCGACGAGGCTCGCGAGGCGGCCCAGGACATCATTCGCGAGGGAAAACGGGCGGGAGAAGTCATCAGCCGGATTCGAGCGTTTTTGCGGAAGACCGAAACCGAAAAAGCACCCTTGGACATTAATCAAACGATTAGAGATGTCGTAATTCTTATGCGAAATGAAGCGGAAGGGAAAGGTGTGGCTCTACATATGGAATTAGCTAGTAACCTGCCGCTTGTACTTGGAGATCGAGTGCAGTTACAACAAGTCATTCTCAATCTCGTGATGAATGGTGTCGATGCTATGACATCTGTTTCCGATGGAGAGCGAGAATTGCGAATACAGTCTCGTCAAGATGAAGCCGACAAAGTGCTGATCGCTGTGCAAGACTTCGGTGTAGGAATCGACCCGGGGAATCTTGAGAAGATCTTCGATGCCTTCTACACCACCAAACCGCAGGGAATGGGAATGGGACTGGCGATCAGTCGCTCAATTGTTGAGGATCACGGTGGGTTGTTGTGGGCTGAACCGAACGAGGGCCATGGCACAACCTTTCAGTTCACTCTTTTAAAGCATTCCTAGGATCGATTATGTCCGAGCCGAAAGCATTGGTTTTTATTGTGGACGATGATGAGGCTGTCCGAAAGTCCTTGGGGAGCCTGATGCGGTCGGCGGGCCTGGGCGTCGAGACGTTTGCATCTGCACAGCAGTTTTTGGCAAGCTCGCGTGCGGATGTGCTGAGCTGTTTGGTTTTGGATCTGAAGCTGCCGGGACTAAGCGGATTGGATCTGCAGAGGCGTTTGGCAGAAGTCAACATTGAAATCCCGATTGTTTTCATTACTGGCCATGGCGACATTCCGACCTCAGTGCGTGCAATAAAAGCGGGAGCCGTTGAGTTTCTTACCAAGCCCTTCAGTGACCAGGATCTATTGGATGCGATTCAACAGGCGATCCAACGCGATCAGAATACGCGCCAGCAGCGAGCAGAAAGGTCGGAGTTGCGCGGCCGGTATGAATCACTGACGCCACGAGAGAGAGAGAGGTCATGAAACTGGTGGTGTCAGGGCTGCTCAACAAACAAGTCGCCATCGAACTGGGCATAAGTCAGTTTACGGTCAAGCTTCATCGCGGTCAGGTCATGGCAAAAATGAAGGCTGAGTCCTTCGCGGATCTGGTAAAAATGTCTGAGAAGTTGGAGATATCCCGCCCAAAAAAATCTTGACGCGAGGGCGGAACTCCAGGCACGCCGAACCCACTAGCACCAAAGTGCTATAGATTTTCCTTCCGAAACGCTGCTATCTAGAACATGCCATCAGAAATGAAAGGCTAGTCAAGATGGTTTGTCTCCCGTTTATTTCAGTTGTCGATGATGATGACGCTGTTCGGAAGTCCCTTCAGCGGTTAATTAGGTCTGCCGGTTTCGCGGTGAAGGCTTTCGCCTCGGCCGAAGAGTTCTTGAATTCGGAGCATCTTGGCACTACCCGTTGCCTGATCCTTGACGTGCGCATGCCTGGCATGAATGGGTTCGAGCTTCAGCGTCGTTTGTGCATGAGTCACTGTGAGATCCCAGTTATCTTCATCACTGCCCACGGAAATGAGGCGGCGCGTTCGCTAGCTCTTAAGGACGGCGCGATGGTTTACTTGTGCAAGCCATTCAGTGACGAAGCGTTACTGCACCTGATCGAAGCGGCGTTGAGACTTGAGGTGATTTGAAAAGAAGGATATTGAAACTGCGGAGGGAAAAAAAAAGGGCTCATCATTCAATTCACTGATGCAGAATTCATTCGATAAAGCGGTGTCCGGTTGGCCCTGACGATCTTTGGAAGTCTCAGGGCGGAGTGCGCGTGCACCGTCTAGTGCGGGGGCCAGACCCTGTACTGCGGCGCACGCGCGGCTCAAGTGAACTCGAAGGACGCTCGTTTTGTATTCCACAGGTATCGCTTAAAGGTAGTCGCGGCAAATGTTCTATCTACGGCTCTCATGCGCGTTGTTTGCGCCCTTTTTGCTAGCGCCTTTCTGCCTAGGCGTGCTCTTCGGTGCTAATGGACAAGAAGGAACAGCGCCTCCGCAAACCGAAAACCGGCACGGCCGGACCAGCGATCCACCTCAGCAATCCAGCCCTACTCTTAAACGCACGGACCGAAAAGAAGGTGCGAAGGAACAAAGCGATGAAGTAGTGACGATTGACACTGACCTGGCAAATGTTCTGTTTACAGCAGTCGATAAGAACAGACGATTCATTACTACAATCCAAAAGGAAGACATTCGTGTGCTTGAAGACGGGCAGGCCCAGGAGATTTTCGCATTTCAACGTGAAACCGATCACCCACTCTCATTAGCGATCCTGGTTGACGTGAGCGCATCGCAACAACTCACTTTGGAGGACGAGAAAGACGCAGCTAGGGCCTTCCTTAACTCCGTTGTTCATCACGCAAAAGATGAAGTTGCTGTCATTTCATTCAGCGGCGAAGCCACCGTTGAGCAGGAGTTAACAAATAATTTGGGGAATGCGCAGAAGGCTCTTCAACGAATTGAGATTGTCTTGCCGCCAGGGTACGCCTCACGCGGCATCGTAATTAACAGTCCTGCGCGTCCTGCGACAGGTGATGACGATCCTCGCTTGGGCACAACAGCAATTTGGGATGCGGTATGGGCTGTGAGTGAAGAGCTGTTCTCAGACGTCCCGAAGAATAAGCGGCGGGCTGTCATACTGATTACGGACGGAGTTGATACCAGTAGTCGTCTGAAAACCGATGAAGCCATCAAGCGCGCAATAACTTCGGACGTGGCCGTCTACGCGGTAGGAATCGGTGATGATAAAAACTTCGACGGCATTAAAAAAGGTTCGTTGCGCAAGATAGCGGAACATACAGGCGGCCGAGCCTACTTTCCACGGAACAACTCAGAATTGCAGGGTTCATTCTCGCAGATTGAGCAAGAACTCCGCTCTCAATATCTCGTCGCTTATTCACCTTCAAACAAAAACCACGATGGTTCCTATCGCAAGGTAGAGATCGAGATGGTTAACCCTGAATTGCGTAAACAGAAGTTACAGCTAAATTACCGTCAAGGATATTTTGCCAAGGGTACTACTGCTACAAACGAACGAACGGCGCAGTAGGGATTTTTCAACATGCTGAGTGAGACAAAATCGATTAAGTTTCTCTCATATGAAACGGATCTCTAACAATCATAGACGGACAGCGAAATTTCCTTCAGGGAGTTCTGTTTCTCGCCGGCATCGACGCCTTTGCTGGAGTGTTTTTTGGTAGCAGTCTTGAAGGAGGGATCTCACCTTTTGGTGCGAGCCGTCCACTTCGAGCGAGCGCAATGCGCTTATCGCGCGAGGGTGCATCACTTACGGTAACTTTAATGGCACGATACGATCCGTCGCGGGTCTTGTTCGTCGGATTATAAGCCAGGACGTATTGCGTCCGAAGATCACGAACAATCTCGTTTGAGATCTGAGGCAACTCGGAAAGCGACTCTGGAAAGAAGGTGCGACCGCCGGTTTCTGTCGCCAGTTTGGTCAGTAGGCTCACGGCCTTTTCACGCGGACTCTTCCGGATAAAACCGCTGTCACGATCAAGCTCTTTGACAAATCCGATGACAAAAATCTGGACGTCTTCCTCTCGGAGACGTGAGAAAAGCGCCTCTTGTTTATAGAAACTATTCCGATCCTCGCCATCTGTAATGACTATTAGCGCACGCCGCCGCCGATCGTTCTCATCGCCTTTCTTGTACTCTGCGACATGTTCAGCAGCAAGATAAACGCCATCGATTACCGCAGTCTGCCCACCTTCGACATAGAGATTATCAAGCCCATCCAACAGCAGCCCTTTGTCTGCCGTGAAGTCCTGTATCGTTTCGATCTTATCGCTGCTGATAAAGCTCTCAAGGAAAGTCTCATCTCCGCGCTTGTTGCTGGTGATGATTGCTTTCGCTGCATCAATCACGCTCTGCAATTGAGAGCGGAGGGACCCAGAGGTGTCGACAGCCAGTCCATAAGTAATCGGTACTTCCTCTCTGGTGAAAAACTCAATAGGCTGCGGCTCCCCATCTTCGAAGACCCGAAACTCCTCCTGCCTTACATTGTCAATCGGTCGATTATTTCGGTCGATTACGCGCACATTTAAAGTAACCAACGCCGTGTTGACCCTTACCACACTCTCGGGATCGATGTCTTCCCCACCTTCTGGCGTTGGGCTCGGCTTCGGTCTAAATTTTGGCGGTGGCGGTGGTTCGCCTAAAACTGGCGCGCCTTGGCCAGCGGGTGTCGACTTTACAGCGGGAGTCTGAGTTGCTGTTGGCGTTGGTGTTGGTCGGTGCGAGGGCGGTTGCGAATTGCCAGTCCTGGTGACCGGCATTGCAATGTTAACAGGTGTAGGTGTAGGTGTGGCCACTGCACTTGGTGTACTCCGACGAGGGCGCGAGTCAGGATCTTGAGAAGCGGTGACGAGTACTGCAAAGAATGACATTAGTACTATTACAAGCACAATTGTCTGCGACTTTGTCGCATTAGTGCGCAGCCCAAGATTCACCGGATTACTGTTATCCATGAAAGCCTAACACCTACGAATCCTTGTCACGGTGCACAACTCGATCCTCGCGCAAAAAGATCCTCTTTAGGAGTTTTTTGACGCCGCTGATCACTTTTGACCAGGTATGGCGTAATAGCCCTCTTTAGAACGAACAAACAAACGCGGCAGACCACGAGGCGGATTAACCTTCACCTTGAGCCTGCGCCATTTGCCGTCGCCTACGAAATTGGCGGGCTTGTAGCCAATTGAATACTGGTGCCGCAACTCAAGGGCGATCTGTTCGAAGATATCGTCCATCTCCGCGCCGGAGCGGGGAAAAAATGCTTTGCCACCCGAAACGCCAGACAACTCATCCAGAATCCCCTGTCCCTCCATTCCCAGTGAGCTACCGGCATCACTGCCGCTGAGAATTCCCACTCCGTACAGCGTCACATCGGACTCTTTCAATAATCGCCTGAGGTTACCAAAGGTATATCTGGAACTGTTGTCCTGTCCGTCGCTGATCACGAGCAAGGCTCTTTTTGGATGTATACCGCGCTGCACTTTTTCGACGCCCAAATAGACAGCATCGTAGAGAGCTGTTTGGCCGTGCGTCTCGACAAACGTGAGCTTGTCAAGCACGGCATTGCCGTCGCGAGTCTTGTCCAGGAGTAACTGAGCTCTGGTATTAAAGGCAATTAGAAAATACTCGTCCGAATCGTGGCTGGTCTGGATAAATTTGGATAGGGCTTCTCGGGCGCGCTTGATCTTATCGCCGCTCATAGAACCTGATACATCAAAAATCACTCCCACCGACACGGGTGCATCATCATCGCTGAAGTATCTAATCTCCTGCGGCTGTTTTTCATCGAGAATGGTAAAAGCATTCTTGTTCAAGCCCGAAACATAGCGACCATACGTGTCCGTCACGGTGACAGTCACCGTAATCAGATCCGTGTTTACGACGACAGGACCATCGAGTTCAGTACCGAGCTTAGGTTGTGATGGAGATGCGGTTGGCTTTGCTGATTTTTCCTCAGGCTTGTCCTGAGCGCTTGCGGTGGTCAGGGAATTAACGACCACCAAGCACAAAAGCAAGCATAGAGGCGGTGCGCTAAATGGCAGGCGTCGCGTTGAATGCATGAGACCCCTCGCTGGTGCAGTGAGTATTCTATTCCTCTGTAACCAGGTAGAGCCTGCCAGATAGCTCTCTGAATGTAGATGCGCCCGAGGAAACAACTGATGCCCGGGCTGCTGTCAAGATCAACTCGTCTTCCATGGGATGCGCACACATGCAAACTAAGCTGATATCAGCATTCTAAGACGACCTCTTCGGGCATGCAAGCTGGATATTGAATGATGGCGCTCTGTGTTCGCTGTGGCTAGTTCCAAGGCGTGAGAAGATCGTTCTTTGCTTGGAAGAATACTCAGCGGAAGGACTTCAAAATGTTCGCCAATTACGAATTCCCATTCTTCGTCTCAATTACCAACAGATCGTCAGCTCTCTGCCGGCGAAGAATAAGCTTACGCGCCTCACGCTGAAGGATTGGCAAGGAAAAGCCAAATCCCATCGCACCCATAATGCAAGCTACGCCACCAGCTGCCAGTGTCCTGCGTGCGCTAAAATGCTGAGCCAGGAAACCGACTAGCAGCGATCCAAAAGGTGCCAGGCCGCTCAACATCATGACCCAGATCGCCATTACCCGGCCGCGCAACTCATCCGGGACAATCCTTTGGACTAGTGTGTTTGAGGCGTCCAATTGTGTCACCATCGTGAAGCCGATGAGCAGCATCGCTCCGAGCGACAGCGAGAAAGAGTGTGACCTTGATAGCAGGACAAGACTTGCGCCGAAGCCTGCAGCCGCAAATCCCACCCAGTCTCCCAACGATCGGACGTTGCCGAGTGTGGCCAGGACTAACGAGCCAACGATCGCTCCGACACCTGATGCGCCCATCAGTAATCCGAACTGCCTCGGCCCGCCATGTAACATCTCTCTCGCATAAACGGGCATCAAGATCTCATAGCGTAGCCCCATAAAACTTATCAGCCCGAGAAGTACTAACAGTCCGCCGACCGGGCCCGTATGCCGAACAAAATTGAAAGCCTCAACGATGCCGGCGCGAAAGTGTTGAGCTGGCTTACGTGCCTTGGATTCCGACTTAATCAAGAGGAGCCCGATGATGACAGCGATGTAACTCACGGCGTTGGCGAGGAAGCACCATCCTTCGCCTATCGAGGCGACCATCAAGCCGCCGATGCCCGGTCCGATGGTGCGGGCACTGTTAATCATCGAAGAATTCAGCGTGACCGCACTCATGAGATCTTCTTTCGTGACTAACTCGGCGACAAATGCCTGCCGGATTGGGAAGTCAAATGCATTAACTACTCCAAGCAATGCGGCAATAGTGAAGACGTGCCAGACTTGCACGCGACCTGTAAGCGTAAGGACCGCCAACGTAAAGCTAAACACCATCGGAGCAACCTGTGTTGCAAACAGAATTTTGCGCCGCGACATCGTGTCGGCAACAACACCGCTGATCGGCGCGAGCACAAAAACTGCAATCTGACCGGAGAATGCCACCAATCCCAATAGAGCGGCCGAACCAGTGAGCCGGTAGACCAACCATGCCTGCGCTACCGTTTGAACATAGGTACCGGTAAGAGAAATGAACTGCCCACCATAAAAGAGTTTGAAATTGCGGTATTTGAGAGCCTGCAAAGCCGAGGATAGCTTGCTTTCTATCGTTGTCTTTTCTTTGGCTTTCAAGGCGTTGATGTGGTCGTCCGTTATGGAGTTTATGAAGTAGAGCGCCTTAGCATAGGCTCGCATCACGAGCCAAACAAGACATATTAATTGATCATCGCAGGCTTGCCGTTTTGCAGGTTGCTTTCAACGTCAGAACTTCAAACCAATCCCAGTGCGCACCATGGTCTTGTCAGTGAAGTTTACGTGGGGATCATAGTAGAGTTTCCAAAACCATTTAGGCCGATCGTAGTAGACGCCAATGCCGACGTTGCGAATGTATTCACCTGAGTCGGTGTGCCCCGACTTGAAAAGCCCATCGAACGTGATGCCATTGGTTGCATTTAACTTGTGACGCCATACGATGTGAGTATTCTGTTGGCCAGTGTGCAGACGGACATCGAAGATCGTGAACGCTGAGATGCGGTCGTAGCTACTGAGCTTACGCGCTATTCCCAGTTGTACTGAGTCGCTCGGATCCCAAAAGAGGTCAAAGAAGGCCCTCAGATTCGTCCGCGACACACCGGCAATAGCAATGGTCTTCCCGGACCCAAGCTCTGAGGAAAGCGATCCGGACATCGCTCTGTTTGTCGAGACTTCCAAGCTCGGAACCAGGTGTAGCCAGCCCCTCTTATAATCGTATTGCCCGCCAACGCGAATGAGCTTGGTGCTGTTTGGATCATAGAAGCCGGCGATCCAGGCTGTAAGTGGTCCAAACTGATGACGAAGGTTAAGATCGTAAGCGCGGTCTCCTCGGGTAAAGTAAATCCCTAGAGTCAATTTGGACTTGAACTCGTCGGCATCCTCAACTGGGTCTCTATGTTTTTCCGTTGTCTGATCGGACTGTTCAGATAACGAGTCGGGGCTTGGTGAGGGCTGTGCTTTGGGTCTACTGGACTGGGCGAAACCAGCTTGCGGTGATTGACAAACAACAAAAATCGCAAGTACCCCGCAAAAAAAGGAAATCAAGAACACTCTCGGGCTTGTTCTTTCGCGAATCATGAAAGTCGTTGCTTCTTTCACTGATGCCTACTCGCCCCACGTCAGGACCAGAGCGACAGCAGCCACAAACATTACCACGGTGGTAGTCCATCCCAGTATGTTGGTCCAGCGACCGTTGACTCGGTCCTTCATAACCTTCCGGTTGTTGGCAACTAGCATGATCACCACTAACAGCGGCGGAGCGAGAAAGCCGTTGATAACCGCTGCCAGGAAGAGTGCCCTGATCGGATTTATGCCCACGAAATTAATTATCATTCCGACTAGGGTGGAACCGGCAATCACTCCGTAAAAGAGTTTGGCCTGATGGGGTTTTTGACCGAAACCATATCTCCCCCCGAACGCCTGAGTGACGGCGTAAGCGCTGGATCCAGTGAGGATGGGGACCGCGAGAAAGCCGGTGCCAATCAAACCCACCGCGAGCAGAAGGGATGCACCCTGACCCGCTAACGGTTTGAGAGCCTGGGCAGCATCGGTGGCTGACTGAATATCAGTCTTACCGCCCTTGAACAAGGTAGCGGCCGTCGCCAGAATAATGAAGTACATCACGACATTGGAGAAGAGCATTCCTATGCCAACATCCCAAGCGGCATACTTCATCTCGGCATCGGAAGCGCCTTTGCGTTGCGCCCTAGTGACGCGTCCGAAACTTATTTCTTCTTCAACTTCCTGATCCGCTTGCCAGAAGAAGAGGTAAGGCGAGATGGTTGTCCCGAGAATTGCGACCAACATCGAGAGAAAAGTTGCGTCAAAACTGAGCCTTGGAATGAACGTGGCTTTTAGCACTTCGACCAGATCTGGTTTCGCAAAGAATGCCGATCCAACATAGGCAAATAGTGCCAGCGTTAACCATTTGAAGGTCTTCGCAATCAACCGATACGAGCCCCAGATTTGCAGCGCCATAATGAGAAGCCCGATCGGCACGATCATGGCGGCAATGGGCACCGGGATCAGTAGATTGATTGCGGCTGCAACGGCGCCAATATCCGCTCCAGCGTTTATAGTATTAGCGATGACCAGTCCGAATACCGACAGATACAGCAAACTCCGCGAGTAGTGGCGTCTTAACACAGAGGCGAGGCCCATGCCACTTACCATCCCGATTCTTGCGCAGGTAAGCTGCACGGCGACCATTAAAGGAAAGGTGAAGAGAGCGGTCCAGAGGGTCGTGAAACCAAGCGAGGCTCCGGCAACAGAATAGGTGCCAATACCTGACGGATCGTCATCTGAAGCGCCCGTGATCAACCCGGGCCCAAGGACTTTGAAGAAACGCTTGACAGGATTCTTTTCCTGCATCATGGCCGCTTCGAGCGAGCCAGTCCCGCCAGCAGGCTCGGAGTGCGGAATAACAGGAGCATTGCTGCGACGTGGCGACTCACCCCGCTCACCAGGGGTTATGACATTTTCCTCGGAACCTTCGTTTGTCTCCATGCTACCAGCGTCGAACAGCTATGCCAGACCCTTTCCTGTGCATCAGATTGCCACCACATCACTACCTCGCAACGGCGTAGTATCCCGCTTTGGTGTGTACTGATAGATGAATGCCAACCTGCTTTGTTACCTTAACTTTAATGGGATGCCACTTGCCGTCGCCCCTAAAGTTTCGAGGACGGTAACCGATGGAATACTGGTGCCGCAACTCAAGGGCGATCTGCTCAAAGGCCCCATCCATTTCGGTGCTGTTAGACGGATAAAAGGTTCTGCCTCCAGTGAGTCCAGCTAACCCCTCGAGAGTGGCACGCACTTGTGCTCCAGCCTTGCCATGAAGTTGGATAGGATCAGCAATGCCGATTGAATAGAGCACGACGTCCGACTCTCGCAACAGATGGCGTACTTCGTTCAAATTGTAGTGAGAGTTGTTATCCTGACCGTCGCTGATGAGTAACAGCGCACGCTTAGGATAAACACCGCGCGTAAGTCTATCTACACCCAGATAGCAGGCATCATAGAGCGCGGTCGTCCCGTTTGGCGGTGCCGCGGACAATCTGTCCAGAATCGCTTTGGCGTCGGGCGTTCGTTCCAGCAAAAGCTGTGGTTTCTGATTGAATGCGATCAGGGAATACTCATCACTATCAAGACTTGTTTCGATGAAGTGCGCCAAAGCCTTGCGTGCACGTGCTATCTTCTCGCCGCTCATCGATCCCGACAAATCGAAAACGATACTGATGCTTACTGGCGCGTCGGCATCGCTGAAAAAGGAAATCTCCTGAGTCGATTTCTCGTCCAGAACTGTGAATGCGCGTTTATCTAATCCGGTGACAGTTCGTCCGTCGCCATCAAGTACGCTGACGGTCAGCGTCACAAGGTCTGCATTGACGACTACTGGTCCATCAGCACGCACCTGGGTAAAGGATTCTTCTAGCGCTGCCGATGGAAGTAAAGATGCTCTCTGAGAAGCTGAAAATCTATCACGTGAGGAAAGCTTCTTATTAGTTGGCTGAGCCTTCAAAAATGAAGTCGCGGTAAAAATAGCGAGCACACCGAGAACAAATAAGGTTTGATACGCTTGTCGGCGGCCTGATCTCATCGCGAGTATTATCGAGCACGAACTCCGGGTTAAAGATGATTACCGAGAATACTTCGAAGCCGTTGGCGCGCTTCCAAGTCTTGCCGCCACTGTGCCGACATCTGCGCCAACAATTGTTGCGATCTCTTCCAATTCCAGGCCTTCGTAATCAGAAAGTATTAGCGCTTCAGTTTCCAGAAGTGGCAGGCTAGCTACGCCATTTGCTACTTCTGAAACCAACCCTACATCGTGTGACTCGTTACTGGGTTTGCTTCTCAAAACCGCATCATCCTTCACGACGTCTTTCACAACTACGTCTTGAGCCGAATCAAGAAAGTATTCCATCGCAAGGGTTCGCGCAGTCGTATAAATACGAGTTCGCAACGAGGGGGGTCCATAGGACTGCGACTTTTCGGACTCTCCGATCAAATCCAGAAAGCAATCATGCGTAATATCCTCAGCAGCCTCAGCGGAATCAAGAAGCCGGTACAAGAAACGGAAGATCGGGCTGCGGTGTCGCTCATACAACAGAAGAAAGGCATCCTGATCGCCACGCCTAGCTTTTTCAAGTAACAACCTGTCTTTGATCGTACCTCTCACCCAGCAACTCGATCTTTCTTCTTGGCCTTCGCGACTCGCGTCAAATTCTATCAAATTGGCAACACTGCGCGGCTTAATGATCGCGTTCAGAGAAAGCGTACGAGATCCGTATTTGATCTAAACCTGCCGTTGTATGGGCTACAATCCGGCGGTTCGCCGGAAAATAATCGCAGGAGACCTTCGGACCATGCAACTAACTCCGACTGTAATCTCGGCCCAGCCATTGGAGAAGGCTATCCGTGAGTACTTGGACCGCCATGACCATGCGGGTCTTGAGCATTTCCTCTCCACTCAACGGGCGCCTGATATCGCTGACGTCGTCGATCGACTTGCTGACGCAGAGCGAGATGAGGTGTTCTCGATGCTGCCCGGCCGCGTCAAAGCCGCGGTTCTTTCTGAAGTGGGCGTAGAAACCAAGCGCTCACTGCTCGAAGACCTGCCGCGCCAGCAAAAGCGAGAACTAATCAGCCATCTGCCGATGGATGACCTAATGCGGGTCTTGATCGCAGTGCCGGAGCAACGGGAAGAATTGCTGGAGGAAACGAGCCCGCCAATTGCCCAAGAAGTGCGGAAACTTCTGGACTTTCCCAAAGAGAGCGCTGGGCGGTTGATGACTGAGAAGTTTGTGCAGACGCGACCCGCGATGACTGCCGAAGAGACACTCGATCACCTGCGCAAGGTTCATAGCAAGACCGAAACATTCACGGACGTTTATGTCACCGACGACGACGGTCACCTCGAAGGTATCGTCTCACTCCGCGATCTTGTCCTGGCCCAACCTAAACGGCCGTTGCGCGAGTTCATGACAAAGGACATCGTGTCAGTTTCACCAACGGATGATCAGGAAATAGCGGCCCGATTGATTGCCCACTACAATTTTCTGGCGCTGCCCGTCGTCGAGAATGGACGCATTCTGGGCATCATCACGGTGGACGACATAATCGATGTACTGATTGAAGAGGGTACGGAAGATCAGTTGCGTTTCGGCGCGGTGGAACCGGGGGTGCTCAACCAACCTTACTTTACGACGCCGATCTGGCGGGTCGTGCGTAGCCGTGTAGGTTGGCTTGTTCTGCTGTTCGTTGCTGAGACCGCAACCGGCACAGTTTTGCGCCACTTCGAAAGTGAGTTGGCTAAGGTCGTCGCATTGTCGTTCTTTATTCCATTGCTGATTGGCACGGGCGGAAACACGGGTGCGCAAACCGTCTCGACGATTATTCGTGGACTGGCACTGAAGGAAATCCGTGTGCGCGACACAATCCGCGTTGTTATTCGTGAGTTTTGGAGTGGACTGCTGCTAGGGCTTACCTTGGGTGTGATCGCCTTCGGGCGTGCAGAGTTGTGGGGGAGCGGCACGCAGCTATCTCTGGTCGTAGCACTGGCGATCCTGGCAATCTGCACCTGGGCTAACACTATTGGTTCGCTCATACCGCTCGTTGCACAGCGATTCAAGATTGATCCGGCGTTGGTGTCAGCGCCATTGATTACAACTCTTGTAGACGCAACCGGACTGGCAATCTATCTCATGATCGCCAAGGCGCTGTTGTCAGCTTTACACTAAGATCCGTAGATGTCGGTCTTTTCAAACGTCGGCCTTGAGTGGTGAAGCCTTTGGCGAGGCTCTATGCAACTTTCAGTTGCGGCGAAAGAATCAAGACCAATTCGAACATGTGTTCCCAGTCGGGCGTGGCAGGGATCACGAGTTCGCTCTCTGAAGATTTACGTCCATCATGTTTGCCCGAGGATCGATGTGGAAGCCAGCCCTCCGCATCACAGCGAAAAGATTTAAGTCGTTACAAGCCACGGAGTTGCATGCCAGGCATGTTT
>WNFR01003902.1_pt1 | contig 15418 bp, 15 predicted proteins | sample 5400221 | NCBI WGS metagenome assembly WNFR01 (sample SAMN13153357, study PRJNA577476) | soil metagenome | isolation source: 40 cm soil under Madrone tree | place: USA:California | collected 2016-06-14 | reverse complement strand
GGATGCGCTCTGGGTAGGACTCATACGGAAGAAAGTGAACTGGGTGCTTGATGCCGACATTCGTGACTTCTTTGGATCAATCTCCCACGAATGGTTGGGCAAATTCGTCGAGCACCGGATCGCTGACCGAAGAATACTCGCACGCCGGTCCACATCGCGTTTCCCATTGCCCCATTTCCCCACTGTCCGCCCGGGACGCGCGGCTGCAGCCGGCTCCGGCTGTTCCCGGAACATTGATTGACCGCGGCAACCGACACCGGTTTGAACTTCTGCATCACATCGCTCAGGCTGAACGCCACCGGTTTATTCACGTTGCCTTCCATGCGCAGCTTCCACTTCGCTAGATCCACGCTGTTGGGAATCTCCCCCAGGTGCCAGCGCACGTAAAACGCTTCATTGGGCATAAAAACGGTCCGGAAATAATGCCGTGGCGTTTCCACTTGCACTGGCCGGTCGGTCAACAGGATCAGCGGCGTCTTCTGCGGCTCCATAACGTACGGCCCCACCGAGTTCCAATGCGGGTTCGCTCCGGGCCCCGTAAAAGATTCGAGCGGTTTTCCGCCGTCTGGAGCCTCCGCCAACGCTCGGCCACCTTGCGCCCAGCTTGCTAGCGCCAAGCCACCCCCGGCAGCCCCCAGAAATTTCAGTGCGCTTCGCCTCGATACGTTGTGAGTTATGCGTTCCATGGGCGATCTTCTCCAGGATGGGGCTTTCCTTCGTCGCACTTCCCGAGCCACTTTTTCTAGCGCCGCTCTTTTGCAGCGCCTTTTACACTTCCTTCCTTCTCAGTTGACGTTCCTCTACCCAAAAGAAAAGGCCCTCGATTGGCTCGGGGGCCTCTTTTCTTCCTTGTCTGAACTTGCAGGTTTTCTTCCCGGCGTTTTCTCCGCGTCCTTTGCGTCCCTGCCCTGAAAATACGGCTATCTTCTTTATGTATATGCTCAACACGCGTCAACCCCGCATTTTGATACTCTACGAGTGCGGCGCAGCCGCATGACGAACTGCGTTATCCTTATTTCTTTCCTTCTTCTTTTTCTCTTTAGTTCGTTACTTCCTGCTTTTCGCAATGCACCGCGTCCAATGCTCCCCACAACGCATCGAGCGCCTCATTGGTCGTCGCCAAAATCTCCTCCTCATTCCCGTCCGCGTGCTCTTCGAGCCACCCGCGCCACGCTGCGCGATGCGCCTTGTCCGCTTCCTCGTGCACCGCGAAATACGCCAGCCCCTCCGGCTGCGTCACGCCATAAAACTTCTTCAACCCATCGATCTTGGTCGTGGCGATTTCCGGCACCTGCGATTCGTAAGCGTAGAGTGCCGCCACGGCCTCCGCCACTGGCCGGTCCCCGCAAATCTCACGAAACGTTTGCACCACCGCCTGCGTCCCCGGCAGGGCAGGGCAGCAGGTGATGTCATCCTCGCCCACTCCCACCGCCGCCGCAAAATCTCGCCAAAGCTTGGGATGCGGCCCCGCCGGATCCTCTTCCTCCGCCAGATTTTCCCGGATCAATCCTTGCAGCGGGCCCTCCGTCCGGGCCGCCAGCACCCGCAGGTGCTTCGGAAACGCCTCCACATGCCGGTAGTATTGCGCCGCATAAAGCTGCAGCGCCTCCCGGCTCAGCTTCCCCGCCTGCCAATCCTGATAGAACGGATGCTTCAAAAGGTTCTTCTCCGCAATCGCCGCATCAAGTCGCGCCAGCAGTTCTGTCTTAGCCATTGTGGGTCTCCTCCGCAGGCTGTCCTGCACCATTAGCGCCCGCGCACCACGCCAAAAACGTGTGGCGCATTGTAGCAAATTTTGTGGTGAATTGGTGAGAGGACGTTTCCTTGCGGGGCTGGGCAGGAATGAGGCTAACGACGAGTCTATTCAGGCATTACCTGGGCGAAAGCCTTGTTTTCAAACGCCTCGCCGATCTGTCGGATCAGCGCGTCGCGCGAGAACGGTTTCATCAAGACGATCGCTTTCTCGAGAATTTCCCCGCTGCAAGTGTCTTGCTCCAGGTAGCCGGACATGTAAACGACTCTCAAGCTCGGAAAACAGGCTTTCAGCTTTTGGGCAAGCTCCGTTCCTCGCATTTTAGGCATCACCACATCTGTCAGAAGGAGCTGAATCGAACCACCAAGGCGATCCGAAACCTCGAGTGCTTCCACACCGTCCCTGGCCGTGAGCACACTATAACCGGCCGACCTTAAAAATTCAGACGCCAGGGATCGCACCTCATCTTCATCTTCTACGACCAGGATGGTTTCCGATCCGTGCCTGGATATTGCAGGTAAACGCTCGTACGAGACAGCCTCTTCCTTTTCGACCGCTCGCGGCAAGTAAATTTCAAACCGGGCGCCGTTCCCCGGTGATGTTTCCACCCAGATAAAACCACCGCTCTGTCTCACGACACCATACACCGTAGCCAGACCCAGCCCAGTTCCTTTGCCGGACTCCTTGGTCGTGAAAAACGGTTCGAAGATACGCGACTTGGTGGCGGCGTCCATTCCATGCCCGGTGTCCGTCACCACTAACTGCACATACCGCCCCGGTTTCAGGGGCGGCCGCTCTTGAGCGTATGCCTCATCCACGTTCAGTCTTTGCGTCTCGACGGTTAATTTCCCACCCTGTGGCATGGCGTCACTGGCGTTAACCGTCAGATTCAACAGCACTTGCTCGATCTGCCCCGGGTCCGCTTTTACCCGCCCGAGAGAATCGCCGAGCAGGAAACCGAATTCGATATCTTCGCGTACTAGGCGCCTCAACAATTTACTCATGTCCGCTACCAGCGTATTCAGGTCAAGAATTCTTGGTTGAAGCACCTGCATTCGGCTGAACGCCAGCAGTTGGCGGGTCAACGAAGCCGCCCGGTCTGCGGTCCTCATAATTTGCTGCGTACTGCCATAAATGTCTTCCGAGGGCTTCATCCGGTCGATGAGCAATTCGCTATGGCCCTTAATCACGGTCAGGAGATTGTTAAAGTCGTGCGCTACTCCACCCGCTAGGCGCCCCAGCGCTTCCATCTTTTGGGCCTGACGCAGCTGCTCTTCGAGTTGCTCCCGCTGCGCCTCGTTCCGCTGCAGCGTACCGCGCATGCCGTCAAAGGCGCGGGTTACCTCCGCCAGTTCATCGCCTCCGCGCGCTTCGATCGGGTACGCAAAATTGCCCTCTTTGAGCGCATGCACCCCTTTCAAGAGCGTCGCCAGCGGACGCGTGAATGTATCCGAGATCATGTAGACCAGCGTCCCTCCCGCCAGCACCGCCACCAGCCCCAATCCGAGGAGCAGATGGTTAAGCCTTGCCAGGCTGGCTGCCGCCTCCTTGTACGATTTGAGGATGATGACATTTGCCGTGGGGAACGAACCTGGCGTGAGGTCAACCACACTCGTTAAAAACCGTTCGTTTCCGATGTAGGCCTGGTCCTGAGTGGGCTGGTCCTGAATCTGCCTGACCACTTCTTGCTCCTGAAGGGCCGACAGCGTGCTGACCACGACTTCTTTGCCATAGCGGAAGATAATCTGGCTTGATGAAATGCGGCCTAAATCGCTGGCTGCTCGAACATCCATCGAGCGGCCCACTACCACGGTTCCCAGGAGATTACTCTTTACGGGGGGGCCGTCATAGAAGCGCTGCAGGACGACCTGATAGATGCTTTTGTCATTGATCCACCACGTGTACGCGCTGCCGCTGCTTAGGGAGCGATGAAGCATTGCCTGCGCGACCGCAGTAGGGAATTCGGAGCTCGTCGAGTGCAAGGCCGCAATTTTGCCGTTCTTGTCCGCAAGGGCAAACATGTCGCAGTCATCCGATTTCCACGGATCTTCGCTCGCATCCTTGATCGCTGTCGTGTCTCCATTCCTCATGTACGTCAGCGAGGCGAGCAAGTCCGCTTTACGGCTCAGGGCCATTTGGTGCTGCTGTTCCATGACCTGAAACATCAGGGTGGCGTTGCGCGCATCCTGCTCGACTTGATGCTGCATTTGCACCTGCGCGCTTCGCCGCACCACCAGCAGTGTGGCGCACGTGAGTCCTGAGGAAAGCAGCACAAACGACAGCACGAGCTTGGTGCGCAATCGCAGGTTTGCAGCACTCACGGGCAGCGTTTGCGAGGCCATGCTGCCTAGGACGGCTATATCCCACAGGGATGTCCATTTCATGGTTGCGGAATAGTAGCATCAATACCTTGGGAGGAAGAATGGTCAAACGGTACTAAGGCATAAGTACTTTAGACTCATTCGGAAAGTACAGGCCCGGAAACTCGGAGAGTACAGCCAGGTCCTATAAGCAGATAGTAGGGAATATCCATTCCAAGCGCCGCGAAAAATTCGTCATGAGTATAACGAAAGCCCAGCTTTTCGAGCACCTTCTTGGAAGATCCATTTTTAGGATGATGTCCCGCAGACAAACTCTTCGCTCCAATCGTTCCAAACGCAAAGGCAATCACTGCGCGGGCAGCTTCCACTGCCAGCCCTTGGCCCCAATACTTTGGCCGCAGATGAAATCCCAATTCGTGAATCGCATCCTCCGGCCGGTAAGGCCGGAGCCCGCAGCATCCCACATGTTCGTTGTCGGACAGCAGATATATCGGCCAGTACTGAAAACGATGGGTGTCCATCCGGCTGATTTCGCGCTCCAATCTTTGCCCAATTTCTTCGTTAGAAAAAGGTCCCCCGAAGAAGCGGGTCACTTCAATGTCTCCCCAAAGCTCGCGCGCCGCAGCCAGGTCTTGTTTCGCCCACCATCGGAATCCAAGCCGCTCTGTCTTCAGAAAATAAGGCTCGTTGGGCATGCTTTTCACCACAATGTCTCCTGCATGTGGGTAGAAACCTAAGTCCCCGTCACATGCACGCGCTCGATCGCCGCGCCGACGCCCTGCAACTTCTCAACGATCCCCTCATACCCGCGATCGATGTGATACACGCGGTCAATGACCGTCTCGCCGCTGGCCACCAGCCCCGCCAGCACCAGCCCCGCGCTAGCCCTCAGATCGGACGCCTGGACCGTCGTACCCGAAAGCGTAGACGGCCCGCGCACCACCGCTTTCCGCCCATGCACTGAAATATTCGCGCCCATGCGGACCATCTCGCTGGCATGCAGGTAACGGTTCTCAAAAATCGTCTCGGTGACAACGGACGTTCCTTCCGCCTGGGTTGCCAGAGCCATGTACTGCGCCTGCATATCCGTAGCTAAGCCGGGATACTCCTCCGTTGTCATGTCCGATCCCAGCAGCTTCTTCGCGCCCCGCACTCGCAGTGTGGTCTTGTTCACGATCTCAATCGGCACTCCCGTCTGCTCCATTTTCGCTATCACCGCTCCCAGGTGCTCCGGCGCGCAATTCGTAATTGTCAGGTCTCCGCCGGTAATCGCTCCCGCGATGAGAAACGTCCCCGCCTCGATGCGATCGGGAATCACCGTATGCTCCGCCCCGTGCAGTTTCTCAACGCCGCGAATCCGCAGCGTCGAAGTTCCATCGCCAGAAATCTGCGCCCCCATCTTCCCCAACATCACTATCAAATCCGCCACTTCCGGCTCGCGTGCCGCATTCTCCAGCACCGTCTCCCCGTCGGCCAGCGCTGCCGCCATCAAAATATTTTCCGTCCCTGTCACGGTAATTTTCTCAAACACGATGTGCGCGCCCTTCAACCGCCCCTTCGGTGCGCACGCCTCGATGTACCCGTGCGACGTGCCAATCTCCGCGCCCATCTGTTCCAGCGCCTTCAAATGCAAATCCACCGGCCGCGCCCCGATCGCGCATCCTCCCGGCAACGAAACTCGCGCCACGCCCGCCCGCGCCATCAGCGGCCCCAGCGTGAGGATGGATGCCCGCATCGTCTTTACCAGCTCGTACGGCGCTTCCGCGTGATTCAAGGTCGGCGCCTCGATCACGAAATCGCTGCTAGGGAACTCCCTGACCGACACATTTGCGTCCATGAACGCCAGAAGCTTGCCCATGGTGATCAGGTCGCGCACCTTCGGAATGTTGTGCAGCGTCACCTTTTCCGCCGTCAGCAAAGCCGCAGCCATCACCGGCAGCGCCGAATTCTTCGCCCCGCTGATTGCCACCGTCCCCCGCAACCCCTTCCCGCCCTTGATCAAAAATTTATCCATCTGGCCTCTCGCCCGTTCGCTCTTCTTTTATGTACCGCCGGCCTTCCGAGGCCAACCCTTTGGATTGCGGCAGCCTTGCTGCCGCTTTCTCTTCTGTTCTTTTACGCTCTTCTCTGTGCCCTCTGCGTTCTCCGAGAACTCTGCGTTAATTCTTTCGTTTCCTTCTTTGGTTGCCTGACACGATCCCGCTTCCCTCGCAAAAAAAATTAGGCAACCTCTGCTGTTTCTGACTAAGAACCTAGAACTAACACCTAAAAACTCATTCTCCCAACGCGCCCCGCAAATTCCCCCCCGCCTGCGCAATCAGCCTCTTCGCCTCACGCGCCTCCACTCCCCGCTTCAACATCATCAGCCCCACCCGCAGATCGTGTCCCGCCGCCCGCAATGCGTGTTCCGCCGCAGACACACTCTTCCCGCTCGCCGCCACTAGGATCCGCAGCGCCCGGTCCTCCAGCTTCTCATTCGTCAGCATCATATCGATCATCAAGTTCTCGTACACATGCCCCAGCCGCGCCATCACTGCCGTACTCAGCATGTTCAGCACCATCTTTTGCGACGTTCCCGCCTTCAGCCGCGTCGACCCCGTCAGCACTTCCGGCCCGACCTCCGGCGCAATCACGATCTTCGCCAGCCGCCCCACCAGCATGCGCAGGTTGGAAGTCACCGCCACCGTCGTCGCGCCTCGCCCCCCAGCAAACCTTAGCGCTCCCAGCACGTATGGCGTGGTCCCGCTCGCCGCAATTCCCACCACCACGTCATTCCGCCCCACTTTCTTCGCCCGCAAATCCCGCTCCCCGTTTCGCGCCGAATCTTCCGCCCCTTCCACCGCCCTGGTAATCGCGCGCCTTCCTCCCGCAATCAACGCCTGCACCTGTTTCGGCGAAGTCCCAAACGTCGGCGGACATTCCGCCGCGTCCAGCACTCCCATTCGCCCGCTCGATCCCGCCCCCACATAAATCAGCCGTCCGCCCTTTCGAATCCCGCTCACAATCGCATCCACCGCCCGCGTAATCGCCGGAATCTCCCGCCCCACCGCCACCGCCACCTTGCGGTCCTCGCGATTCATCAACCGTACGATCCCCATCGCCGTCATGCGATCCAAATTCCTCGACGCGGCATTCCTCTGTTCTGTGAGTCGACGATCTGTGCGCTTGCGCTTTTTCGGGTGGCTGGGCATCACCGCATTATACAGGTCGTGGAAAAAGTCCAGTGGCGCAGCCACTCCTGGCTGTGCGCTTCAGATAAGATCAACGGATTGAGCATATGCACGATCTAACGCCACATTGCACGCGCACTTCGAAGGATAGCAACTCTCCAGCAACCAAATCACATCACCGGGAACCAGCTATGTTAAAAAGGGGTTAGTTTCGCTGATTCGCCAAAACGGGATAGCCGGAAACCACATTCATGGACGTTCTCAAAAAACTTTTCGAGCAACATTTCCACGCACCGCCCGAGCGCATCGTGCCGCTGCAGGGCGAGCTGGGCGGTTCCGGCCGCAAGATCATCCGGCTCGCCAACGAAAAACACCGCGCCATCGGCATTCTGTACGGCGTCCGCGAAGAGAACGTCGCCTTCCTCGAATTCTCCAAACATTTTCGCCGCCACGGTCTTCCCGTTCCGGAAATTTACGCCGAAGACCTCACCCACGGCGCCTATCTTGAAGAAGACCTCGGCGACACCACGCTTTTTGAGTTTCTTTCAAGAAATCGTTCCGGCGGAGACATCGCTCCCCAAGTGGTCGAAGCCTATCGCAAAGTGGTGGCCGTTTTGCCGCGTTTCCAAGTCGAAGCCGGCCGCGACTTGAACTACAGCGTCTGCTATCCCATCTCCAGCTTCGATCGCCAGTCCATCGCCTGGGATTTGAACTATTTCAAATACTATTTCCTCCGCCTCGCCGGCATCCCCTTCAACGAGCAAGCCCTGGAAGACGATTTCGGCCGCCTGACCGAATTCCTCCTAAGCGCCCCGCGCGATTACTTTCTCTACCGAGACTTCCAGTCCCGCAACATCATGCTGCAAAACGGCGATCCCTTTTTTGTCGACTATCAAGGCGGCCGCAAAGGCGCCCTGCAATACGACATCGCTTCTCTTTTGTACGATGCCAAGGCCGACCTGCCCCCCGAACTCCGCCAGCAACTCCTTGATCATTATCTCGACCGGCTTTCCAGCTTCATCAAGCTCGACCGCGCTGCTTTCCTTCAGCACTTTTATCCCTACGTTTACATTCGCATCATGCAGGCCCTGGGCGCCTACGGCTTTCGCGGTTTTTACGAACGCAAAGCCCACTTTCTGCAAAGCGTCCCCTACGCCCTGAAAAACCTGCGCTGGCTGCTTCACAACGTCAGGCTCCCCATCCCTCTGCCCGCGCTAATGAACGCTTTCAAGGACATGTTGTCCTCCGAAAAATTACAAGGCCTTGCGACCGACGCAGACAATCTCGTCGTGCGGATTTTCAGTTTTTCCTTCCACCAGTCCTTGCCCAAGGACGAAACCGGCAACGGCGGCGGCTTCATCTTCGATGGCCGCAGCCTCCCCAATCCCGGCCGCGAAGAGCGCTTCAAAGCTTTAACGGGCAAAGACGCTCCGGTGATCGAATATCTCCAGCAACAGGAGAGCGTGCATCAATTTCTCGCCAGCGTCTTGTCGCTCGTGGATGCCACCATCGGCACTTATCAGCAGCGCCGCTTCAAGAATGTGATGGTCTCCTTCGGCTGCACCGGAGGCCAGCACCGCTCCGTCTATCTCGCGGAACAATTGGCAAAACGCCTGCGCGCCCGCAGCGGCCTCGAAGTAATCGTCCGCCATCTAGAGTTGGAGAAGCTCGGGAAGCGGAAAGCGCTCCAGTGAACCTGAAATCCGAAATTGGACAAATGAACAATGATCAAGGGCGCTTTGGCCAGATCAAAACCCTTAACGGGCTGCCCAAACAGCCAACTTGTTCTCCTCGCTCCCTCTTCTCTACGTTCTCTGCGTCCTCTGTGAACTCTGTGTTAATTCCTATCCTTTGGAAGCTTGATTGCGATCACCAATGAAAGCCATGATCCTAGCCGCCGGCCTCGGCACCCGCCTCCGTCCTCTAACCGACAATCGCCCCAAGGCCCTGGTCGAACTCTCCGGCCGCACGCTGCTGGAGATCACCCTCTCCCGCTTGCGCACCTTCGGAATCACCGAAGTAATCATCAACGTCCATCACTTCGCCGACTTGGTCACCGACTACCTGAAATCCAACAACAATTTCGGCATGCGCATCGAAGTCTCCCGCGAGGAAGTCTTGCTCGACACCGGCGGCGGCCTCAAAAAAGCTACCTGGTTCTTCCTCGAAGATTCCGCGCGTCTCGAGGAGCCTTTCCTCCTCCACAATGTCGACGTCATCAGCACCATCGATCTCCGCCGCATGCTGCAATTCCATTCGGAAAGTCACGCCCTCGCCACCCTCGCTGTCCAAAACCGCGAGACTTCCCGCTACCTCCTCTTCAATGACCACCTACAGCTCTGTGGCCGCCGCGCCGGCCCCGGTCTCACTTCCGGCCCCACTCCCAGCCAACGGCCCGACCAGAAACCTGAAATCGTTCGCCCTTCAGTTCGTCTCCAGCCCCTCGGTTTCTCCGGCATTCACGTCATCTCGCCCCGCCTCCTCCCGATGCTCACCGAAGAAGGCGTCTTCTCCATCATCCCCTCCTACCTCCGCCTCGCCGCCCAAGGCGAAAACATCCTCGCCTTCCGCGCCGAAGAATACTATTGGCGCGATCTCGGCCGCCCAGCCGACCTCACCCAAGCCACCCATGACTTACAGAAAAGGGCTCTTTTGTAATCCGCCCGCCGCGTCTCCGGTTTAGAACGTAGCCGAAAATGTCTCCTCAATGTGCTCCGGCGCAAAGCGAGCTTATTGTAGGGGCCGCCTTCCGAGGCGGCCCGCTCCAGATACATAAGGCTTGACAAGGCAGGGAAATATCTGTATATTCTGTAACAACAGAAATAACAGACATGACAAAAGTAACAAGAACGACGCCTGGCACGGAAGGGCAAAAATGAGTGAACCGACAAAAAACAGCTTAACGCCGGTGGCCCAGAAGTTCATTTTGCATTGGGGAGAGATGGGCACGCGCTGGGGCATCAACCGCACAGTGGCGCAGGTGCATGCGCTGCTGTTCCTGTCACCGCAGCCGCTGCCCGCGGATGAGATTTCCGCGACGCTGGCGGTGGCGCGCTCGAACGTGAGCACCAGCCTGCGCGAGCTGCAAGGGTGGCGGATCGTGCGCGTGGTGCACGTGCTAGGGGACCGGCGCGACCATTTTGAATCGATTAAGGACGTGTGGGAGATTTTCCGGATTGTTTCGGAAGAGCGGAAGCGGCGGGAAATCGACCCGACGCTGAAAGTGCTGGCGGAATGCGTGTGCGAGGTGAAGGCCAACCAGCAGGCCGATGCGTACACGCGGGAGCGGCTGGAGAGTATGCTGGAGTTTTTGACGGCGATGACGGGGTTGTTTGAGGAGATTATCCGAATGCCGACGGGCGCGTTGAAGGGGGTGGTGAAGCTGCGAGGGAAAGTGATTACGCTGCTGGGGAAAAAAGCGGCTGCTGGTTGAAAGCTGAAAGTTTCGGGAAAAGGCGAAAAAGATTTAACGCAGGGCAGAGAGCACAGAGTTCGCAGAGAACGCAGAGAAAAGAGAAGAGGGAAGAAGGACGGCAATGATTTCACTGGTGAGTGAGTACACGGACGGGAAGGGGCGGCACGCGCGAGGGTGGTTGTTCTTTGACGCGGAGTGCAAGTTCTGTACGCGAACCGCAAGGTGGATTGCCCCGATTCTGGAGCGGCGCGGGATGGCGCTGGCGCCACTCCAAGATCCGCGGGTTGGGGCGCTGCTGGGAATGCCGCGCGAAGAATTGATGCTCGAAATGAAGTTCTTGCTTAGCGATGGAAGCCAGTACGGCGGCGCGGATGCGGCGGTGGCGCTGGCGCGCGAGATCTGGTGGGGACGGCCGCTTATGTGGATTTCGAAGATTCCCGGGATGATGGAGATTTTGCGCAAGGGATATCGGTGGATTGCGGCGAATCGCAAGTGTGCCGCGGCGAGCTGCCCGGCTAATGAAGTATCCCGGCGAGTGTAGAGCACAAAGGGAGGCACTCATGACGTCCATTCTCGTGTTCCTCTGGCTGGCAGGATTTGTGCAGATAGCAATTGCATTCGCAAATCTTTTCATTCCGAAGAAGCTGAGCTACCAAGAAAACCTGTCGCGTGTTGCGCCGATCATCCGGCAGATCTTCGTCGTGCATTCCGTCTATATCGTCGGCGTAGTCCTGCTCTTTGCTGTGGTGACCTTTGGATTTGCGGCGGAACTTGCAAGCGGGCGGGGGCTCGGCCGATTTCTGGCGGCAGCAATGGCTCTTTTCTGGCTATGCCGCGCGCCGGTGCAGCTTTTGTATTACGACGCGTCGCTGCGGCGAACGAACCGCGCGGGCGACGTAGCGTTCACCTTGGCGGCGTTGTTCCTGACCACGACCTATGGAGCGGCCGCGCTTGCACATGCTTCATGAAAGGGTCTGAGATGGGTAACGTTTCCGATGCGGCAGGTTCATTTCGCCTGGAGGTCCTTCTTGATGCCGCGGTGTGGCTTGCGTTGGCCTTGGGGTGTTGGATCGGATGGTTTCAACTGACCGTGATCGAACTCTTGTTTCTGCTGGCACCTTGGATTGTCGTTCCCCTCGCGACCTCGTTGATTCCGTCTCTGGATGGTTCCGAGCCGCTGACTGGCCAACAGCCAGCGTTGAAATGGATCATTCTTGCCGCGGCGGCTTCCACAACTTTCTCCTTCTTTATGCGCGTAGGCATGCGGGCGGCGACTTTCGCAGGCGCATGGTTGCTTGTCCGTGCTTTGTTCACGCTGCAAGGTTTGCGCAGACTCTGGCGATATCGCGCACATTCCTTCTCTCAGTTCTGCTTTGCAATTGGCGAAGCGCATTTGCTTGTCGGCGGAACATGGCTAGTGGCTTCACGACTGGGTTTGCAACCGGTGGGATTTCAAGAACCCATCGTATTGCTCACGGCGGTTCATTTTCACTTCGCGGGATTCTTGTCTGCGGTGCTTGCCGGGCCGACTTATGAGCGGCTCCGGGAAACCCGCTGGAGCAAGCCGCTCGGCGCCGCGCTGGCGGGCTTGGTGCTGGGACCGGGGCTGCTCAGCGTGGCGTTCCTGGTAGGACCCAAGGTCAAACTGGCAGCGGTGGTGCTGATTGTCGTGGGGCAATTTGGGCTCGCGACGGGAATGATTCGCGTCGCGGGCGGCACTGCGAATCCGATTGGACGAACACTGCTTCTTCTTTCGAGCGGATGCGTGGTTTCGGGCATGGCGCTGGCAGCGACGTGGGCGCTGGGCGAATATCCGCTGCAACCGCTTGTGGACCTCGCGCGCATGGAGCGAGATCACGGCGCGCTGAATGCGGTTGGATTTGGCATTTGCGGGCTAATTGGATGGAGGTACGTGGGCCGAGGGAGTATGACCGGTGCGGCGTAGGAGTCGAAGCGATGCGGTTTGCGGACTTGTGGCGATGGGACGGAAAAGTTAGCCGCGGGAAGTACGCAGCGGTGGGACTCATCGGCGTAGCCATCAAGCACAATCTTGACCGGCTAATTGCTGGCCGGTTTTTAGGGTACGAGAGGAGTTTTTTCAACTGCGGCGAGGCTCGATCACCTCTCGGGTACGGAAGCGAGATTTCTCGCCACGATGTTGCTGTTCTCGATCCCGTTTCTGTGCGTGGGCGTGGCGATGACGGTACGGCGGTTGCGGGATGCGGGGCAACCAGTGTGGCTCGTGGTGCTCTTTTTTATGCCCGTGATCAACGTCCTGTTCTTCCTGGCGCTCTGTGCGTTGCCGCCGCGAGCGCGCGCGGAGGACTCCGAAGGCGCACCGTGGCCTGGACCGAGCGGATTGGACGGAATGATTCCACGAAGCGCACTCGGAAGCGCGGTGCTTTCGATTTTCCTCACGTGTGTTTTGGGGCTGGTGTTTCTAGCGCTTGGCACGCTGGTGATTGGAGCGTACGGCTGGGGGCTATTTGTAGCACTGCCGTTTTGTTTGGGAATGTTTTCGGTGCTGCTATACAGCTACCATGCGCCGCGGGATTGGCAGTCTTGCTTGAAGGTTGCGCTTCTTCCCGTGTTGGTGCTGGGCGTTGCATTGATTTTGGTCGCCATGGAAGGAGTGATCTGCGTTTTGATGGCCGCGCCATTCGGAGTGGGGCTCGCAGGTCTCGGGGGGATGCTGGGCTACACGATTCAGGCGCACCATTGGCGGCCGAAGCAGACGCCAGCGATGCTGTCGATCGTGATTTTGATGATTCCGGCCTCCTTTGGGATCGAGCACGCCGCGGCGCTGCAGCCACCCGTTTTCATGGTGCGGACGGCAATTGAAGTGAATGCGCCGCCGGAGAAAGTGTGGAATCAGGTGGTGGCGTTCGCGGAGATACCGCCGCCGAAAGAATTGTTGTTTCGCGCAGGGATCGCGTATCCGATTCGCGCGGAGATTTCTGGACACGGAGTTGGCGCGGTGCGGCATTGTGTTTTTTCGACAGGGCCGTTTGTGGAGCCGATCGAAGTCTGGGACCAGCCACAGCTGTTGAGATTTGGCGTGACGGCGAACCCGGCACCATTGAACGAGCTCAGTCCGTATGGAAACATTCAGCCACCGCATTTGCATGGCTACTTCGTTTCCGAGAAGGGACAGTTTTCGTTGACGGCGTTACCTGGGAGAAGGACGCGGCTGGAAGGCACGACGTGGTATCAGCACACCATGTGGCCGGCGGCGTATTGGCATCTGTGGTCGGACTACATCATTCATAAGATTCATTCGAGAGTGCTGGAGCACATACGAGCTGAATCGGAGCGAAATTGAGAGCAAGTGAATGAAGGAATCGCGGTCACGCAATCCGTCCGAACAGCGCAGACCACAAATCAATTAATGGGAGCTTACTTCGCCTCTTGTAATAGCTACGACCCTAGCCTTGACGGCACGGATGTAGTCTTCGGGAGCCAGCAAGATTTGCAGCCCCCTCATCCCTGCAGATACAGAGATTACATCGCAGATTTCCGCGAGCTCGTCAATATACACCGGATAGTCTTTCTTGCAAGCCAGCGCGGTAACTCCGCCGCGAATGTAACCGGTTGCGGCTTGCACTTCCTTCAAAGGGAGCATGTCGACCTTCCGATCGCCGGTGTGATGCGCGAGCGCCTTGAAGTCCAGCTCTTGGTTCGCGGAAATTACCGCTAAATAGATTCCGTTGCGGTCTCCTTGCACGGCAAGAGTCTTGAAGAGCTGCTCTGGCGGTATGCCAATCTTTGCCGCCACCGTTTCCGCGGACAAATCGTCAGGATCCACCTCGTACTGGCGCAACTCGTACTTGATCCCAAGTTTATCCAGAGCTCGCACTGCGTTCGTCTTGACCACTCAAATGCGCCTCATCTTAGGCTCAGTCATTCCAGTCAGTTGGATGCATGTCTTGTCCTGAAGAATGCAAGGGCTCTTCTGTCCGCCCTTCTCGGCCATTCGCACCGGATCATCTTGTCAACACCCTGCTCCATACAGTGGGCGATGCGGCAACCGAAAGACGACTTCTTGGCGAGTGGTCGGCTTAACCGGAAGTAAGGATGGGGCTGTCGCTAAGTTCCGAGTGCCCGTAATCCGGGAGCACGCAACGGGGCTTCTTGCCCTTGCTCTCTTAAATCAAGCCGGATCAATACCGAGTCTAGTACGCATACGCCTTGAGGAACACGAAAACCACGACGCCAGTGATCGAAACGTAGAGCCAAATGGGGAACGTGAAGCGCGCGATTCGGCGGTGCATCGCGAACCGGCCCGTCAGCGAAAAAAAGAACGTCGTGAGCACCATCGGCAGCGCGACGACGGAAAGGATTATGTGGCTGGCTAGAATCGAAAGGTACAGCGTGCGCACCGGGCCGTGGCCGGGGAAAATCGTGTCGCCGTGCAGTGCGTGGTTCACGATGTAGCTGATGAGAAAAGCGGAAGAGAACGCGAAGGCCAGCAGCATGCTCGTGCGATGCGCTTCCCTGTTGTGATGTTTGATGAAATACAGTCCGACGCAGAGCGAAATCGCGCACAAACCGTTCAGAAGCGCGTTCAATGCCGGCAAAAACGTCCAGCGGCCGGCGAAATCCGCCGAAGCATGATGCCCGTACAGCAGCCACAGCAGGAATGACACTGCGAGGCCGCTCACTACGACGATCGCTCCAACCACCGGGCGCGGACTGCTTTGTGCCTGCTCCATGCTTGCTATTAAATCACAAAAATGCATGCTCCGGTCAAATGGAGACG
>WNFR01003900.1_pt1 | contig 15419 bp, 6 predicted proteins | sample 5400221 | NCBI WGS metagenome assembly WNFR01 (sample SAMN13153357, study PRJNA577476) | soil metagenome | isolation source: 40 cm soil under Madrone tree | place: USA:California | collected 2016-06-14 | reverse complement strand
CAGTCGCACTGATCAGGCAAGCTCATCCTGATTGGACGCCGGACATGATCCGCACAGCGATGATCAATGCTGCAACCAACATGCGCGATTCGAACGGAACACCGAAGGCAGACGGTTCGGCTGATTCGATCATTGCACAGGGTGGTGGGCTCATCGATGTTTACCACGCAGCCACCATAAAGGCGCTGATGGGATCCACGGAGGATGACGGGAAGGGATCGTTTATTCTCGGCAGTCATTCATACGGCGAAGTGCCGGTCGCGAACAATCGCGTGACCAGCACCCAAAGCGTCACCGTTACGATTCAGGATCTTTCAGGTCAGGGTGGAACTTACAACCTGGGGGTCGCAAACAATCAGGACTTGCAAATCAACGGCATTAGTGTGGCGACGTCGCCCGCCAGCGTAACGGTGCCCGCTCATGGGTCAGCGAGCTTTACCGTGAACACAACGTTTGACGGCAATCTGATTCGCGATCCGAATCTTCCGATTACGATCGACAACGGCAACCAGGTTACTTTCTCAACCCGTCCGATTGAAACGCAGTGGTACGTTACGGCTCGACGTGGTGATGGCGGCGAGAGTTTGCGCATGCCGTTCTATTACAAGCCCGTCTTTTCACTTCCGCTTACCACCAGTACGGATACCAACACGTTCACTGGTACCGTCGCGGTTGGGGACCTCGATCTTGAAGTACAACCCGGAGTGGATTTCGTCGACATACCGGTGACGGTGGACTCCACCACATCCAGGCTCGAGGCCGAACTTGACTACTTTCCGACCCCGGTCGTAAGCAACCAGATTGTGAACCAGAACGTCGAGCTGGATTTCTTTCTGCTCGACCCGGATGGAAAGAGAATTGCCCACTCCGCCAACTCCAGCGGCGCGCAGCGCGTGAGCGCTATTACGGTCAATCGGCCCGGTACCTACACCTATCGAGTTGACGGAAACCAGTGCGCGGCCACCAACTTCACCGTTACCAGCACGCGGACCCACGGAAACATGTTGCCGCCGGCACTGGCTCCTATCTCAGGCGACTATGTCGACCCGCAGGGCAATCAAGTGAAGTTCACCGGCAACTTCCCTATCAACTGGACACCGCAGGGCGGCGAGCAGGGATTCGAGATTGAGAAATCGACCGACAATCAGAATTGGGAGATCCTCGCCGACGTCGATGGCAGCACGACCAGTTACACGCTGACCAATCAGGCAGACGGCCAATACTTCTTCCGCGTACGCGGGATAACTGCCGGGCAGATTGGGAAGTACGTGACTGCCGGCAGCAATGCTTCAAAAATCGTTGTAAGTCAACGGACGAAAGTCGATATCACCAGTCTGGTAAACCAGGCTGTATCGAACGTCTCTCTGACAGGCGGGGTCTTTCAGCTCAATCTGTCGCTAACCAATAATTCGGCCCAGACTTATCTGCCGCTGGTCGATCTGAATGTCATTGGCATCAATTCCGCTTCGGGCACAATCAGTGTCGTCAACGCCGACAATGGCAAGAACGGAAAGTCCGCGGCCAATGCGGCGCTGTTCGGCTATTCGCAAAACATCGGCGCGGACGAGCAGTTTACGCCGGCTGAAGTAACGGGGACACGCACTCTTCGTTTCCAGGACAACGCGTCAGAAATGTTTACCTACGACGCGGTCGTGACGGCTTATGTCGGGACAGGCGGAGGTTCCAGTTCGAGCGCGGCGCCAGCCGGAGGTTCACAACCGCCGCCATCAGGTAGCAGCGTTCCGACCAATCTTGTGCCGCTGAGTAAAGTCACAGCCGTAATGCGCTTCACGGCTAATCCACTTACCAAAACGGTTACGGCGCAACTCGTGAGCTTGAAGTGACGAGGTCGGTTTCGCGGACAAGCCAGGTTGAAGAAATTCAGCCTGGCTTGAATTTTCCAGGTGGTTACGGACTTCGATAGTAGGCCTGAAAGAAAGGCAACAGAAAGCGTCGATGAGTTGTTAAGCCAACAAAGGAGAGACGGACATGTTGAAGCAGGCTGACGTCGCACGTTACTTCACATCAGTCATTCGGGTCAGACCAGGTTTGATCCTCGCGGTGTGTTTAGTAGCCAGTATCGGAGCTGCCGGGTGGATCCCTTCCTTGCATAACTCTTCGGTCGCGGCAGCCAACCCCGCAAGCGGTACAGTTTCGGAAGCCAGTCCGGAAATAAATTGGACGGGGGCCATCATGCCCGCCAATCCCGACCTGCTGAATTCGCCGAGGTGCAATGGCACGGACACCTGTGACAACTTCGCTCTTACGATTCAGCCGCCGGCGGCCGCCTATGGTCCCTACATTGTGGAAGTTCGGCTGTTGCCGCAGGGCGACTGGGACCTGGAGATTTACAATCCGGACGGAAAATACCGGACCAGCTCCGGCAATGGCGTTTACGCGGCTGAAATCGTGACGCTGTTCAATCCGCCCGCCGGCACTTACAGGATCGCTGCGTTTCCGTTTACTCCAGTCGTGGGTTCAGACGGAAACAGCTACGCCGCCACAGCCAGGCTTTTGCCGCAACCTCCGAGCGGGTCGGCTCCCGCGGGAACGGCGCCCGTAGGCTATGCAAATTTTCCGTGCCCGGTTGGCCAAACGTGCACGACCGGCTTCGGTGAGCCTTCGATTGGAGTGAACTGGAAGACCGGCAATGTCATGTTTGCCGGCGGCGGCACGCTCAAGACATTTCGCATAAATAACTTCAACGACCAGGCTACTCCGGCAACCGCCACCTGGACCAACGTCAGCGGAAATCAGCACATTGCCACTTCGCCGCGAGCAGCTGCGGATCCGATTCTGTTTACTGACTCGCGGACTGGCCGCACGTTCGCCGGTCAGGAGGAGGGGCTCACGCCTTTCGCGACGGTGGAATACACCGATGATGACGGCAACCTTTTTGTTCCCACTCAGGGTTCCGGCGTCGTATCAGGCGTTGATCACGAGACGATCGGCGGTGGTCCCCTTGCTGCACCGTTCACGCGCGATCCGAACCTTCCGGCATACCCAAATGGAGTCTATTACTGCGCTCAGGCTTTGGGGCCGGCGAATTGCGCTCTTAGTCTCGACGGCGGCGTTACATATGGCCCCGCAATCCAGACCTGGACCACTGAATGCGGCGGACTCCATGGCCACCTCAAGGTATCGCCGGTCGACGGCACGGTATATCTGCCGAATCGAGGTTGCGGCGGCCGTCACGGGCTGGCCGTCTCCACTGACAACGGCATTACCTGGACGATTCGAACTGTTCCAAACAGCGCAACCGGCGAAAGCGATCCATCCATTGGCATCGCGACCGACGGCACCGTCTATTACGGGTTCGTTGACGGCGATGGCCACCCGAAGATTGCCGTCTCACATGATAAAGGAGCGACTTGGGACACTTGGAATTCCGACCGCGGTACTGCAACGTTCATCGACGTTGGAATTCCTTTCGGACTTCAAAACGCAGCGTTTGCAGACGTAGTTGCGGGCGATCCGGACCGCGCCGCCTTTGCGTTTCATGGCTCTCCGACAGCAGGACCTTTTCAGGATGCAAGCTTTAACGGCGTCTGGGATCTTTATGTCGCGCACACATACGACGGCGGCAGAACTTGGACGACGGTTAAAGCGACAAACGATCCTGTACAGCGTGGGTGCATTTGGTTGGGTGGGGGCACTAACCCGTGTCGCAACCTGCTCGATTTTATGGACGCCACGATGGACGCGCAGGGGCGTGTTCTCGTGGGGTTCGCGGACGGCTGCACCGGAGCCTGCGCGACCAATCCAGCCAACACCACCAAATCGGTATGGGCGACCATCGCTCGCCAGTCCAATGGTCTTGGTCTCTTCTCGGCATTTGATCCAAAAGGACTCACCGAACAAAACGTGAATTCACTGATTGCTTTGCAAGTAACCAATCCGGCCTCGGCCTCCGGCATCAGTTCGTTCAATCTGGCGATCAAGGACACATCAACGCAGGCGATCTTCACGCCATTACGCGCCGAAGTTGGGCAAATCAGTTCAGCTTCCGGGCGGGTCACAGTCGCAAACGCCGATAACGCGCAGACTGGAACGGGCGCGAACTGGAGCTACAGCAGCCTGGTTGGCAGCGACAACGTGCTTTCCTCTGCGGAAGTCTCGGGCGCTCGCTCTCTGAAATTCCGTAACTCAAACAACGAATCGTTCACCGTTACTTTCAACGTCATCGGCAACTTGCCCTACACAGGCCCGAGCTGTTGCTCACCAACCGGCACTTCAAGTAGTGGCGGCGGCACCGGCGCCAATAGTCCAACCAGCTCATCGCCGTCAATTGGGAGCGCGACAAATTTGGTTTACCAAATCACGTACAACCCGGTGGTGAACACGATCACTGTTCGCTTGCTTGGTTCGCCCTGAGACGTTATCGACCGGCGCGCGATAAACGAGCGGTCCGGACGCGAAATGTTTTGAAGCAGTTTTTCTCTACTTGAAAAGAGGAGATAGAAATGTTCAGCAAAGCAAAGGTGCGACGATGCTTCTCAAGTATTAGTCGATTCAGACTGGCTCTAATGCTTACCCTGTGTCTAACGGGTGCTGCCGTTGCCTTGCTGATTCCGAAATCGAATGCGGCGTCGCCGCCGGCGTTCGGGCCGACTCTGCTGCATTTCAACGGCAACGCTCCGGAAGACAGCGGTTGCACCGGCGTTGGCGCAGTGGACGCTACTGGACCGTCCGCCAACAATTGCGCCACGCTGACCGCAACTGCCAGCCTGTCCTCCGAACCAGCCGCCAAGTGGGTCGCAGTCGCCGGAACAAATCAGGCTGCTGACCGGAACCAAGTGGATCCAAACTGGCTTTGGAACCTGAGCGGGCCGACGACATTGAGCGGCCCGATGACGATCAATTGGTGGCAAGCTTGCAATGCAGAATGCGTTGCGCTGGGCGGCGCCTGGCGCGTGCGATTGTGGGCTGACGGAGTTCAGGTCTTTACCCAGGACAACATCCCGGCGACCCCGGCCACGCCGGACGTGCCTTCGCTGCTTACTACTACTGTCAATCTTCCAAAGGTGACGGCGAACACCAAGTTTGTGATTCACATCGACACCCAGTTCAGTGATACAGGCCAGGGGGCGACGATTTTTTACGATTCGTCGCTGCCCTGCCCGGGCAATACCACTGGTCCTTGCGATTCGACAGTGACAATGCCGGTGGTCGATCCCAACGCTTCGCCCACACCTACGCCGGCAGCAACGGCGACTCCGACGCCCATGCCGCCAGGACCGGGCACGCCGAGGTTTCAGGTTTACGTCCCGACCAGTTCTTTCAGCGGCGGCGAACCGTCAATCGGCACGAACTGGCAAACCGGCAGTGCGATGTACCTCGCTAATTTCAGTCCGGTACGGATAGGCTTTGATGACGCCACGTCGCCAGCAAGAGATACGTGGACCAACACCAGCATTCCGTCGGCCGCCTCTCTCGATCCAATTCTTTTCACCGATCATATGCTGGCGCCCGGCATCCCGAATCGAACCTTCGTTTCACAATTGACCGGCCAGGACAGCATCACTTTTTATACGGACGACGATGGCCGCAATTATTCGCCGAGCCAGGGAGGCGGCATTCCCTCAGGCGTCGATCACCAAACAATAGGAGCGGGTCCATATAAGCCGAATACCACACCCGCTGCGTCTCCGAGCACGTCTTATCCGAACGCCATTTACTATTGTTCGCAGGAGGCGGCCACTGCGTTTTGCGCGCGCAGCGATGACGGCGGCAAGACGTTTGGCCCGGGCATTCCAATCTATGAGCTGCTTCAATGCACGGGAATCCATGGTCATGTGAAGGTCGCGCCCGATGGTTCCGTTTATGTGCCGAACAGAAGCTGCGGCAGTAAGGCGGCAGCGGTAGTTTCAAACGACAACGGCATTACCTGGACAGTTCGACCCAACCCAGCGAGCAGCACAACCGGCTTCCTGGTCGATCCGTCGGTTGGTATCGGCTTGAACAATGTCGGCAAGCCAACCGGCCAGGCAAACAACACGATCTATCTTGGGTATCAGGCTTCTGACGGTCATCCGCGGATTGCCGTTTCCCACGATCAGGGCAATAGCTGGGTCAATGACCAGGATGTCGGAACTCTTTTCGGCATTCAGAACTCAACCTTCCCCGAGGTGGTGGCTGGTGACGACAACCGCGCGGCGTACGCCTTCCTGGGTACGACTGTAGTCGGGGACTACACGAATCAGGCGACCTACAATCAAAGCGCGCCCTGGCATCTTTACATCGCCACGACCTTCGATGGCGGCGCGACCTGGACCACGACTGACGCCACGCCGAATGATCCGGTGCAGCGTGGCTCGATTTGCAATCTCGGAACTACCAGCTGCAACGGCCACAATCCAAACGATCGAAACCTGCTCGACTTCATGGACGCAACCGTCGATGCTCAGGGCCGGACGCTGGTCGGTTATCCCGACGGTTGCGTTGGAAGCTGTGTTAAGAAGCCGAGTGGCATTCATCCAAACTCGTATACCTCGCGCGCGTCGATAGCGCGCCAGTCAGGCGGCCGACGTTTGTTTGCCGCTTTCGATCCGACCGAGCCTAATTTGCCCGCTGCGCCCAGGGCGAAAGCGGAGATTAGCAGCGCCGGCGGCCCGACTATTGTGTCCTGGCCGGCCACCGACGATGCCGGTGCACCGATCAGTTCGTACAAGATCTCTCGAAGAGATGGCGCTGGCGGATCGTTCAACTTGCTCACCACAATTTCAGGCACCAGCTTTTCCGACACCAGCTTTACGGCGCCTGCGACGAGCAACGCGTATCGAGTCACGGCCGTCAATGCGTTCGGCGAAGGCCCGTACTCCGGCGAAGCCATTCCAGTCGTCGTTACTTTCGAGAGTTCCTGTGTCTATCCATACATCACGGTAGGCAGCGAGGGTATCGCGGGTACAGTACCCACAGATCCGACCGGTGGCGAGCTGACGATTCAGCGCCTAAATGTAGGCGAGCCATTCGCGAGCTGCGACGACAACTCTCTCACCTTCATTATGAAGGTGAATACTCTCGATCCACAGAACACGGGAACGGCCGTATTGCCGCCAAATTCAGACTGGCAAATTCTTTTTGGTATTACCGATACGGACGGCAACGCCCAGAGAGCTTACGTCGCAGTAGACACCTTCTCGCCAAATACGCCGGCAACGCCCAGAATTTCAATTGGCAGGCGAGATCCAACCGCGACGGGAACTTTGGACTCGCGCGTCTGTACAAATGATCTCACGAATAAATGTCCGGCCATCTCTGCCAGCTACAACAGAGACGGAACAATCGTATTCAAACTCAACCTGGCGACGCCGATCAGTTTCGGCGCACCAGGGACTGGCGCCACTGGCACTGCTTTTATTTGGGATGGTCGCGTGGCGGGAACAACAATTGGAGCCGCCCAGGTAATAACGGGAACGACTTACGTCCTGGCGGGGGCGGGCGCCGGACTATTAGAAAGCGTGCAAACAACCAGCGGCGAGGAATACACCAGAACAGGCAATACAGCGTGTGCCACGGGAGTGCCTAACGCCGGCGTTACCGCGAATCCAACATCCGGCACCCTTCCGCTGACGGTTAATTTCGATGCGTCTGCTTCAAGCGTCCCGCAGTCGTGCAACACTATAGCTTCATACGCGCTTGATTTCGGAGATGGCTCAACAGGTGTGCAATCGTCGCCTGCGTTTAGCCATACGTACAACAACGCCGGTGATTATACGGCGCGACTGACCGTTACTGATTCGGCCGGCCGAACCAGCACGAACGGTGCCCAGGTCGTGATCCATGTCACATCGGCTCCACCAACTCCTACGCCAACGCCCGCTCTGCTTCCGGCGCCGCAGGATCCTGGGCCAAAGGTAGGATTCCAAAACTTCGAAGCGCCCCCCACCCTGGTTAGCGTGACCTCGAGCAGTCAGGGACCGTCAGCTAAGACGGTGGAATACCTCGGGCACGACGCAGGTGAGCCTTCGATTGGCAACAATTGGAAGACGGGCACGACCATCTACCAATCCGATTTGCAGACTCTTTTTGTCACCTTCAACGACAACTGTCCTTCCGGCTCGCCGGCAACCTGGGTCAATCGACCGGCGCCGACTTCGCAGTTCGTCGATTCAGATCCGATCGGATTCACCGATCGGTATACCGGCCGCACCTTCGCGGGCGAACTCACATTGGCTTCGCCGACGTGCAAGACTTCATTCACGGATGATGATGGTCAAACATGGATACCAACTCAGGGAAGCGGCCTCGGCGCGAGCGTCGACCACCAAACAATCGGTGGTGGTCCATTCCACGCGCCTCTGACTCGACCGACCAGCGTCCCGGCACTGTATCCGGACGCGATCTATTACTGCTCGCAATTACCGCACGAGGCGTGTGCGCGCAGCGATGACGGTGGTGCTACCTACGGCCCAATCGTCGAAGTCGATCCGGTAGCCGACGCACACTGCGGTGGCTTGCATGGGCATATCAAAGTCGCACCAGACGGAACGGTCTATCTACCGTTCAACTACTGCGACGGCCAGGGAGCGACGATCGTTTCACAGGACAACGGCGTCACCTGGACCATTCAGCACGTTCCAAACACGGCCAGCGGTCAGAGCGATCCGGCGGTCGGCATCGATAACAACGGCCGCGCGTACTTTGCTATGTCCAGTGCGACCGGCAATGGCTCGCAGGCGGTCGTCGCCACTTCGGATAACGGTGGCCAGACCTGGCAGAACGCATACGACGTGGGCGCGGTGTATGGACTGAAGAACATCGCCTACCCGGCCGCCGTCGCGGCCGATCCGGGCCGGGCCGCGGTTGCTTTCTACGGAACCACAACAGCCGGCGACCTGTCGGCGAATGGCTTCCGCGGCCTCTGGCATCTCTATGTGGCCGAAACCTTCGACGGAGGTCAGTCCTGGACAACGACTGACGCCACGCCGAACGCGCCCATGCAGCGCGGATGCATCTGGACTGGAGGAGGGGCAAACATCTGTCGCAATCTGCTCGACTTCTTTGACGTGACTGTGGATCGAGAAGGCCGAGTCGAGGTCGGCTATGTCAACGGCTGCGCCGGAGGAAATTGCGCGCAGGCAGCGTCGACTGCTACCGGCAACGCGTACACGGCAACGGCAACTATCGCACGTCAATCAAGCGGTCGCAGACTGGTAGCCGCCTTCGATCCGCTGAACGCAATGAATGCCAAGTCCGCGCCCGGCATGCCGTCAGTAACAACGCGGCGCGTCGGCAACGTGGTTCACCTGGGCTGGTCTGAAGCCGACACCGGCAACTCAGCGATTCTCAACTACAAGATCATGCGAGGCACGGCGAGCGGCGCTGAAACCTTGCTCACTACGGTGACGGGAAGTCAGACGACTTACGATGATACGACGGCAACCGATACGAGCAAGACTTACTACTACAAAGTGCTCGGGTCGAACGGAGTTGGCACGTCGTGCGCCGCAAACGAGGTCGCCGCGCCTTACGTGGGCGATACTTGCGGCGGCCTGATCCTACAACGCAACGATCCAAGTCATCCGGAGAGTCTGCTAGCCGGCCAAAATCCGTCGTTGGCAATTGATTACGTCGCTGCGGGAGAGCCTCCGGGCACGAACAATCTGATGTTCCGAATGAAGGTCTCGAGCCTCGCGAGTGTGCCGGCCAATAGCAGATGGCGCATTGTTTGGAATTCAGAAACCGCGCCGGGCCAGCAGTGGTACGTCGGTATGCGCAGTGATGCCGGCAGCAACGTCAGCTTTGACTATGGAAACATCGCCACCGCAGTAGTCGGTTTGGTGATTGGCGTGCCTACAGAAACGGGTCGTGGGGCGATCAACGGCGCCTTTGCCGCGGATGGCACCATCACGATGTTCGTGCCGAAGACTCTGGTCGGAGATCCGCAACCCGGTGATCTGTTGGGTGCGGTGAACGGACGAACTTTCACCGGCGACACGTCGCAAACGAACACGCTCGAGCGTTCCACTCTGCTTATCGATCATACGTTCGTGAAAGCGCAGAGAGACAATGGCGCGCCGGCGGCGACGTATACGATTGCGGGAAATGTCGACTGCTCACCGTTGATCGAGCAGAACGTCAACTCGCTGGTCAGTTTGCAAACGAGCAATCCTGGCTCAGCAGCGGGAATAGGCTCGTTCAACCTGACGATGAAGAACACTTCAACGCAAACGATCTTTACTCCGTTGCGCGTCGAAGTCGCTCAACTGACTTCAGCGTCCGGCAAGGTCAAGGTGAACAATGCCGACAACAGTCAGGTGAGCGCGGGAGCGAACTGGGATTACAGCAGCAGCGTGGGTATCGACAATATACTTTCTGCCGGTGAAGTTTCCGGAGCGCGAACTTTGAAATTCAGTAACCCGAATAACGAAGCCTTTACCGTGACCTTCAACGTCATCGGCAACCTGGCTCGTTCTTCAGGAGCCGGACCAGCGAATAGTCCGTCAGGAAGTAGCGGTAGCCCGGGCGGTTCAGGCGCAGCGAGTGCGAGCGGCCCAGTCACTAACGCGGTGTTCAGCGTAACGTACAACCCGTTACTGAATACGTTGACGTGGCAAGTCATAAAAATTTGAGGTCATGGTACAGAACCGGGAGCGGACCGGGGACCCCGCGCGGGCAGCCCGCGTGGGGTGGTGGATGCGACCGGGTCAAGCACTCTACCTGGGTTCTGATTTGTTCGACCAAAACGCGCTGGTTAGAATGACGACGAAATTGCTTCGTTAGTAGAGTGCGAGTAAGCCGCGGTTCCGTAGCGCTTCTCTCGCCCCACTTGAAGGCCTCTCCGAGGATGTGAGACTCGGAGAGGCCTTTTTTTCGAGAGCCTGTGCGGTCGCTGGATGCTACAAACACAAATGGTAGTTGCTGAAAAGATCGACACTCGCAGTATTATGCTTGGTGGTTTATGTGCGTGCTCATTTTCTCGACCCACTAAATTGGAGGGCTGGACCCCGTCGCTATCGCTCCGGGTTCTGTACCGATCTTCATGCCGCTCGTCGCTGTTATCCCGCAACCAAATGCGCCGGTCGAACTGCGCGAGGTCCCTACCCCTGAGTTGGAAACTGACTCAGCTCTGCTCGCAGTCGAACTCTCGGAAGTTTGCGGCACAGACGTTTATCTTCAACAAGGACGATTGCAGGGAGTTCCCTACCCGCTGGTTCCCGGTCATGTTTCAGTCGGCCGTTTAAGTAAGATTCGCGGAACGCTTCGTGATGTCGAAGGGCAGGTGTTTCGGGAAGGCGACCGCGTCACCTTTCTCGATGTCCACCGCACCTGCAATGCCTGCTGGTACTGTCTGGTCGCCAAAGCGACAACGCGCTGTCCGGAACGAAAAGTTTACGGCATTACTTACGGACTCGATGACGGACTCTGCGGTGGCTGGGCCGAACAGATCTATTTAAAGCCCGGAACGCACTGCATCCGCCTCGACGCCGATCCGGAAACATTCATGGCCGGTGGTTGCGCTCTACCCACCGCGCTGCATGCTGTCGAACGCGGTGACATCGCGATCGGCGACACGGTACTGGTGCTGGGATCGGGGCCGGTAGGCATCAACGCAATCATTCTGTCATTGATGCGCGGCGCGCTCAGAGTCCTCTGCATCGGCGCGCCTGCGCTTCGTCTTACGGCAGCAAAGGAAGCCGGCGCGGGAGAAGTGCTCAACTTTGCAGAGCACAATGAACGCGAAAAAACGGAATGGATTTTAGAGCGAACCAACGGGCGCGGCGCCGACGTGACGATCGAAGCGACGGGTGCGCCGGATGCAGTCGTCCAGGCAATGCGTTTTACGCGTGACGCCGGACGAGTAGTAATCGTCGGCCAGTACACGGATCACGGACCGACCGCATTCAACCCGCATCTTGATCTGAATAAGAGGCACCTGGACGTGCGCGGTTGCTGGGGCTCTGACTTCTCACATTTCTACCGCAGCGTGCAGCTCACTTCCGATCCGGTTCGATCGGCGCCATGGGCCGCGTTCAAAGGCAAACTCTCGCGTTACGCTCTCGCTGAGGCGAATGAAGCGTTGGCTGATGTTTGTGCGGGACGTGTGCTGAAGGCGTTGATTGAGCCGCAAGGGGAAGCAAGTGTTCGGCACCGGCGATCGTTCTAACCGGTGTTCCACAGTTTCAGCGGACGGTGCAGAAAATTGTATCTCTTCTTTAATGCGAGCGTGTCGTAGTGAGAATCTCTTGGAGGGTTCGCGAAGCGATCACTTCATCTTTTAGAACTTCAATAAGGGGGCCCCACTCTTCAGGCGTCGGATCCAAGTTGACCCATGAAACCATGAAGTCGAAGTTAGGTTCCGTGTTTAATCAGGCGAACAGGAATCCCGCGGATCGCGCCCACTAAGAAATCGACTTCACGCCGCGGCAGATCGCAATGACCAATGCTCAGATGATTTCAACGCGAGAACTTATTCACCCCACGCAATAAGTGGCGGGACCCCGTCGCTACCGCTCCGGGATCTGTATCGAACTACGTTTTACGCTTCTTTTGTCCCGTGCCCGTATCCAAGTCCACTGGCGCCGGATAGCCTTTGCCCCTCAACTCCGCGATTTCAATCACGATCTCCTTCTGGTTCTTCGCCGCGCGGGGCAGCGTTTTGGCAGCAGTTGATTTCTTTTCAGATGGCAACGACGAAGCGGTTGCGCCCTTCTCAGCCATTGCGCTCTGCTTCGCCTTGGGCCTTGGCTGGGCGGTACTGGCGCCGGACATCTGGGCCAAAGCACTTAAGACTTGCGTTCGCTCTTCCTCGCTTAGATCGGCTAAGCGAACTCCGTTGGCTTCGAGCACCGTTCTCAGATTTTCTTCAGTGTTCGTGTCCTGATCGTAGATGTCGCGAAAGATGTGCAGTTTTCCATCCTCGACCACAATCGTTTCATAACGCAGCTCGACCGGTATTGCGTTAGGGAGTTTCACCTGTTTCGTTTCAGTCTTGGCGCGCGCGTAGGCGGCGATATCGGTATCGGTCAGGTGTGCGCCGCCCAGCTGCGCCAGAACTTTCGCAAAGTCCTGCACCTGCGGTGTGGTTAGTCCAACACATCCATGTGAAGCAAAGGTGCCAAGTTTTGCCGGCGACTTGCCGCCATGAATCAGCGACGGCCCGCCAATCGGAATCTTAATCGGGCCGAGCGGGTTCAACTTGCTGCCGGCCTCGACTTTTTCTCCCACGCTGACATCTTTCATCTTTGCCACCCAGGGTTCGTCAGGCGGGGTCCAGGTCGGATTGAAAATAATTGTCCGCGCTTTGCGCAAACCCGTCGGTAGCGGAAACTGCGGATACCCGATTCCGATCTTGTAAGACTTGATCAGCCGCCCCGCTTTAAAGACATCCATCCGGTAGGCCGGCGCATTTACCACTATCCGCGAATCCGTCGGCACCCTGTTAGGGCTCCGGACATCGTTTGAAACTACCCTGCCTTCGTTTGGAGCTGGTTGAGTAGCAGTTTTATCGGTGACGCTTTCGTTATCACTACTCCATTGCTCCGCAATCAAAGCTTCGAGTTGCTGTTGTTTCTCCGCCCCGATCAGCGCCGTGATCTTTTCTTTTGCTGTGGTGCGCGCGCTGGCCGTCTCTCCGGTGGAGGCGCCCGCGTTTGCTTCGCTGAGTTTGGCGGTCTCAGCATGAGCGGCCTGCTTCAACTCAGTGATTTCGTTATCCGTAAGTTGCAAACGGTTCTTGAGCAAAACTGAAGCAGATTCGTTTGCCAAAAACGCGTCGAGCACCGGCAAGGTCAGCTCTTGCGTGTTTGAAGTCTTTTCGCCGATCGGCGCGGGCGACACAGTGGCGGTGGGCGTTGGCTTTAATGTGACATTCGCATTGCTATTCGCCCGTTTCGTCGGTTCCGCAACGCATGCTGTCACGAGCAGGCAAGCCGCCATAAGAAGGACCGATCCTAAATACTGCTTCATTCCTGGTACTCTCCCTGTTCTTTGTTATGCGGCTTTGTTCGGCAATGCATGTGCCGTGCGGCCAAATCCTCTTTGCGTCTTAGATTTTTCTCTGCGCCTTGGCGCGAAACATTCCGCGCTCCTTCGTAATCCCCCCTGGCTTTGGACGATAAGCGAACGGTGCTCTAAATGACTTCCGTTCAGAATCCTGTCTGGAGAGATTGCGTCTTACTTTCGCAGCAGTGGATAAGGATTGATGTTGACGCCGTGCCAGAACTCTTTGGGATTCGAGATCTCCGCGATCGAGAAATGCAGATGGTAGTTTCCCGGACCGGCGTTTCCGGAATCGCCAACATAGGCGATGGTTTCCCCTTGTTTGGCGAAATGCCCTTCGGCCAGACCATCGGCATATCGATCGAGGTGCGCGTAATAATAGACGAGCTTGCCGTCCACGCTCAGTTGATAAATGGTCGTGCCGCCGCTCGCGCTCTGGAATAACTTCACGATAGGTCCGTCGGCCGCGGCAATAACCGCAGTACCGCGCGGAGCCGGGATATCAATCGCGTCGTGAATCCGTCCTTCCGCACGCGACTCAGAGAACGTATCGCGCAACTGCTCAGGCCGAACGCCCGCAACTGGAATTATTAATCCGGTTTGTGAGGTCGATGTAGGCTGGGGAACCGCCGGCGAACTGTTGTTTAGTGGCGAAACGTTTGCAGGCGGAGCCGGCTCGACGTCTTTGGAATTATTTTGGGACTGATCGCGGGAACGCGAAGTCGGCGACGCGATAGGCGATTGAGACCATGTGACTACGTTGCGACGACCGTCTTTCGACATTCTGCTCAGCCGCGCAACCAGCGTTGCGATCGCCGCTAGGATTGCGACTGCGGCGAACAGCGTGCGCGTACGAGGATGCCTTGCCCATTTCATTTAGCTCACTTGAGAAACCTGTTTCGGAAGTCAATCTGCCTTGTCGGACAACGCAAGCACTCCTCAACTTATTAGGGTCTTCAAAGGATAAGCGGTGACTGGAAAGGGCACAACCCCTCGCCGTCTAATGACAGAATTTGTGAAGGCTGGTGAGAGGAAATAACGCTGGTTTCAGCCTGCGGAGCAGGCGACAGCATGAAGCCTGGGGCGTAAGCCCCAGGGAAGAATTGAACCAAGACTCCAAGCCCGCGAAAGCGGGCGACAGGGGGCGATGCTAACTTTCAGCTTCGTGTGTTTGAGCCGCCGATTGAAAACGATCGCTCTGCCGCCCGCTTTCGCGGGCTCATCATTGTTGCTGACCCGAACCTGGGGTTTCGCTGCGCTTCACCCCACGCTTTATGCTGTCGCCTGCTCCGCAGGCTGATTCCAAAACCTAAACACATTGCTATCAAGCTATTGGCCCGAAGCAATCACATTCCCAATATTCTTCTCTCGCAGCAGACGATTAAAGTTGGCCACGTCTCCGCTGACAATATCGTCCAGCCTCTTGCGCAGCGAAGCCAACTGCGCCTTGAACATTGTATCGACTTCGAGTTGTT
>WNFR01007458.1_pt1 | contig 15425 bp, 14 predicted proteins | sample 5400221 | NCBI WGS metagenome assembly WNFR01 (sample SAMN13153357, study PRJNA577476) | soil metagenome | isolation source: 40 cm soil under Madrone tree | place: USA:California | collected 2016-06-14 | reverse complement strand
CTTCTAACTTCAGCATGCGCAGAATTTCCCGGCGCCGGTCGGGATCATCCGCGCCGTTCCCATGAATACGCTCAGCCAGGCGGAGATTACCGTCCGCGGTCAAGGTGGGAAACAAATTGAAGCGCTGAAACACAAAGCCAATCTTTCGCCGGCGAATGTCGGTGCGCCTGGCGTCGGATGCGGCGGTCAAATCCTCGCCGTCGATTACGATGCGGCCTTTGGTAGGTGTCAAGAGACCGCCCAGCAAATGCAGCATGGTCGATTTACCGCAACCGGAAGGTCCCATCACGGCCACAAACTCGCCCTCCTGGACCGCCAGCGACACACCCCGCAGAGCGGGCACGTCTACTTTGCCGACGCGGTAAACTTTTTCGAGATTCTCAGCTTTTAAGATCGTTGCCATCTCTTCCACGGTCAGGACAATTCTATAGCACTAGTCCTGTTAATCCGACAGTAGTCGTCGAAAGATCCTTGAGACTCTGAAGCTTCGCTTTCTAATCGCCAACGGTTCAAGCTATTCGTAGGCCAGGGCGTTTACCGGATCGAGGTTGGCTGCGCGTGCCGCCGGATAGAAGGCGCCTAACGCGCCACCCGCCAACCCAATCAGGGCCGCAGTCAGGGCCCACCAGCCACCGAATTCGAAGATTAAGCCGGTGAACTTGTGAATGCCGAATCCGGCCAGGCCTGCCAACGCAAAACCCACCACCAGGCCCATCGCGCTAATCAACAAGGCTTCCCTTTCAATCTCGCTGATGATGTAGCTGCGCGAGGCGCCCATGGCTTTGAGGATCCCGATCTCGCGAGTGCGTTCAGTAATCGTGGTGTGCATGGCCAGCATGACCACCAGGGCACTGACAACCGCTGACAGAATAACCAGCACGCGCATGAAAATGGCCAGCCCGGGAATCGAACTCTCGATGCTGGGAAAAAATTCGCGCGTAAACTGGACCTTGTTTCCCGGAAGTTTTTCGGTGATTCGCCTGGCGACCGCAACTTGCTCGTTTGGGTTTTTGCACTTCACGAAAATGTAGCTGCATTTGCCAGGGGCTTCCAGCGCCGTCTGCATCGCTTCGAGCGACAGCTTGGCGCGCGCGCCGGACTCGGGAGCATAGATGCCCGCGACGCGGTACGGCTTGTCGCCGAAGAGCTTTAGCTGGCTCCCGACCGGATGATTACGGCTGGCCTTGGTCTCGTCGATCACAATTTCATCAGCCGCGCGCGGCGCGTTGCCTTGCACCAAACGAACATTATTCATCCTGGCAAAGCTGTCCCAATCGATCCCTTCGACTTGATCGACACCCCATACGCCACTCGGGTAAAAGTGACGAATGACGGGCACCGCGGCCTCAACTCCTTCGATCTGCTTCAGCAGCTCAACATACTTGGTGCTCAGATTGGCTGAGGTCGAAGTCGTCTGGAATGACCCGGGCCGGGTAAAAATTATTTCCGCGCGGACGTTGGAAGAGCGCCGCTGCAAATCGTCCGACATCCCGCGCGACAGTCCGGTAAACAGCATGACCAGTATTACACCGAGAGCAACGCCCAGCACACTGATCGCCGAACGAAGCGGACGTTGACGAATGTTGGAAACGACTAGACTGTCCAAGGAAAGCCTCTTCTTAAGCCCGGAATATTAATACAAGCGTGTAAGGAACACCTAACGGGACGAGCTGCTGGGTGCTGATGTAGTCTAATTCTGCAGCCGTCTTCAGACGGCTTACCCGAAGGGTTATAGACCAGCGCTTTTAGCGCTGGGTACAGGCGAACATGCTGAACGTTAGCGCGCTTCAGCGTGCTTCAATCAACAGCGCTTTAGCATTACGGCTAAAGCCTTAAACATAAGCCCGCTGAAACGGGCTCGAGGATTCCCGCACGTCCTGAACCGGGCGTAAAAACGCTCCGGTCGCGGGGTCCCCGGCGCGGCATCCGCGCTGGGGTGCTCTTGTAACCCTGCGGGAAAGCCACGTGAACGCGGCTTCTACGTCTCGCGTTTCAAGATCTCATACCGTTGGTTGCGTCTGAATTGGTCCGTACCGAGTTTTGGTAGGGTGGTGCGACGAAGAAGAATCAGGCTGCCGCTAGTTCTTTGGTGGGCTGGTCTTGTTTTGCGCGTCGAGGTCGGCTTCTTTCAAACCCCATTTGTTTTCCAGCACAAAGGCCTCGGGCGGATAGTCTCGATCCAGCGTGACACCTTCAGGCGTCTGATAAGTAATCGTCATCTTGTAGTGATCCTGCGGTCTGGTCAAACCTACTTGAGCCGGCAACAGGACATTGCCTTCGGCGCCAAACTTTCTTAATTCGCCATAGCTGACATCGGTAATCAAAGAGCCTTTCCCGTTAAAGGTTTGTAACCGGGCCAGTCTAATTCCGTTAACGCGGTCGAACCAGAAACGCCTCAGCAAGCGCGCGGCGCCATCGTTGCTCGCTTGCAGCTCGTCCAGAAAGTAATAGCTGCGAACGACGCGCTTCGTGCTGCTTGGCTGGCCGGTGTCTTTCTCTGATTGAAAAAACTCACTCTGCGCATACATTATTCCCGGAGCGTGCGGGTCAATCGGGTTCAGCAAGAGAGCGTCTGTCAGGTGTTGCGGCCGCAGATTCGAAAGCGCATTCACGGTCTGCGCTTCAGTGTTTGGCTTTCCCTTTTTTCCGGCGGCGGCGTTGCCATCCATCTCAAGTTTTGGATAGACAGCGTTGTTCGTTCCGCGCACAAACCTCTTGTACTTTTCGTCACCCTTCAAGATTGCGATCCGGAAGTGTTCACCGTCTGAGGTCATCTGCGCCACATCCGTGGCAAAGGGCCCCTGGACGATTAGATAGACCTTGCCCGGCCGCTGTAGAGTTACCGATCCGTCAGCGGTGCGATATTTTTCGGCAATGCCCGAGGTGGCAAACGAAGTGTCTTCAAACTGAATGTCGACTTTGCCATGGATTGAACGGACGCTTACCAGGCTGTTGACCGCGGTTATTAGTTGAGTCGTGTCGGCTTCCGCGACGGGCGTGAGTAGTTTCTCGACCTCGACGGGTTTTTTAACTATATGGCACGCGGTCGCGACGGTCAGGATGATCGAAAGCGCGAGCGTAATTGCCGGGCGTGGATTGGCGGCCCCGAAACGGGCATTGTGATTCTGCATCAACGATCGAGTTAAGGCCGGCGCATGGCAGGCACCAGCGCGATACTCTACTTACTTTCTTAAGCGAACTCACGCTAACAAAGCGCCTTCGCCGTTGTCAACGCGAGCCCGCTGAGAATGTCGACGCACTCAGTGTGCATCAGGTTCTTTCGGAAATCTGGCTCTCAAGAAGCATGCCACAAGAAGTTCGCGGCGACGCGTATAGCTCCGCTGTCGCCGCAAGTCATGTGGCTCATCCGGCCCGGTTGTCCGTCCTAGGGGCTATTGCTAATGCTGGTGGAATTGCTGACCGCTAGATTGAAAGTCGTCCCACTATCCAGGTGAAGGTTGCGGCCACTCAAGCTGAGAGTTGACCCGCCTTCTGCCGAGGCGTTGCTTGATTGGGTGATTTGCAATCCTCGCAGAGAGCCAGTCAGATTACCCGTCGTGCTACCGACCGTGTTGGTGGTAGCGCCAACCGTACTGCCCACCGCGCCGGTCGTCGTTCCTGCGACGTTTCCTACGGTCGAGGTGGTGGTGTCAGCGACACCGCCAACCGTATTGCCAACTCCGCCCAGCAGCCCGCCGCTGCTGCCACGCTGTCCGCTGGTGCCGGATGAGCTGGATCGCGCGCTGGAAGATGCCATCGTGTCGGACTCAAGCAGATCATTGTTGGTCCGCGCTCGTGTCTGCGCCCGAGTAATAGATACAATGGTGGCGGTGATCGGAGTCTCGGTAGATCCGGTCCGCAGACTGTCGAAAAGAATGCCGATGTGCGACTCGCCGGTCGCCTCTGTTTGTTGCTGAACGTCAGTTACATGGCCAATCAGTCGCGCGCCCTTAGGCACCACGGTTTGGCCATTCTGTTTGACGGCGGAAACGGTTTTCAAAACCACGTGGTCTCCAGGCTTCGCGCGTCGCGCGTCCAGACTGTTCTCTAATTGGGCGGCGAGTTGGGTGCCGGACTGCAAGTTCACCTGCCGCCCCTGCTTTGCCGCGGAAGTTTCGTTGCTAGCCACAGTTCTTGACCGCGTCGAAGTCGTCTGCCCTAACGCCACGCCGGCCATTGCTATTGCAAGTGAAAGCCCGAGAATAATTTTCTTCATGTTTCCGTTTGCTCCTGCGCCTGCGCTGGCGCGCTAAGCCGCCGGCCATAGTCGACAAGCAAGCAGCGATTTAGATTCGGTTCGGGAGAGTGCAAAGGCGAACTGATATTTGACGGCATGCAGCAGCGCCGTTGTTAGACAGTCCAACGACTAACAAATGCTTGAAGCCAAGGCGCGCCCGTGCGTTAACGACATGCTGCGTGCTCGCAGCCGCAGCCGATTTCCATCACGTGCGATTTCTCAGCTTCACGGCAATATTCGCCACAGTACTTGCTGCCTTCCTCGATAGGGCAATCACAAGCGCCATGCGCGCACTTGCCGGTTGATTCCTCGGCCATGAGAGATCTCCTTACCTTTTCAAGCCGGACGTTTCAATTGTTGGGGGATGGTGGAATCTATGCTAGGCCCGATGAGCAACCACGTCAAGAAGACACCGTGATTGAAAGTGGTCCCTGATTTCGCGGCGTTTAGAGTACCAACTTCAGTTCAGTTCTTACCTAACAGTCGGAAGCCCGCGCGTAAGCAAGGGCACGTTTGTTGAGAGGCCCTCCCTGACGGTCGTGCTGCTGACACTTTGCGTTATCGGCGCAGCTTACTCAGTCGCTCCGCCGCCGACAAAAGCGTCTCGTCTTTCTTACAGAAGCAGAAACGCACCTGCTGCGAGCCCAGCGCGGGATCGCTATAAAAACTCGAGCCCGGCACACAGGCGACGCCAATCTCACGAATCAGGTGGCGAGTGAATTCAATGTCGTCTTTGAAACCAAAGCCGCTGATGTCGGTCATGATGTAGTACGCGCCGTCAGGGCGGAACGTTTTGAATCCGGCTTTCTCCAATTCGGGCAGAATCAAATCGCGGCGCGCTTCGTAATCAGAGCGAAGCTGATCGTAGTAAGACGGCGGCAGTGCCAGAGCATAAGCCCCGGCAGCCTGGAGGGGCGCCGCCGCGCCCACGGTCAGAAAGTCATGGACTTTCCGAATGGCGCTGGTGATTTCGGGCGAGGCGATGCAGTAGCCGACCCGCCAGCCCGTCACCGAATATGTTTTCGACATCGAGTTGACTATGACTGTGCGGTCGCGCATGCCTTCGATTTGGGCCATCGAGATGTGGGCGATCTCGGCGCCCGGGCGCGGATACAGGATGTGTTCGTAAATCTCGTCAGTGAAGCAAAGCGCGTCAAACTCGCGACAAAGGCCGGCGATGAATTCCATTTCATCGCGAGTAAAAACTTTTCCGGTGGGATTGTTGGGATTGCAGATTATTATCGCCTTCGTCTTCGGCGTGAAGGCTTGGCGCAGCTCCTCGCGGTCGAAACTCCAATCGGGAGCGCGCAAAGGAACGTGCCGCGGGCGCGCGTCAGAAAGAATCGCGTCGGGCGCATAGTTTTCATAGAACGGTTCGAAAACAATTACTTCCTCGCCGGGATCGACCGTGGCCATCATCGCCGAGATCATGCCTTCGGTTGAGCCGCAAGTGACTGTGATCTCAGTCTCCGGATCGATCTCCAGCCCGAGATACCATTTGGTTTTGCGGGCGATGGCGTCGCGGAAATCCTTTGCGCCCCAGGTGATCGCGTACTGATTTATGTCGTCGGCGATGGCCTGCATGGCCACGCGCTTGATATCTTCCGGCGCCGCGAAATCGGGAAAGCCCTGCGATAGGTTTACCGCGCCGTACTTCATGGCCTCGCGGGTCATCTCGCGAATAACGGATTCAGTGAACTGGGTTGCTTTGCGCGAGACGCGTTTTGAAATCGAGGGTGCGGGTGTCGTCATAAAAAGTTAGCCGCGGATGAACGCGGAGAAACGCGGAACGAAGTGCGATTATTTCATCTACTTCTGTCGGTGTCTATCGGGGGTTCAGAGTACCAACTTTAGTTGGGCATTTCGATAACAAGAATCCGACTGAAGTTGGTATTCTTAACGCCTTAGTTCGGCGGTTGGTCTCTCAACTGCTCGACGATCGATCGCACGGCCGGGGCCAGCGAGCCGTTGGGCGCCAGACGGAGATAGTCCTCGTAAGCTAAAACCGCTTCTTTATTCTTTCCCGCCTTCTCGTAAGCCGCGCCGAGCAATTGATAGATGATTGGTTCAGTCTCAAAAAGCTGATCGATGGCGATCTGGAATTCGCGCGCGGCCAAATCGTACTGGCCTTTCTCTTCATAAACTCGACCGATCCCGACATGGGCTTCGGGTTGGAATCCGTGACTTTCGCGAATAGCGCGATTGAATGCGCCTATCGCTTCGTCTGTCTGCGCCGACTCGCGATAGATGCGGCCTTCGACCGCTGATGCCTCCGGATAGATGGCCTTATAACGCCGCGCGGCTTCAATTTCGGCCAGGGCGTCGTTGGTGTCGTTGAGATCCAGAAGCACCCGCGCCAACCCAACGTGTGCGGCCGGAAAAGCCGGGCGGAGTTGTATCGTGCGGCGATAGAGATCAACTGCTTTCTGACGTGACTCGTCATCCTTCGCAGTTTCGCGCGCCGTTTCGGCTTGCTGAAAAGTAAGTTCAGCTTCGTCAGTCGTGCGCACCAGGCGCATCTTGATCTCGCCGCGCTGAAGGGCGGTTACCGGACCCGTGATTTCTTTAAAGCCGGCGGCGCGCACGCGCAAGGTGTGCGCGCCCGCGGAAATTTTCAGCGCTGCGAGTCTTCCCGCGGCATCGGTTGCGCCGCGACGAATCTCGTCCAACCAGACGATAGCGTTGGGCGCGTTTGGTTCGGTCAGCACCGTCAATGTCCGCCCGGCGTTGCCGGCAGAAGTAACCTTACGTTGTCGCTGCGCCCAGACATTGCCAACGACAAACGCCATCAACAGACCGGCAAGGCAAACCCTTCGTTTCATTGCTGTACGTTTACCGCAGAAGAACGGGCCCTGGCAAGCGAGCTGGGGGAAACCTGTCTTGTAAAAGTGTTGCGTCATGACGTGCTCTGGGTGTAATCTTCGAACGAAATAAAGACAAGTAGGAGTGTTCACCCGATTACTGTTTCTAATGGTCTGCCCGCCGCAGTAGTGCGTGCCGACAAGACGAACTAGTTTGGAGGAACTTATGATTCTCGACACTACTCAAGTGGGTCTGGCGATGCTTCAGGGCGTTTTCAAAAGACCCGACGCGGCTGAAATTTCCCACATCGCCCTGCGTTGGCTGCACTTTGTGGCCGGAATAACCTGGATTGGGCTGCTCTACTTTTTCAATCTGGTCAATGTCCCGCTGCAAAAGAAGCTGGATCCTGACACCAAGAAGAAAGTTAACCCGGATCTCTTGCTGCCCGCGCTCTGGTATTTTCGTTGGGGTGCGGTGGTTACGGTACTCGCTGGTCTCGGTTACTATGCGATGTATATTCTCAAGGCCGACGTGCGACTTTCGAACGCGACGGGACCGAATGTGAATGGATGGATGCTCCTGATCGTCTGGTTCTTCATCCCGGTAATCACATTTCTCGTCGAGTTTCTAATAATCAAAAAGGTTCCAGCGCTGACCAAAGACGGGCGCGTGTTTGCCATAGTCGCGTTGATTTTGGTAGTCGCGATGTCGATCGTGATTCTGAAATGGCTCGACTCAGGGTTAACGGTGAATGGCCAGCACTTCGCCAGCAACAAGACGCTTTCGATCGGCGTTGGCGGCGCGCTGGGCATCATCATGATGCTCAATGTCTGGGGCATAATCTGGCCCAACAACAAGCGGATGATTGCCGCCTTACAAGGCGGGCCGCCCGCCGCCCCCGAGCTTGCGCGCCAGGCTTTTGTGGCCTCACGCACCAACGCCTGGCTGTCGCTGCCGATGCTTCTGTTTATGGGAACTTCGCACGGTGACTGGATTATCTTTGGCGGTAAGTAGTGGCACAGACTTTAGTCTGTGTGATTTGGAGATGGCACGGCTTTCGGTCTGTGGTTTGGTAAACACAGACTAAAGTCTGTGCCACTTTTCCTCCGCAACACTATTGGTTCATCCTCTCCATCCCTTCGCCACACTTTCGCTCGATACTTCCCCTAAAGTGGAGAGAGTCTCTCAATACAAGCGTGCGCTAGTATAGACACAAACAGCACTAATTCCAGGGAGGTGACAATGGGATTTAGCAGTTACAAAGCAAGACAGTTCAATCTGAACAACTTGAAAGGCATCTCAGACGAAACGCTTGAGATGCATTTCAAGCTTTATGAAGGCTATGTCAAAGAAACCAACAGGCTGAACGAAAAGATTGCCGAATTCGTCAAAGGCGGCAAGGTCGATCAGGAAGAGTTCGCGGAATATTCTGAGCTGAACCGGCGGCTTGGGTTTGAATACAACGGCATGGTCCTGCACGAATACTACTTTGACAATTTGAAAACCGGCGGCGGCACCGGCGATCCGAATAACAGTTCGCCGTTTCGCAAGGCAGCCGAGCAAAGCTTTGGCAGCTATGACATTTGGAAAGCCGAGTTTGTCGGCATTGGCAAGATGCGCGGCGTCGGCTGGGCGATCTGTAACCAGAACCCGAACAACGGACGGCTTTCAAATCACTGGATCACCCTGCATGAAACCGGCAATGTCGCCGGGTTCGATCCGGTTCTGGTGATGGACGTTTGGGAGCATGCATACCTGCTCGACTACAAACCTGCCGACCGGCCGAAATACATCGAGGCGTTCTTTTCCAATATTGACTGGAGCGCGATCGACAAACGCCTGCATAAGCAGATGGCGCGGCAACTCGCGGCTTAGCAATTGGAGTTTAGAAGCGGGCTACCGCCCGCTTGGTCGGGCGTTAGCCCGACTCTAAACGACCGGGTAATAAAAAGGGCAGGGCTTGTGCCCTGCCCGTTTTTTGCGATAATGCCGTAAAGTTCAAATCCGTAAAGTAATCGTTCTGGAGGAGCCATGAGAATCCCGAACACTTCTCTATTGTTTTTTAGTCTTTGCTTTGCCGCGCTGCTGGCGCTGGCCGGCTGCCAGCAAACAAGCGACAGCACCAACACGACCGCCACCACCAACGCCACGCCGCCGGGCATGCAGAGTCTGACGATTGTGCCGCGCCCGCAAAAGATCGTCGACATGATGAAAGCGCGCGGCGAACAAGATGACGCGAAACCTGTCCTGAAGATCATTTCGCCGGCAAAGAACGCGGTCATCAACGGATCGACCGTTAACGTCAAACTGGAACTGAGCGGCGATCTAAAAGGCTATATGCCGCACAAGGATCCGGCGACCGGAAAAGGCAACCACATCCACGTCATTCTCGACAATCAGCCTTACGAGGCCTACTACGAACTCAACCAGCCTTTTGAGATGCGTAACGTGACCGAAGGCAAACATACTTTGCGCGTCTTCCCCTCGCGGCCCTGGCATGAAAGCTACAAAAACGAGGGCGCCTTTCAATTCGTCGAGTTCACTGTGAAAGGCGGCGGCGACGCTTCGAAGCCCACCACTACCAAGGACGGCCAGACGATGGCCAGCCCGACGAAGAGTCCAGCCGCAAAGCCCGAACCCAGCAAAACTGCAATGGCTACGGCCAGCGCGACCCCGGCACGCGAAGGCAAAGACTTTACTGCCAGCGGCGCGGGGGCGGTCGATCCAACTAAACCGCTGCTGACCTACAGCCGCCCGAAGGGCGAGTACAAAGGCGAAGACGCAGATCCGATCATGATTGATTTCTGGCTGTCGACTGCGAAGTTGCAGGGCGATGGTGGCCAGTATCGGGTGCGCTACTCGATTGATAGCGGAGAGGCAAAGTTTATCGATAAGTGGGAACCTATCTGGTTAAGCGGATGGATCAGCGGCAAGCACACGGTCAAACTTGAATTGGTGGACAAAGACGGAAAGCTCGTGGATAACGGCGGATACAATTCGACCAGCCGGGAAATTACCGTCACTCGCTGATCGATCAGATTTCGATCGGGGCAAGGAGGAAGTGCCCCGACGAATTCGTCATTGCTTTTTGGGCGTAGTTGTAGCGTTGGTATCGGCGGGCTTTTTCGCCGTCGGTTTGCGCTTCGTCTTAAATTCGATCAGGATAACTTCCATGTCGTTGCCGGTCAGGTTCTCAGGCAAGTGTCTGGTTGCAGGTGTCCAGACCGCCTGTCCCGCTTTAATGTCTCGCTCTTCGGTCTTCCCGTTTGGATAGGTAAACTTGACGCGGCCATCGGTCTGGAAGATCGCGACCAAATCTGGATGGCTGTGCATCACTGACTTTTCGTGCGGACCGTAATGCGCTCTGACTATCCGCACGCGCGAGTTCTGAAATTCAACCTTGTAATGCTTGGCATCGACTTTGGTAGGGTCCTGAGCCATCGCGGCCGGAACCGCAATTGCCAAAACGAACAGAGCCGAGAATAATAAACGATACATACGAAATCTCCTCCTGAACTTCGTTTGAATGATAAAGCCTGCGAGGGCGGAGCACTTTTATGCTAAGCGGCGGGCTAAGTCAATGGTTTTCAAGATAAATCAGATTCCGATTGCGACCAGACAAAGCCGGTTTGTCGGTTTGGCTACTGAGGCATCCCGTTGCACCCTTTGTCCGAGCATGTGCGGCCGCGCCGCGGTGTTGAGCGAACTGAACGGGCCCGTTGACGCACGGGTCATGTTTATCGGCGAAGCTCCCGGACGCAAGGGCGCGGATCGCACGCGAGTACCATTCTCAGGCGATCAGTCGGGAAAGAACTTTGAGCGTTTTCTGGCGTCAATCGGTTTGCCACGCAGCGAGATCTTCATCACCAGCGCCGCGCTCTGCAATCCGCGGAAAGCATCAGGGGCGAACCGCAGGCCGACCGCCGGTGAACTGCGCAACTGCTCAAACTTTCTCAGCCGCACGATTGGACTAATCGAACCGCGGGTGATTGTGACGTTGGGAGGGGCGGCGCTTGATGCGCTGAAGTTGCTTCATTATCATGAATTCAATTTGAAGAATGACGCGGCAAAGATTCGAAGATGGAACGGACGGCTGCTGGTTCCGCTTTATCATCCAAGCCCACAGGTCCTGATTACCAGCCGCGACGAAAAGACGCAGTTGAAGGATTATGAAGTTGTTGCGCGGGCGATTCGACAAATCTATCGGCCGTGATGCCGGCCGTTCGGCAAATTGAAATTGGTGTACTAACTCGAAGGTGTTAACGGCAGGCCGCGAAGGATAAGAGTCAAAAGTTAAATACGGGGACATCAGGGTGTGGAGTCAGATAACCATTCGCCGGCGGAGACGCTTGTTGGCGCATCAGCAGCGCCAGCGGGCCGAACGGGCGCTCGATCTTATGCTTGAGTTTCAAAGAAACAAGGCGCACAACCTTATTGAGACTGGATATGATCCCAGGCAGGATCTACTGGTCCGATCGCATGAGGTACGAAGCCTGCTTGAAAAGTTTCATCACGTTAGGGCCGATGCGCGTGTCCTGGAGGTTGGGAGTGGGGCGCATGGTCTTATCTTTTTCTTCGGTGCGCAACGCGGCATAGGCGTTGACCCACTGGCTCATCATTACGTCACACTTTTTCCCTCGTGGCAGCGCCGTGTTCCCACTGTGTCTGCATACGGCGAAGCCCTCCCGTTCCTGGACAATTCCTTCGATCTGGTCTTGTCCGACGACGTGGTGGATTATGCGGAGGATCCTGCGGCAATCGTAGCGGAGATGGCGCGCGTGATGGCTCCCTCGGGAACGCTTTACTTCAGCGTGAACACCTGTCATCCGGTGTGGAACGGCTTGAGTATGCTACGCGAGGTCGCGGACTTCCACACGACCCACATTTCTTTGCAACGAGCACGGCGCTTCTTCAAGCATTTGCCGTTGCGCATCGTTTGGGAAACACACAACATTCCTGGGACACGAGCCGCTATCAGGAAGCGGGCGGAGCATCGCCTGCGTGCGTGGGTAAAGAGCATCTTCTACTACAAGGCGCGTTTTGCGGCCATAGCGATCCGCGAACCGGTATGACATGGCTAAGGTAAATTCCAAAGTTGAGTAAAGCAAACCAAGTGGCAGAGTACGCCGCCGTCCGCGATGGCGGGGCAGGCCTGATCGAACTTTCCTCCCGCGGACGCATTCTGGTCAGGGGCGCGGAAGTCGTGATGTTCCTCAACGGCCTGATCACCAACGACATGAAAACCCTGGCGGTTGATTCCTGGATGCCGGCTGTCTTTCCGAACGTACAGGGCCGGTTGCTGGCCAGCGTGCGAGTTATCCATCGAGACGATGGATTTTTGATCGACACTGAGAGCGCCACCCACGAGACCACTTTGAAGTTGCTCGAACGCTTCACTCTGGCCGGCGATTTTCGGGTCGCGGATGTCACCAGCGAGTTGGCGATGCTGTCCCTTCAGGGAAAGCGGGCCGAGGAAATCATTCGCGCTACGCTCGGTGAAGAAGCGGCCAAAGTTGAGCGGCAACAAGTCGCCAGGACAAACTTTGCCGATGAGGTGACAGTGATCCGCGCCACGCACACCGCCGAAGATGGTTTCGATCTTTTTGTTGACGCGAAGGCTGCCGGGGATTTGCGTTACTCGTTAACCAGCGCCGGCGCGCAAGGCGTCAGTTCAGAGACGTGTGAAACTTTGCGCATCGAAGCCGGCATCGCCCGTTACGGCGTGGACATGGACGAGACGAACGTTGTAACGGAAACGAATCTGGATGACGCCGTGAGCTTTTCCAAGGGCTGTTATACCGGCCAGGAGATCATCGCGCGTATCAAGTACCGTGGTCACGTGGCGAAGAAACTGACAGGCGTCGTTCTTGAAGGCGCCCTTGCTTTAGAAAGAGGCGCCAGAATTCTCGCCGATGAAGAAAAAGAGATCGGTCGAGTTACGTCGTCTACCTTCTCGCCTAATCTTGCGCGCACAATCGCCCTGGGGTACGTGAAGTATGATTACCTCGCGCCGGGCACGCAGGTGAAAATCTCAGTGGGCGACAACGAGATGAAGGGAGCGGTAGCAGACCTCCCGTTCATCCGCGGAAGTTGGTACCCGGATTAGCTCCGTAGGCTCGAGATGAGTGTACCGATTGTACCAACGAGAAGCGCGGTAGCAGGCGTCAGATTGAGTGGCCAACGATCGTAGGATCAGCCGCCCGCTACCGCAGGCGGTTCTGACTTAGTCACATTTCGACGTGATGGCCGACGAACAAACCAATACTGCGCCGGACGAGTCCGATCCGGATCTCGATCAAGCCGAACTGGCTCATTCGATCATTGAATCCCTGCTCGAGCACACGCGCGTCGTCAGCGAGCTGATCGCTGTGATGGCGCAGGCACTCGATCAGGAAACAACCAAAGCGCTAACTCAAACCGCTCAGTGGCAGTCATATCTTGAAAGCCGCCGGAAGATGGAACGGACGCGTGAAGATGTCGAACGCTTTGTTAAGCTTGTGGGCCCATCCACAGACCGCTGATCTTGAATTCATTCCGCTCTGGCCAAGCAACTCTGGGGCGTTCGCCCTAGCGCCCTCGCCAGAACTCATTTAAAATGGCGGCGCTTATCTGGTAAGAAACCACCCGACAAGGGGTAAACACAGCTAGCAGCTCCCCCATGAATATTGCGACCGGGACTTTGCTGGGCCGCTATGAGATACGCGCGCTCATAGGCGCGGGTGGCATGGGCGAAGTCTATCGTGCGCGCGACACTTCGCTGGGCCGCGACGTGGCCATAAAAGTCCTTCCGCAGGGACTGTCACAGGACAAAGAACGCCTGCACCGATTCGAACAGGAAGCGCGTGCTACCAGCTCGCTCAATCATCCCAACATTCTCGTGATCTTCGACATCGGCACTTTCGAGGGCTCGACTTATGTGGTCTCAGAACTGCTGGAAGGCGAGACGCTGCGCGATCGGTTGCTGGGAAATGTATTGCCTCCGCGTAAGGCGGTCGAGTATGCGGTGCAAATTGCGCGGGGACTGGCGACGGCCCATGAAAAAGGGATTATTCATCGTGACTTGAAGCCCGAGAACATCTTTATCACCACCGACGGTCACGCGAAGATTCTCGACTTTGGTCTGGCGAAGCTGTTGGATACCGCGGTTCCCGAAGACACAACTTCCCAAGTTCAAACCAAACGTGTGGTCACATTCGCGGGGGCGATCCTGGGATCAATGGGATACATGTCTCCCGAACAGGTTCGTGGCCGTCCGGTCGATCAGCGTTCCGACATTTTTTCTTTCGGAACCGTGCTGTACGAGATGGTAACGGGCGCGCGCGCCTTTCGTGGCGATTCGTCGGTCGAAACGATGAACGCGATCCTGAAGGAGGAGCCGCCCACCATCCAGACATCGGGCCGAGCCATTCCGCCGGCGCTGGAGCGGGTCATCACGCACTGCCTCGAAAAGCAGCCGCAGGATCGGTTTCAGTCGGCGCGTGATTTGGCTTTCGGCCTGGAATCGGTGATCAGCCACTCCGGCACTTATAGTGCGGCCTATCCGGCGATATCCACCGAGGAAAACAAAGACCGCCGCAAGTGGCTGGTGTTTGTGGCCCTGGCAGTGATCGTCGTCGGATTGCTGGCGCTGTCGTTTTTTGTTGGCCGCAAATCCGCGGACACATCGCTTCCGACTTACACGCAGCTCACTTTTCGCCGCGGTTCAATTTACACGGCACGGTTTACTTCCGATGGCCAGGGAATCTATTTCAGCGCCACCTGGAACGGAAATCCCAGCGATATTTATTCCATGCGCGCCGAATCGCCTAACGTGCAAAGTTTGGGAGTGCCGAACACGCAAATGTTGTCGGTCTCTTCTGCCGAGGAGATGGCGGTGCTCTTAAACAGCAGATATCTTTTTCACTTCGTCAATCAGGGAACTTTGGCGCGGATGCCGTTGGCCGGCGGGGTCCCGCGCGAGATGCTGGAAAATGTCCGCGAAGCCGACTGGGGCCCGAACGGCAGTAATCTCGCGGTGGTTCGCGCTGACAAGCTGCGTAATCAACTTGAATATCCGATCGGTAAAGTGCTCCACACCACCGAAGGCTACGTGAGCAGTCCGCGCGTTTCACCCAATGGTGACATGGTAGCTTTCCTCGAGCATCCGATTCATGGAGATAGTCGTGGTTTTATTATGGTGGTCGACTCCGGGGGGCAGACGAAGAAGCTTACCGAAGACTGGAGCGGAGAAGATGGTCTGGCATGGTCGCCCGGCGGCGACGAGGTCTGGTTCACCGCTACCAAGACCGGCGAAGCTCAAGCGCTTTACGCCGTAACTCTCTCAGGAAAGCAAAGGGTTGTCACCCGAGCGCCGGTGAATTTGAGGCTGCAGGACATCTCGCGCAAC
>WNFR01007262.1_pt1 | contig 15425 bp, 13 predicted proteins | sample 5400221 | NCBI WGS metagenome assembly WNFR01 (sample SAMN13153357, study PRJNA577476) | soil metagenome | isolation source: 40 cm soil under Madrone tree | place: USA:California | collected 2016-06-14 | reverse complement strand
AACACCATGCCTTCTTCCGACACCGGCCGGCTCGATTTGTCGTCAGGTCCCAGCAGCATGTCGCAATGGGCCGCGCCGGACGGGATCATCGGGAAGCAATTCTCTTTCTTGTCGACCAGGATGTCGGCGATGACCGGCCGGTTGACCTTGATCATCTCCTCGATCACGCCGTCGAGCTCGGACGCTTTGGTGGCGCGCAGGCCGACGCAGCCAAAGGCTTCCGCCAGCTTCACGAAATCGGGCAGCGATTCCATGTAGCTCTCGGAATAGCGCCCGCCATGCAGCAGCTCCTGCCACTGGCGGACCATGCCCATATATTCGTTGTTGAGGATGAAGATCTTCACCGGCAGGCGGTATTGCGACACCGTCGACAGTTCCTGGATGTTCATCAGGATCGAGGCTTCGCCGGCCACGTCGATCACCAGCGCGTCGGGATGCGCGATCTGCACGCCGACCGCCGAGGGGAAGCCATAACCCATGGTGCCGAGGCCGCCCGAGGTCATCCAGCGGCCCGGCTGCTCGAACTTCAGGAACTGCGCGGCCCACATCTGGTGCTGGCCTACTTCGGTGGTGATGTAGTGGTCGCGGTCCTTGATGTGATGATAAAGCCGCTCGAGCGCGTATTGCGGCTTGATGATGTCGCCGTCCTGTCGATAGGCCAGGCACTTGCGCCCCTGCCAGCCGGCGATCTGCTCCCACCAGGCTTTCAGCGCCTTGTGGTCGATCTTGGGCTTGCGCTGCTTCCAGACGGCGATCAGATCCTCGAGCACGTTGGCCACGTCGCCGATGATCGGCAGATCGACGCGGATGCTCTTGTTGATCGACGACGGATCGATATCGATGTGGATCTTCTTCGAGCCCGGCGAGAACTCGCTGAGCTTGCCGGTGATGCGGTCGTCGAAGCGCGCGCCGATATTGATCATCACGTCGCAATTGTACATTGCGAGATTGGCCTCGTAGGTGCCGTGCATGCCCAGCATGCCGAGGAACTGCTTGTCCGACGCCGGGAAGGCGCCCAGCCCCATCAGCGTGTTGGTGATCGGATAGCCGGTCAGGTGCACGAGCTGCGCGAGCAGCCTGGAGGCCGCAGGCCCGGAATTGATCACGCCGCCGCCGGTGTAGAAGATCGGTCGCTTGGCATTGGCGATCATCTCGACCGCCTGCTCGATCTTCTTCGCGTCGCCCTTGACCTGGGGCCGGTAGCTGCGGTGCTGCACCGGCTTCCTGGGCGCCACATAGGGCTCCTTGGCCATCAAGATGTCCTTGGGCAGGTCGATGACCACGGGGCCTGGACGACCCGACCGGGCGACGTAGAAGCCCTCATAGACCACGCGCTGCAAATCCTTGACGTCCTTCACCAGGTAATTGTGCTTGGTGCAGGGCCGGGTGATGCCGGTCGTGTCGGCTTCCTGGAAAGCGTCGTTGCCGATCAGGTGCGTCGGCACCTGACCGGTCAGGCAGACGATCGGGATGGAATCCATGAGGGCGTCGGTGAGGCCGGTCACGGCGTTGGTCGCGCCGGGCCCCGACGTCACCAGCACCACGCCGACCTTGCCGGTCGAGCGGGCATAGCCTTCGGCGGCATGGACCGCCGCCTGCTCGTGACGCACCAGGATGTGGCGGAGTTGGTTCTGCTTGAACAGCGAGTCGTAAATGGGAAGGACCGCGCCGCCCGGATATCCGAAGACGACCTCGACTTCCTCGTCGATCAGGGCTTTCACCAACAGATCGGCGCCGGTCGTGGCGGACTCCTCGGCAATCATTGCGGTCTCCTATGACAAATGCGCCGCAAAACGGGGTTTGCGGCGGCGCGGAAGATAAGGCCCGTGTTTAGGAGAATCAATCAAAAATCAGCATTAAAAGCAAAGTTTCAGCCCCCGGTTTTGTCCAAAAATTGCTCTCCGCCCCACGGAGGTGGGCAAACAGCTCGGGCGCGCCATGCGCCTTGAGGCCAGGCAGGGTGGGATCGGGAGAACGGTCGAACACGGAGCGGACCTCCTCCAGCACGCCCTCGGCCAGCATGGCGTCGAAACGAGCCTCGATACGGGCACGCAGCCAGTCCCGCCCCGATGGCATCGGCGATGACAGCAAGATGGTCACGAACCGCCACGGCGGCGGCGTGGCGGTCGTTTCCCTCTGCCAATCGCTGAGCGGCCGCCCGGTGGCCATGAGAACCTCCCAGGCGCGGATATGGCGCTGGCGGTCCTCCGGCTTGAGGCGCTGGACGATCTCGGGATCGCGTTCGGCCAGCCGTGCCCGGAACGCCACCGCGCCCAGTTCCAGCCATTCGAGATTGGCTTGCTCGCGCACCACCGGCGGCACGTCGGGAATGGCCGACAGGCCCTCCATCAAGGCGCGCAGATAGAGCCCCGAGCCGCCGCACAGGATGGGCGCCCGGCCCTGGGCGATGCAGCGCTCGATCTCGGCCGAGGCCGCTTCGCGCCAGCGTTTGGCCGACTGGATCTCGGTGAGCGGCAACACGCCATAGAGGGCGTGCGGCGCGCGGGCGCGCTCGGCGGCCGTTGGCTGCGCGGTCAGGATCGGAAAGGCGTCATAGGTCTGCATGGCGTCGGCGTTGATCACCACGCCGTCGCGCCGCTCGGCCATCGCCAGCGCCAAGGCCGACTTGCCGCTGGCCGTCGGTCCCGCGATCACGATCACACTGGTCTTCGTCATGGCCGGCGAAGAGACACCGGCCGCGCTGCGATTGCAAATCTGCCGGCGGCCCCTTAACGATCGCGGCGTCATGCAGAATGTCCTGGTCCTGATCGCCAACCCCGCACGCCCATCCTTGAACGACGCGGCCGTGCGGCACGCCGCCGACACCTTGCACGCCGCCGGCGCCACGGTTGGAGCCGCCGACTGGCTCGCTCCGGGCATCGCCTGCGACTTGCCGTTCGACGGGCCGGCCGCGGCCGTGGCGCTGCCCGGCATCGACGCGGTGGTGGTGCCGGCGCGCGGGCGGCGCAAGCGCCTGCTGGTGGCCGACATGGAATCGACCATGATCGAGAACGAGATGCTGGACGAGCTCGCCGCCTTTCTGGGTTTGCGCGAAAAAATCGCCGGCATCACCGCGCGGGCGATGAATGGCGAGATCGATTTCGCCAAGGCATTGTTCGAGCGCGTCCTGCTGCTGAAGGGCCTGCCGGTGGCCACGCTGACCGAGGCCGCCTCCCGCATCCGCTACATGCCCGGCGGATCCGCCTTGATCGCCACCATGCGCGCCAACGGCGCCTATTGCGCCCTGGTCTCGGGCGGCTTCACCTTCTTCACCGCCATCGTGCGCAAGCAGCTGGGTTTTGACAGCGACGCCGCCAACCGGCTGGAAATCGACGGCGACACCCTGGCGGGGACCGTCGAGCTGCCGGTCCTCGGCAAGGAGGCCAAGATCGCCGCCCTGCAGAAACTGCGCGGCGAGCGCAACATCGCCATCGAAGACACGCTGGCGGTCGGCGACGGCGCCAACGACCTGCCCATGCTGCAAGGGGCGGGGCTGGGCGTGGCCTTTCATGCCAAGCCGATCGTGGCGTCCCAGGTGGCGGCGCGCATCGACCACGGCGACCTCACCGCCCTGCTCTATCTGCAAGGCTATCGCCGCAGCCAATTCATCGAGGAGAAGACGCCATGACCGAAGCCGTTCAGATCGTGCTCGCCAAGCGCCCGACGGGCGACGTCACGCCGGACTGCTTTCGCCAGGAATCGGTGGCGCTGCCGGCGCTGACGGAAGGCCAAATCCTGATCCGGTCGCTCTATCTCTCGCTCGATCCCTATATGCGGCCGCGCATGACCGAATTGCGCTCCTACACACCCCCTTTCGAGATCGACCAGCCGCTGACCGGCGGCTCGATCGGCGAGGTGGTGGAGTCGCGCAATCCGAAGTTCGCGAAGGGCGACATCGTGCTCGGCATGATGAACTGGGCCACCTTCTGCGTGCATGACGGCAAGGGTCTGCGGAAGATCGACCCGAATGCGGCGCCCCTGTCGGCCAATCTCGGCGTGCTCGGCATGCCGGGCTTCACCGCCTGGTATGGCATGACGCAGATCTGCAAGCCCAAGGAAGGCGAGACGGTGTTCGTCTCGGCCGCCACCGGCGCTGTGGGCCAGGTCGCGGGCCAGCTCGCCAAGATCGCTGGCGCCCATGTCGTCGGCTGCGCCGGCGAGCAGTCCAAATGCGACTGGGCGATGAAGGAGCTGGGCTACGATTCCTGCTTCAACCACCGGCTCGAGGCCGACTACGGTGCGGTGCTCGACCAGCTCTGCCCCAACGGCATCGACGCCGATTTCGAGAATGTCGGCGGCAAGATATTCCACGCCGTGTTCGAGCGGCTGAAGAATTTCGGCCGTGTCGCCTTCTGCGGCGCCATCGCCGAATACCAGGACAAGACACCGATCGCCGGTCCGCCCAAGATATTCACCATCGTGCAGCGGCGCCTGACGATCCAGGGCTTCATCGTTTCCGACCATGCGGCCCACATGCCCACCTTCGTGACCGAGGTCGGCGGCTACCTGAAATCCGGCCAGCTCAAAGCCCGCGAAACCATCGTCGGCGGCCTCGACAAGGCCGGCGAGGCCTTCATCGGCCTGCTCAAGGGCGAGAATTTCGGCAAGCTGGTCGTGAAAGTCTCCTAGTCTTGCCGGATCGCGGGCCTCCGGCCCGCTCATGGCTGGGAGCGCGCCACTCCAGTGGCGCCCTGCCTAGTGCAAGTGCGGTTAGCACCGTCCCGCTTCGCTGAGCGTACGCGCCTCAGCTTTGCACCGCTCAACCAGCGACTCGATGCATGTATCGATCGCTGAGATTGAACGACCTCGAATATCATTGGCTCTTAGGGCGTAAACCCCCGCCGACTGCTCTTCCAATTCAAAGATCCAGCCCGGCAAGTCTTCAAAGACTTTTTGCATGGTAGATCCTACCTGCAATAGAAGAGCGCCACTGGAGTGGCGCGCTCCCAGCAAAAATCATGAGCGGGCCTGGAGGCCCGCGGTCCGGCAGCGCTACTTCGTCAGCCTGAGTGCTGCGAAGCGCGGGTCGCCCTGGCGTTCGACGAAGAGCAGGACGGAGCGCTTCTTCTGGGCCTGCAGTTTGCCGACGATCTCGGTCACCTCGGCCGGGGTCGTGACCGCCTTCTGGTCGACTTCGAGAATGACGTCGCCGGGCTGAAGCTGCTTCTCGGCGGCCGGGCTGTTGGGGGCGACTTGCGTCACGACCACGCCCTTGACCTGGTCGGACAGGCCATAGCGCTCGCGCAATTGATCGCTGACCCTTTGCAACGTGAGGCCAAGCTGCTCGATGGTCGAGGTCACCGGCTGGTCGGGCTCGACCGGCTTCTTCGGCGCCCCTTGGGCCGCGGCATTCTGCTTCTCGGGCTCTTCCTGCTCGCCGATGCGCAGCTTGAACGACTGTTCCTTGCCCTGGCGCCAGACCACGATATCGATCGTGCTGCCGACGCGGGCATTGGCCACGAACCGCGGGAAGCGGCGCAGATCGGGAACTTCCTGGCCGCCGAAACTGATGATGATGTCGTTGCGCTTGAGACCGGACTTGGCGGCGGGGCCGTCGGGGATGACATTGGCCACCAGCACGCCGCGCGCGCGATCGAGGCCGAAACTGTCGGCGATATCGTCGGTCACGGTCTGGTAGCTAACGCCGATCCAGCCGCGCTTGACCCTGCCGAACTCGCGGATCTGGTCGGCCGCCTGCTTGATCATGTTCGACGGGATGGAGAAAGCGAGGCCCGCATTGGTTCCGCTCGGGGAATAGATCGCGGTGTTGACGCCGATCACCTGGCCCTCGGCATTGAACAGCGGCCCGCCCGAGTTGCCTTTGTTGATGGCGGCATCGGTCTGCAGGTAATCGTCGAGCGCATCCTGGTTGAGCGAGCGGCCGCGCGCCGAGATGATGCCGGCGGTGACGCTGTGACCCAGGCCAAACGGATTGCCGATGGCGATTACCCAGTCGCCGACCCGCATCTTGTCGGAATCGCCCCATTTGACCGCCGGCAGTGGCTTCTTGTTCGGCGGCTCGACCTTCAACACGGCGACATCGATGCGGCTGTCCGAGCCGATCAGCTTGGCCTTGAGCTGGGTGTCGTCGCGCAGGACGACCGTGATATCCTCGGCGCCCTGGATCACGTGGTTGTTGGTGACGATGTAGCCTTCGCCGTCGACGATGAAGCCCGAGCCCAGCGAGGTGCCCTTGCGCCTCTGCTCTTCACCGCCACGACGGTCGAAGAACTCCTTGAACAGCTCCTCGAAGGGCGAGCCGGGCGGCAGCTGCGGCATGTCGCGCAGGCGCGAGCCCGACTGCGGCACCTGCTGCGTGGTGGTGATGTTGACCACCGTCGGAACCAGCTGATCAACCAGGTCGGCGAAGCTGGCGGGTGTCTCGCGCGCCACGGCGGGCGGAACCACGGAAAGGCCGAGAGCAACGGTCGCGACAGCGATCGCGGCACTTCGTGCAAATACTTGAAATCCAACGTTAATCACGTCCGACCTCCAACGGCGCTCAAAGCCCCCCAGGGTCATAACGGCTGGCGCCGCGCGTTCGAATGATTCCTATATGAGCGCGCCATGTGGCGCAAATGTGGACGTGCCTTTGTTACTGATTATTTCAGTCTTTTTTGACACAGGCACAAGATGTGGCAGCCTCTGTGACCCATAAGTCACAGAGGCTGAGGGCGTTGGCGCTGTCGGTTGCTGTTATTTCTTGGGAAGGCCGGACGGGTCGTTGAAATAGCGGAAGAAGTCGCCGTCGGGGCTCAGCACCATGCTCGAACCGCCGCTGCTGAAGGACTGGCGATAGGCCTCCATACGTCGATAGAAGCCGTAGAACTGCGGATCCCGGTTGAAGGCGGCGGCATAGACGCGGGTCGCCTCAGCCTCGGCGTCGCCCATGGTCACCTGGGCCTTGAGCCGGGCTTCGGCCTTGATCACCGAGACCTCGCGATCGGCGGTGGCCACGATGCGCTGCTTCTCCTCGTCGCCCTCGGCGCGGAGCTGGCCGGCCTCGCGCTCGCGGTCGGTCTTCATGCGGTTGAACACCGACTGGGAGTTGGCGGCCGGCAGGTCGGCGCGCTTGATGCGCACGTCGACCACTTCGACACCCCACGGGGTGGTCCTGGCATTCACCCGGCGGGTGATCTCCTCCATCAGCGGGGCGCGCTGGTCGGTCAGCACCGCATGCAGCGGCACCGAACTCAGCACGCCGCGGATCTCGGACTGGATCAGCGAGTCGAGCTGGCTTTTCAGCGACTGCTCGCCGCCCGGCAAGGCCTGGGCGAACAACTTGGCGTTGACGATGCGGTAGCGCGCATAGGCATCGACCACCAGTCGCTTCTGGTCGCCGGCGATGATCTCGAACTCCTCGGCTTCGTAGTCGAGCAGGCGGCGGTCGACACGCTGGATGTCCTGCACCAGCGGAATCTTGAGGTACAGGCCGGGCTGTGTCACCGGGTTGCCGACAATGGCACCGAACTGGCGTACCAGCACCTGCCTGGTCGGATCGACGCTGTAGAAGGTCTGGGTTGCCAGAAAGGCCAGGATGGCGAGCCCGATAAGGGCGAAGATCGAACGGTTGCTCATCGTGTGCCTCCCGTCACCGGCGCGCCCGGCGGCGTGGGCACCGGCGGCAGACCCTGGATCGAGCCGCCCTGGCGGGCCGTGCCCTGCTGCGCGTTCGGCTGGGAATTGGCCTTGAGCTCGGGCAGCGGCAGGTAGGGCACCACGCCCGAACCAGCGGCACTCCTGTCGATCAGCACCTTGTTCACGTTGCGCAACACGTCCTCGATGGTTTCGATGTAAATGCGCTCGGACGTAATGTCCTTGGCCTTGGCGTATTGGTCGTAGACCAGGTTGAAGCGCTGGGCGTCGCCGCTCGCGCGCGCGATGGTCTCGGCCTTGTAGGCCTCGGAGCGCTGGATGATCGCCTCCGCCTCACCCTTGGCCCGCGGCAGCACTTGGTTGCGGTAGGTGTTGGCTTCGTTGATGCTCTTTTCCTTGTCGGCGCGCGCGGCCTGCACGTCACGGAAGGCACCGATGACTTCCTGCGGCGGGTCGACCCGCAGGAGCTGCACCTGGGAGACGAGGACGCCCAGGCCGTAATCGTCGAGGATGCGCTGAAGCAGGTCCTTGGTGTCCTGCTCGATGCGGCTGCGGCCCTCGGCCAGCGCATACTGCAGGTTCGACTTGCCGATGATCTCGCGCATCGCCGCCTCGGCGGCGGCGCGGACCGTCTCCTCGCCATTGCGGACGGCGAAGGCATATTCGGTGACGTTCTTGATCGTCCACACGACGGCGAACTCGATATCGACGATATTCTCGTCGCCGGTCAGCATCAGGTTCTCGCTCGATGTCTGGCGTCCGCCGCGACCGTAGCCCGAGCGGTCGCTCACGCTGCTGCTGTTGCGAGCGCCGATCACCGTACGGCGCTGGTCCAGGGCGTTGATCACCGTGACGCTGCCAATCGGCGAAGGCAGATTATAGTGCAGGCCGGGCTCGGCCGGCTTGCCATAGGGCTTGCCGAAGATGAGCTGGATGGCGAGCTGGTTGGGCTGGACGCGGAACAGGCCGGTCGCCAGCCAGATCACCACGCCTGCCAGGATAATCATCAGGATCCCCTTGGCCGAGCCAAAGCCTCCCGGCATCAGGTTGCGCAGCTTTTCCTGGCCGCGGCGGATGACGTCTTCCATGTCGGGCGGGCGGCGCGAGCCAAATGGGCCGCCGCCGCCGCGATTGCCGCCGCCCCACGGGCCGCCGCCGCCACCGCCGCCACTACCGCCGCCGCCCCACGGACCGCCGCTATTATTGTTGTTCCAAGCCATATTCACCTCAGGGCCACTTCCGGCATTGTACCGGCGGGCGGACGGCAGGTCGCCGCCTTTGATTCCGAGCCGCGTTGCATATATGTCACGGCACCTGATCGTTCAATCAAGCGCCACTTACTTACTTAATAGTGCGAGCCAGGCGGGAGCAAGCGAACATGGCGGAAGTAACCGAATCGGCCGTGCGTGCCGTCCTGGGGGGTGTAATCGACCCCAAAAGCGGCAAAAGCGTCGTGGCATCGGGCCTGGTGGGCGGCGTGGCGACCCGTGCGGGTCACGTGGCCATCACCCTCGAAGTCGATCCGGCCCAGGGCGCGGCGCTCGAACCGCTTCGTCTGGCCTGCGAACAGGCGGTCCGGGCCATGCCGGGCGTGCTCTCGGCCACCGCCGTGATGACCGCCGAACGCGCAGCCCCTTCCGCGCCACCCCCGCCCGCCGCTCACAGCCATGGCCATAGCCACGGTCCCGCCGCCGCCTCGGGCGCCCCCGGTGCCAAGACCACGGGTGGCGGCGGCCGAATCGAGGTGCCGGGCGTAAAGCACATCATCGCCGTAGCCTCGGGCAAGGGCGGCGTCGGCAAATCGACCACCGCGGTCAATCTGGCGCTCGGGCTCCATGCCATCGGCGTTCGCACCGGACTTCTCGACGCCGATATCTACGGCCCGTCGATGCCGCGCATGCTGGGCGTGAAGGAAAAGCCCGAATCGGCCGACGGCAAGCGGCTGAAGCCGATCGAGCGCTTTGGCCTGCGCACCATGTCGCTGGGTTATATCGTGGCCGAGGACACTCCTATGATCTGGCGCGGTCCAATGGTCTCGAGCGCGCTCGAGCAGATGCTGCGCGACGTCGAATGGGGCGAACTCGACGTGCTGGTGGTCGACATGCCGCCGGGCACCGGCGACGCCCAGCTCACCCTCTGCCAGCGCGTGGCGCTCGCCGGCGCCATCATCGTCTCGACACCGCAGGACATCGCGCTGATCGACGCGCGCAAGGGGCTGGCCATGTTCCGCAAGGTCGCGGTGCCGGTGCTCGGCATCGTCGAGAATATGAGCTACTTCCTCTGCCCCAAATGCGGCGAGCGCTCGGAGATCTTCGGCCATGGCGGGGCGCGCGAGGAGGCGGAAAAACTGGAAGTGCCGTTCCTCGGTGAAATTCCACTGCATCTCGATATCCGCGTAACGTCCGACAGCGGCCAGCCGATCGTGGCCTCGCTGCCCGACAGCCCGCACGCCCAGGCCTACAAGAACATCGCCGGCCGCGTCTGGAAGGCGCTCTCGGTCAACAACCGCCGCGGCCGCACCGCACCGCAGATCGTGATGCACTGACCGTAAATGGATGAAAACGGATGGACAATTGGAGGGGCGTCTGCCGAGGAGGTTATTTTTGTGTCTTCTTCCGGCTACGCTTGACCACCGGTTTGCCGATCATCCCGTGCACGCCGATCATTGAACCCGCGACCAGCTCGAGCGCCAGGAAGCGGCGATCCTCGACCCAGCCGGGGAGCTGTATGTTAAGCGCCAGGTCGCGGCGGAAGCCGAACTGGTTGTAATATTCGGGATCGCCCACCAGGATGATGCGGCTGTGGCCCAGCATCCGTGACTGGGCCATCGAATACCACATCAGCGCCTTGCCGTAGCCCAGGCCGCGCAACTCCGGCGCGATGGCGAGCGGGCCCAGCAGCACGCAAGGCCATTCATCGGCAATCACGATCGGCCAGTTGCGGATGGCGCCGACCAATTTGCCTTTCTGGTCGACGGCAACGAAGCACAGCTCTTTCATCTGCGGGATGCCGTCGCGCAGGCGGTAGACCGTCTTCTGTAGACGATCGGGGCCGAACGCGGCTTCGGTCATCAGCTCGATGGTGGCCGCGTCGCGCGGCCGCTCGCGCAGGATGCGCATTGGACCATGGGGCTGGAGCATCTGTCAGCCCCGGCCCAGGACAGCCATCAGCTCGCGCCATTCGCGGGCGCTGATGCCGCTTTCCTTCTGCTCGACCTTCTCGCCCGCCAGCAGGCGCTTCACGACCGCCAATGCGGTGCGCGACAGATGCGCGCCGCCCATACGGTGCTCCAGGAAGGCATCGTGACTGATCGGACACCAAAGCCGCAGCGTCTCGATCATCGTGTCGGCATAGGCGCGAATTTCATATTGCGCATGGGGGTCGGCGCGCAGCGACAGGAACTGCATGAGATTGTGCAGGTCGGTCTTCCAGTACCACTGCGTATAGAAATTGAGCGACAGGTTCATGCGGGCGAGCTCGCGGGCGAGACCTGAGCGCTCCGGGTCGAGCGGCGCCCCGCCCTCACCCTCGTTCAGCATCTCCAGGTAATGCTCGTAGACCAGCTCGGCGTCTTTCTTGAGCAGGCTGAAGACACGCTCGGCTTCCTTGCCGGTCAGCACGGCGTCGCGGCCCTGGCGGTTGGCGGCGCTCTGGGCTGCCAGATGCTCGGGCTTCGGCAAATAGAATTCATTGTCGAGGATCGAATAACGCGCCGAATATTCGTTCACATTGGCGGTGCGGTGGCGGATCCACTGCCGGGCGACGAAAATCGGCAGCTTCACGTGATACTTGATCTCGCACATCTCGAACGGCGTCGTGTGGCGATGGCGGATCAGATAGTTGATCAGGCCGCGGTCCTCGCTCACCTTCTTGGTGCCGCGCCCGTAGGAGACGCGGGCGGCCTGCACGACGGCGGCATCGTCGCCCATATAGTCGACGACGCGGACGAAGCCGTGGTCGAGCACCGGCAGTGCCCGGTAGAGGATTTCCTCGAGCGCCGGCACGGTGGCCCGTAGCGTCGGGCGTGCCTCGGCGCGGGCCAGGTCGATTTCGGCCTGCTGGTCGGTGGAGAGGGGCATGGGGATATCCTTGGTCTTGTTTGGCCGCACTTTAGCCACCTCAGCGGCCCTGCCAACGCGCCAGCTCCTTTTGCCCACAGCCTTTCGGGGCGCTTCAAAAACCCGCGCGAAGAGCCTATATACCGGACGTCGGGCAACCGACTATGGCGATAAACGCCACGTGGCATAAGCGTTTCGGACCCGGGGGCAGTACCCGGCGCCTCCACCATTCTTCCTCTGCCCCGTATAGGGCAGAATCGATGGGGGCGAAGTAGGATCGACGTGCGTGGTAAAGGCGTGGCTTTTGCTCGGTATGGTTCCGCCGCAACGGACCACACACAAGTGCTAACGATAACACCGTTACACTCGCTGCTGCCGCCTAAACAGCGGACGTAAGCGCGGTTCGGGGGGCACCGGGCAACAGAAGCCCCCCACTTTGCTATTTGAGAATTTTTCAGTCACCGGAAGCGTCCGCCGCAGCGATTGACTCTCGCGGCACGGGGTACGAAGTTCCGCAAATCATGAACGACAAATTTCATTACGACGCTCTTGTTGACGATGCGCTGCGCAGCGTCGTGCGTCGCGTGCTTCTCCAGGTGGCCGAGAAGGGCCTGCCGGGCTCGCACCATTTCTACATTTCGTTCCGCAGCACCGATCCGGGCGTCGAGATGCCCGAATATCTGCTGGCCAAATATCCGGAAGAGATGACCATCGTACTCCAGCACCAATACTGGGACCTCGAAATCACCGAGGATTATTTCGAGGTGACGGTGAGCTTCAACAAGATGCAGGAGCGCATCCACGTGCCTTTCAAGGCGCTGTCGGCCTTCGTCGATCCTTCGGTGCGCTTTGGCCTGCAGTTCGACCACAAGGACAAGGCCGCTGCCAGCGAGAAGGGCCCGGCCGCCGTGCCGACCCAGCTGCCCGTGGTCGACAAGCGCCCGCAGCTTCCAGTCGAGACCAAGCCGGAGGGCGCCGCCGCCAGCGAGGGCGCTCCAGCCGCCGCAACCGAGCCGGCCGCCGAGGCCAAGCCCGAGGATGCCGCCAGCAAGGTCGTCAAGCTCGACAGTTTCCGAAAGAAATAAACGCCGGCTTGCCGCTGCGGCAGGGATGCGCGCGCCTCGCGAGGAGAGAGTCATGTCTGAGTTCCAGTTCCAGGAAATGTTCCCCAGCGGTCCGGATAAGACTCCCTACCGCAAGCTCACCTCCGAGCATGTCGGGGTGACCAGATTCAACGGCCGCGATGTGCTGACCGTCGATCCGCAAGCGCTCACTTTGCTCACCGCCGAGGCCTTCAAGGATATCGCGCATCTGCTGCGGCCGGGCCATCTCGGCCAGCTGCGCGCCATCCTCGACGATGGCGAGGCGACCTACACCGAGACCAACCTGCGCTATTCGCAGGTCTCGCCGCTCTCGATGTTCAAGGAAGTGCAGACCGGCACCAACCTGCCGGCGCAGATCGACATCTACGCCACCGATGGCGAAGCCTACAAATTCCTTTTTGTCGCCAAGGGCGGCGGCTCGGCCAACAAGACCTATCTGCACCAGCAGACGCCGGCGGTGCTGAACGAGGCCGCCCTCCTGAAATTCCTCGACACCCAGATCCGCACACTCGGCACCGCCGCCTGCCCGCCCTATCACCTCGCCATCGTCGTCGGCGGCACCTCGGCCGAGATGAACCTCAAGACGGTGAAGCTCGCCTCCTGCCGCTATCTCGACGACCTGCCGGACGAAGGCAACAATCTCGGCGTCGCCATCCGCGACCGCGCCATGGAGCAGAAGGTGCTGGAGCTCACCCGCCAGATGGGCATCGGCGCGCAGTTCGGCGGCAAGTATTTCTGCCACGACGTGCGCGTGATCCGCATCGCCCGCCACGGCGCCTCGGTGCCGATCGGCATCGGCGTCAGCTGCTCGGCCGACCGCCAGGTCCTGGGCAAGATCACCAGGGACGGCATCTTCCTCGAGCAGCTCGAAACCAACCCCGCGCATTATTTGCCCGAGATCGAGCCGCAGCAGCTTTCGGGCGACGTGGTCCAGGTCGACCTCGACCAGGGCATGGCGCACACGCTGTCGATCCTCACCAGGCATCCGGTGAAGACGCGGGTGAACCTCACCGGCACCTTGATCGTCGCCCGCGATTCGGCGCACGCCAAGCTCAAGGAGCGGCTCGACCGCGGCGAGGGCCTGCCCGATTATTTCAAGCAGTTCCCGGTCTATTACGCCGGCCCCGCCAAGACGCCGGCGGGCATGCCCTCGGGCTCGTTCGGCCCAACCACGGCCGGCCGCATGGATTCCTATGTCGAGCAGTTCCAGGCCCATGGCGGCTCGATGGTGATGCTGGCCAAGGGCAACCGCAGCAGGCAGGTCCTCGACGCCTGCAAGAAGCACAAGGGCTTCTATCTTGGCTCGATCGGCGGCCCGGCCGCCATCCTCGCCAAGGATTGCATCAGAAAGGTCGAGGTGCTGGAGTATCCCGAGCTCGGCATGGAGGCGATCTGGCGCATCCAGGTCGAGAATTTCCCGGCCTTCATCGTCACCGACGACAAGGGCAACGATTTCTTCAGCGAGCTCAAGATCTGAGGGGCAAACTCATGACTTGGAGGAGCCCATGAACCTCGCCAAGCCGCATATCGATGTCGGCCTGTTCTCCAACAAGCGCGACGAGCAGCTTGCCTTCTGGGAGAAGACCGTGGGCCTGCGCTACGATCACTTGGGCAAACTGGGCGGCGGCATGCAGCAGCATCGCCACCATATGAACGGCTCGATCCTGAAAATGAACCACGCCCGCGACCCCCTGCCCGCGGCGCCGCCCTCGGGCATCATCGGGCTCAAGATCGCTCGCGAGGACCTAACCATGCCCGCGGCCTTGGCCGACCCGGATGGCAACATGGTGGTGCTGGTGCCCAAGGGCCACGAAGGCGTGCAGGGTATCGCCGTCCTGCTGCGGGTGAGCGACGCGGCCGCGCACGCGCATTTCTGGGGTCACGTGATGCAGTTGGAGCGCGTAGGCGACGCCGCCTGGCGCTGCGGCGATTCACTGATCGTCATCGCCGAGCAGGGCACGGTCGAGCGCAGCAAGGAATATCGTGCGCTGGGCTATCGCTACACGACCATTCAGGTCTGGGATTGCGTCGCCGAATACAACGGCATCCTGGAGCGCGGCGGCAAATCGGGCCAGGCCCCGAAGATACTGGGCGACACCGTGCGATATGCTTTCGTGGTCGACCCCGACGGCAATCACATCGAGATCTCGCAGCGCGCGTCGCTCACGGGTGGAGAGCTTTAGAAGTTTATTTCTTAGTTGCAATTCAGGTCGTCCTGAGGCGAAGCCGAAGGACCTCACAGAGCGACCACACACGGACAGCTGTCACCGAGCGCGTAGCGAGCGTGAGATCCTTCGCCTGCGGCTCAGGATGACATGGGGAAGAGCGACCAGCAGTGGTGCGCTCCGAGCGAAGAGTTAACCCTTCTTGCGCGACTTGCGGGCGGCGTAGCGGGCGTCGCGCGCGAGCTTGGCCAGCGCCTCGTTGAGCGGCGCGCGGACTTCGCGCTCGATGCGCTCGGCTTCGCGGGCGGCGGCTTCCGCCGCCAACTGGGCGGCCAGCGCCTCGGCGGCGGCGGCTTTCGCGGCGGCCTTTTCAGCGGCTTCGCGGTCGCGCTCGGCCTGCTTGGCGGCGCGGCGTTCGTTCTCGCGGGCGGTGCGGGCCTCGCTGGCGGCGATGCGCTCGGCCTGCCGGATGGCGAATTCCGGGTCGTTGGCGGGATCTTTTG
>WNFR01007663.1_pt1 | contig 15430 bp, 15 predicted proteins | sample 5400221 | NCBI WGS metagenome assembly WNFR01 (sample SAMN13153357, study PRJNA577476) | soil metagenome | isolation source: 40 cm soil under Madrone tree | place: USA:California | collected 2016-06-14 | reverse complement strand
TGCCGCTCTCGATTTCTGCAGCACCGGGATTCTAGTGCATTCGGTTTGAAAGAAGCAGAATGTTTTGGATAAACACAATCTCTTTGAGCCGTCCGACAGGATGACTCAGCGCGTCAGGATTGCGGGGACCGGCAAACCCATGGCCTTGGCGTACTCGGCTGCGAAGGTATCGTTGGAAGGGAATTCTTCGCTCAATTCGCGCAATAATTTTTGAGCCAGGACGTTCTGTTTTTCGCGGCGAGCCGCCAAGGCCAGCATGATTTTCGCAAAAGGGCGAAGATAGCGGCCATTTTCGACGGTCTTGGCAACTTCTTGCATGCCGAGCTTCTTGTCTCCGTGAATCCCGCCGAACCACAGGGCGAAGCGGTAGCCGGGGTTCAGCGAGCCGATGATGTAGTTGGCGATACCCGGCGCGACGTAAGCATCGGCGGCTTCAGGGCGCTGCGCGAGCAACTGCTTCGCGCACTCGTTGGCTTCCTTCATGCGCTTTAGGCCGTCGAGCTGTTTCTTTTCGAGGATCGCGAGGGCGTCCGACTCCATTCCCGCGGCCAGCGTGAGCGCAAAAAGGGCTTCCGGGTCCTTCGCGCGTGTTTTCTGCCGCTGCCTGGCCAGGGCTCGAGCGCGAGTGAGCGCTTCGCGGAAATTGGCCATGTGGTCGGGGTCGGGTTTGCCCTCGATGCCGTGCAGGAATTTCTTTTCACTCAGGAAGAAATCGCTGGTCAGCACTCCTTGACGATAGAGCTCTTCAAAGAGGTAAGAAGCAGCTAGAGCGATTTCGCCGAATGGCTCTTGTGGGTTGCGCGATTGCCAGTCGTTAAAGGTTTCGCGCGCCTCGGTAAACTTTTGCTGGTAGAGCAAATTGAATCCGGTCATCAGTTCCGGAACGGGGTAGAAAGCCGGTGTTGACTCCGGAGTCGGCCCCGCAGTCGACTGCGCGGGGGCTTCCTGTGAGGCACTCATTGCCGGCGCAAGCAGGACAAAGAAAGCCAGGATGCAGAGGCGCTTGTTCACTGTTCACTTCCAAGCTAAAACAGGCCCGGCAAGAATCTCGGTTTGCCGGCCATGGCTGCACGATACTGCGGATTGGCTAAAAGTACGCCCTCTTCCACCGCGATACGTTGCGAAATGGTGACCGCGAAGCCAACGCAACCCAGCAGCGCGGTTATCCATGCTGTGTGGATCAAGGGCAGCGAAAACATCTCCACGAATATCGCTGCGTAATTTGGATGCCGGACAAAACGAAATGGCCCCGACGTAATAACACCGAGGCTCGTGGAGTTCATCACCTGCACGTTCCAATGCTGACCCATGGTGCGCACAACCCATAGACGTACCGCGTTCCCGCCAAGGAAGAGCAAAAGCATTACGGCGGCAAGTGCGGGAATGAACGGCCGGTGTAGAAAAACAACTTCAAGGGCGGCGCCGACAAGAACAGCGGTGTGAAGCAGCACGATCCAACGGAACCGCGGCTCTTTCACTCTCGTCGCGCCGTGAGCGATCATCTGCTGCTGATGGCGATGGGAAACCCTGAGCTCGAAAATGCGCAACAGCCCCACGCCGAGCAAGAGCGCGAGGAAGGCGATGACGCTTATGTCCATTGCAGCAGCAAAAACTCCGCGCTGAAACCGGGCCCGAAAGCGGCAGCCAGCGCGTACTCACCCGGCTTCAAGGGGCGCTTTTCGAGCCATTCCTGGAGGATAAAGAGGATGGTCGCGCTCGACAGGTTGCCTACATTGCCGAGGATGTCCCACGACGGCTGCGTCTGGCATTTCGTAAGGCCGAGGGCCGTCTCAACATTGCCCAGCAGGCGTGCGCCGCCGGGATGCAGGATCCATCCCTTGATATCTTGGAATTTCTTGCCCTGGCGCTCGAGAAATCCGTCGATCAGGCCGCGGATTTTTGCCCCGATCATTTCCGGAACGTCTTTGGCGAGCAGAATGTGGAAACCGGAATCACGAAGGTCGAAGCCCATGGCCCCAAGCGAATCCGGGAAAGTGTAGGTCTCGGAGACCATGATCTTTGGACCTTGCGATTTTTTTCCGGTAACCAGCACTGCGGCCGCGCCATCGCCGAACAGAATGGAGGAAATCAGGTTGGCCTGCGAAATGTCTTTGCGCTGAAATGTGAGCGAAGGCAGCTCGACGGCGATGATCAAAACATTGCCGCCGGGATTTGCCTTTAGAAAATCGGCGGCTCGTCCCAGCGCCATCGCTCCGGCAGCGCAGCCCAACTCGGTGAATGGCATGCGCCGGACGTTCGAACGGAATCCCATCAAATTAATGAGATGAGCGTCGAGCGAGGGAATCATGAAGCCGGTGCAAGAGACGGTAATGATCAGATCAATTTCATCCGGGCGCACACCTGCGCGCTCCAGGCATTTTTCCGCGGCTTCTCGTCCGAGCTTGATGGCGTGCTCGATGTATTCCTGATTGGTCTGATACAAAGCGCGCGGCTCGACCGTGTACTCGATCGGAAAAATCGAATGGCGCTTGTGCACCTGAGCATTGTCGACGATGCTCATCATGGCTTCGAGCTTGCGTTCCGGAATGTCAAAGACGCGCCCCATGTAGTACTTCACGTCTTCGCGGGTGATGGTATGGGGAGGAAGGGCCGTGGCGGTCGCCGCGATGGAGCAGTGCGTCGAGTTGGTCTGCTGCGACGGCGCGTCTGTGGCCGTCTGTTCTGTAATCAAAGTTTCCCCTGCCTATGGGCGCGGAACTCCCGGAGACGCCGGCAAGCTCGCAAAATTGTTAAGATGCACCCGCCTACCAGCGCGATGCTTTATTTGGCTGTAGACTCTACATCATTCCAGGCGCATCGCGATACACAGTTTAAAAAATATCTTTTGCGCCCGGCGATGATTCCTCTCGACTGGTTAATCGTTAATTTGCGGTACCTGGCATCATCGCCGTGCGCGACGTCGCGTCAACGCTCGCGCACTTAGGCGGATTTTCGTTCTCCACCGAGAGCAAGAACGTGCTGCCTTGGCAGCTTTCCGGTTGGCTCTAAGTTTTTTAGGACAAGACCTACGCAGGTGCGGCGTGGCGAGGTTCAGCGCTGCGGCACCACAGTCATCTCGCGCAGCGCTGCAATGCGATCTTCCAATGGTGGGTGTGTGCTGAACAGCGACGATAGAGTCTCCGAGCCGAACATCGGCTTGACGATGCAAAGCGCCGCCGTCGTTGGGGACACCGCGGTCGTCGGGATCCGTTTATTGTAGGCGCCGAGTTTCTGCAAAGCGCTGATAAGGCCGTACGGTTGGCCCACCATACGCGCACCGGTAGCATCGGCGGAGTATTCGCGCTGCCTGGAGATGCCGAGCTGCAAAAGAAACGCCGCGAACGGCGCCAGAATCAGCATCAGAATTCCTGCCAAGCCACCACCTCCGCCCTCGCGATCGTCGTCGCGGCTCCCGTAGCCGAAGAGACTGGCAAAGTAGCCCATGCGAGCGAGGTAAGTAACCGCGCCGGCGATGGTCGCGGCAATCGAACTGATCAAGATGTCGTAGTTGCGCACATGGGAAAGTTCATGCGCGATGACGCCCTCCAGCTCGTCATCGTTCATGAGCTGCATCAGTCCTTCCGTGACGGCTACGGAAGCGTGGCTTGGGTTGCGGCCGGTAGCGAACGCGTTGGGCGCCGCTTCGGGCACTACGTACAGCTTCGGCACCGGAAGGTTAGCCTTAGCCGCCAGCCGCTCCATCACTTCGTAAAGTCTGGGCAGCTGCTCGCGGCTGACCGGTTGCGCACCGCTCGACCACAGCGCGATTTTATCCGAGAAAAAATACGCGAACGCGTTGCCGATCAGCGCAATGATCAGCGCCATGGTCATGCCGTTGCGCCCGCCGAAGTACGCGCCCATGGTGATGAGCACCAGCGTCAGCGCTGTCAAAAGAAATGTCGTACGCAGAATTCGCATAGGGCTTTCCTACACTATATACGTAATACGTAGATCCCTGCCTTCCTCTTTCACGCCACGCTGGGGCGTCGCTGGCCCTTCACGCGCCAGCCCTTTTTAGGCTGCCGCGGCTGGTCTTTTGGCCGGCACGCGCTCGAAGCGCATGGAGTCGTTCTTGCCGTCGCGGTCCACGCGGATATGATCGCCGGGTAGCACCTTGCCGTCCAGAATCTGCAGCGCCAGCGGGTCCTGCACCAGCCGCTGAATCGTGCGGCGCAGCGGCCGCGCCCCGTAGGCTGGGTCGTACCCTTCGCGCACCAGCAACTCCTTCGCCGCGGGCGTGAGTTCCAGCGTGATCTGGCGCTCCGCCAGCAACTTCTCCACGCCGCGCAGCAGAAAGTCCACGATGCGCTCCAGTTGCTCCTTGCCGAGCGGATTGAAGATCACAATTTCGTCGATGCGATTGATGAACTCCGGCCGGAACGCCGCGCGCAAGGCCTCCATCGCTTCTTTCCTCGCGCGCTCGGGATCGCGATGCGCCAGCTCGAAGATCGCCGTCGAGCCAACGTTGCTGGTCATCACCAGCACGGTGTTGCGGAAGTCCACGGTGCGTCCCTTACCGTCCGTGAGCCTTCCGTCTTCCAGGATTTGCAGCAGCACGTTAAACACGTCCGGGTGCGCCTTCTCAATTTCGTCGAACAAAATCACCGAATACGGATGACGCCGCACCTGCTCCGTAAGCTGGCCGCCCTCTTCGTAGCCGACGTACCCCGGAGGCGCGCCGATCAAGCGCGAAACGCTGTGCTTCTCCATGTATTCGGACATGTCGATGCGAATCATCAACTTCTCGTCATCGAAGAGAAACTCGGCAAGTGCGCGCGCAAGTTCTGTTTTTCCCACGCCGGTCGGTCCGAGAAAAATGAACGAGCCGATGGGCCGCTTCGGATCAGACAGCCCCGCCCGGCTGCGCCTGACTGCATTGGCGACGCGCGCCAGAGCATCGTCCTGCCCGACCACGCGCTGCCGCAGCCGCTCTTCCATGTGCACCAGCTTTTGCGCCTCGCCTTCAAGCAAGCGCCCCACGGGAATGCCCGTCCACTTGCTCACCAGTTTGGCGATGTCTTCTTCGTCGACCTCTTCCTTGAGCATCGGTGCATCTTTTTGCATCGACCGGAAGCGTTCCTCCGCTTCTTTCAGTTCGCGCTCCGCGACGGCGATCTTGCCGTACCGGATTTCCGCCACCTTGGCCAATTCGCCGGCTCGTTCGTAGCGTTGCTCTTCCGCTTTGAGCTGCTCGATCTGCTCCTTCTGTTTGCGAATCTTGCCGATGGCTTCTTTCTCCGCCTGCCAGCGCGATTTCTTTGCGCTGGACTCTTCGCGCAGCTTCGCGAGCTCTTTTTCGATTTGCCCGCGCCGCTCCTTGGAGTGCGCGTCATTCTCCTTCAGCAGCGCCTGCCGCTCGATTTCCAACTGCATGATGCGCCGCTCGATTTCATCGATCTCAACGGGCAGCGAATCGATTTGCATGCGCAAGCTGGCCGCGGCTTCGTCGATCAAATCGATGGCCTTGTCCGGCAGAAAGCGGTCGGAAATGTAGCGGTGCGAAAGCGTGGCGGCGGCGATAATCGCTGCGTCTTTGATGCGCACGCCGTGGTGCACCTCATAGCGCTCCTTCAAGCCGCGCAAAATCGCGATAGTGTCTTCCACCGTGGGCTCTTCGACCAGCACAGGTTGGAAGCGGCGCTCCAGCGCGGGATCTTTTTCAATGTATTTCTTGTATTCGTTCAGCGTCGTGGCGCCAATGGCACGCAATTCACCGCGCGCCAACGCGGGCTTCAGCATGTTGGAGGCATCCATGGCGCCTTCCGCGGCGCCCGCACCTACCAGCGTGTGCAGCTCGTCGATGAACAGAATAATTTGGCCTTCGGCTTCCGTGATTTCCTTCAGCACCGCCTTCAAGCGGTCTTCAAACTCGCCGCGGTATTTTGCGCCGGCCACCAGGGCCGCCAAATCCAGGGCCACCAGGCGCTTGGTTTTCAGCACATCCGGCACGTCGCCGGAAACAATTCTTTGCGCCAGGCCTTCCACAATCGCGGTCTTGCCCACACCAGGTTCGCCGATCAGCACCGGATTATTCTTGGTGCGGCGCGCCAGAATCTGCATCACACGGCGAATCTCTTCATCGCGGCCGATGACCGGATCCAGCTTCGACCGGCGCGCGAGTTCGGTCAAATCACGAGCGTATTTCTCCAGCGCTTCGTAAGTGGCTTCGGGATTTTGCGAGGTCACGCGCTGTGTGCCGCGCACGCTGGTGAGCGCCTGCAGGATCGCGTCATGAGACGCACCCTGCTTCTTCAGCAACTGGCCGGCCGGGTCGCGATCCTGTCCCGCGATGGCCAGGAACATGTGTTCGGTCGAGACGTACTCGTCCTTGAATCGCTGCGCTTCATCGAATGCGCGCTCCAGCACGTCGTTGAGCGTCTTGCCCATGTGCTGCTGCGCAAATCCGGAGACGCGCGGCAAACGGCCAATCTCGCGCTCGATCTCTTGCGTAAGCGCTTCCGCGCGAATCCCCAGACGCGCGAGCAGCGGCAACACCACGCCATCCGTTTGTGCCACCAACGCAGCGAGCAGGTGAATCGGCTCGATCTGTTGATTCTCATGGCGTGCCGCAACTTCCTGCGCGCCCTGCAGCGCTTCTTGCGCTTTCACCGTCATCTTGTCAAATCGCAGCATTACAGCACCTCAAATCTACTTTCTAGCAAGAGGGGCTGGCTCTTCGCCAGCCCCGTCACGCTACCCAATCGATACCGCTAACTTCGCCCGGTACCGTCTTACTTCGCGCCAGCCGCTGCGGCCATTGCCGGTGTCCCGACGTTGACCTTGATCTGCTTCGGCTTGGCTTCTTCGCGCTTCGGAACTGTCAGTGTCAGCACGCCATTCTGATAGTCCGCCTTAATTGCCTCCGAGTTCACGGTGTTGGCCAGTGAGAAACTGCGGCTGAACGAGCCGTAGGTACGCTCCACGCGCAGGTACTTGTCCTGGCTCACCTTGCTCTCGAACTTGCGTTCACCGCGAATGGTCAAAATGTTGTTCTCCACGCGGATGTCCAACTCCTTCGGATCGATCTCCGGGAGGTCCGCCTTCACCACCAACTCGTGCTCGGTCTCGAAAATATCGACGGCCGGTGCCCAACTGGTGAGGTTGGATTCCTCTCCCTGTCGCTCGAACGCATCGCCGAACAGGCGATTGATCTGGTCCTGCAGGGTAACTCCGCGGAAGGGTTCAAAACGGCTCAAAGTTCTCATGATATTGTGTCTCCTTGCTAAGTGACTGCTCACGAAGCATAAAATATGCGCGTGTCATTGTCAAGTACGATTTGCAGTCTTCCATCAATCCCGCTAAGTCGTTGAATATTCGACTATTTGCTTCTTCCGCGACGCAGTCAATCCGGTCTATACGGTACCGAAACTTTGACACCAGTCATGCCTAGAACCGGCGCAAGTCGCTGCTTTTCACTCGCTTAGCCGGATTTGCTAGACTGTCAGCCCATGCGCCTCGACGAACTTGATTACCTCCTCCCGCAGGCGCAGATCGCCCAGCGCCCTCTACAGCGGCGTGACAGCTCCCGCCTCTTGGCCATGGACCGCGCGACCGGCAAAGTGGCCGATCGGATGTTCGCCGACCTTCCTGGCCTGCTTCGCGGCGACGAACTCCTTGTGCTGAACAACGCTCGTGTGATTCCCGCGCGGCTATTCGGCCGCCGGACCGGAGTGTTTTCCGATGCGCCCTCGCGTGCGACGCGACGCGAGCACCTAACCGGCATTGTGGAGGTTTTCCTCGCTAGGCAAATTGGCCCTGACATTTGGGAAGCGCTCGTGCGCCCCGGACGCAAGATGAAAACAGGCGAGCGCGTTGTTTTCGGCGAAGGGGAACTCGAAGCCGAGATTATCGCCCGCGGCGAATTTGGCCTGCGCACCGTGCGATTCACTTCGCGTGAGCCGAGCGGAGTCTCCGCGCAGATTGAGCGGCTCGGCCACGTCCCGCTTCCGCCTTACATCGACCGCGAAGATGAATCGGCCGACCGCGAGAGATACCAAACCGTCTTCGCGACCAAGCCGGGAGCCATAGCTGCTCCTACTGCAGGCCTGCATTTCACGCCCGAGGTTCTCTCCGCGATTCGCGCGCGTGGCGTCGAGGTATGCGAACTTACGCTGGATGTCGGCCTCGGCACCTTCCAGCCCATCCACAGCGACACGCTCGAGGGTCACGCCATGCACTCTGAGTCCTACGAGATTTCGGCGGAAGCTGCAGAACGGATTCAGGCGGCGCATTCCGCGCTGCAGCCCATCGTTGCGGTGGGTACGACCGTCGTGCGCGCTCTTGAAGACGCCGCGTTGCGCTCTGCAGAGGCGAGCTCTGACACGCTGTTACGCCCCGGCAAAGCGGAGGCGCGTTTGTTCATCGTTCCGGGATTTTCATTTCGCGTGGTGAACGCCCTGCTTACCAACTTTCATCTTCCCCGCTCGACATTGCTCGCTCTGGTCTGCGCCTTCGCTGGGCGTGAGCGCACCTTGGCCGCCTACCGCCATGCGGTGGAGGCGGGGTACCGTTTCTACAGTTATGGCGATTGCATGTTGATTCGATAGCAGGGGAGAGAGATCGAGGGCAATCAGCGAGCAGGGAGACCGCCGAACGGCAGTCTCCCTCTCGTCCAAGGAGAGTATTCCACGGAAGGTTTCCGTTATTCGTTAAAAACGAAAACACGCTTCTGGCCAGAGAACCGTACTTCCTTCACTTGCCCGGTTTCGCTAAGCAGCACGGCGTCGTAGTTGGATTTCGTATCGCGGTCTTCCCAGCGGCCTTCGCTTTCAGCCACCACGGACTTGCCCTTCTGCACGGTGGCTTTGTTGCCGTCGATCAGCAGGCGGTACTCACCGGCCTGCAGGTCCGCCTTGCCGACCTTTGCGGCTTGCGTGATGTTGATGGTCTTGGTGATGGGCTTGGCAAATACAGGCACAGCCAGCGCGGTCACCGCCAGCAGCGCTACACTTCGCAGGAACGAATGGGATTTCATGCGTGTCAACTTCCTTTCCATCGGAATCGAGTCAGCCGAGTGAACGGAGCCAGGGGCGTCGGACGGAGTTGACACGCAGGCGTGCGGACGAGTAAATTCCCTCGAACGACACCTCCTCTTCCTGGACTAACGGCCGGAAAGATGCGTGTCACCGCCCCGCGGCTGCCACCGCGGGGTTTTTCATGTTTGCTCTGACAGACCCAGTGCCGTCTTGCTACTTGGCTGCACTCGTATAGACGAAGCACCCCCACTGAATGTTTCGCGAGCAAGTATGAAATTCCTGTTTTAATTGTGTTCCTTTTCGCAACATAGAGAGCCGCATTGGCCTGTAAACCATCGATTTTTATTAACTATCGCTAAGAAGTTAGAAGCGGCCTTTTGCTCTTTGCAGCGTCTTAATACTGTTGGCGCCGGTCTTTTGGAACTCGATATCAACTCGAGGCTTCCTTCTGTGCATTGCCAATCACTTCATCTATACTCAGTTGCTCTTTTTGGACGCTCCTGGAAATGCGGATTCTCGTTCTTAGCGATTTGCACGCCAATGCGACGGCTCTAAAAGCGGCTCTCGCCGCAGCCGAGGGACGCTGGCAGCGTGTTGTCTGCCTGGGCGACGTCGTTGGCTATGGCCCGGATCCCAACGAAGTAACCTCTAAAATTCGCGAGCTGGGCGCCCAAACCATTCGCGGAAATCACGATAAAGCGGTCACCGGGTTGATGCCCACCGATGATTTCAATCCCGTTGCGAAAGCGGCGGTGGACTGGACGCGCTCGCAATTATCCGCCGACAATCTGAAATGGCTGGCCGGGTTGCCGCACGGCCCGCTGCAGGTCGATGGAATTGTTTTGGTGCACGGCGCTCTTCAGGATGAGGACGAATACGTTTTTACCCCCGAGCAGGCGCTGGAAGGACTGTTGGACTCCGCTGCCGCTGTCACATTTTTCGGTCATACGCATCATCAGGGCGGATTCTCTTACTCGCCAGCCAGCAACAACCTCGAGATATTAAATCTTCGTCCGCGCAACTCGGAATCCTTCGCTGCTTTGCGCACCGACGTCGACTCTCGCTATCTGCTCAATCCCGGATCAATTGGACAGCCGCGCGACGGCGATCCCAGGGCAGCATTCGCGATCGCCGATTTGGAACACGGCGTCGTCGAGTTCTGGCGCGTTCCGTACGATATCGCCGACGTGCAATCGCGCATGCGCGCCGCGCGTTTGCCAGAGGCGCTCGTGCAGCGGCTCAGTATCGGCCGGTAGCGGCGCAACCTATCCTTTGCTCAAAATTTGGCGTGCGAATACGAAACGCGCGTTTTACTCTGGATCGATGCACGAGCAGCCTCAAATCGAAATCCCCGGCGAACCGCAGCCCGACCGCCGACCGCTGAGTTTTGCCATGCTGGTAGCCACCGCCGCGGTGGTAATCGTGCTGGCGGGATTTTATTTGTGGCCAGGCCGGCAATCTCCGTCGCGCGGTGTGCAAGAGGTCCATCCTCCTTTTGGTCCCGCCGAACGCGCCTATGCCTCCAAGATCAAAATTGAGAACCTGGCGTTGAGCCGCGCGACCAATTTTCTGAACCAGGAAGTCACCATTCTTACCGGCGAACTGGTCAATACAGGGGAGCGCGCGCTGCGCGATGTGGAACTGACCGTGGAGTTTTACGACGACATGAACCAAATTGCGCTGCGCGAGTCGCGCCTGAAATACTTTTGTAGATAACCTGATTTATAATCTCGCGCGTGGAGCTTGCAGCAGAATTGGAAGCCATCCTCCGCGAATTTGCCGCCGCGGAGCCTGTGGAGGTGCGTGAAAACGGTGGACGCGTGGCTCCTATGGCCGGGTTGTCCTGGGAGGTGCGCGGCGCAGCCGAAAAACCTTTGCTTCATCTGTGGTCCGCCGAATACAACCTCACCCGCCGCGTTCTGGCCATCACCGATCATTCCGAACAACGTCTAGTCCTCGCCGTCGAACGGTTTGGGCGCAGCAAACCAGACAAGCTGGAATTCGTGCGCATGAATTTTGACCGCTCGGCTCGCGACCTTACTCGCCATGCTTTTTCTGAGCAGCTTCGCCGCATCCTAGCCGAGCAGTTTCCTGACGAAGTCGTGGAGTCGCTGGCAATTTCAGCCGATCTGGAGCATTCGCTTTCCGGGAACTACGTGCGCGGCATTCTCCGGCGCGGTTCGGCGCACTGGGCCGTTCTCGCCGTTGCCGATAGCGAGTCTGTGGACGCCGTCGAGAACAGTCTGACGTTTGCGCTGCTCTGGCTGGAGCGCGCCGCGCAAACGAGTTCTGCCCAAAGGCGGTGCTCGCGTCGTGGCCCAACGCATCGGCGCATTGCGTCCGCAACTGCCGCTGGAACTCTACGAGCGCGACCCCGTGCGCGAAGTGTTGGAAAGGCTGGACCCGCGAGCGGCCGGAAACATCGACAGCTGGATCGTGCCGCAGCGCGAGACGCAGTTGCTTCTCGACCGTGCCCGTCCCGCCTTGGAGCCAATCATCGCACTCGCGCCGCGCGCCATCAGTCTGCATCCGTCGGTTGCGTCTGGAGAAGTCTGGCTGCGCTTTCGCGGCCTGGCCGTTGCCCACTGGGATGACGGGCGTGTCTTTTTTGGAACCGGCGAGCGCCGCAAAGAACTGAGCGCTTCTTCCTGGCCGGCGTTGAAAAAGCTGTTGAACGATCTGGAAGTGTATCGGCATCCGCTGGCTACCGATACGCGTCACGCGCTCTATCGCGCGCAGCCGGAGCGCTGGCTGGAAGCGATCGTTCGAGAAGACGTTACGCGCATCGACGCACAGCTTGATGCCCGCTTCGTGTACACGCAAGTTTTCGCCAACGCCGGCGGCGAGCACGGCATCCTCGATCTGCTTGCCGTCACGCGTACCGGGCGGCTGGCCATTCTCGAATTGAAGGCCAGCGAGCACATTCACCTGGCTTTGCAGGCCGCCGGTTACTGGCGGCACGTCCACCATCACCTGCAGCGGGACGATCTATCGCGCTACGGATATTTTCCCGGCATGCAGCTGCAAGCGGCGCCGCCCCTGGTTTACCTCGTGGCCCCGGCCCTGCGTTTTCATCCGGCCACCGATGAACTGCTGCGCTATCTGACTCCCGAAATAGAAGTGATGCGCGTCGGCCTTGCCGAGAGTTGGCGGCGCGGCGTGCGCGTCGTCATGCGCCAGTAACAAGAACGTATCCACAAATCTCTCCTGCTCTTTTCACGCACAATTCTTTTTGTCCGCCATTCCACCGCAGGTAGAATCGTGGTCGGTCCCCATCTATGAGGTAATCGTGAATTTTTCTGCCATCATCCGGCAAGTCGGAAATGTTTCGGTTGTCGAAGTCACCGGCAAACTCACTTCCTTGGAAAGCGGCGCGCTGCGCAACAGCATCGCGCAATTGCTAAAGGAAGGACGCAAGCAGATTCTTCTCAATTTGAGGGGCTTGCTCTATCTGGACAGTTCCGGCGTCGGCGATCTGGTCCACACCTACATGAGCGTCATCAAGCGTGGTGGCGAGATGAAAGTTGTCGGCTTGACCGAAAAAGTGGAGGAAATCCTGAAAATCACGCAGCTATACCAGGTATTTCAGGAGTTTCAGGACGAGCAGTCCGCCTTGCAGAGCTTTCCCTCGAGCAGCACCAAGCGCAACACGACGCTTCACATCGTTCCGCCACATAAAAATTAGCTCTATAAAAGAAGAGAAGCAGTTAAGGTTTTGGCCTTAACTGCTTCCCGGGGTGTGTCCTCGAAGTGGTTAGTTACTACTATAGATGCCATTCAGCGGAAAAGGTTTCACGTTTGCAAAAAAATTCTAAAATTTTCCACTAATTGAAAACCATTACTCCGCAAAGCCACTAGTAAAAAAGATACTTACGCCACCGCTCATCGCGGTGCCCGATCAAGCGCATCAATTGCCGCGACGTATGCAGCGTAAAAGGCCGCGGCCGCCGCGCCAGCTTCAATCCAGCCTCTTCCGGCGTCCGGTCACCTTTGCTGTTATTGCAGCGATAGCAGCAGGCCACCAGATTTTCCCACGAAGAGCGGCCGCCCCGCGAACGCGGCACAACATGATCCAGTGTTAATTCGGAACTTGGGAAGACCGCCCCGCAGAACTGGCAGGTGTTCCGGTCGCGTAGCAAAATGTTTTTTCGGGAAAGAGCCCGGCTCTGCTGCGGAATGTGTCGGTAGGCCAGCAAACGAATCACCGATGGTACCCTGTGCGCGTGTGCCGCCGAGTGCACTTCCGAACTGTGCAACTCCTCGGCCTGCGCCACGCCTTTGAGCAGCAGCACCATGGCGCGCCGCACCGCCGTCACATTGATCGGCTCGTAGGTCGCATTCAGGACCAGCACAGGCTCCTGCATCAGCGACGGACGCCGCATCACAATCGAATTGTGGACTCTACTGCCGGCGGGACTCTCTGCACCGGCCGAGGCCGTCCCCGATGCTTCCGGGACTTTGCGCCCCCGGGACTCGAACGATTCTGGCCGTCTTGCGCTCACCGCGCGTCCCTCGGCTTAGACTCATCGGAGCCTACCGCTGGATGCCGTGCCGCCCGGGCTACCGTTAGCCCGATCACCGACTTGGCTCCCGCGCCCCGTAACGCCCTGGCACAGGCGTCGAGGGTGGCTCCCGTCGTCATTACATCATCTACCAGCAAAACCCGTAGGTTGTCAACTTTGCTGCCCGGACGTGCGGCAAAAGCGCCACGTACCGAGTCCCACCGCTCCTCCAAACTAAGGATATGCTTGTCCGGTCGCGGCTTCGTTCGCACCAGCAAAACTGCCCGGTACGGCAGGCCCAGCTTGCGGGCCAGCGGCCTGGCGACTAGGTCCGCTTGGTTATAGCCACGCTCCCGCTCTCTTTGCCGATGAAGTGGTACTGGTACTACCACGTCCGCCGCTATGCCTTCCCGGCGGGCAACCTCGGCAAGCCGCTCCGCGAACCAGCGCCCCAACGGTTCCACACGCTCAAACTTCAGCAGGACGATCGCCCGGACCAGTGCCCCTTTATACAGCGCATAGCTCCGAGCCCGATCAAAACCGTACTCCCGTCCTTGGCACTCAGGACAGACTAAGCCGGCCCCCACCGCTTCGCCTCCCCCTCGCCCCAGGGACCATGCCGCCAACGGCTGCCCGCACGTCTCGCACGCCGCCCCGCCAAGCGCCGGGAACGAGCCCAGGCACTCTTCGCAAATCGGCACCGTGCTGGCGCTTAGGAGCACCCGCTCGCATAACCGGCAACCCGCAGGAAACAACACGCTGACAAGGGCATCGCCTGCCCCGGACAGCCATGCCACCAGGCGTTTCTCGAAAGGGCGTTTCTCGAAAGTAAGCCGCGCCGTCACGGTGGCGCAAGCCTACTCCAGTTATTCAGATAAACAAAGAGGGAATATTACCGTGAGGTAAGCAAAGAAAGGGCGCGACCGGCCCTCCGCTTTACAGCAAGCCCTGCTCGGCTTTTTCCTGGCAGTTGATGCAGTGCTTCGCCCACGGCACCGCTTCCAGCCGCTTTTGCTGCATCTCTTCCTGGCAATTCGCGCACTGACCGTATTCGTTCGCCTGGATGCGCTTCAGCGCCGCGTCAATCATGCTCAGGATCGTGCGGTCCGTGTTCGTCATCCCAAACAGGAACTCCTTGGTATAGGAGTTCGCCGCTTTGTCCGCGAGATCCACGGTCTGGTCGTCGTCGGCCTGCCGTCCTTCTTCCTCGGTGCGAGCGATGGTCTTCATCAGCTCTTCGCGCCGCGAGACCAGCTTCTTCTTGTAGTAATCCAGCCTTTTCTTGTCCATACGCAATTCCTGGCCCTTCTGTGTCGCTTTCGGGGCCATCTAAAAACTCCATAGTCTAGGCTGCGCGATTTTCGGTGTCAAGGCGCGCGCCTAAATGGAAGAATTTAGTCCGCCGAATAAGATGCTGGATCGACTCGCAACGATTCACCCCGTCGTCTGGGCTACAGCCCAGCCAGAAAAAAACAGCGGGGCTCCGCCTTGGCTTGCCTACCTGCACCGACGCTCCGCATCCAAGAGGTCTCTAGACGTGCCCCGCCCTACGCCTCCACGCGCCTGCCCTCAAGTTGCTGCCCCTTCCGGCGCGTTGCTACAATGGCAAAGCAAAAGCCGCGACGGAACCGGACGCATCCCGCAACCGCGGCCGCAAAACACCAAAGGCACCGCGCAGCACGAAGTGAGGAGCACGCATGGCCGGATACAGCGGCGTCGACTTCATCGACTTTGACTCGCAACTCAACGACGAAGAAAAGCTCGTGCGCCAGACCGCCCGGCAATTCGTCGAAAACGAAGTCGTCCCCATCATCGAGAAGCACAGCCGCGAGGGAACGTTTCCGCATCATTTGGTTCCGCAGCTCGGTGAACTCGGCTTCTTCGGCGCGAATCTCCACGGCTACGGTTGCGCCGGAATGTCCAACGTCGCCTACGGCCTCGTCACCCAGGAAT
>WNFR01003893.1_pt1 | contig 15432 bp, 13 predicted proteins | sample 5400221 | NCBI WGS metagenome assembly WNFR01 (sample SAMN13153357, study PRJNA577476) | soil metagenome | isolation source: 40 cm soil under Madrone tree | place: USA:California | collected 2016-06-14 | reverse complement strand
TCCACCACGAAACTCACAATGAGCTCCGCAGCCATCTCTCTGACTTCGTCAGTGCTTACAACTTCGCCAAACGGCTCAAGACCCTCAAAGGCCTCACGCCTTACGAGTTCATCTGCAAGGCCTGGACAAAAGAGCCCGAGCGATTCACCCTCAGCCCGCTCCAGCAAATGCCGGGACTAAACACCCGTTCCTGATGCCTATCGGTTCTTCGTGGCGAATTGGGGCGCCGCCGGAGGGTCATACGCCTGGATCGGAGGTAGGTTTCCGTCGAACCGTTCCACCTCCACGGTCGTAAGTTGCCCGGTGCAACCTTGCGCCAGACTGGACGTGCCGATGTCGCGAGTGAGAACGTTGGGATTCCCGTGGACGCAAAGAGGGCTATTGTCTTCGGGGTCGGATGGATCGTACCACGCGCCGGTCGGAAGCTGGATCACGCCACGGCGAATGCCGTCGGTGATGCGGACGCCGGCGAGGCAGGCACCGCGCGTGTTGAACACGCGGATGATGTCGCCATCGACAATTCCGCGTGCCACGGCATCGTCGGGATGCATGCGCGCAACTTCTCGTCCGCGGTGCTTGGCATCGGTGCTGTGATCGCCAAAGTCGAGCTGGCTGTGCAGGCGTGTCGCAGGTTGGTTGGAAACCAAAGTGAGTGGCGCCGTCGGGCTCGGCCCGTCGACCGAGGCGAACCAGGTAGGATGGCCGGGACAATCCGCCTCGCCGAAGCTGGCGATCGTCTCAGAAAAAATCTCGATCTTCCCGCTGGGAGTTGGCAGCGGATGGCCCGACGGATCGTCGCGGAAACGGCGCAGGCGGCCACCGTCATCGGGATGTTGAGGTAAAGCCAAGCTGCCACTCGCCCAAAATCCGTCGAAACTGGGAGCGGGCAGATTCTGCGCCGCGAGCGAGGAGCGCGTCGGCTCGTACAAATATTCCAGCCATTGGCGGACCGTGCGTCCTTCGGTGAAGGCCTCGCGGCCGCCAAGCCGCTCGGCCAGGTCGGCAAAGATCGCGTAGTCGTCCCGCGCCTCGCCATAGGGCTTCGTTACTGGCTGCATGGCGATCAGCAGCGGATCGTTGGGACTGCCGCCGATATCCTCGCGCTCCAAGGTCATGGTGCAAGGGAGCACGAAATCCGCATGGCGCGCAGTCGCGGTCCAGGCAAGTTCATGGACGACCAGTGTGTCGATTCGCCGGAAGGCCCGTCTCAGGCGGTTGAGATCCTGATGATGATGGAATGGGTTCCCGCCGGCCCAGTAGACGAGGCGAATATCGGGATAGGTCCGCGTTTGTCCATTGTAGCGGTACTTAGTACCGGGATGCAGCAACATGTCCGAGATGCGGGCGACGGGGATAAAGTCGGATACCGGGTTGCGGCCTTGCGACAGGGTGGGCATCGGTACGGCGTTGTAGCGGCGGCCGTAATAGCCGATCGCGCCCAGCGCGTAACCATATCCACCTCCCGGCAAGCCGATCTGACCCAGCGCCGCCGCGAGAACGGCCCCCATCCAGACTGGTTGTTCACCATGCTCCGCGCGCTGGAGCGAGTGCGCGACGACGATCAGGGTGCGGCGGCCGTGCAGGCGCAGGGCTAGGTCCATGATGGTGTCAGCCGGGATACCAGTGATGGCAGCGGCCCAATAGGCGTCCTTGGGTTGGCCGTCCGTCTCGCCTAGGAGGTAGCGCTCGAAGATGGGCCAGCCTTCAGTGTAGCGCTCCAGAAAACCGCGATCGTGGAGGCCCTCGACAACCAGCGTATGGACGAGCGCCATCATCAGCGCAGTGTCAGTACCAGGGATGCTCGATATCCACTCGGCCCCAGTCTCGTCGGGCAGATCGGCGCGTAGCGGACCCACCAGGACGAATCGGCAGCCACGGGTGCGGGCGCGCTCCATGGCGGCGCGCTCGACATGCTTGCTAATGCTGCCGCCGGCGATCATGCTGTTCTTGAGGGCCATACCACCGAACGCGAGCACTGTGTCGCTGTGCTCGGCGATCTGCTCCCAGGAGACGTTGCGTTTGGTAAGGTCCTCGTAATCGCCGATAATATGCGGAACGAGCACCGAGGACGCTCCGGAACTGTAGCTGTTGACGGAGCGAACGTAGCCCCCCAGCGAGGTGTTCAGAAAGCGGTGGATCTGGCTTTGCGCCTGGTGAAAACGCCCCGCGCTAGCCCACCCGTAGGATCCTCCGAAGACCGCGCCGGGACCGTGGATCTCTCGCACGCGGGCAAGTTCCACGCCCAGCAGGTCGAGAACGGTCTCCCAAGACATGGGCACATAGTCGTCGCATCCGCGATGATCATCGGCGCCGGGCCCGCGTTCCAGCCAGCCGCGGCGGACCATGGGCTGCGCGATGCGGGCGCGATGACGGAGGGCGCCAGGAAAGTTCCCGAGGATGCCGCTGGGGTCGGGGTCGTCGGGATGCGGACGGACGTCGAGCTTGCCGTCCTGCCAACGGGCCGAAAAGACGCCCCAATGGGAAGTGTGCGGCCGGAATCCCTCGTCGTGCGTGGCGGCCAGGCTTGTCTTGTCAGTCGTTTCGTCCACTCGCTGATCTCCAGAGATCGTTAAAATCGGTTCGTCCAGCGTTGCCGGCGGAACCCCACATGTTCTTACCTATCCGGCAGGCGCATGCCGCTCCGTTCAGGACAGAATATCAGAGGACGCTTCCGCCTTTCCAATATCGTAGGGTCCGCTAAGGGTCGCGCGCTGATGGGTAACAATGACCGCGGCAGGTCGGCTAGTGCCGCAGCGGCGCTTCCGGTCCGACGACGTCTTGGCCGTGCTTGCCGATCTCTTCGTCGAGCGTGGGCCGCCGGCGCATATTCGTTCCGACAACGGGCCCGAGTTCGCGGCCAAGGCCGTGCGACAATGGCGTGAGAAAGTCGGTGTGCGCACCCTGTTCATCGAGCCTGGCAGTCCCTGGGGAGAACGGTTACATCGAATCGTTCAATGCCCGGCTCCGCGACGAACTGCTCAATGGGGATATCTTCTATACACTGGAGGAAGTTCGCGTCATCACCGGACTCTGGCGCGAGCACTATAACAAGATCCGCCGGCATAGCTCGCTCGGCCATCGTCCGCCAGCGCCAGAGACGATCATGCCAAGCTGGCCGCTCCGTCAGGGCTGAAGGATACGCGCTCCTGTCGAGAAGAAGCGGCTGCGATCTCATTTTCTCGCGTCCTGCAAGGTCTCGATATTGCGCTTTAAGGCTGGGCGGAGATGGAGCGCAGCCGAGACAACTTCTCACGCCAGGTCTTGGTTCCCAGAACCTCGCTATTGACGACGCCAGCGGGATCTCGTCCCTCCGCAACAGCCACTATCGCCTTAATATTTGTATCAGCGAGCCGCGCATTCAGATTGTCTGTCCACGCGATCGCGTGGGCCGACAACACGACGTTGTCGAGCTTGAGCAATGGATCGTCTTCATCAGGCGGCTCCTTTTCCATAACATCGAGCCCTGCACCCGCAATTCGGCGAGCCCGGAGGCATTCAACCAAGGCCTTCTGATCGATGACTTTCCCTCGCGCGGCATTGATCAGGAAGGCGCTTGATTTCATGAGCCCCAAGCGCTCGGCGTTGATGAGATGGCGGGTCGCCTCCGTCAGAGGCACGTGGAGCGACACGACGTCGGCCTGCCGCAGCAGCGTCTCGAGCCCCACGAGCTCCGCCCCTAGTGCCGCGGCGGCATCGGGCTTGACCATTGGATCATGGGCGATGATCCGCATTTGCAACGGCGCCACGAGTCGCGCAACTTCGCCACCAATGCTCCCGAGGCCAACGAGGCCGAGTGTTTTTCCGGTTAGGTCGATGCCGGCGTAATCCTCCAGACGCGACCATTCCCGGGGGCCCTTCAGGCTGATGTTGTGCTTGTCAATCAGGCGGGTAGCAACCGCGAGCATTAGGGTCAAAGTTCCCACCGCTGTCGGCCGGCGCACCGCATCGCTGGCGATGGCGACGGCAACGTGATCGGCGGTGCAGGCCGATACGTCCACGTCATCATAGCCGGCGCCTGCGCGCGCGATCAGCGCAAGCCGGCCGCCGCGGGTCAGGCTATCGCGATCGACTTTCGCTTCCCCAGTGGAGGTGACAAGCACGTCGATGTCGGCGAGGTCGGCAGCACTGATAACGGGCGCCTGCTGCAGAACCTTGATTTCGATGTTCCGGCGGGCCCTGAGCGGCGAAATGTCATAACCCTTGAAGGCCGGAGTGCCGTCGGGGCGGAAGAACACGTTGGTGAACGCGACACGAAGATTGGTCATGATGTTTCCGTCCTGCAATTCGGTGCCGTCGTCGAGCAATCCCTGGTGGCAGCTTATAAGCCTGCGTCGGGCCGCCGACCGAAGACCGCCCAGCTTCCTTCCTAGCGAGCCATCAAGCAAACCACCAGCGTTCCGCGATCCTCAGCCCATCGGCCTCCCAGTTCGGAGCAATGGTGCCGTGAGCCATCTTCTTCGAGTTTGCTTCGACGTAGCTGTTGAAGACGATCACGATCACGCCGCCATCGTCATGCAGGAGTTGCTGCAGTTCGGCATACATGCCGGCCCGCTTCTTGTCGTCGGTTTCGCTTCGCGCCGCCACCAGCACATCGTTGAAGTGCGGGTTGGCATAATGCGTCTCGTTCCAGGCGGCACCCTTCGCGTAGGAGAGGGTCATCGACAAGTCGCAGGTGGACCGGCCGCTCCAGTAACTGGCGCACCAAGCCTTTTTCAGCCAGACCTTGTCCCAGTAGCCGTCATCGGGCTCGCGCACGACATTGATGTCGATGCCGGCCACCTTGGCGTGTTGCTGATAGAGAACGGCGGCATCCACCGAGCCGCTGAACGCCGCATCGGCAACGGAGAGATCGACCTTGAGCGACGACAGGCCGGCCTTCTTCAGGTGGAACTTCGCCTTGTCGGGGTTGTAGGTGAAGTCGGGCTTGGGATCGATGGCGAATTTGATCGCCTTCGCGATGGGATTGTCGTTGCCCGGCACCGCATGGCCGAGGAACACCTTCTTGGCGATCTCTTCGCGATTGATGGCGTATTTCAGCGCCAAGCGCACGTCGTTGTTATCGAAGGGCGGCTGGTCGACAAACATCGAGAACACGTAATGCCCGTAGCCGGCGGTCTCGGCGATGGCGATCTTGGAATTCTCCTTCAGGAGATTCAGCGTCTTCAGATCGCAGCGCGATATCCAGTCCACCTGGCCGGTGATCAGCGCATTCGTCCGCGCCGTGACGTCGGCAAGCGTGATAAAAGTCACCTCGTCGAAATGCGGCTTGCCAGGCTTGTGATAGTTCGGGTTGCGCTTCAGCTCGGCCCGCACGCCTGGTTCCCAGTGGCCGAACACATACGGCCCGGTCCGCACGCCCGATTGCCAGTCGGCGCTGCCGTCCGCCTTCGCCGGCAACATAGTAATGTGGTAATCGGCGCAGATGTATGGCCAGTCGGCGTTGCCGTTGGACAACGTAAAGATGACCGTATCCGGGCCGTCCGCCTTAATATCCGTAACGGCGTTCAGAAACGTTTTGGCCGCGGACTTCGAGTCCGGACCCATGTGATGGCGATAGGAGGCGATGACATCGTCGGGCGTGAGGGTCTTACCATTGTGAAAGGTCACGCCCTTGCGAATCTTGAAGACCCAGGTCTTCGCACCGTCCGCTGGTTCCATGCTCTCGGCAACGTCGCCCGTGATGTTGCCCTTGGCGTCGATCTCGGTCAGGCTGTTGGACATCGCCCCCGAGAACGGTAATTGGGAGCCGAGATCCGGATAGCCGGTGGGGTCGAGCGTATCGGTCGTCGCGCCCTGGCCCACACCGAAGCGGGCCGAGCCGCCTTGCTTCGGCGTTGCGGCAACGCCCGCCTCGCTCAACATTGTGCTCGCCAGCGCCGTCGTGACGCCGAGTGCCGCGGCTCTGCCCATGAATTCGCGGCGGCTGATCCGTCCTTTGACGATCTGTCGTGTCCAATATTCGAGTTCGGTCATTGGTCCTCTCCCTGTTGCGTCCTGGGGGCTGACTACGCCTCTCGGCCCCCGCGCCTGGCCGCCAGGATCGCCGCGACCCGGGGGCCATAGATGAAGGCGTTGGTCTCGTCGCTCGCAAATTGATTGGGCAGGCTATCATAGCTGAGGAGCGCGGAAATGCGCTGGCGCTCGCCCTCCACCCCGGTCACCCGATGCATGGCGTGGCGGCCCTTGAAGATGGTCAAGGTTCCGGGCTGGCGCGGCAGGGTGCGCACGTCCTGGTATTTGCCGGCGAAGAGCCGTTTGACGGCGGCGAAATTCTCGTCCTCGGCGGTTCGCAGGCGTGGCGCGTATTCGAACGCGCCGCCCGCCTCGGCTTCCTGGAGCAGGAGCGTCACCGTGAATTCATTGTGGTCGTAGTGCCAGGGCTGGAGATCGCCCGCCTTCAGATAGGTCAGGTTCAGGGCCAGAAAGGGATCGGCGATCCGATGGAGTGCTTCGAGCCCCAGCACGCGACGGATAAAATCCGTCAGGGGGTCCCATTCGTAGAGCCGCTGGATGGCGGCGGTCTTTGGGATCGCGTCATTGGCAAGCTGCGACATCTTGATGGGAAAGAACGCCCGTAGCGGATGGTCGGGCGGAAGACTCGGATCCTCTTTCGTGAAATAGGCGTTGCGCCGCGTGTTCTTTTCATAGGCCAAGGGGATCAGCGCCAGGGCTTCATCTGCCATGGCCTCGGCTGCATCGCTTCGGATGAAGCTCTCGAGATTGCAGGCGCCCGTCTCGGCCAGCTCGGCTCGGCAGCCCGCCAGGAAATCGCGACCTTCCGCCCCGGCGAGATGGTCGATTGGAAACCGCGCAAGATCGATGAATCGCCCGGGATCGAATGCCGTGTCCGTCATTGGTTGCCTGCTCCTGGCGAAGGGTATCCCCGCTTTCAGCTTCAGTTCCATATTTCGGAACGGAGGATCGTTTTTCTGATATTCCGATTCTTATTGTGCTTTGTCAACTTCCTAATCCACAAGTGTCATGCCTGTCCTTCTTGCGCCTTTATAAGTCAGCTATTCCGACGATTTCGATTTTTGAAGGGACGAATCGTAGTCAGTCAACGCCATGCGCATTCGGTTGATTTTCTGAACATTATTCCATAAATTAGAACGATGGATAAAACCCTGACGAAAGGCCTGCTCCTACTGGAAACGCTCGCGTACGAAACATCGCCCATGGGCGTTGCCGACCTTGCCCGAGAGCATTCATGGACAAAGAGCAATGTGCACAGACTTCTACAAACACTCGTGAGCCGCGGCTATGTGACGTCTGAAAATGGAAAGTATTCAGCAGGGATAAAACTCTGGCAGATCGGATCGCAGATCATCCGCCGTGTCGATGTCAGGAATGTCGCTCGGCCCTTCCTTGAGAAGCTGGCAGCCGTCACATTCGAAACTGTCCATCTTTCAATGCTGGATGGAAATCACGTCATTTATCTCGACAAGATTGAAAGCCCACAGCCAGTCCGGGCCTATTCGGAGATAGGCGGGAGCGCGCCCGCACATTGCGTTGCAACGGGTAAAGTCCTGCTGGCACACCAGCCGGCAGAAGTAGTTGCGGAGATTTTGCGCCACCTTAAGAGGCATACTGCCCAGACAATCATCGACCCCGACAAGTTCGGCGACGAGCTCCAGACCATTCGCGACTGCGGACACGCGATTAATAAGGGCGAATGGAAAGATCGCGTCTACGGAGTAGCGGCGCCCATTCGTGATTCCCGAAACGTTGTCGTCGCGGCCGTAGGCATATCCGGCCCAGCAGATCGGCTTACGGGAGCAGTAGTGCGCAAGTTTGTCCCTCTGGTCTGCGACGCGGCACGAAATGCATCAACGCAGATGGGGGCTTCGGTTTCCTACTAGGGGGATACCCGACCGCGTACTGCTCGGCCGCAGTGCGTTGGTTCGCCTTGTCGGCCTCGGTGCGAGCCATCCTCTCGTGGCGCTGCGGCTTCGGATCGGGATTCCTGCTCATGTGATTTCCTCCTCGTCCACTGGCTGGAGCGCCCTCTGTGCCTCGACATCTTCAAGCCGCTCCCCGGTCTGCGCCAGCGTGGCATGTTTCCCGGTCAAGACTTGCCAGCGCCTGACGATGGTGTCGCAATAGGTGGGGTCATATTCGAGGAACCGAGCTCTCGGTAGAGCCCAAAGATCAATCGAACGGTCTTCGCCTCACCGAACGCATAGGCGTCATGACGGCTCGGTCTAGAAAGGGGATGAAGAGCCGAAAGAGAAGCTCTGGCTTCACGTCGAGGGCACGACCGAGGAGAAAATCAAACGGAGAATAGCAGCGGCGTGGGTGGTCTTCGACGAGGCTGGCGTGAGTGAATTCGAAGCCGCGTCGGCCCGCTTCGTGAGGGACGGTCAATCGGGGATCGTTTAGATGACGAAGCCTTAATCACAAATCACGAAATCGCCCCATTTCTGACCACCTTCTGCCGTGGGAGCCGGAATAGTCTCGGCCTAGAGCGACGCGCATGGCAGGAGGTCACTATGGGAAGAGGATGCAAGGAGCCCAAGCTTAAAGATCTGATAGATGACCCCATTCTCGATGTCCTCCTGGCCCACGATGGTGTGACTAGGGATGATTTGCACCAAGTGGTCGAACGAGCGCGGGAAGACTTGGCGCGTGTGCCCCGGAAGTGGGAAGCTGAGCCGTATCCCCATCGAGCGGCGAACGACGATATTGGTTAGGTAACGTTTTTGCCGACCTCGGACGATCGTTGGCCGTCGGTGGTTGCGTTCCCCTGCGACAACCCTCACCGAACTCGGGAATCCTTCGATCGAGGGCCACGTCGACGCCCGGCCGGGCAGTCTCCATGCCAGATCGATTGCAACCCGCATGCTGGTCTATTGCTGGGGAACTGAATGTTCCTGCCTGTTGGCGGCATCGTGTGCCGCAATGTCCGGTGATGGCCCGGAACCGGCAGACCGCACAATCACGACGGAGGACAGAGTTTGATGCTGCGGACGGCGCCCCCTCTGCGGCATCGAAGTGCCATAAGGTGGTTGCGACCGATCTGGCTGGTCGCGCGGCCGACCGGCCGCAATGGCCTCGGCCTCCATGCAAAAGCGGTACACTAGGCGTTTTCCAAGATCTGCCTTAGTTTGAGTGCTAGGTCACGCATGCGGAACGGCTTGTTGATCATCGCGGGCTTTTCGATTTCGGCAGGCACGTTGAACATCGACTGCGAGGCATAGCCTGACGTCAACAACACTTTCAGCGCCGGCCGACGTCGGCGTGCCTCGCGGGCCAGCTCATAGCCGTTCATTCCGCCGAGCATAATGATGTCGGATAAAAGAAGGGCGATCTGCGTGTGGCGTTCGAGCGCGTCGAGCGCACCCGCTGCATTTTCCGCCTCCAGGGTGATATAGCCAAGATCCGACAGTTGATTGATGGTGACCGTCCGCACGCCCCGATTATCGTCGACGACGAGAATGGTCTCGGAACCGCGCGGCGCGCCAACAGACCGTGGTCCGCTCGCGGTACCCGGACGCTCCGCATGCTCGGCCCGCGGCAGATAAATCTTCACTGTCGTTCCATGCCCGATCTCGCTATAGATCTTCACGTGCCCCTTTGATTGCTTGACGAACCCGTAAACCATGCTCAGACCGAGGCCTGTACCCTGATTCTCCGCCTTCGTCGTAAAGAAGGGCTCGAAGACGTGCTCAAGCACTTCCTGCGGCATGCCACTCCCGGAATCAGTAATCGCCAGGAGCACATAGTCACCGGATGTGACCTCAATTTCCTGTGCCGCATAGAACTGATCGAGTTGCGTGTTAGCCGTGTCGATCGTCAGTGTGCCGCCCTTTGGCATGGCATCGCGCGCGTTGATTGCGAGATTGAGGATCGCATCCTCGACCAGGACAGGATCAGTCAGGCACGGCCACAGCCCCTCACCTGGCCGCACCCGAACGGCGATCTGCTCGCCCAGAGTTCGACGCAGCATCTCGGCGATTTGCGGGAGAGATTCGTTTAGATCAATACGCTTTAGTTGGAGCACCTGTTTGCGCGAGAAGGCGAGCAGGCGCTTGGTCAGCTCCGCACCGTGCTCTGCCCCTTCGATTGCGGCTCGGATGGGGCCAAGCAGCCTGGGGTCGTCGCCGAGGCGCTCCGAAGCGAGATCGAGGTTGCCAACGATCACGCCCAATAGATTATTGAAATCGTGAGCGATACCGCCGGTGAGTTGGCCCACCGCCTGCAGCTTCTGCGCTCGAAAGAGCTGCTCCTGGGCCTGCTTCCTCTCGGCAATCTCGCTCTTCAGCGCCTCGTTCGAACGCCCGAGCTCGATCGTCCGTTCGTGTACTCGTTGCTCGAGCTCTCCAGCATGATTTCTGAGTTCGCTGGCAGCAACAGTCAGGCGGCCATAGAGGCGGGTGGTTTCGACCAGCATGACAGCGAGCACAAAGCTTGCCGCTACGAGACCGTAGATGCGCCCCGCATAGAATCCGACGTCGAAGCGTCCGGCGTTGAGGACAGCGCTCAGCGCCACGTCGAAGAACCATGCGCACATGACGACCATCAGCCACAGATCGAGCTCTGCCAGCGGTCGCCTTGTCACCAGGATGATAAACCCTAACAAGGGCAGCGCACAGACGGTTGAAACGACGAATATCATGATCGGCGTGTAGTGGTTGCCGTCCATGATGGCGGGCAGAGCTGGCTCGCCCACCGTTGCAAGCAGGGCCAACCCGCCGACAACGCATAAGACGACGAGAGCGCTATATAAGACCGCGATGCGCGGCCGAATGGCCAGCTGACCCCGTTCGACATCGTGTTGTTTGAGAAGGGCGTAAGCACATACGGCGAGCGGAAAACCGCCGTGCCAGAAAATATAGAGCCACGCGGTGGTTTGGCTTCCGGCGCCGAGCAGCCCAGTGTCGGAAAACAACCCCGGAAAGGTGAGCGCGTGCACAACGGCCATGATCGAGGTGAACAAATAACCGCTCGCGAGCACAAGAAGCGCACGCGTTTGCAAGATGCTGAACTGACCGAACAGCATGACAGCGGTGACGAGATCGTTGACCACAACCGCCGACTCGTAAACCGGGATGAATCCCGGGACTTTCGGCCACGGGACGCGCGCAAAGGGTGACGCTGCAGCGAAGACCAGGATCGAGACAAGAAGGACGATGGAGGCCAGACGCCAATCGCGCCGTCCAACAGGCGCCGTCGAAAGAAAGATGCTTGGCTCGTCGATTCCCCTCGACATTCGAGACGCGCCCCCGCGTGGACGGCTACCCGTGCCGGCTCGCAAGCGATAGTTGCGGAGCGAGTCGCGCACTCGTCCCGACCAGTCTATTAGCTAGGTTGGCGAGCCGCAAGCTAAAGGCCTCAGTCTGCCAGATCCTCGCCAGTTGAGATAATATCCGAGAGACCGCGATCCTCGGAGCGCGCACCGTTGGGCCGCGTCATGGAATAAAGATTACATCTTCAGATCTTCGACTTTCTGCACCCTGCCTGGGAAACATTGGGACAGGCTCGGCCACGCGGGTCAGCTTTTAGAGCGCCGACCATCGCGGGCCAAGAAGTGCCGGACGGCATCGAGCAATGCCTCTTCCTGATATGGCTTTTGAAGATATTTCGTATGGGTGTCCTCGACCCATTCCCCCATCGGTGCGGTAGGGTCATGGCCGGACAGAAACAGGACTTTCAGACCCGGTCGGCGAACGCGGGCTTCGGCCGCGAGTTGCCGTCCGTTCATGCCGGGCAGGCCGATATCCGTGACCAGGAGTTCGACCTCCGGCTGCTCCTCCAGGACGGCGAGGGCATGTTTGGCTTCGGCCACCGCATGCACGCGGTGCCCCGCGCTCTCCAGCATGTCGACCGTGGCCAGAGAGACCAGGGTATCATCCTCGACGTAGAGAAGCGCGCGGTGCTCCAGCCCTTCATCCTTCTCCCGCGGATAGCTCGCGGTGCCCTCTACAACGGGTTCCGGCGCGGGAATTGCCGGCAATATCAGCTGCACGCTGGTGCCTTTTCCGAGTTCGCTTTCGATATGTACTTGTCCGCCCATTTGTCGTGTGGCGCTGTAAACCATGCTGAGGCCCAGACCCGTGCCTTTGCCGATTTCTTTGGTCGTGAAGAACGGCTCGAAGGCACGAGCCCGGATCTCCGGAGCCATCCCCGATCCTTCGTCCGACACGGTGATGGCCACATAGTCTCCAGCCGGTAGTTCGACGGGAAATCTCGTGCCCCGGGGTAGATTCAAGCTGCAAATCGTGATCCTACCGCCCGCCGGCAGCGCGTCCCGGGCATTGGTCACCAGGTTCAAGATTGCCGTCTGCAGCAGCGTTGCATCGGCCCGGACCCAACCAAGTTTTGGCTCCAGCCTCTGCAGGACACGTATGTTCTCGGCCAAGCTGCGGCCGAAGGTCTCCAATGTCGTGGCGATAAGCCTATTGATGTCGGTTGGAACCACGCGGGGCGATTGTTTACGCGCGAACATCAGCAGTTGCTGGACCAGTGCCGCGCCGTTCCGCGCGGCCTCCCAAGCGCGGTCCAATCGCCGCAATTGCTTGGCGTCCGCCGTAACCGACTTTTTCATCGACTCCAAGGAAGTCAGAATCGCCGTCAGAACGTTGTTGAACTCGTGGGCTATTCCGCCGGTCAACTGGCCGAGGGAGTCCATCCTCTGTGCGTGTTGCAATTGCTCCTGAGCAGCTTCCAGCGCCTTCGTGCGCTCCTGCACGCGCCGATCCAACTCCTGCTGTTCCCGACGCAAGCCATCTTCCGCGCGCTTGCGCATCGCGGCATCCGCGCTCAATGCCAGACTCGGAACCGAGATGCTGATCAAAAACATGACGAGAAGGAGGAATGACTCGTTGAGTTCGGGCCGCGCAAAGGGGCCACCGTGCACATCCGTACCCCAGACGGCAAAGCAGGAGAGGATCAGGACCACTGTCACGGTGTCGCGCTGGTTGCGCCGCATTGCCGTCCACATCAAGGGCATGATTGCCAGGAATCCTAGGGGATCCCTTATCGAACTCCGGTCGAGGATCGGGCTGAAGGCAATCAATCCGACAGCGGTCGTGGCGCCGAAGGCAAGAGCCGACTCCAGCATGTCGCGACGAGAAAGCGATCGCAAACGGGCCAGGGACCAGAGCACAACCGCCGGCGTGACGATCAATGCTCCCGCGAGATCTCCCAGCCACCACGTAACCCAAATGGGAACAAGACGAGCCGGGTCGGCCTCACCCGCGACCACCAATGCGCCGACACCGATCGTGGCGCTGAGTGGCGTGGCCACCAAGAGGCTCGCCAAGAAGAAGCGAGCGACCCCCGTCGGCGTTTCGAACGCGGCCTGTCCCCCGGCCCAACGGTTGATCAGATAGCCGCCGACTAGGCATTCCAGTGTATTGCCAAGCGCGATGGCACCGGAGCTGAGCATCGAGCCGGTGGTCGTGGCGTTGGCAAGAAAGGCTGCCAGGAAAATCGCCGTTCCCACACGATAACCCCGCAGGATGACGGCGGCGAGCGCCAGTCCGGTGGGGGGCCAGATCGGGGTCGCGCTGGGGTTGATGGAAGCCAAAGCCAGGCCGCCCTTGGCCAGCAAAAAATAGAGAATGCCGATGCCAAGGAACTCCAGGATCGCTCCGGCGCCGAGGCCGAGTTTGGAGGACTGGCCGCCGCGCGGGACAGCAGATTCGCCGTGCGCTAGTGCAGGATTGTTAGTCTCCAAAACCAATGCTGCCTCCGCCCCCCAGCCTCTCGTAGGACTACAACAGGCTAAGCTATCGACTAGAGCGCGTCACCTTAGCACGAAATGAACGGGTGCTCGCCACACCGGACCAGCAGATCTCGCTGACAGATCCCGATGCGCGGTCGATGGCGACCAGCGGCCGAGGCTCCGGAGTCGTCGACTACAACGTGCAAACGGCTGTCGATACGAAGCATCATTTGATCGTCACGCATGAGGTGACCAACGTCGGAACCGACCGCTCGCAGCTCGCGCACGTGGAGGCCATGAGCGGTGACCTGAACGATATGATTGAAAGTCGATTTGGTTCGATGGCTCGAAATCATCCGCATGTAACGTCATGGTAGATCAGGATTCGCCTGGCGCTGCTTCATTGCACGAGCCTCTGCCGTGAGGCGGCGGCCGAGTGTGGCTCCGCCATTATGATTGGCGCCGTGCTGCGGTTGCGAGACGGCGGAACGCGCTTGTCTCGGTGAGAGGTGGGGCGGCATCACCCGATAGCCAGATATCGAACTCCTCCATCGTGGTGAAGATAACAGGCATGGCCTTGGCTGTAGCCGACCGTGCCATTTAAAAAGCCTCATGCTAGTTCGAAAGACCGAATGCACCGCAGATGTCATTTTTGCCACGTCGAGCAACTTCATCACAGGTGGCTCAGATGAATGGAATTCTTTCGATAGGGTATGCCCTCGCAGTCATAACCGCCCCCGCGGCCTCTTTCGCCGCACCCATAGTGGAGACGATCGAGAAGATCCGGCGTCGCTATTTCGTGCAGAAGAAGCCGATCAAGGCGATCTGAGCCGGCCTGGGGAATCCGGAGTTTGATGGTCAAATTTCGAGCCCTAATGCCGGCTCAAATTCAAATCCAGGGCGGATTCTAGGCACTTCCGGTTTGGGCGGGTCCGCAGTTGGCCACGCCCGCTAGTATCGTCTCAATTTTTCCACGGCCGCCGCGGGAGCGTTTTACCTTTTAGGGCGTTATGACACTTAGAGGCACTTGAGGAGTCTTCCAATGCCAGACCTGCTCCGCGCTCAGAGATACAGGAACGAAGCCAAACGCTTGCAAGAGAAAGCCGTGCAAGCCAGCGCACCTCATATCAGCAGGAACCTCCGAAACATTGCTCGCCGATATGAGCTATTAGCCGAGAGCATCGAGCTACGCGCCACAGAATAGCACCGGCGCCAAGACTAATTTTCAAATTGAGACACTACCAGATAATTGCCGGGGTTGACTGAAAGGGTCGAATCGGCCGCGGGCTCGCCGTCGGAAATCACCATCAAGATGCGCCGCTATTCCGGGCGCACGAGAAGACGGCCATACCCCGAAGCGGGAGCCCGACATCCAAGCGAACCGGATCGGCATCGACACCGGTGCTTGCTTTGGCGGGGCGCTCAGCTGTGCCGTCTTGACCGCTCGGCTCGAGCGCATCATCCGGGCACGCCGCAGCGTTTAAGGTGGTAGGGGTCCACGCCGAGTTGCAGATCCCGAGTCAAATGGCGAATGTCCAGGCCGAATGTACGAATAGGGCTCTGGACTAGCTGCTCGCTTTGTCCGCTTACGGACCGACACCGGCCGACCACAACGGCTTTGGCTTATGACCGAGTTTGATGCTGCGGACGGCGCCCCCTCTGCGGCATCGAAGTGCCATAAGGTGGTTGCGCTAAGGCAAGCCACATTGAGGGGAGCCGTCCCTGGGCGAGGTTATCACGATCGGTCTGGATATTGCGAAGTCGGT